>ERZ506764.62-NODE-62-length-105681-cov-14.427130_pt1 | contig 105681 bp, 98 predicted proteins | sample MGYA00513041_ERZ506764 | MGnify/ENA metagenome assembly ERZ506764
TATTTCTGGTTCTCTCTAATGGATATTCTCTTCCAGCCAAGATTTTTTCCTCCTAAAATAATTAGAAACGATAGTGAGCAAACGCCTTGTTTGCTTCTGCCATCTTGTGCATATCTTCTTTTCTCTTAACAGCTCCACCTGTGTTGTTAGCTGCATCAAGAATCTCGTTTGCCAGTCTTTCTTCCTGTGTCTTCTCGCCTCTCTGACGTGAATACATAGTTAACCAGCGAAGTGCGAGTGCCTGTCTTCTGTCAGCTCTAACCTCGATCGGTACCTGGTATGTTGCTCCACCGATACGTCTTGCTTTAACTTCAAGAACTGGCATCATGTTGTTCATAGCCTCTTCAAACACTTCAATAGCCGGCTTCTCAGCCTTAGCTTCTACTCTTTCAAATGCTCCGTATACAATCTTCTGTGCTACGCCTTTCTTACCATCAAGCATGATGTTGTTGATAAGTTTGGTAACAACTTTATTGTTGTATATTGGATCCGCTAATACATCTCTCTTCTGAGTATGTCCTTTACGTGGCACGGTCCTTCCCTCCTTAATCATATTTTCCGGTTTTTCCGGGATTAATTCATCGGTACTCACATGTGTCTTTCTATGAGATCACATTCCATGTGCTCGCAGCCGCGAAATCTATATAGCATCCGCAACCTACGACTAATCATAGTTCTGTTTGTGATACGATTTAACTATTAGTTACACTTATCTAAAATACTATACTGCAATCCGCGACTTCTTATTTAGCGTCTTTCGGTCTCTTAGCACCGTATTTAGAACGAGCCTGTCTTCTCTTAGCAACACCTGCTGTATCAAGTGTTCCACGGATAATGTGGTATCTTGTACCTGGCAGGTCCTTAACTCTTCCTCCACGGATCATAACAACGCTATGCTCCTGAAGGTTGTGTCCTTCACCTGGAATGTAGCTTGTTACTTCGATTCCGTTTGACAGACGAACTCTGGCGATCTTTCTCAGAGCTGAGTTAGGCTTCTTAGGTGTAGCTGTCTTAACTGCTGTACATACACCTCTCTTCTGTGGTGCAGAAACATCAGTTGCACGTTTCTTCAGGGAGTTGTATCCTTTCTGAAGTGCCGGTGCTGTAGATTTCTTCTCAGAAGTCTGACGTCCTTTTCTAACTAACTGGTTAAATGTTGGCATTCTTTTCACCTCCTATGAATTATTCGTTACCTTGGGCTTATGCCTCAAGGGGCTGCGGATAATTAAGTCATTATCCTTATTTGCGCATCAAAAAGACATTGCCTTTTTCCACACGCTCGTTTAGTTTATTACGTTTAGCGCCGAAAGTCAAGGCTTTTTTCGCATTTTCCATATTATTTTTCGTATTATTTTCCATACAAAAATAACAGATGGCACTCTCTTTTTTTCTTAAGAAACCATCTGTTATTTGTTATTAAATCAAATTCTTTTTTCTAGCAACTATGAAAGTAAATCTCTTCTTTATTTTCAACGAAATAAATTAGTACGCTTTGCCCCAGTATACCATATGCTTCGCCGGTTTTCCGCAGCATACACATACATCTGAAAGATGTTCTTCCTCTTCCGGAATACATCTAGATGTAGCTCCGCCTGTCTGAGCTTTGATCTCATCTTCACAGGCTTCGTCTCCACACCACATTGCTTTGATGAATCCAAGGTTCTCATTGAACTTCTCATTCATCTCATCCATTGTTGTTGCTTCATTGATATGAGAATCAAGGAATGCTTTTGCTCTTTCGAACATATCATTCTGCATTGTCTCAAGAACTTCAGCAAGTTTTGTTGTAAGCTCATCCAGAGAAACAACGATCTTCTCTCTTGTATCACGGCGTACGATAACTGCCTGATTGTTCTCGATGTCTTTCGGTCCGATCTCGATACGTGTCGGGATTCCAAGGATCTCCTGTCCGCTGAACTTCCATCCAGGTGCTTTGTCAGAATCGTCGATTTTCACTTTGTATCCTGCTGCCTTCAGTGTATCAACAAGTTCATTTGCCTTATCAAGAACACCTTCTTTATGCTGAGCGATCGGAATAATCATTGTCTGCACCGGTGCGATTCTCGGTGGAATAACAAGTCCACTGTCATCTCCGTGTACCATGATCAGCGCACCGATGATTCTTGTAGACAGTCCCCAGGATGTCTCGTATACTTCATGAAGTTCGTTATTCTTATCTGAATACTGAATACCAAATGCACTTGGGAAGGAACTTCCGAAGAAGTGGCTTGTTGCTGACTGGAGTGCTTTTCCGTCATGCATCAGCGCTTCGATTGTATAAGTATCCTGTGCTCCTGCGAATTTCTCACTCTCTGTCTTACGTCCGGAAACTACCGGGATTGCAAGAACATCCTGTGCAAAGTCTCTGTAGACTCTCCACATCTGTTTTGTACGCTCTTCTGCTTCTTCGTATGTTGCATGGATTGTATGTCCTTCCTGCCACAGGAACTCTCTGGAACGAAGGAATGGTCTTGTTGTCTTCTCCCAACGAAGAACGGAACACCACTGATTCCACACCTTAGGAAGATCACGGTAAGACTGAACTGTCTTACTCCAGACATCACAGAACAGTGTCTCAGATGTAGGACGGATACAGAATCTTTCCTGAAGTTCTTCCAGTCCACCATGTGTTACCCATGCAACTTCCGGTGCAAATCCTTCGATATGATCCTTTTCTTTCTGAAGAAGGCTTTCCGGGATCATAACCGGAAGGTATACATTCTCTACTCCTGTCTCTTTGAAACGTGCATCCAGGTTCTTCTGAATATTCTCCCACAGAGCATATCCGTTCGGAAGGTAGTTCATACATCCTTTAACACCTGAATAATCACACAGTTTTGCTTCACGCACAACATCCGTATACCACTGAGCAAAATCTTCTTCTCTGGCAGTGATATTCTGTACTAATTTCTTTGCCATTGTTCTTCTCCTTTTTGTTTTTTTTGCATTGCTGTCCCCTGACAGCAGTTTGCTTTTACTTTAATATAAAAAAACGCCGGGATATCGCATCCCCACGATAGGGACCGAATATCTCCGGCGGTACCACCCTAATTAATGCAATACATCCATTCTATAATCAAAACCAACACAAATGATCTCTGTATCTGCATTCACTTTCTTCTCCTTTAACGCAGGACCTACGCTGTACTTTCATACAGGGACTCCCGGGCCGGTTCCATACCGTAATGCAAAGGCTCTCACCTGCCGCCTTCTCTCTGAAGCATGCTGCGTATCTACTATTCCCGTTCAACGTCAGTTATCAAATGAAATTCTAACTGATAAAACACCCGCTGTCAAGCCAAAAAGCTTTATCCTCTGATTTCCAGAAGCTTTGCTTTCAATTCATTTTCCATATTGCGAAGTTCCGCTTCCGCTTCCCGGCGTTTTTCTCTTCCTTCTCTCTGAATGTTCATCACTTCATCCAATGTAGAGATCAGTGATTCATTTGTTGCTTTCAATGTCTCGAGATCTGCAATTCCTCTTTCAGACTCTTTTGCAGTCTCAATTGTGGACATTTTTAATGTCTCCGCATTCTTCTTCAACAGTTCATTTGTCATATCCGTCACCTGTCTCTGTGCTGCCGCCGCCTGTGAAGAATGTTCTACTCCAAGTGCGAGAAGCATCTGACTCTTCCACAACGGAATCGTATTCACGATTGTAGACTGGATCTTCTCTACCATCTGTGTATCATTATTCTGAACCAGACGGATCTGTGGTGCGGTCTGGATGGAGATCATTCTCGTCAGTTCAAGATCATGTAACTTCTTTTCAAAACGGTTACACATCGAATCCAGATCTTTTGCTGCCTGCGCATCTTCCGGGAGGCCGCTTACCTGAGCTTTGCTCATCAATTCAGCAAGCTGTGTGCTTCTTACTTCTTCCAGTTTTTTCTTTCCTGCAAGAATGTACATAGAAAGCTCTTTAAAATAAGTAAGATTCAGATCATACATTTTATCGAGTATCGCAACATCTTTTAAAAGCTGCACCTGATGGTTGTCCAGTGCTTTCACGATCTGATTCACATTTTCTTCGGCTTTCGAATACTTTGCTTTCATAGATTCAACTTTATTCGATGCTTTCTTAAATATTCCAAGAAATCCTTTGCTCTCTTCTTCATCAAAGCTCTTCAGTTCAGTTACAACATTCGTAAGCAGTGTACCAACTTCTCCCAGATCCTTTGACTTCACATTTTCCAAAGCACTTTCTGAGAAATCTGCCATCTTTTTCTGTGTACCCGCGCCGTACTGAAGAATCATAGAAGAATTCGTCAGATCGATCTGCTGTGCAAATGCATCTACCATCCTGCGCTCTTCTTCTGTCAGGATCGTATCATCCAGCTTCGGTTCTTCCGGCTGCACCGCCGGTTTCTTTTCTTCTTCCGCTTGAAACGGTTCCAGTGTCAGTGTCGGCACTGTACTTACATCCTTGAATGCATCACTCATAGTAATCCTCCATTTCTGTTTGTAACTGTTTTGATTCATTGTCTGTTTGGGATATCATTATTTCTTCAGCCCGTCTTCTGTCAGACCTTCCTGCGCAAGCATTGTATGAAGTACTGAAATATCTGAAGATACATCCCATGCTGTATCCTGGAACAGGCTGTCCAGTAATTTCTCAAATGCAATATTCAATGTATCTATCGTATCTTCAATCTCTTTCTTGGAAGAAATGATATTTTCTCCCTGTACTGGCTGGGCATCCAGCTCTTCATACGCTTCAAGAAGTTTCATCGTTGTCGGAAGATAATAATCCATCATTCTTCGCATATCATTCACAGAATCCGGATTCTGCTCCACGCGGTCAAAAATACGATCCACGAGCAGTTCCATGCGGGAAATCTTTGCCGAAATCACTTCTCCCGGAATTGCGTCATTCGCTGCCTTGATCCTTCTCACATATTCATCTCCTGCCTGTACGATCTTCTGTACTTCCGGTGAAAGTCTGTCATACTCTTCCCGCATCTTTTTCTGAGCAGCCTGCTCCTCTGCCTTGCGCTGTTTCATGTCTTCCATAAGAGCTGTATACTGATTCCATGCATGTTCACTGACCATCAGGCAGGATTCTTTCTCATCCAGATGGCCCTGACAGAACCAGCCTTTTGTAATCATTTTTTTCACATCTTTCAGAACCTTTCTGACATCTCGTCCTGTCGCAGAAGCAATTTCCTTAATATCACAAAATTCCCGGTCTCTCAGAACAGATACATATTGGCGAAACCTTCCCACCGTACGTACCATATCTACTCCTACATAAGTCATCACTGCAAAAGATATAAAAGCAACTGCAAAAATCCCAATAATCAGACCACTGACTACATCAAACGCTGTGATCACACTTCCAATCAAAGTGATGATAAGGAAAATAACAGAAGTCAATCCAAATACAACTCCTGTCGCTGCCAGAAAAGTTCCGCCGATCTTTACCGAAGTTCCTTTGAGATATCTTGGACTCACCGGTACCGGACAATTCTGACTATAATTTCTCATTTCCGACATCTTCGGTCCCTGATTCGGACGATACCTCTGGTTTTCTGCACCTGATCTGCTTCCGGTATTCTTTTTATTTCCATATAATGGCTGTCCGGTCTTCGGATCTCTGTACCAGCCACCGTTTTTAATCCCTGCTGAGACACAGTCCATCGCATGGTTCACCGTATCAGACACCATCTGATTCAGTCTGCTGTAATCCTTTGTATCAATTGCATCCTGTATTGTCTGCTTTATCTCTTCTCCAAAATGTTCCCAGTCATTATTCATTGATGTTCTCCTTAAAAGCTTGACCTGATTCGTTTGCATCATGTATCATTATAACATTATTAATTCTCAGTTTAGACGCAACTTTAGCGATTGTCAAGAAAGAAGGATACAACTATGATTTCATCACTTACCCCTGAAATAATATATGAGGACAAGGATATTATCGTCTGTCATAAACCTGCTGGAGTTCCTACCCAGAGCAGCCGCATTGGCACAAAAGATATGGTCAGTATTTTAAAAAATCATCTGATAAAAAATACTGCTAAAAAAACCGCTTCACGCGAACCTTATCTTGCTGTCATCCATCGTCTGGACCAACCGGTAGAAGGACTTCTTGTTTTTGCAAAAACACCTGCTGCCGCAAAGGAACTTTCCCGCCAGCTTACCACATCTGGTTTTGGGAAATATTACCGTGCACAGGCTTTAGGCATTTTCGAACACAACGAAGGAACTCTGGAAGACTATCTTGTAAAAGACGGACGAACCAACACCTCCCGTGTCTGTGAAGAAAATGTGCCTGGTGCAAAATATGCACGACTTCATTATAAAGTAATCCATACAGGTACACTTCCTTCTGGTGAACCTTTTTCCCAACTGGAAATTCATCTGGATACCGGGCGTCATCATCAGATCCGCGTGCAGTTTGCACATGCCGGACACCCTCTGATCGGGGATCGGAAATATGGCACTGCCGCATGCACTTCACGACAGTTAATGCTTTGTGCCTATCGACTGGAATTCACACATCCGACAACCGGTGAAAAAATGGTTTTTCATTTATAAGACAAAAGGAAAAGTGCAGTGATCGGGCAATCACTGCACTTTTCCTTTCGCCTGTTTCCTATCTATTGTATTAGCCCTGCCTTTACCTGTCATTTATCCAAATAAGAGCAGCACCACAATACCCTACATCTCGTCAACAACCAACGGCTCCGGCTCTTCTTCAAGTGCCTGCTGATATCTTGCAAGAATTGTTGACTGAATTCGTTCTCTTGTTCCTGAATTGATCGGATGTGCGATATCACGATACTCACCATCTAATGCTTTTTTACTTGGCATTGCAATGAAAAGCCCCTTTTCACCTTCGATCACTTTGATATCATGAACAACAAACTCCTCATCAATTGTGATAGATACTACTGCTTTTAACTTTCCCTCTTTCGCAACTTTACGTACACGTACATCTGTAATCTGCATATTACAGTTCCCCTTTCTCTTTTGCATTATCACGGAATATGAACACCCTTTTTCAGGGTTTTTGTGCTTATCTTGGCTTATAATGCATATCTTTCATTCTTTTCAACAACTATTTTAATTCCGTCTTCCCCTACATGTCTTGTATTCGCACGGATCGTATCCCTGCTCTCTACAATACAGTTCTCAATGTATGTATTATCTCCAAGATATACATCATTCAATATGATAGAGTTCTTGATCACGCAATTATTTCCAACAAATACTTTCTTGAAAATAACTGAGTTCTCTATCGTTCCATTAATAATACTTCCGCTTCCAACCAGACTGTTCTTCACGATCGCACCCGGATTATATTTTGCCGGTGGCTGATCACTCACCTTCGAATATACACTTGGCAGATCCTTGAAGAAATATTTTCTCACTTCCGGTTTCAGAAAATCCATATTCGTCTTGTAATATGCATCTACTGTTGAAATATTATTCCAATAACTTTCAATCTTATAACCATAAATCTTCTTTACATTCTTATAACGGATCAGGATATCATTTACGAAATCATGTCTCTCTTCTTCCGCACATTGTTCTACAAGATCGATCAGCAGTCTTCTGCGGATCACATAAATTCCTGTAGAGATTGTCTGTGATCTTGCAATCATCGGTTTTTCTTCAAATTCTTCGATTCTGCAAGATTCATTCATCTTAACGGTTCCGAATCTTGTCGCATCTTCTCCTGCTCCAAGTTCTTTACAAACAACAGTGATATCTGCTTTCTTCGCAATATGATATTCCAGCACTTTATTATAATCCATCTTATAGACTGCATCACCTGATGTAATGATTACATAAGGTTCATGACATCTTCTCAGGAAATCCAGATTCTGATAAATCGCATCTGCTGTTCCTCTGTACCAGTAACCATTATCATCTGTGATCGTAGGTGTGAATACATATAATCCACCCTGTTTTCTTCCGAAATCCCACCATTTGGAGGAATTCAGATGCTCATTCAAAGAACGGGCATTGTACTGTGTCAGCACAGCAACTTTCTGGATATGAGAGTTTGTCATATTACTTAATGTAAAGTCAATTGCACGATAGCTTCCGGCAACCGGCATTGCTGCTGCCGCACGTCTTGAAGTCAGCTCTTTCATCTTTCTGCTGTTACCGCCGGCTAAAATAATTCCTACTGCTCTCATACTCTGTCACCTGCCTTTATCAATGTCTCACCGCTTGCAAGTACTCCATCTATGTAATCCTCGGATGATGTCACTCCACTGATGGCGGTATTCTTTCCAATCTGTACTCCTCCCGGAATCACTGAATTCTCTCCGATTGTAGCCAGTCCACCGCTGTAAATATTCGGTTTCATCTTATTCGGGACTTCACTTCCGATTCCGATAGAAACATCATTTCCAATTACCGTGTCTTCTGCTATGATTGCTTTCTCGATCACGCAGTTTTCTCCGATCGTAACTCCCTGCATAATAATTGAGTCACGGACTACGCTGCCCTTTCCTACAGTAACACTTCCTCCAAGAACAGAACTGTGGACTTCTCCGTAAATTTCTGTTCCGTTTGCAATGATACATTTGTCTACAACAGCATTCTCTGCAATATACTGTGGAGGAATATTCGCACTGTTCGTATAGATCTTCCAGAATTCTTCATAAAGATTAAACTCCGGAATGATATCGATCAGTTCCATATTCGCTTCCCAATAAGAGCTAAGTGTTCCAACATCTTTCCAGTATCCGTTGTACTCATATGCAAACAGCCTGTCCCCTTTTTCATGACAATATGGAATAATGTGTTTTCCGAAATCACAGTTTGGCTGGTCTTTCAGCTTGATAAGTGCCTCTTTAAGAACCGGCCAGCTGAAGATATAGATTCCCATCGATGCCAGATTACTGCTTGGCTTCTCAGGCTTCTCTTCGAATTCTTTGATCCTGCTGTCCTGATCTGTCACTACAATTCCGAAACGGCTTGCTTCTTCCATCGGCACCGGCATTGCTGCAATTGTCACATCAGCATTGTTTGCCTTGTGGAAATCAAGCATCACTTCATAATCCATCTTATAAATATGATCTCCTGAAAGAATCAGTACATAGTCCGGATTATAAGTCTCTATGTAATTCAGATTCTGATAAATGGCATTCGCTGTTCCTGTATACCACTCACTGTTTGTACTCTTCTCATATGGTGGGAGAACTGATACACCTCCAACGTTGCGATCCAGATCCCACGGAATTCCAATTCCAATATGTGTATTCAGGCGAAGCGGCTGATACTGTGTCAGTACACCAACCGTATCGATTCCCGAGTTAATACAGTTGCTAAGCGGGAAATCAATAATACGGTACTTTCCACCAAAAGCAACTGCTGGTTTTGCAACTTTTGATGTAAGTACTCCAAGTCGACTGCCCTGTCCACCCGCCAGCAGCATGGCAATCATTTCCTTCTTATACATTACGTCACCTCATTTCAAGTAAGCTAGAATCATTATACCATATATTTAGAAATAACAAACATATTTTACAATTTTTTTCATACTTTTTTCTCCTTTTTATCAATTTCTACCAAAAAGATCTTCTTTCTTTTTTTTCGATATATAGTATAATATAAACGATATAGAAGATTTATGACTAAAATCACAAGTTATTTTATAAAATCTATTAAAGAAAGGGCGTATCTCAATGTATAAAATCAATTTTGAAAAGCCGATACATATTCATTTTATTGGAATTGGCGGAATCAGTATGAGCGGTCTTGCTGAGATTCTTCTGGAAGAAGGATTTACTGTATCCGGTTCAGATTCAAAGGAGTCTCCGCTTACAAAGAAGCTGGAGTCTGAAGGTGCCATCATCCATTACGGACAGTGTGCCGAGAACATTTCTGACGGAATTGACTGTGTTGTATACACTGCTGCGATCAATAAAGCTAATCCAGAGCTTATGGAAGCTGTTGCCCGCAAGATTCCAATGCTTACACGCGCAGAGCTGCTTGGACAGCTGATGAAAAATTACAAGACACCGATCGCTGTATCCGGTACTCATGGAAAAACTACTACTACATCCATGATCTCTCATATTTTACTTGCAGCCGATCTGGATCCTACAATTTCTGTCGGCGGTATTCTCAAGGCAATCGGTGGTAACATCCGCGTTGGAAAATCCGAGACTTTTATCACAGAAGCCTGTGAGTATACAAACAGTTTCCTTCATTTTTATCCGAAGATCAGTGTCATCCTCAATATTGAGGAAGATCATCTGGACTTCTTCAAGGATCTTGAAGACATCAGACACTCTTTCCATCAGTTTGCAGCACTTCTTCCTTCTGATGGAACTTTGATCATCAATGGTGATATCGACAATTATCAGGAGATTTATGACGGTCTTGACTGCAATGTGATCACTTATGGTTCTTCTGATATGCTTGACTACAGTGCTTCTAACATCACTTATGATGAAAAAGGGCTTGTTGCATTTGATCTTATAAAGAACGGAAAAGTGGTTGACCATATCCAGCTTTCTGTAACAGGTGATCATAATGTGTCAAATGCACTTGCATCTATTGCTACTGCTGAACTGCTTCAGATTCCAATGGAAACAATTAAAAAAGGAATTCTTTCTTTCAGTGGAACAGACCGTCGTTTCGAATACAAGGGAACATTTAACGGTGTAACTGTTGTCGATGATTATGCACATCATCCGACAGAGATTGCCGCTACTCTGAAGGCTGCACAGCACTACCCACACAATCAGGTATGGTGTGTCTTCCAGCCACATACTTATACGAGAACAAAGGCTTTCTTCCATGAATTTGCAGAAGCTCTTTCTCACACGGATCATCTGGTGCTTGCAGATATCTATGCAGCTCGTGAGACAGATACTCTCGGAGTTTCTTCTGCCGGTCTTGCAGAGGAAGCACGTAAACTTGGAACAGATGCACATTACCTTCCAAGTTTTGAAGAAATAGAAGCTTTCCTTAAAGAAAACTGCAAATCCGGAGATCTCCTGATCACAATGGGAGCCGGAGATGTTGTCAAAATCGGCGAAGACATTTTAAAATAAGGCTTTCTCAATAACTTTGCTAAACTATTCTGTGGAAAAGTTCACATAGATATCCACATGCATGTGAACTTTTCCACACTTTATCCACATTTTCTCCACATAGTTATCTACAAAAAAGTCCTAGTTACCCACTCGAAAATTCTTTTTAAGATTCTCATATGATGTTATAATATTCACACTAAAGAGAAGAAGATATAGATTTCAGGTTGCCCCTCATCAGACAGAGCAAGTGGCAATTGGTTAATACATAGAGAAAGCAGGATAAGTTATGAAGACTTTGGTTTTAAAGAATAATTTTCAGATGAATATGACAATGCTGCCGAACAGCTTTGTAGATCATTATATGGCGAATGCGAACGGAGAGTTTGTAAAAGTATACCTTTTTCTTCTCCGCCATGTTGAGGATGCTGCATCTTCTCTGAGCATCTCCATGATCGCAGATTATCTGAATAATACAGAGAATGATGTTCTTCGCGCTTTCCGTTACTGGGAATCTGTCGGTCTTCTCAGACTTGGACACGGACCGGACGGTGGAATCACTGCCGTTGAATTTCTTCGCGATGAAGAAGAGAATACTTGTGGAGATACAACTGATTTTTCCGGCTGTGCATCAGGCTATCCACAGGATTCAATTCCAACTCAGACTCCGGTAGCTCCGGTAACAGAGTTCCGCTCAGAAGCTGTTTCTGCACCGGTAGAAAGCAGTATCCAGACTCCTGTTTCCAATGCGGTTCCTCTTGATACATTCCGTGCCCAGAAGGAGATCAAGTCTCTCCTGTTTATCACAGAACAGTACCTTGGCAAGACACTGACGCATACGGATGTCGACACAATTACTTACTTCTATGATACGCTGCATATGTCTGCTGATTTGATTGAATATCTGATTGAATCCTGTGTAGAGAACGGACATAAGAGTATGCATTATATCCAGAAGGTTGCCATTTCCTGGGTAGAGAACGGAGTTGAAACTATATCACAGGCAAAAGAACAGGCTGCTGCATACAGCCGTAACTGCTACACGGTTTTGAATGCATTCGGCATTAAGAACAGAGGACCTGCCTCTTCCGAACTGGAATATATTAATAAATGGGCTGATACTTATGGATTTTCCGCTGACATCATTCAGGAAGCCTGCCGCAGAACAATCTCTGCCACACATCAGCCAAGTTTTGAATATGCTGACTCCATTCTCACAAAATGGTATGAATGCAATATTCATCATCTGACTGATATCAATGCCTTGGATCATGAATTCCAGAAAGAACGTTCCTTACATAGAAGTCCTGCCACAAAACCAAAGAATGTCACAAGAAATCTGAATAATTTTGAGAGACGTTCCTACGACATGGATTCTCTGGAAGAGCAGCTTTTAAAGAGCAACTAATGAAAAAACAATAGTTTAGAAGATCAATTATATTTAAGAGAATTTAAAAGGAGTCTTTACATGGGATTAAAAAATTCACAGTACCATGCAATCATGCGTAAATATGAGCAGAAACAATTACATAGCCATGACATTCAGATGGCCCGGTATGAAGAAGTCTATAAAAAGCTCCCTGAATTCAAAACACTTGATGACTCCATTGCCTCACTGTCTATTCAGCATGGAAAGAAACTACTTGATGGAGATACCAGTGCAGTTGATGCTTTAAAGAAAGATCTTGCAGAATTACGTAATCGTAAGATTCATCTGCTCAAATCAGCCGGCTTCCCAGAAGATTATCTGGAGCCGGTTTACGACTGTCCGGATTGTAAAGACACCGGATACATTGGTAATAAAAAATGCCATTGTTTCAAAAAAGCGATCATTGGATTGCTTTATGACCAGTCAAATATTAAAAAATTCCCTGTAGAAGCAGATTTTAGCAATTTCAGACTTGACTATTATCCGGTTTCACATTACGATAAGAAAACGGGGCGTTCTTCTCGTTCCATGATGGAAGATACTTTGCGCATCTGCCATCATTTTATTGACAGCTTTGGTACAGAGTTTAACAATCTCTTTTTCTATGGAGATGTCGGTGTTGGGAAAACCTTTCTCTCCACCTGTATCGCAAAAGAGATTATGAACAGAGAATATTCTGTTTTGTATTTTTCTGCTCCACAGCTTTTTAATACTCTTGCCAAGAATGCATTTGACAAAAATGACATTGATGCACATAACATGTGTGAATACATTTTTGACTGTGATCTGCTTATTATTGATGATCTTGGTACAGAGTACACAAACGCCTTTATTGCATCACAGTTTTTTACTTGCATCAATGAAAGGCTGTTGCATAGGAAATCAACGATTATTTCAACAAACCTTTCTTTGGAGTCGCTCGCTGATCTTTATACTGAGCGTTCTTTCTCCAGAATTACAAGCAGATATAGTCTGTTGAAAATAGTCGGTGATGATATACGTATTAAAAAGAAGTTAGAACATTAGGAGGATTATGACTCATGTTAAGTCGTTCAGAACGTATCTTGGAGAACATACCAGTAGGAAGCCTTGGAATCATTCCTTTACTTGGCTGTGAAGAGCTTGGAAATAAGGTAAATGATTACCTTGTTAAATGGCGCCGCGAAAGCGCTCACGAGCACAAGAATGATGTTGCTTTCTCCGGATATGAGAAAGAGAATTATCTGATCAATGCCAGCGTACCGCGTTTTGGTTCTGGTGAAGCCAAAGGTATCCTTGGAGAATCCGTACGAGGAAAAGATATTTACCTGATGGTTGATGTATGTAATTATAATGTTACTTACTCTCTGACAGGAAACACAAACCATATGTCACCGGATGACCATTTCCAGAACTTAAAGAGAATCATTGCTGCTGTAGGTGGTAAGGGACGCCGTATTAACGTTATTATGCCATTCCTTTATGAAAGCCGTCAGCATAAGAGAACTTCCCGTGAATCTCTTGACTGCGCACTTGCGCTTCAGGAGCTTGTCCGTATGGGAGTTGACAATATTATCACTTTTGATGCTCATGACCCTCGTGTATCAAATGCGATTCCGCTGAGTGGATTTGAGACAATCTCACCAACTTATCAGTTCATCAAAGGTCTTCTTCGCAAGGTAAAGGATCTTCAGATTGACAGTGAACATATGATGGCGATTAGTCCGGATGAAGGTGGTACCAACCGTGCTGTATATCTTGCAAACGTTCTTGGTCTGGATATGGGTATGTTCTACAAACGCCGTGATTACACTCAGATTGTAAACGGACGTAACCCTATCGTTGCTCATGAGTTCCTTGGAAGCTCTGTAGAGGGCAAAGATGTAATTATTATTGATGATATGATTTCTTCCGGAGACAGTATCATTGAAGTTGCTACAGAATTAAAGAGACGTAAAGCAAAACGTATCTTTGCCGCTGCTACTTTTGGTCTGTTTACTAACGGAATGGAGAAGTTTGACAAAGCTTATGAAGAAGGTATTATTGATGGTATCCTGACAACAAACCTCATCTATCAGACACCAAATCTTCTTTCAAAACCATATTATATCAACTGTGATATGAGCAAGTACATTGCTCTGATCATTGATACTCTGAATCATGACGGATCACTGAGCGAGATTCTCAGTCCAAATGAGCGTATCCAGAATGTACTTCAGAAATATAAAAATGGAGAGACTATCTAAATATAAATTTAGCGTAGAAATCATTTTACTGATATACGGACGAAAACAGAAAATATTATTTTAGGAAGTCGATTGTTAGAAGAATGATACAGGAACGCCGACTCAGGGTTACGCATACTGTTCATACTAGGAAAAACAACAGACTGCTAAAAGCAAAGAAAGGATTGACAAACTCGCTGCCGCTCAGACAGCTGTCAATCCTTTCTTTAACGCAATCTATTGTTTTTCAAGTATGAGCAAGCATGCTCCACATTCGTCTTCATTCCTGTATCACTCTTCTAACATGAAACTTCTTCAAGCTCATATTTTCTGTTTATTGAAAAAGATAGACTTCTACGTTAAATTTTATTAAACACAAACACGTTTGAGAGATGGATATCATTCTACAGAACATCCGGTGCATCTGCTTCTTAAGTAGAGTTCTTCTTTCGAGAGAGTAGAAATCAGATAGCGACGAAAAAGTCTGTCTATTAGAATAAACTTTATAAGTGCTATCGGATTTCGCCCGCACTCGAAAAAGAATCTCTACACTAAATCTTTATTTGTATAAAAATATCCCCATAGACGATTTCTCATCCATGGGGATATTTTTTATATCAGCATATTAAATATGCTTTTTTTCTTATTCTTCTGTAGACTCTTCAGTTTCTGTTACTGTTTTCTCAACTGCATCTGCATTTTCGTCTACAATAACTTCTTCTGTAAGTTCATCTGTCAGATCAGCATTCTCGTCGAATTCAATGTCATCTTCAAGATCCAGTTCATCTTCCATCTTAATATCTGTGTTGAGTTTTACATCTCGGTACTTCTTCATACCTGTTCCGGCAGGAATATGTTTACCGATGATAACGTTCTCTTTCAGACCAACCAGATGGTCAACTTTACCCTTGATAGCTGCTTCTGTCAGAACCTTTGTTGTCTCCTGGAAGGAAGCGGCTGACAGGAAGGATTCTGTTGCCAGAGAAGCCTTTGTGATACCAAGCATGATCTGCTCTCCGGTAGCCGGCTCTTTTCCTTCTGCAACAAGCTGCTCGTTTACTTCTTCGAACTCAAGAACGTCTACCATTGTTCCAGGCAGGAACTCTGTATCACCCTTCTCTTCGATTCTGATCTTCTTCAGCATCTGACGAACGATAACCTCGATATGCTTATCGTTGATCTCAACACCCTGGAGACGGTATACACGCTGTACTTCCTGGAGCATATAATCCTGTGTTGCACGAAGTCCTTTGATTTTCAGGATATCATGTGGATTTACGCTACCTTCTGTAAGCTCATCTCCGGCTTCAAGCATAACGCCGTCCTGTACTTTGATACGTGATCCGTAAGGAATAAGATAGGATTTGGATTCTCCTGTCTCTTCGTTTGTAACGATAACCTCACGTTTCTTCTTTGTATCACTGAGTGTTGCACGTCCTGCGATCTCTGTGATGATGGCAAGTCCCTTAGGTCTTCTTGCCTCGAAAAGCTCCTCGACACGAGGAAGACCCTGTGTGATATCGTCACCGGCAACTCCACCATTATGGAATGTACGCATAGTAAGCTGTGTACCTGGTTCTCCGATTGACTGAGCGGCCATGATTCCGACTGCCTCACCAACCTGAACTGCCTCACCTGTTGCCATGTTCGCACCATAACATTTGGAGCATACACCGTTCTTACATTTACATGTAAGAATTGTACGGATCTTAACCTGCTCAAGAGGATTTCCGTTCTCGTCAACACCTTTCTTCATCACGCGCTCTGCACGACGAGGTGTAATCATATGGTTTGCTTTTACAAGGACGTTTCCGTCTTTATCTTTAAGATCCTCAGCAGCAAATCTTCCTGTGATACGATCCTGAAGGCTCTCAATCTCTTCATTTCCATCCATGAATGCAGATACATACATTCCCGGAATCGGCTGACCCGGTTTTGCACAATCTGCATCGTGAATGATAAGCTCCTGAGATACGTCTACAAGACGTCTTGTCAGGTAACCGGAATCGGCTGTACGAAGAGCTGTATCGGCCATTCCTTTTCGAGCTCCATGGGCAGACATGAAGTATTCCAGTACGTCAAGACCTTCACGGAAGTTTGACTTGATAGGCAACTCGATCGTACGACCTGTTGTATCAGCCATAAGTCCACGCATACCTGCAAGCTGTTTGATCTGCTTGTCAGATCCACGGGCTCCGGAATCTGCCATCATGAAGATGTTATTGTATTTATCAAGACCTGTCAGCAGTGCCTCTGTCAGTTTATCATCAGTTGCTTTCCATGTCTCAACAACTTCTTTGTAACGCTCTTCCTCTGTGATAAGACCACGTTTATAGTTCTTTGTGATCTTGTCTACTGTATCCTGTGCTTCCTGCATCATCTGCGGTTTCTGCGGTGGTACAGTCATATCGGAAATAGATACTGTCATAGCTGCTCTTGTAGAGAACTTGTATCCGATTGCCTTAACATCATCAAGAACTTCTGCTGTCTGTGTAGCTCCATGAGTGTTGATAACTTTCTCAAGGATCTGCTTCAGCTGTTTCTTACCAACATGGAAGTCAATTTCCATCTTAAGTTCATTTCCCTCAACCTCACGGTCTACAAAACCAAGATCCTGTGGAATGATCTCGTTAAACAAAAGACGACCAAGTGTTGCATCGATAGTTCCTGTCTTCTCTTCTCCATTTGCAAGAGTCTTTGTCACACGTACTTTAATCTGTGAGTGAAGTGTGATATATCCATTCTCGTATGCAAGAATAGCCTCGTTCACGCTCTTAAAGAACATGCCCTCTCCCTTTGCACCAGGACGAAGCTGAGTCAGATAGTAAATACCAAGTACCATATCCTGTGAAGGAACGGCTACCGGACCACCATCAGATGGTTTCAGCAAGTTGTTTGGTGAAAGAAGAAGGAAACGGCACTCTGCCTGTGCTTCCTGTGACAGCGGTACATGGACAGCCATCTGGTCTCCATCGAAATCGGCATTGTAAGCTGTACATACCAGTGGATGAAGCTTGATTGCCTTACCTTCTACAAGGATTGGCTCGAATGCCTGGATACCAAGTCTATGCAGAGTAGGGGCACGGTTCAGCATAACCGGATGCTCTTTGATTACTTCTTCAAGCACATCCCATACCTCTGGCTGAAGTCTCTCGACCATTTTCTTTGCATTTTTGATATTGTGTGCTGTTCCGTTCGCTACAAGCTCTTTCATAACGAATGGCTTGAACAGCTCGATTGCCATCTCTTTCGGCAGACCACACTGATAGATCTTCAGTTCTGGTCCAACGACGATAACAGAACGTCCTGAATAGTCAACACGTTTTCCAAGCAGGTTCTGACGGAAACGTCCGGACTTACCTTTCAGCATGTCAGACAGAGACTTGAGTGCTCTGTTTCCAGGTCCTGTTACCGGACGTCCACGACGTCCGTTATCGATCAGCGCATCAACAGCTTCCTGAAGCATACGCTTCTCGTTTCTTACGATAATATCTGGTGCTCCCAGTTCAAGGAGTCTTCTCAGACGGTTATTTCTGTTAATGATTCTTCTGTACAGATCATTCAGGTCAGATGTTGCAAAACGTCCTCCATCCAGCTGTACCATAGGACGCAGATCCGGCGGGATAACCGGGATAGCTGTAAGGATCATCCACTCCGGTCTGTTTCCGGACTCGCGGAATGCTTCTACAACTTCCAGACGTTTTACATTTCTCGCACGCTTCTGTCCTGTTGCATTCTCCAGGCCTGCCTGAAGTTCTGCATATTCTTTCTCAAGGTCAATAGACTCAAGAAGCTCTTTGATGGATTCAGCACCCATACCTACACGGAATGCATGTCTTCCCCATTTTTCCTTTGCTTCCTGATACTCTGCCTCTGAAAGGATCTGCTTGTAAGAGAGATCTGTCTCTCCCTTATCAAGCACGATGTAAGAAGCAAAGTAAAGTACTCTCTCCAGTGTTCTTGGAGAAATATCAAGGATCAGACCCATACGGCTCGGAATTCCTTTGAAGTACCAGATATGGGATACCGGTGCTGCCAGAGCGATGTGTCCCATACGCTCACGACGAACACTGGCCTTTGTGACCTCAACACCACAGCGATCACATACAACGCCCTTATAACGGATCTTTTTGTATTTACCGCAGTGACACTCCCAGTCTTTGCTTGGTCCGAAGATTCTCTCACAGAAAAGTCCGTCCTTCTCCGGCTTCAAAGTCCTGTAATTGATGGTCTCCGGCTTTGTTACCTCACCTCTGGACCACTCCAGGATTTTTTCAGGTGAAGCCAGGCCGATCTTAATCGCATCAAATGTTAACGGTTCATATTGTTGTTCATTGTTATTTGGCATAAAAACGGCTCCTCCTTATTATTCCTCACCCAGGTAATCATCATCATCAAAACTTAAGTTCTCAAGATCGCTGTCGTCCGGCTCTTCGTCCGGTTCAACATCTTCCAGTTCTTCTCCGACAAACTCCTTCTCTGTGAATCCATGCTCTCCGAAAGATTCATTCTCATCACGATACTTTCTGTCTCCTTCGATGATATGACGCAGGTCTGTCTCACCGTAATCAACGCTCTCCATGATCTTAACCTCTGTATTGTCATCACGCAGTACACGGACATCCAGAGCAAGTGACTGGAGCTCTTTAAGAAGAACCTTAAATGACTCAGGAACTCCTGGTTCAGGAATATTCTCTCCCTTAATAATTGCCTCATATGTCTTCACACGTCCTACGACGTCGTCAGACTTCACTGTCAGGATCTCCTGCAGTGTATAAGATGCACCATAAGCCTCCAGGGCCCATACCTCCATCTCTCCGAAACGCTGTCCACCGAACTGAGCTTTTCCACCCAGCGGCTGCTGTGTTACGAGAGAGTAAGGACCAGTAGAACGAGCATGGATCTTGTCGTCTACCAGATGATGCAGTTTCAGATAATGCATGTGTCCGATTGTTACCGGGCTGTCGAAGTACTCTCCTGTACGTCCGTCACGAAGACGAACTTTACCGTCTCTTGACAGCGGAACACCCTTCCAGAGTTCTCTGTGATCTCTGTTCTCAGACAGGAACTGGAGAACTTCCGGACGAAGCTCTTCGCCATGCTTCTTCTCGAACTCATCCCACTCAAGGTTTACATAATCATTTGCCAGATCCAGTGTATCCATAATATCGTTCTCGTTCGCACCTGCGAATACAGGAGTTGATACGTTGAATCCAAGTGCTTTTGCTGCAAGACTCAGATGAATCTCAAGCACCTGTCCGATGTTCATACGAGAAGGCACACCCAGTGGGTTCAGCACGATATCCAGAGGACGTCCATTCGGAAGGAATGGCATATCTTCTACTGGAAGTACACGGGAAACAACACCCTTGTTTCCATGTCGTCCGGCCATCTTATCACCAACGGAGATCTTTCTCTTCTGAGCGATGTAAATACGAACTGCCTGATTTACTCCAGGTGACAGCTCATCTCCGTTTTCTCTTGTAAACACTTTGGCATCTACTACGATACCATATTCTCCATGAGGTACTTTCAGAGATGTATCTCTTACCTCACGTGCTTTCTCACCGAAGATTGCACGAAGCAGTCTCTCTTCAGCAGTCAGCTCTGTCTCTCCCTTTGGAGTTACTTTTCCGACAAGGATATCTCCGGCACGAACCTCAGCACCGATACGGATGATTCCTCTCTCATCCAGATCTTTCAGTGCATCATCACCAACACCTGGGATGTCTCTTGTGATCTCTTCTGGTCCGAGCTTTGTATCTCTTGCTTCTGCTTCATATTCTTCAATATGAACAGATGTGTAGACATCATCCTGAACCAGTCTCTCACTTAAGAGAACAGCATCCTCGTAGTTGTAACCTTCCCATGTCATGAATCCGATCAGTGGGTTCTTACCAAGAGCCATCTCTCCACCGGATGTAGACGGTCCATCAGCGATAACCTGTCCTGCCTCAACGCGTTCACCTTTGTCAACAATTGGTCTCTGGTTGTAGCAGTTGCTCTGGTTACTTCTCTGGAATTTTGTCAGTTTATATGTTTTCTTTGTTCCGTCATCATGTCTGATCGTGATGCTTGTAGATGTAGAGCTTTCAACCACACCAGCCTGCTCTGCAACTTCAGCCACACCGGAGTCAACAGCTGTCTTAACTTCCATACCTGTTCCGACTACCGGAGCTTCTGTTGTAAGAAGCGGTACTGCCTGACGCTGCATGTTAGATCCCATCAGCGCACGGTTGGCATCATCGTTCTGAAGGAACGGAATCAACGCTGTAGCCACGGAGAACACCATCTTAGGTGATACGTCCATGTAATCGAATTTATTTCTTTCGTAGTCCTGTGTTTCCTCACGGTAACGACCGGATACGTTCTTATTAATGAAATGACCTTCTTCATCAAGAGGTGTATTCGCCTGTGCTACATGGTAATTATCCTCTTCATCAGCAGTCATATATACAACTTCATCTGTAACAACCGGGTTCATCGGATCTGTCTTGTCAACTTTACGGTATGGTGCTTCGATAAATCCATACTCGTTGATTCTCGCATAACATGCGAGGGAGTTGATCAGACCGATGTTAGGACCTTCAGGAGTCTCGATAGGACACATTCTTCCATAGTGAGAATAGTGAACGTCGCGGACCTCGAATCCTGCACGGTCTCTTGACAGACCTCCAGGACCAAGTGCGGAGAGACGTCTCTTATGTGTCAGCTCTCCAAGCGGGTTGTTCTGATCCATGAACTGTGACAGCTGGGAAGATCCGAAGAATTCCTTCACTGCTGCTGTTACAGGCTTAATGTTGATCAGGGACTGTGGTGAAATACCATCCTGATCCTGTGTTGTCATTCTCTCACGAACAACTCTTTCCAGTCTGGACAGACCGATTCTGTACTGATTCTGAAGAAGTTCTCCAACCGCACGGATACGTCTGTTACCCAGATGGTCGATATCATCATCATTTCCCATGCCATACTCAAGATGCATGTTGTAGTTGATAGATGCAAAAATATCTTCTTTTGTGATGTGCTTCGGAATCAGATCATGAAGATCTCTCTTAATCAGTCTCTTCATCTCATCTACATCACCTGCAGATTCTTCAATGATTCCTGCAAGAACCGGATAATATACCTGCTCTGTCACGCCAACCTCGGCCGGATCAATATCAACAACAGCCTGGAGGTCAACCATCATATTGGAAAGAACCTTGATATTTCTGGAAGTCTCTTCACCCTCTACCCAGATGTACGGTACTGCCGCATTCTGGATCATATCAGCGATCTCACGAGTAATCTTTGTTCCCTTTTCAGCAACAACTTCACCTGTGATCGCACTTACAGCATCCTCAGCGAGGATCTGTCCTGATACACGGTTCTTAAGAAGAAGCTTCTTATTAAACTTATAACGTCCAACTTTGGCAAGATCATAACGTCTTGGATCAAAGAACATGCTTGTAATCAGGCTTTCTGCACTGTCTACTGCCAGCGGCTCGCCCGGACGGATCTTCTTATAGAGCTCTAACAGACCTTCCTGGTAGTTCTCAGAAGTATCTTTTCCAAAACTTGCAAGAAGTTTTGGCTCTTCACCAAAGAGTTCAATGATCTCTGCATTTGTACCTACTCCAAGTGCACGGATCAGAACTGTGATCGGCACTTTTCTTGTACGGTCTACACGTACATAGAAAACGTCATTGGAATCAGTCTCATATTCCAGCCATGCTCCACGGTTCGGGATAACAGTTGCTGAATAAAGTTTCTTACCGAACTTATCATGTGCGATTCCATAATAGATACCCGGGGAACGCACAAGCTGGCTGACGATAACACGCTCAGCACCATTGATAACAAAAGTACCTGTCTTTGTCATCAGCGGAAGATCTCCCATAAAGATCTCATGCTCGTTAATCTCATCAGTCTCCTTATTATAAAGCCTTACTCTGACTTTCAGAGGTGCTGCATAAGTTGCATCACGTTCTTTACACTCATCAATCGTATATTTTGCATCTTCCTCGCAGAGTGTAAAATCCACAAATTCCAGACTCAGATGACCATTGTAATCTGCAATCGGGGAAATATCATCGAATACCTCTTTCAGTCCTTTGTCAAGAAACCACTGATAGGAATCTTTCTGAACTTCAATGAGGTTAGGCATCTCCAATACTTCTTGCTGCCTGGAATAGCTCATGCGGAAGCTTTTTCCGGTTTTGATGGGACGAATTCTGTTTTTCTCCATTGACGTTTCACTCCTCATTTATTGTTTTTGCAGGCAATAAACTGCCTTTTACGAGTTCCAGTTATATAAAAATGAAAAGAGCCTTGCGACAGTATTCTCTGTCACTATATGGCATACCTTTCCACAATAGCGCATTTTCTACTATATCACAAAGCTCTTTTTATTGTCAACATGATTCTTGTGTTTTTTATATTTTTCTTGACTTTTTTCTCAAGATATGTTATATCTTCCGCTATTCTAAGCTTTTTCCTTTTGAACAGTATCTTTTTTTCAGAAATAACTTCTATATCATATCTTCATAAAGACAGATCAGCTCACGATAAACCTGAACACACCGCTCAATATCCGCAATTTCAACATACTCATCCGGTTTATGAGCCTGTGCAAGATTTCCCGGCCCATAAGACATACAATTCGGATTTCCCAAAAGACCTGCCACAACTGCTGTGTCTGTATAACCCGTGAACGCTGACACAACCGGATCTTTTCCAGTAACTTTTTTCACTGATTCAGATAAAGCTTTCATAAGACCTGACTCCATGTGTGTCTCCACCGGTGGTCTGTCACCTGTAATCTTATAAGAACCCTTTACACCCGGAACTGCATTTTCCCCAATTTCAATTGCTTTTCGAACAATCTTTTCTGCCTCTTGTGTATTCATCGGCGGAACAAGACGCATATCTATCGTCACCATGCTGTGATCTGATACTACATATGGACTGTATCCTCCGGAAATCTGTCCAAATGTAACCGTAGACTTTCCAAGTTCTTCATGTGTCGGCACTTCTCCCATCGCTTTTCGGATCTCTGCGATCATAAATGCGATTCCGGCGATTGCATCTGCCCCCTTCTCCGGCATACTCGCATGTGCAGTAATACCTTCCACATTAAGTTCAAACCAGGTTCTCCCTTTGTGAGCCATCTGAATCATTCCGGAAGTCGGTTCCATATCAAGAACCCAGTCTTCCTTCTGAATCCATCCTTGTTGCACTGCTGCTTCTGACCCTTTCATATCTGCTTCCTCGTCTACAGTTCCGATAAAGACTAATGTTCCCGGAAGTTTTTCTATATCCTCAGCATTCTCTTTCTGTGATTTTGCCACCTCCGCAAATGCTGTCAACGCACTTGCAAGTCCTGACTTCATATCACAGGCTCCTCGTCCCCAGATTTTCCCATCTGAAACTTCTGCGCCGAATGCATTCTTTGTCCATCCTTCGCCCTTAACAACCGTATCCATGTGACAGATAAATACCAGTGCCGGATGCGCTTTCGCACCTTTCACAACACCTTTTACAATTTTTCTTCCCGGCTCTACTTCGTAAGTCTCTGTATCTGCTCCACTCTCTTTCAAATAGTCGCAGATATATTCACCAATCTCGGTTTCCCAGCTTCCTGGATCCGTACTTTCTATCTTAATCAGCTCTCTCGTCAACTCAACTGCATCCATTTCTAACGCCTCTTTCGCAAAAAGACCGCAGAAGCATATCATCTTCTGCGGTCGGAATAAACTTATATTCAGGAAAATTATTTAAGAGTAACCTCTGCTCCCTGCTCTTCAAGTTTAGTTTTGATTTCCTCAGCCTCTGCTTTAGAAACTGCCTCTTTAACTACCTTCGGAGCTCCGTCTACAAGCTCTTTAGCTTCTTTAAGTCCAAGACCTGTGATCTCACGAACAGCCTTGATAACTTTTACTTTAGATGCTCCAGCGGATGTAAGCTCTACGTCGAACTCATCTTTCTCTGCTGCTCCTGCACCCTCAGCTGCTGCTGCAACTACAACGCCTGCTGCTGCAGATACGCCGAACTCTTCTTCACAAGCTTTAACAAGCTCGTTTAACTCTAATACTGATAACTCTTTGATCGCTTCGATCATTTCAGCTGTTGTCAATTTAGCCATTTTAAATATCCTCCATTTTTCTTTTCATTCTTAATTAATTAGATGAGCATCTGCTCATATATGCTGTCTGTATCCAGATCAGCTGACGCATATTACTCTGCGTCTGTTGCTGTCTCCTCTGCTGCTTCTGCTGGAGCCGCTTCTCCACCCTGCTCTGCGATCTGTTTGATAACACGAGCAAAGTTTGTGATAGGTGACTGTAAGCTTCCAAGCAACTTGGAAAGCAGTTCGTCTCTTGAAGGGATCTTAGCAAGTTCAGAAATACCTGCTACATCATATGCTGTTCCTTCAACTACACCACCCTTAAGTTCAAGTGCCGGAGCATCCTGTGCAAATTTGTAAAGGATTCTTGCCGGTGCTGTTGCGTCATCTTTAGAAATAGCAATAGCGCTTGGTCCTTCCAGGCAGTCATCAAGGGCTGCAAATTCAGTACCCTCGAAAGCTCTCTTCATCATTGTGTTCTTGTAAACTTTGTAGATCACACCAGCTTCTCTAAGCTGTTTACGAAGCTCTGTATCCTGAGCAACTGTAAGTCCACGGTAGTCAACGAGAACTACTGACTGAGCGTCTTTAATCTCTTCTGCAATCTTGTCAACGATTGGCTGTTTTACTTCAACCTTTGCCACTTTTCGGTACACCTCCTTATATTATTCGTGTACTGCCAAAGTTCCCAGCAGATCACTCTGCTGAAACTAAAAAAATCTCCAGGTCCAAAGACGTGGAGGTTCTACAAATTCATACGCATGTAAAAATTCATTCTTCCTCGGTAGGCGTTCATAACTTACGCTTTTCAGCACCTACTGTCTTCGGCAGTTGCTAGGCTATAATACCATGTTATTTTCCATATGTCAAGCCTATTTTTCATCTTTTTCTTTTTTTCTTTTTCAAAAGAGGATCCGCCGAAAGCAGACCCTCCTCTATGACAGTCTCGCAACTGTCTCTTTTACATTTTATTATGCAAGCTTAACCGGGTTAACCTTTACGCCAGGTCCCATTGTAGATGTAAGAGTTACACTCTTCAGGTACTGACCTTTAACAGCGGCTGGTCTAACCTTGTTAATTGCATCGATAAGCGTCTGGAAGTTGTCCGCTAACTGCTCCTCTGTAAAGGATGCTTTTCCAACCGGAACATGGATAATGTTTGTCTTGTCCAGTCTGTACTCAATCTTACCAGCTTTGATATCGTTGATAGCTTTTGTAACGTCCATTGTTACTGTACCAGCCTTCGGGTTTGGCATAAGTCCCTTAGGTCCGAGTACACGTCCAAGACGTCCAACAACACCCATCATATCCGGTGTAGCAACTACAACGTCGAAGTCAAGCCATCCCTCGTTCTGAATCTTCGGGATCAGTTCGTCTCCTCCAACGAAGTCAGCACCTGCTGCTTTTGCTTCCTCTGCCTTAGCGTCCTTAGCGAACACAAGGATGCGAACCTTCTTACCTGTTCCGTGTGGAAGAACTACAGCACCACGGATCTGCTGATCAGCGTGACGTCCGTCACAACCTGTTCTGATATGAGCCTCGATTGTCTCGTCAAACTTTGCTGTTGCTGATTTCTTTACTAATGCTACTGCTTCTGCAGGATCATAGAGATTTCCTCTTTCGATCAGTTTTGCAGCTTCGATATATTTTTTTCCTCGTTTCATTTTACAATAACCTCCTTGTGGTATTGGCGGGAACTTGCCCCTCCCACTTTATGAATTTACTAAACAATTGAACTCTCAGCGCTCTCTCCCCCGAGGACACCGGAAAAGGTCGGCTGATTGTATCCTACAATATAATCGTTATAAAATCTGGATTAGTCTTCTACAACTACACCCATGGAACGGCATGTTCCAGCGATCATGCTCTCAGCAGCCTCTACTGTAGCTGCGTTCAGGTCTGGCATCTTCTTTTCAGCGATCTCTCTAACCTGAGCTTTTGTGATTGTAGCAACTTTTGTCTTGTTCGGTACACCAGAACCGGACTGAATCTTACAAGCTTTCTTAATAAGAACTGCTGCCGGTGGTGTCTTTGTGATGAAGCTGAAGCTTCTGTCATTGTAAACAGTGATTACTACAGGGATGATAAGATCTCCCTGATCTGCTGTTCTAGCATTGAACTGTTTTGTAAATTCTACGATGTTTACACCGTGCTGTCCAAGTGCAGGACCAACCGGTGGTGCCGGAGTTGCCTTTCCAGCAGGAATCTGTAATTTGATATATCCTTCTACTTTTTTTGCCATTTCAATTACCTCCTTGTGGTATTGGCGGGATTCTCATCCCTCCCACGCAATTTTAATCCATTTTCTTCACTTCTGAAAAACCAAGTTCAACCGGAGTTTCTCGGCCAAACAGCTCAACATTGATTGTCAGACTCTTCTTCTGTTCGTTGATTGTCTGAACAGCTCCAACTGTTCCTTCCCATGCACCGCTAAGTACAGTTACAACATCACCGATCTCAAGATCAAGGATCACCTCATCCTGTTTGATTCCAAGGTTCTCCATCTCACTCTCATCAAGCGGTACCGGCTTGGATCCAGGTCCGACGAATCCCGTAACACCTCTTGTGTTTCTTACAACATACCAAGTGTCATCATTCATGATCATGTGGATCATAACATATCCAGGAAACATCTTTCTCTGTACGACCTTTTCCACTCCATTACGTATCTCAGGTACTTCCTCAAGTGGAACACGAACTTCCAAAATCTGGTCTTCCAGATGACGAGTCTCAATTGTCTTGTCAATGTTTGCTTTTACTTTGTTCTCATACCCTGAATAGGTATGAACGACGTACCATTTTGCCTCTGACATAAAATCACCTTTCTGCTGCGATCAACTATTTCACTAAAAAGTCAATTCCATATCTCAAAAGCGCATCAACTACTGAGATCAGCGCTCCAAGCACTACGGAGACAGCAACAACTGCCGTGGTCTGTTTAGCAAGTGTATTCTTGTCTGGCCAAACGATCTTCTTGAACTCTGCCTTAAGTCCTTTGAACCAGCTCTTTTTCTGAGTTTTTGTATTCTCACCCATAATTCCACTTCCTTTCGACAACAATTATTTTGTCTCTTTGTGCAGTGTGTGTGATTTGCAGAATCTGCAGTACTTCTTGGTTTCCATGCGTTCCGGATGAGTCTTCTTATCCTTTGTCATGTTGTAGTTACGGTTCTTGCATTCCGTACATTCCAGAGTAATTCTTGTGCGCACAACTTCCACCTCGCTTTTAATATATTCACCTACGTGTTGCTGATGGTTGCGAGCCATCAATTTTTAGGCATAAAAAAAAAGCCTACTTCCATTCGCCCAAACATTGTATCATGGGGACAAACAGAAGTCAAGCCTCTTTCTTAATTTTTCAATTTAGCATTTCTATATCCGCTACTTTGTGTTTACATCCGCAGTTCCGTATCATTCACCTTGTTCTTCCGACTTCTCATCGTAAGTGTCAAGGAAATGATGCTTCTCACCTTTTGACTTATACGCAACTACAGTATCCAGATTTACATTTTCAACACTCTTGAAAATATTCCCTTCCACATATGGATTTACTTTTTTCAATGTAGCGATTAATTCTTTGATTTCTTTACGCTTAGAAAGATTCTCTTCATTCTCAGTTGTAGCGCACGCTTCTGTAAACTTACATGCACACTGAAGAAAATGCAGATCATTATAATCTCTCCATGCTTTGATATCTTCTTCGCGAACCATATAGAGCGGTCGGATCAGTTCCATTCCTTCAAAATTTGTACTATGCAGCTTCGGCATCATCGTCTGCACCTGCGCTGAATAGAGCATCCCCATGAGGATTGTCTCGATCACATCATCATAATGATGTCCTAATGCAATCTTATTGCATCCCATCTTCTGCGCATGACTATACAGATATCCACGACGCATTCTTGCACAGAGATAACATGGTGACTTTTCTATATTAAAAACTGATTCGAAAATATCTGATTCAAAAACCTCTATCGGAATCTCCAGACGCTTTGCATTCTCCTCTATCACCTGACGGTTAACCGGACTGTACCCTGGATCCATCACAAGAAACTTCACCTCAAAATCAAACTTATTATGACGCTTCAGTTCTTGAAAAAGCTTTGCCAGCAACATAGAATCTTTTCCTCCGGAAATACAGACAGCAATTCTGTCTCCCGGTTTTACAAGTTCATATTCATTGATTGCCTTTGTAAATTTACACCAGATATTCTTCCTGAATTTCTTGCGCAGACTCTGCTCTACTTCCTCCGCAAAGCTTAATTCTTTCTTTGACTTACTCATCTCTCTTCCCCTGTCGTTCTATTCACATTTTGCCAAATCTTTAATCACTTCACCTGCAATGATCAACCCTGCCACTGATGGCACAAATGCCACACTGCCCGGAGTGGATCTGCGTTTTGCAGCCTTGTATTCCAGATTTTCCTGACAAGTTTCCTCCACATTGCAATTATCTGAAGTATCTTCCAATGGACGGATCGGCTCTTCTTCTGAATATACAACTTTCAGTTTCTTAACACCGCGTTTCTTTAATTCTCGTCGCATTACCTTCGCAAGTGGGCATACCTTAGTCTTATAAATATCCGTCACACGAAACGCACTTGCATCAAGCTTATTCCCCGCCCCCATGCTGCTGATGATCGGTATATCCAATTCTTTACACTTCATAACTAAAGCAATTTTAGCTGTCACTGTATCTACCGCATCCACAACATAGTCATATTCTTCAAAAGGAAATTCATCTGCATTATCCGGCAGAAAGAAACAATTGTGAATGTTCACTTCCGCCTCCGGATTAATATCGAGAATCCTGTCCTTCATCACTTCTGTTTTATATTGACCAACCGTCTTTCTCGTTGCAATAATCTGTCGGTTCAGATTACTCATACAGACTTTATCATTATCGATCAGATCCAGCTTTCCAACTCCGCTTCTTGCAAGAGCTTCACACACGTATCCACCGACACCACCGATACCAAATACTGCAACGCGGGCATCTTCCAGCTTGTTCATTGCTTCCTTGCCTAAAAGCAGTTCTGTTCTCGAAAACTGTGTTAACATTCTCGGTTCTCCTCTTCTATTCCTCTTACATAAATGTTCCGCCGCCCGGACCGCCTCCCAGGCACAGTCCGCCACTGTTACAGCAAATATTGCACATCAGATTGGCAATACATAGTTTCACACACCAGCTGCTATTATAGGTTCCCGGATATCCGTACATTGTCTGTCTTGTCTGATACCAGTTTCCGCCACCTTCCAGCTGTTGAAGTAACATCTGATACTGCATATTCTGTGGTTCCAGACGAACTGCTTCTCTCGCATGTTCCAATGCAGTCACGTTATTTCCTAATCCGGAATTCGCCGATGCGCTGTAGAAATACCATCTTGCACTATGCTGACTGATTCCGTCAAGTACGTTAAGAGCCTCTTTATAATGTCCGCTTCGTATGTAATTAGCTGCCGCATTCAGATGTGCATCTTCCTCACTCATCCCGGAAGTTCCACCCATACTTCCTGCTGAACCATATCCATAAGAACCAAAACCGCCGAATCCTCCAAACGGACCGTAACTACCATAACCCGAGCCATCACTTGAACCATACCCGGAATTATATTCTTTTTCGCGTTCATCCATAATCTGCTGATAAGCCTGCTGCACTTCCTTAAACTTCGCCTCAGCCTCATCTTTCTTCGGATTATTGATATTCGCATCTGGATGATACTGTCGGCTCAGCTTTCGATAAGCTTTCTTCACATCTTCATCCGTAGCATTCCTGTCTACACCTAATATACTGTATGGATCTGACATCCTTCCTATTTCCTCGTTCTTTCTCTTGCCTTTATTCTAACAAACAGTTACTGTTCACACGATGTGCGACCAGCAACACTTGAATATCATAACAGATTGCTCGTCTCCAGTAAACCTGTCAACTCTTCTTAATAAATGTTGTTCCACATTTCGGACAGCGAATCTCAATCTTTCCCTTTCCTTTCGGAATACGAATCTTCTGTTTGCATCCCGGACACTTATAGATATGATATATCTTTCTTTGCGCCAGACTGTTCTTCTGCTGCTGAATATAGGTTCTGAGTTTATAAGTCTTCGCAAGATATTTCTGATTCTCTGCATATCGCTTGGATATGTTCTTAGAAAACATTCGGAAATAACAATAAATAATCAGTACCCATCCAAACAGATAGAATAACGATCCAGATCTTCCTCCTGCAAAAAATGAGGATAAGAGCACTACTATCAGTCCCCCAATAAGCAGAGCCTTAGAGAACTGATCCAATCCATACCTTCCCTGCATAAAACGTAAAAACTTTTCTTTCACACTAATCCTTCTTTCTTAAATTAATCCGCCTGCAATCTTCCATCACTCTTTACAATAACAGTATCTTGTCATGCATTTCTTGAGTTAAGTTTTTCACAAAAATAATATGTGCTATATTCTGCGCTGTTTTCACTCAAAAGTCAATTAAATAAATATAAAATGTGGTAACTGTCCAAAGGAAACGCACCGAATTTTCTTCGTTTTCTCCAAACAGTTACCAGCCTTTATTGATTCAATATATTATTACAGATTTCATCCGAGATCAGGTACACGATCCTTGAATCATTCATCATGACATATCTGTCTCCACTTCCATTTTCTCCTCCGATGTAAAGCGTCATGGTCTGATCTTCATCATCGCTTGTATAAGTAACTTCTACTGTGATTCTGGAAGTCGCATCCAGACCATACCCTGCAAGATCCGCATCATCTACAGAATAATCCGCCGCCTCTGACAGCTTCACAGCACCAAGTCCTCCGGCTACTGCTGCAACATCTTCTGCCTGATTCTCATTTTCGGAATCATAGGTTGTTGTCTCACCGTTCTGTGTGATCACTTCTTTTTTCAGATTTCCACTTCCGATACTTGGATAAGTATCCAACTGAGCAATCTGATCCAGTTCTGTCTGGATATCATCCAATGAAGTCGCCGGAATTGTATAAACCTTTTCCGTATCGTCCACTGTCGCATAGTAATCATTTCCGGTCGCATTCCCAACCTTGATTGTTGTCACAGTTCCATCTTCATCTGTCAGTGTAACTGTATAAGTCGGATGATCTAATCCATATTCTTCCAGCGCATCCGCATCCTCAAGTTCTCGATCCGCACTCAACTGTCCCATGGCATCAGCCACTGTCTTCGGATAACTCTGACGCAATGGAAAATCTTTATCTGCGGTATAGTACCAGATATCTCCGTCTTTCTCAAAATTCATTTCACCCGTACCAAGATCATATTTCACCCCGGTAATCTCTGAGGTCTTCAGGTCTGTCACTTTCACCGTTTCTTCTTCCTTGGAATCCTGCTTCTTATTCCATGTGCTTAAGGCAAAATAGAGGATAAGAAGCAACACCAGAACACCGATCAGAATCAATGGCCCTTTCTTTTTCTTCATTCTAATTTTCTTCCTCCTTAAGCTTTTCTTCTTCTGAACCATACGCTGAATCCGGCGATAAGAATCACTGCCGGGATTCCAAAGATTACAAGAAGGCTGAACAGACCGGCATGCTGTATCGTATTATACTCTGTTCCAAGACTCTTTGCCTCGATGGACAGATTCTGTACTCCGTCAAAGTTTGCACTTACTGCATTCATAAAGATCTGTGTATTCTCAAGCTGTGAAAATGCATCTGTAATATTCTGATCGATCAGACTTCCTGCGGAGATCACCGTCAGACGGGCTTCTGTTGTACTGCTTTCCTCAGAATCTTCCGTACTTTCACTATCATCAGTTGTTGTATCTGTTGCCTCGGCATCTGAACTATCCGAAGAAGAAGCATCTCCCAAAGAAATTGTCTCTGTTGCGACAACTCCAAGTTCATACGTTCCCTGTTTCTGTTCGGACTCTGTTACTGCGTATCCATTTTCCGATGTCTCCATAAATGCACTTGTTGTTATCGTATCTCGTGTCGGATCTGTCAATGTCATTCCTTGTGCATTCGTCAAAAGCACCATCTGAGAACTGATTCCGTTCGCAAGATCACCGGATACATTCAGCTGAGGGAAGATATAATATGGCTGGTTCTGATAACATCTTGTCGGATCCGCAATATAACCATCTACACCTTCAATTCCATACACCTTCAGCACACTTGCCAGATTTGGAAAATCCGTCAGAGAGGTATCCCCAAGCAGACACATCACTTTTCCGCCTGCTGCCAGATAATTTGTCAGAAGTGTCACTTCATTTTCTGAAAGGTCATTCGTCGGTGCATTCATAAGCAGAAGATCACAATCATCCGGAATGGAATCTGCCATCAGAAGGTTCAGCTCTGTCAGCGTGTAATTATTTTTACTCATCAAATCTGTAACTGTAGATGACAGTTCCGTCTCTCCATGCCCGCTTACTTTATAGATTGTCTTCTGCACATCACTTGTCACATAATTTACCGCACTTGTCAACTGGCCATCTCCGTCAAATTCTGAATAAGATGCATTTCCTGAATAATAATAGGAAGACATATCCATAACAAGAATCTTGTCAAAAGAAATAGTTGTTGTCTTTCCTGTTGCTTCACAAGATACAACGATTGTATTTTCGGATGCATTATACTCTGTCAATGCTGACGGATGCAGAACCGGATCGATCCACTCAACATTGATCTCATCTGAAAGTGCTGCATATTTACTGATAAATGTCTTAATCCTGTCATCCGTGTCTTTCTTTACCGCAAGAACTTTCATATCGACTTTATCATTCAATCCGCTCAGCAGATCCTTTGTTGTATCTGAAATTTCATAAATCTTTGTACTGCTCATATCCAGATTGCGATAAGCTTCCGGGATCTGTCCGATTACCAGATTGAACACAATAACAATCGCGATTACAAGTACTGTCAGCCCCACACTGTAAGATCCGTGCTTTGTACCGGAGGTGTGGAACATCCCTTTGATCTTTCCTGTTGTTTTCTTTCTTCTATCCACTTTCATGCCCTCCTAATTCCAACGTCTCTTCTGGATTGCCTGTACTGTCAGGAACACAAAGACTACAATCAGTGAAAGATACAGCGCGATTCCTGTTATATCTACAATACTGTTCGAAGTGATATCCGTAAATACATCTGCAAGTGCCAGTCTTCCAAGCATCTTTGTCAGCAGGTTTTCATAAAGACTTGATTTCACAAAGTACACGATCACACCGGCGATCACACCAACTGCTTCGATCACACCGGCAATCACTATATTTCCTGTCATCTGATAAATATAAACAACAATCAGAGTCAGAATGATAAGCACACCGACCAATCCGCTGACTGCACTGCTTGGAAGCATGGAAAGAATTCCATTCCAAAGATACAAGATAAGCAGAATACCAAATGTACTGATAAATGCGATCATCTGACTTTCCGTCAGAGCAGACAGGAACATGCCGATCGCCGCATATACACAGCCCAACAGGAAGAATACCCCGATGGATATGTAATCTACTTTCAGATATGCAGTTCCCTGTGCCTTAATGATTAATGGGAACGCACAGAAGATCACATTCGGGATTCCAATTACCGTTACCATTGCAAGATATTTTCCAAGCACAACCTTCCACAGACTGACCGGAGCTGTCAGAAGCAGCTGATCTGTCTTATTTTTACGCTCTTCTGAAAAACTGCGCATCGTGATCAGCGGAATCCCTACGATAAATACAATCAGTGTGCCTGAAAGCGTATAGGAAAAGTATGGATATCCGGCTGTCAGGTTATATGCCATAAAGTAGATTCCTGTAAATGCAATAAGAAATGCAACAAACACGCATCCCACCATAGACTGAAAATAGGAGCGTACTTCTCTTTTATAAATCGCCAGCATCTTTCATGTCCTCCGTTTCCTTCTTCTTCGCCTTTTCTGCATATTCTTCTGCTGCCCTGTCGCTCTGCGTCAGTTCCATAAAGACATCTTCAAGACTTACCTGCAGCGGATTCAGTTTCAGCAGTGGCTGATGATTCTGTGCAAATGCCTGAAATACTTTCTCACGTATATCTGTATTTTTCTGTTCCTGAACCTGAGCCCATGTGATTCCATTTTCCAGATGCTTTGTAGAAATGCTTCGAATTCCATCTACTGTCTCAAGAATTCTTCGAACTTCGTCCGGGCTTGCTTTCGTCTCGATCTCAATCAGATCAGAATCTCCCAGATTCCGTTCCAGGTTCTCCGGCGTGTCACTTGCGACCAGTTTTCCTTTGGAAATGATCAAAATATAATCGCAGACTTCACGGACTTCCGCCAGAATATGAGAACTCAAAATCACTGTATGTTTCTTAGCAAGCTGACGGATCAGTTCACGGATCTCTATGATCTGTTTTGGATCAAGTCCGACACTTGGTTCATCAAGAATGATGATCTCCGGGAATCCAAGCACTGCCTGTGCCAGTCCGACTCTCTGACGGTATCCCTTTGACAGATTCCTGATCAGACGGTTTTCCACTTCCCAGATCTTCACCATCTTCTCTACTTCATTGATGGACTCTTCTCTTTTATTCTTAGCGATTCCTTTCAACTCCGCTACAAATTCCAGATATTCACGAACTGTCATCTCCATATACAACGGTGGCAATTCCGGCAGATAACCAATCTGCTTTTTCGCCTCCTCAGGTTCTTTCAGAATATCATGTCCATTAATCAGTACTTCTCCTTCGGTAGCACCGAGGTATCCTGTCATAATATTCATCGTTGTTGATTTTCCCGCCCCATTCGGTCCAAGAAAGCCGTAGACATGCCCTTCCTCTATTGTGAAGTTTAAATGATCTACTGCTGTATGATTTCCATACTTCTTCACAAGATTCTTTACTTCTATCAAAGTCTTACCTCCCTATATTTCTTCCAGTCTATATCTATGCAGACAAACCGAGATTTTTGACCTTTCAAAAGTATCAGGATTCTGTGAATGTTTTGTGTTATAAATGTGACAGTTCTATTTCTTGCAAAAAGAACAAAGCACTCTCTGCATTGTTCCATACAAGAACCAACACAAAGAATGCTTCTTTTTTACTTTTCGTATTCCTTACAAACCAGATCTGCAATGATCTGCTGCCCCTGAGAATCCGGATGTACTCCGTCTTTCTGCAGATGAGATATCACAGATGACTGATACACATCCGCAACTTCATAATCGTATTTTCCCGCACGTTTTTCAATGATTGCGTTCATATTTTCAATAATGTCTTCTACAATTTTATTCAGCGTAGATGGAAGCTTCATATTTCCTGCCGGATTATAAATTGTAGTCACGATCACTTTTGCATCGTCCTTTTTCAATGAATTGACTGTCTTCATCATCTGGATCCATTCTTTTTCAAAGGAATTATAATCCCAGTTGTTCAACGCGTTGATCGCACTCAGCACAAGCAGCGGATTCTTCTTTACAGACTCTTTCAAAGATGCAAGTGCCTCATCCGCACTTTTAAATTTTGTATCTGTCTTCAGGATTTCCTGAACCACACGCTTACATTCGTTGAGCAGGTCATTCGAACCAATTGTTATAAAAATAACATCTGCTTTTGAAAGATTCGTCTGCACATCCTGCTTTGATAAATACTTTTCGTTCAATCCTGCTGTATCAAGACCTGTTCTTGCATAATTGTGATAAATATATCTGCACCCTTCGCTATATGCTATTTCCTTTGCTGCCAGACTTCCATAATTCTCCATCCAGGATTTATCGCAAGTGTAACCTTTCGCAATACTGTCTCCAAGTACTGTGCAATAAAGCTGATGTGGGCGTGCCGTTTCCTCCGTATTTTCTGTTCCGAATACCGGAAGAGTCTCTGTCAGCAGCATCCCTGCGCTGAGCAGAACTGCCAACATCCTTCTTCCGTATCTTGAAATCCTTCCTTTTCTTTCTCTCATTCCATTTTGTTTCATTTTCCGCACCTGCCTGTATTCTGTCCTTCTTCGTAGCTGTCCCTATTATTGCCTTATGCTTTTAGATTTCCCATTTTGCCTGACTTCCATGCTCCGTCTTTGTAATATTTAATTTCCAGTCAATCTGCTCTTTCAATTCATTTACATGGGAAATGATTCCAACCAGTCCTTTCTCTCCTGCAAGTTCTTTAAGAATCTGAATCGCACGGTCTCTTGATGCATCATCCAAAGATCCGAATCCTTCATCTACAAACATCGTCTCCAGACTCACTGCTCCGGCTGTATTCTGGATAATATCTGCAAGTCCCAATGCCATTGATAAGGCTGCCATGAAGGATTCTCCTCCTGAAAGAGACTTCACATCTCTGACAGAATCTGTCACCAGATCATAGACATCCAGATCAAGGCCGGCCTGTCCCTGACTGCTCAGATCCTGAATCTCCCTGCACTGTAAAATAAATTCATTTGATGTCATCCGCGCCAGCCTGCGGTTTGCCGCCTGAATGATCTGCCGGAAATAAGTCCGCTGTACATACGTCTCAAAATCAAGTTTCACACTGCCGCTCAAATTGCCATTTGCAGTCTTGCTCAGGTTGGAAAGTACCTCATATTCTTTTCGCAGAGCTTCCTGCGAAGAAAAATATTGTTTCAGATTCTTGTACGCATTCTGGTTACCTGTCCATCTGCTGTGAAGCTGCATCTGATGATCCTGTTTTTCTTTCAACAGATGTTCTACTTCATTTCGCTTTTCCATCTCCTGCTGCGGATCTTCCCGCTTTTCGCCTGCAGTCTGTTCCTTCAGCGTCTCGATCTTTGCCTTTTTCTCTAACAGCTGGCGGTCATGTTCTTTCACTTCTTTGTCTTTCTCCCGCCACCCTTCGATCCACTGCTTCGCCTCACGGAATTCTTCCTGTGAAGTAAATTCCTGTCGGCTGATCTCCTCTCGGAACTCTTCCTGTTCTTTTACAAAACGCTTCTCAAGTTCTGCTTTCTGGCCTCGAAGTCCCTCCAGTTTTCCTGCCTGACGTCTGCTTTCCTCCGTCATCTTACGGCACTGTTCCTGTGCCTGCTTTGTTTCATTCTTCTTCCGATCCAGTTCAACCTGCATCTTCTGAAGCTCTTCTTTCACCTGCTCTTCTTTCACAGGATTATCTCCGAGAATATGTTGTTCTGATTCAAGCTGTGCTTTACATATCTGAAACTTTTCCTGCTGCTGTATTCGTTTTTGTTCCAGCAGATCACGTCTTTGCTTCAGTTTCTCTACCGTCTCTTTATCCGGTGCTTCTCCGGAAATCTTTGCCGGATGCGGATGTTCTACTGATCCGCAGACCGGACATGGAATACCTTCCTGTAATTCCTTTGCCAGGATTCCCGCCTGCTCCTGAAAGAATTTCGCATATGCTTCCTCATACTGAGCTGATGCTTCCTGACAATTCTGTATACATCGCTGCATTGCCCCTGTCTGATTTTCATATTCTTTCGAATACTTACGCACATTTGCGTAATGCGGAAGGAGATCCGATAACTGTGAAATTCTTTTCAGCATTTCCGGTTCTTCCTTTGCAAAAACTTCTTCCAATTCTTCCGCTTTTTCTTTAACCTCAGAAAGTTCCTTTTCCTGTTCCTTCTGCCATACAGTGATCTGCTCGATCTCGCCCTGTATCTGCCGCACGGATTTCGCTGTTCGAAGAGCCTGCACTTCCAGATGTCTCGCCTGCTCTGCCCGGTGTCCAAGCCCTGCCTGAACCCGACAAGTTTCCATCTCGTCCTGTTTTGCATTCAGAAGAAGCAAACTCTTCTCTTCCATTTCCAAACGGTCAAATATCTTATTCTTCTCTTCTTTCTTCTGAATCAGCATTCGAAGTGTTTCTGACTGTTTCTTAAGTTCCTCTGATTCTTTCTTTAAGACTTTTCCACAACTTTCTTCATATTCGAGAAAGTTTTTCACAGCCTCCAGAACCTTTTCCCCTTCCGGCATGGATAACTCACAGAGTTCTTTCCACTGGTCTGCCAGATCCTGCTGCTCTGTATTCTCCGGTTCCACACGCTCCATCTCACGCCGAATGTCTGATTCACTTTCCTTCAGCGCAATATACAGATCTCTTCCTTTTTCTTTCAGTGCTTCCTGGATTTGCCAGTAGATTTGTGTCTGAAAAATCTGCGAGAATATCTTTTTTCGTTCTTTTGATTCTGCATGAAGAAGCTTTAAGAAATCTCCCTGCGCGATCATGGCAATCTGTGTAAACTGCCCCGCATCAAGACCAATGATTTCTTGAATCTTCTGGTCTGTCTCTCGCTTCTTCCCCTGATATTCCCTTCCATCCGGAAGAAGGAGACTTACCTTCGCTGTCTCTTTCACATACCGGAGGCTTCCATCTGCTTTTCTTCTCTTCCCTACCCGGAGATATTCCGGATTACGGCGCACGCTATATTCCTGTCCCCGATAAGAAAACACATATTCAACATAAGTGTCTGTGTCTTCTGATGCATACTGGCTGCGCATCATATTTCCATCTCTGCGTCCGCCACTCGTCCGGTCATACAGCGCATACATGATTGCATCAAAGATGGTTGTTTTTCCTGCACCCGTATCTCCGGTAATCAAAAATAATCCGCTGTGAATCTTTGTAAAATCTATCTCCTGGACGCCCGCATAAGATCCGAATGCGGACATCGTCAATCTCACCGGTCTCATACGTCTTCCCCTTTCATTTCACTCAGAATCTCTCTTAAGATCTTTTGTTCCTGTTCAGACATTTCCTGCCCCTGCATCTCTTTGTAGAAATCACAAAATGTTTCAAACGGAGTACCGATCCGTATCTGTTCTTCAGAAAATTCCAGCTTCTGTCTCGTCCTTTCATTATCCATCCGTACTTCGAGGATATGATGAAACTTTCTTTCCAGCTGTTCCTTTGGTTTGTACGGATCGACCTCATCTGTCAGCGTTACACTGACATAATCTTCACTCCCGGTTCCGTCCTCCGCTTCAAGGATCTCTTCCAGCGTTCCTCTAAGTTTTCTCACATCACGAAGTGGATGCAGCGGCAGCTTCTGAATCTCCGGCTCGCTCCCTTTTTCTTTCAGTTCGACTACATGAAGTGTCTTCTTCTGGCTTGCCTCACTGACAGAATACTTCAGCAATGTTCCACAATAGCGGATCTTCTCCTGTCCGACTCTCTGTGCACCATGTAAATGTCCGAGTGCCACATAGTCAAACTCCTGTACTGCGGAAATATCTACATTATCAATGCCTCCGACAGATAATACTTCTGATTCACACGTTGTTGGAGTCTCCCCCTTCCCTGTATAAAACTGATGGGAAACCAGTACATTTCTTCTGGAAAAATCAATCTTCTCCCGTTCCAGAATTCCTTGTACAGCTGCCGTATAACTCTCCGGCACCTCTCCGCCAAAGATTTTACGCACATATCCAGGCTTCAAAAATGGAAGCAGCCAGAAATCCACTTCACCAAACGCATCTGTCAAAGTAATCTTTTTCAGACCATCCGCTTCTTCCTCCGGCGTCTGCCCCGCAATATAAATCTGATGGCTTCCAAGCAAACGACTGGCATAATCAAGCCGCTGTGCCGAATCATGATTTCCCGATATGATAAGAACCGGAATCGCCGGTTCAATCTTAGCCAGAGCTGTCAAGAATTCATCAAACAGACTTACCGCTTCTCCTGATGGCACGGATTTATCATAGATATCTCCAGCAATAACAATTGCATCCGGATGTATGGACGCTGCATATGAAAGAACCTCCGCAAGGATATGTTCCTGATCCTCCCGGAGGTTATAATGATGTAATTGCTTTCCTATATGCAGGTCTGATAAATGAAAAAATTTCATATCGTCACCTCATTACAGTAAATTTACTTCTTTCCCGGATTCTTCCAGATCCAGATTGCTGCTACAATACCAAGCATATACAGAATGTTCACAAGAACGACCGGATTATCCTTCAGTAAAGCGACAACTGCTACAATTGCTGCAAGTATCGCCGCAAGCTGAAGCACCTTGAGAAGCTTCTCATTCCGGCTCTGTCTTGCTTTCTGTAAGCATTCCAGTCTGCGCTGTTCCAACGTCAGATATTCCAGCATATCTTCCGGCCGGATCTTAGAAAGAATCACTTCTTCCCTAGAAAATTTCTTCTCCCCACTGCGGTGGAAAATACTCTTGATCTGATCGATCTTTTCCTTCCGGTTCTGCGGATCTTTAACCGCCTGCTCGTACTCTTCCTCGGCTACACGATCCTCCGCAGTCTCTTTGTAATAATCTTCCAGCTTCTGCGCCGGTTCTACCGGTGGCTGTACAGGATGTGTTGGTTCCGTATTCACCGGTGGTATCGCCTCTGTCTTCACTGGCGGAATCTCCTCCGCATCCACCGGCTGCACGACTACTCCTGATGTATTCACTTCATCTATCACTTTATTTTCCTCAGACACGTTAGTCCTCCTTTTTATCTTCTCTGCATCAATCCTGAAAATGATACCTGCTATTCGCATATCAACATATAAATTATAGCAAATGCACGAAAAATATACAACCAACAGGAAATGGACCTGGTGTCGATTAATCACATTTTCATTACTACTGTTGCTCCTCCGCTCCCGGAAGTTTCACCATCTTCGGCGCATGCTTAAGTGCCGGAATGATCTTTGCGATCAAATCAGATGTACGAATCTTCAGACTGGATGTGTTGATGCACGGATGACAGCCAAAATACGGATCTTTCATTACATCCTCATCGATCAGAAGCTGTACTTTACCCTCTGTATCATTCATAAGTCCCATAACGCTGACAGAGCCCGGTGTAATATCCAGATACTTCTCCATATACTCCGGCTTTGCAAAGGAAAGTCTGGCAGAACCTATCTGTGCCGACAGATTCTTTGTCTTGAATGGCTTGTCACCCGGCATCAGAAGCAGATAAAAGTCTGTTTCCTGTCGATTACAAAGGAACAGGTTCTTGCAGATTGCGGTTCCATCTCCAAGTGTTCTATCGATCTCTTCACAGGCTTCCATTGTCATCGCAGCCTCATGGTCTACTCTCTGGTATTCTACACCAAGCTTATCGAGAAAATCATATACCCTGACTTCCTTTTCTAATCTTCCTTCTGTGTTTTCTGGTCTTCCATTCTCTAATTTCATATTATCAACTCCTATGTCATACTAACCTAAGTGCTCTATATCTGTCAAAACATGCAAATATTTCCTGTCTTCTCGGCACTGCCATACAGGATACACTGGATGTACTCTCGCATAATTCCGCCAGCGATTTATTCTGGATCACTTCTTCCAGCTCATCTACAATCTGGATCAGATTCTTCTTTCCATCGATCAAATGTTTCTGTGCATATCGTACACAGTATCCAAGTGCTGCCACCTGTTCGCTATCCGCAATCTGCTCTAAGTATCTCAGATCGATCGTATCCCTGTTGATCATCACTGATTCTTTTCCCATCGTCTTCATCTTGATCCTGTCATTTCCGTGAAATGCTTTATCCGGTCGCGGCACTCTGTCATAAGTCGGTTTCTCTGCCGGCTGCTCCGGCACACTGATCTGTGGGAAATTCTCTGCTTCTTTTTTCGCCAGTACTGTAATGTCTTTCGGAACATAACGATCCATCTGAATAATACTGTCTGCAATATGGAAATAAGCTCCCGAACTTCCCGCAACGATCACTGTCGAGATCCCATAATTTTCATACAATTTCCTGATTCTTTCAATAAATGGTGTGATCGGTTCCATCTCTCTGTGGATCACGCGCTGCATCAGCTCATCACGGATCATAAAGTTCGTTGCACTCGTATCTTCATCAATCAGGAACAGAGATGTTCCCGCCTCAATTCCTTCGATCACATTTGCCGCCTGTGAAGTACTTCCACTTGCATCTTCTGTACAGAATGATGTCGTATCTTTTCCGTTCGGAAGATCGTTGATGAACATGGAAATATCTGTCTTCTGAATACTTCTTCCATCCTCCGCACGCAATTTCACTGCTGTCGCATCTGTGATCACATACTCTCTTCCATCCCCTGCGATGTGATTGTACACTCCAAGTTCCAATGCTTTCAAAAGTGTTGATTTTCCGTGATAACCTCCGCCGACGATCAAGGTAATTCCCTTACGGATTCCCATACCGGTAATCTTTCCTTTATGCGGAAGTTCCAGTGTCACTTCCTGTTCCTTCGGAGACTGGAAGGCGATTCCGTCACGCATCGGCCGGGATGAGATTCCGGATTCCCTTGGCAGTACACTTCCGTTTGCCACGAAGGCACAAAGACCAAGTTTCGGAAGTTCTTTACGGATATACTCCTGGTCTTCTGCAAGATCTACGATTCTTCTCAATCTCTTTGCATCCAGATTCTTGTAAAACAGGGATTCCTTTACACACTCCGGAACAAAATCAAATAAAATCTTCTCTAACTCTCTCGCATTGATTGTTCGTCCATTTGCCGGAAACCCGATTTCCATTCTAAGAAGGATATTTCCGTTCTCCGGCTGAATCTGACACGCTGTTCTCTCCAGAACTTCCTGTCCGCATCTGCTGACAGAGATCAGACCACTCTTACCTGAACCTTTCGCCTTGAATGCAAACCGTTCTGCCCTTCTTCCAAACTGGCGCAGCAATTCGTCCTGAAGTGCAATTCTCTGACATTTTCCACAATATAATTCCTGTGGGAATCCTGCTGTCTTCCCACTCACCAGTACACTTACCTTTGACGGTGACGCAAACGGATCTCCCTGTACGTGATCGATCGATAAAACATATCCCGGAAATCGGTACTGTCCTTTTGTATCTTTATAAGCCGGATATCCCCGGTGATCTATTCTTGATAATAAACTTCTAAGTTCTGCTTCTGACTGCATTTTTATTCCACTCTTTCTTTTTCTCATTCGTGCAGAATACGCTCAAGCTGCACGAACCACTTCTCATTATACAATAATTTTTGCTTTCTTGCATGAAATAGTCATGCAGCTTTCCCGATTTTCAGAGCAAAAAGAAGCCATTATCCAGACTCTTTATCCGAATAATGACTTCCAATCATTTACTTCAAATTACTTTTCTGTAATACAATTTTATACCTCGAAGATCAGGTCTCCGTAAGATGGCATTGGCCAAGCTTCTTTATCCACGATCATCTCAAGTTTGTCAACCGGTGCACGGAGTGCATCCATAGCCGGAACAACCTCTGTATGATAGTATGTAGCCTGTACTTCGCCTTCTTCTTTTGCTGCTGCATCTGCTGTTGTTTTTACAAGGTTATCAAGTGCTGCCTTTGTCTCAGCCATCAGAGCACTTACTTCTTTCAGAGTCTCTGTCTGAACAGATGCGTCAACACCAGCTGCCTTTACAGCATTTACTGTATCTGCAAGTGTCTTTGTATACTTGATAAATGCCGGCAGGAACTGTTTGCTTGCCATATCGATCATAGTACGGGCTTCAATATTGATTGCCTTAGCATATGCCTCATACTGGATCTCTGCACGGGACTCAAGCTCTGCTTTTGTAAATACGCTGAATCTCTCAAACAATTCTACAGCCTTGTCTGTTGTGATTGCCGGAATTGCTTCAACCATAGACTTAATGTTCGGAAGTCCTCTTCTCTCAGCCTCTGCAACCCACTCGTCAGAGTATCCGTTTCCGTTGAAGATGATTCTCTGGTTCTCTGTCAGGTATTCTTTGATCAGATCATGTACTGCAAGATCAAAGTCATCTGCCTTCTCAAGAATATCACATGCATCTGCAAATGCTTCTGCAACAATTGTGTTCAGTACGATATTCGGGTTTGCGATAGAATCTCTTGATCCAACCATACGGAACTCGAACTTATTTCCTGTAAATGCGAACGGTGATGTTCTGTTTCTGTCTGTTGCATCTTTGAACAGATCCGGAAGTGTGCTTACACCTGTCTCCAGCTTTCCGCCTTTCAGACTGTGTGTAGCTTCTCCTGTACTGATCAGCTGCTCAACAACATCCTCAAGCTGTTCTCCAAGGAAGATAGAGATAATTGCCGGAGGTGCCTCGTTTGCTCCAAGTCTGTGGTCATTTCCCGGATCTGCTGCGGATTCTCTAAGCAGGTCTGCATGCTTGTTAACCGCTTTCAGGATGCAGGCAAGTACAAGAAGGAACTGTGTGTTCTCGTGAGGTGTCTTACCTGGATCAAGAAGGTTGATTCCGTCATCTGTTGTAATGGACCAGTTGTCATGTTTACCGGATCCGTTAACTCCTGCGAACGGTTTCTCGTGAAGCAGGCATTTCAGTCCGTGCTGGCAGGCTACTCTCTTCAGTGTCTGCATTGTCAGCTGGTTCTGGTCTACCGCAATGTTCGCCTCTGTATAAATCGGAGCCAGTTCGTGCTGTGCCGGTGCAACCTCATTATGCTGTGTCTTAGCCGGAACACCAACTTTCCAAAGCTGGATATTTACATCTCTCATGAAGGATGCGATTCTCTGACGGATTGTTCCGAAGTAATGATCATCAAGCTCCTGTCCTTTCGGAGGCATTGCTCCAAAGAGTGTACGTCCTGTGTAGATCAGGTCTTTTCTTTCTTCAAACTTCTCTGCATCTACAAGGAAGTACTCCTGCTCTGCTCCAACAGATGGAGTAACTTTCTTAGATGTTGTATTTCCAAATAAACGAAGAAGTCTTAATGCTTCTTTATTGATTGCTTCCATAGAACGAAGCAGTGGTGTCTTCTGATCCAGTGCTTCTCCTGTGTAGGAGCAGAATGCTGTCGGGATGCAAAGTGTAGCTCCGCCTGCGTCCTGTCTTACGAATGCCGGTGAGGTACAATCCCATGCTGTATATCCCCTTGCCTCGAATGTTGCTCTCAGGCCTCCGGATGGGAATGAAGATGCATCTGGCTCACCCTTGATCAATTCCTTTCCTGAGAAAGTCATCAGAACCTTTCCGCTCGGAAGTGGAGCTGAGATAAAGGAATCATGCTTCTCTGCTGTAACTCCTGTAAGTGGCAGGAACCAGTGTGTATAGTGAGTCGCTCCTTTTTCAATCGCCCATTCTTTCATCTCGTGAGCAATAACATCTGCTGTCTCGAGATCCAGATCTTTTCCTTCTTCAATTGTCTTTCTCAGATTCTTGTAAACTTTCTTTGGCAGACGCTCCTGCATAACTGTATCATTAAATACATTTTCTCCAAAGATGTCAGCTACATTGAATAATTCTGTGCTCATACCCTATACCTTCCTTTTCTCTTAATTCTTCGATTACCGTTCACTGCAATGAACAATATTCGATTACACTACGGGAACCCCCATAATAGATTACCTCTCAGGAAATCATCCGTCTGATCCAGTCAGATCAGATCTGATTTTATTCCATCCAATCTGATTCAATCATGCGGATCATTTCCCAAGCGATAAAAAAAGGGCACTCCAATTATAATTGGAACGCCCTTGTTCTGTCTACGTGAGTCAGTATACCTCAACTTGCTTTAAAACGCAAGTGCTTTTTTAAAAAAATTCTTCTCAGGCTTTTCCGACAGATCCGAATAACTCCATCTTCTCTTTTACTGTTTCCATGATTGCGTCTGCACCTGGTTTGAGAAGTTTACGTGGGTCAAATCCTTTACCCTCAAGATCTTTTCCTGCTTCGATGTACTTACGTGTAGCATCTGCGAAAGAAAGCTGACACTCTGTATTAACGTTGATCTTAGCAACTCCAAGAGAGATTGCTTTCTTGATCATATCTTCCGGGATACCTGTACCACCGTGAAGTACGAGTGGCATTGCTCCTGTACGCTGCTGAATAGCATCCAGAGTCTCAAAGCTTAATCCTTCCCAGTTTGCTGGATATTTACCATGAATGTTACCGATACCTGCTGCCAGGAAATCGATTCCCAGATCAGCTACTCTCTTACACTCTTCCGGATCAGCGCACTCACCTCTTCCGATAACTCCATCTTCTTCTCCACCGATGGATCCAACCTCTGCTTCGATTGACATTCCGTGCTCGTGAGCGATCTTAACGAGCTCTTTTGTCTTCTCAACGTTCTCGTCGATTGGATAATGAGATCCGTCAAACATGATTGATGAGAATCCTGCTTCTACACATTTCAGGCATCCTTCGTAGCTGCCGTGGTCAAGATGAAGAGCAACCGGAACTGTGATTCCAAGTTCTTCCATCATTCCGTTTACCATACCTACAACAGTCTTATATCCTGTCATGTACTTTCCTGCACCCTCAGATACACCAAGGATAACTGGTGAGTTGAGTTCCTGTGCTGTTGTAAGAATAGCCTTTGTCCACTCAAGATTGTTGATGTTGAACTGTCCTACTGCATAGTGGCCTGCTTTTGCTTTCTGAAGCATTTCTGTAGCTGATACTAACATATTTCTTTCCTCCAATTCTTAAAGATCCTGACACCCGTGAAAACCATCAGGAATTATTTATTTAGAATTCTTCTATATTATAGCGTATTAATTTATAAATGACAATCTTATGTTTTGCATAAAAAACAATCCACAGCGGTGAATCTTGTTAACATTTTCACAATGATTTCCCCTTTCTTCTGTGGATTGTTTTTATTTTTGTACAATATAACCAACGATTATTTATCACTCGCTAAAGATTAACAAGTCTCCATTTTGAATTATCAACAGTAAGCTGGTATCCACAGTAGGAACAACAACCATTTTTATCCGGCATGAAATTAGCACCGCAGCTTGGACATTCTTTTTCACTGAAAACAGCCTGACCCTTTGACTTCATTCGTCTTGGATGTCGCGCTCTGTATAATTTAAGTTCCATCTTTTTATCCTTTTTTATAATCTTCTGGTTCTTTTCGAGAATAAGTTTGTGGAGTACTGCCTGGATCGTGATCGTTGTCTGGGTTTCGGTATTATCTACAGCTTTCAATTGTAATTTGTCCACACTGTAAAATAATGCATCGGATGTCAGTTCTGCATCATTAAGAGCTTCATTGAGGTCTACAAGTAATACTTTTTCATCATAACGAACGATCTGTTCTTCTAATTCTTCTGTACCATTCTTTCTTCTTAGGAGCACTGCTCCGAGAATGACAGCTAATATAACTGTAAGTACAAAAGGAACTGCCAATATGATCTCAATGCTTTGGATAAATCGAAAACAAGGGACTGCCGGAAGAAAGAAAACCAGGAGTGTTGCTGCCACCATTTTATAATTATAATCATTCGGATTTAAATCCTGATAGATCAGGAGCTCTTCTATCTGCCAGTCAAAGAAATCTTTTTTGATATATCCGCCACAATAAGGACAGTGCGTTTCATTACTATTCAGTGAAATCTCAGCGCCACAGCTTGGGCATATAATTTTCTGATATTCAGAATAAAATTGCCGCTCTTCATTTCTGTTTTTACTTTCAACTTCATCATGACGGATATGCCTGGATTGTCTAAGTAAGATTGCGCCATGTGGGAAAAAGTCCTCATACAGGATTTTTCCACTTTTTTTATTACGATACCGGTTTGATACGGTACCTTGCAGTATGGCCTCTCTCCATTCACGTCCGGCATCATTCCAATGTTTGAAATCTTGTTTCTTTCCATTTACCTCAGGCAGTTTCGCGTAAGCTATACGAATTTCATGAGTTATGTCATTCGCCTGTAAAAGTTTCATCTCATGTTCGATTTTCTGGCGATAAGACTGTCCTATATTTACAGAAGAATTTTGAATATTACCCTTTTCTAATGCAGATAATATGGTTTCAAAAGGGGTAAGCACCTTTCGAGAAATCTTCGTTGCTTTGAAAAAGATTGTCTTTGATTTATTTAATTTTTTCTTGACGTAAAGAAACCACAGTTTTGGCTGCATCCATTCGACTTTCCAATCTAAAACATAGCAGGTGAGGGCTCCGGCCCACACACTTGCCCACAAAAATGCAAAAAATATTGAATCTCCCCAGGAAAAATTCATTTGATCACCTCGCATTCTTTTTTTCAAACAGATTCTTAATACACCAAAGACCAATGAATATAAAAAGTGCGCCCACAGGAATAAGTATGCAAGCAAAAAGGAATGTAAATGGATCACTGTCGCCTCTTAATTTGTAGTCACCCTGTGATGTCAAATAGACTTCCTCTGTAATTTCTTCCCCGATGTAAGTATCATGATAAAGCGTATCTTTTCCTTTATAGGTCTTTCCATCCACTACATATGAAACCTTTACCTTATATGTATCGTAATCATCATCAGAGTCAGAAATGTATTCATAATCTTCAACATATGCTGTGACCTTCCGGACATCTTTCGAGCGGCTATATGCAAATTTAGACATAAGCCTATTTCCGCCTGTGATTAACATAAGAAGTCCTAAAATCACTAATACGATCATTGCGATTATGGTATTTCTAAATTCCTTTGTTTCGTTTGATTTATGACCCATATGCAATCCTCCCTTCAAATTTCCCCATTTTATCAACATTACTTTTTATTTATAATACTGGAAAAATAGCAAGATTACACTATCACTTGTGCTAGGGAATCGACCATCATGGCATAACTTTAGGACAATACACTATCCAAAAAGGCAAAAAACAGAACGTATGGTTTATTTCCATACGCTCCATCTCGCATTTCATATTATATTTTTAAATTCTCCAAATCCAGCTTTCTATTTTTGTTTCCATAGCATGGTATACTCTTTTTCACCAGTAGCTTCATCCAAACCTTCACATTGAATAATGAACCCTTCTCTTTGGTAAAAAGAAATTGCTCTGGTATTCTTCTGGTATACATTTAATTGTAATCTGACTTTTTTATCCATAATATAATTCAATAAAAGCTTGCCTATGCCACATGACTGCATCTCATCAGAAACAAAAATACCTTCGATATATTCATTATTTAGTCCTACAAATCCTTGTATCATTTCATCCTCTTCAAATACATAGACTTCGGATTGTGACATCATTTCTTTCACTAATTCATAATTACTTGTCCAGTATTGCTTGGGAATAAAATAATGTGCTTTTAAATTTGTCTTTAACCATATGTCAGCAACTCTATCTATATCTCCGTTCAGCAACTTTCTAATCATAACAAATATTCTCCACAACTACATTCCTTATGTTTTCTTTTTTTTCAATTCTACAATCATATTATATGCTTCAGTGATTTTCAAGCACAAAAAAAGCTCGTAAATACGAGCTTCCTTTAGTGACTCCGAGGGGAATCGAACCCGTGTCTTGTTGTAACAAACCCCAGTAAATAAAGGATTCTTGAAACAATCAGCACAAGTGTGACAGCTTCGTGACACCATACAACATATAGAACCAAACATGGAAAGGAGAATTTCCAATACACCTGTTAATGAAAATAATGATTTAAGTATATCACTCTTTTTTTGATATTTTTAAATGATTATTTTCACAGCCAATATAATCCCACAGAAACTTGTATAAGACATTTTATTGCATAGTAGGCATATTTTATCAATGCAATATCAAAAGTCTTTTAAATAGGAAAATACAGGCTTATAGAGGTATCCAGTGATATAATAAAATTGTATATCATGACAATAAAACTTGATGAATTTTCAGAATATTCCGAGGGAATTTGACATCAATTTTTGTTAGATGTATAATATATATAAGTTAATAAAAGACATATATATTATTATATAAATATAATATTATTAAAATACATATTTCTTATACATGTTACATAACAAATCAGAAGTTGCACATTCGTGCAAATATTTCAAACAAGAAGATAAAAAGAATATTGATAATTGTTTTTGGAGTTCCATTGTGGTGATGTTTTCTCTATTGTTATGATCTGCCATGGTTATGCGTAAAAGGTGCATATTAAATACGAAACCTAATAAAAAAGAGCCATGTGAAATGTTTGTGAGTTTTTTGTTCATTCTCATTTTATTCATTGTAGAAAAGACCTAATGTCACAGGAGTCCTACCACAGCTTCTTTTGATATTAGGTCTTTTTTTATTGCAGAAATTGCAGAAATAGGAGGAAAACATAACAAAATGGAAAAACAACATACCATGCTAGGTATTGACACAATAGAAGTGGTTATTGATACACCAATAGAAATAATAGAAAACAATGTAATATTCACAGGGAATACAGGAATCAAAATCGGAGAATTAAAACATAAACAAGGGAAAACACACGGATATAGATTGAATATAAATTTGCCAAAATGTATCAGATCAAACAACATAGAGCCTTTTGGTGTAATAGATGCCTGTAGATTGTATGAGGTAACGCAGACAATAACAGAACAGCTAAAAGAACATTTTGGAGATTATCTTCCAGAACTGCAAGTGCGAACAGCAGAAGTCAATGCTACAGTTGTCCTAAGACATAAAGACAATGTACAACCAATGCTGAACATGATTACAGGAATGTTGCTACAGGATAAATCAAATATTGCTCATTTAACTGTACGAGGAAAGCAAACAGGCGAGAGATATAAGAAAGTCAAAACATTAGCATCTGGAATGAATGTAGAATCGTTGAAACTACCACAAAATAGTACAGGGCGATTCTCACAGAAAATATACAATAAAGGACTTGAGCAGGGGATAGAGGATAAAAAAGGGATAATCCGAGCAGAACACGTCTATAACAGAAGTGGTTTAGATTTTGCTAAAACGGGAAAATACCTAAATGATTTTCTAACAGTGGAGTCCATACAATCTTTGTTGCAATGTTTTAAATCTGATTTTAAGAAATATTTCTGTGATAGGTTCTGGAACAATACGGGTAGTACACCATACTATGAGCAATGCATACAGATGATATTATCTGATTTAAAACATTGTAAGCCATTAACAACAGCACTTGTAAACAGAACAATCATTGAACAAGATTTCTCATTTTTCATTAAGGCTTGTAAGTTACATTATGATAATCCAGAGAGTGCAAGAAAAGCTATTTACCGAGTGCGTAAAAGCGGAGAAATTGAGATACATGAGAATGTAGCAGATGATTTTGTGATGTTATGCAAGGGCATAATTTATGGATAACAGGGACATAAAATGGGACAGTAGTGTCCCGGAGAACAACCGAGAACAGGCGAAAAACCGTTGATTTTCTTAAAAAAATAGTACTAAAGCTTAAGGATATTAACAATATGACAAAGGTGGTGATATTGGTGTGGCAAAGGGAAGAAAACCTTTATCAGTAGGAATGAAACAAAATAAGGAAGATTTTGACAGGGAACTTAAGACGTACAGTACAAAGGCATTGAAAAATATCATAACAATCGCAGAGAACAGTTTTGATGCAAATACAAGATTGAAAGCAAATCAATACCTTTTAGATAAATGTTATGGCAAGGATTACAAAGCTATAGTGGAAGAAACAGAACATAACAAACAAACACAGATAACACTACAGGTAATAGAGCCGAGGCAGAACATAAATGTAAATGATGTAGAAAACGAGATAACAGCACTCACAGACAGCACAGACAATGATGACAATGACCCTTGGGGCGCAGAGATATATAAACCATAGAGAAATGTATACCAATACACATAAAAGCCTTAAATGGCGTAAATACAAAGCCACAGGGGCATAATATGAAAGGAGAATTTAAGAATGTATTTTAATTCAAATGATAGACGTAACAACACAAAAACAATGGCAGAGATGGAAAGACAGCAAGAAAAGTTAGTAAATATGCATAACAATGTATTCAACACAATATCAAACATGAAATCTCCAAAAGACTACCTTGCTACGAGAAATCTGTTGAACGTGTTTTCCTCAGAAGATGGAGTAAACACAGTTGATATCTATAAGTTGCGTAAAATGCTTGACCAGAAAGTCACAGACCTCTTAAAACAAAACGAGAAACAAATGGAAATAAAACAAACACAGATTGCAGAGATTAGAGCCATTCGTATTGAAGAAAGCACAGAACAATTACAGAGACTTGAATATGAGAGTAACAATGTTCTTTATTCATACATGGCAGAATTGCATACTAATGGGATACAGGAGAACGGTGATCGCAGAAGAATTGGTAATTGGTGCAAGAATCCAACACGTGTACAAGCTATAGCACTACAGAAATTGTCTAGCCTACCTCAATATTCCAGTTATTTTACTGACAGACAGAGAAAAGTCATTGTAGAAAATGCAAAGAATCCAGAGGAACTAAAGCACGAACAAGCCATCAAGCCACTGTTAGATCAGAAACAGGCAGAACTAAGTAAGCTGTACATGGAGGGATTCCAATTAAGACATATTCAAAAGCAAGTATCTAATGATTTTAAAAAATCTATGAGGGAGGGATAGCGTATGAAAAAAGTTGTTTCATCACGAGAATTGACGGAGACTGCAAAGAGAGTCGCACAATCAAAAAGGCGCAAAAGCTTACAAGTAAGGAAAAATTATGTTATGAATGAACTGCCATCTTGTCCACCACTACTCTGTATTAACGAACTGGCATACAAAACAAAACTTCCATATCAGTTATTAAGAAAGATAATTGTTGAGGAACATAAGATTCCATATGTAAAGATTAGCAACAAATATTATGTTAATTATAATCATGTTCTAAAGTACATGGATGAACTAAGCTAGGAGGGAGAACAAATGGAAAATAACCACCAATTCACAGAACAGGAAGTCTATGAGATTGCAACAGACGCTTATAAGCAAACACATAAATTATCATATCTTCTACTGCATAGGGCATTGAAGAGCGTTCTAAAGAGATTATCAGAAGATTGTGTTATTTATCTATTAATGCAAGAAATGAGTGTAAACCACAAAACAAAAAATGTCTGAATTGACTATACAATTTCAAGAGAACATTCAAAACAGAACATATTTTACAGTAAAACAGAACAGAATAGCCACTATGACAAGGTTGTTTGTAACAAATTGTTTTCAAATTGTGCTTGTTCTATGTAACAAATAGTAATTTGTCGTATAGTTTGAAACAAACAATCTTGCCATAACAAACAAATAAGGAGAACAAAACAATGATAGATTTTAGATAAGATAAGAGGATTTATATATTATGACACTTGATTTTACTGAACTTTTCAAAGTTGATGCTTGCGTTTCTAGTTGTTCTAATAGTATGATAAATACAACAGGTGTACTGGAAAGTACAGACAACATGAAAAAAATGGAGATTTTAGCAAAGTACGGACATTTCATAAAACATTATGGTACTGGAAAAGACAGTTACTATTATTTCCGTATTCCAGACAAAACAATCAAAAGGGGGGCGTTCCGTAGGAAGAAAACAACCAGAGAAGAAATAGAATCTGCATTATGTGATTACTTTATTGAAAAAGAAAAACAGAGTTCCACTAGAAAGGATATGACAACTTTTGAACAGTTATTCTATGAGTTCATGGAACATAAGAAAGAAAAAGTTAGTGCAGGAACAATAAGGCGAATGATGATTGATTGGAACAAGTATTACAAAACAAATACAGATTTCATTCAGAAACCATATAAGGACATCACACCTATTGACGTGGATGATTTCCTAAATAACATAGTGAACACATCAGAGATTAAAAACAAAGCATTCTGCAATATGTGTGGAATCCTAAAACAAACTTTTGGTTATGCGGTATCCGCAAGATATATTTCAGTAAATGAGAATCCATACAGAGTTGAAGTAAACCGAAAGAAGATTATTCCGACTAGGAAGAAAGCAAGTACACAGGAAGTATATAACAATTCTGAAAAACAATTACTACTTGATGAAATGAATCGCAGATTGCAAAACAATCCGACTAATACATGTATACTTGCTATAATGCTTGATTTTGAACTAGGAACACGTAGAGGGGAAATACTTGCTATTAAGAATTCAGATATAAAGAATGGCAAGCTACATATCTGTAGACAGATTATAGATGATTATGACGTATCAGATATAAACAATCCTAAACTCACTGGATACCATGCAGTAGAATATACTAAATCAGATGCAGGAGACAGATATATTCCACTAACACAAAAGGCGCAGGAGTATATAAAACAGATACAGCGGATAAATAAAGAAACTGGTGAATCATATCAAGATTTCCTGTTTGTAAAAGATGGATATTTAATAAATCCAAACAAACTCTATAACATAATCAAAGATGCTTGTAACCGTTGTATTAATATTCCTATAAAGGGAACACACAGAATCAGAAAGACCTTTGTTTCAACTTTAGTAAACAATGGAGTTCCAATAACAACAGCAAGCAAAATCGCAGGACATGCAGACGAGCGAACAACAATAAAAAATTATCTGTTTGATACAAATGACGAGACAGAGACAAACAAAGCTATTTTAAATGCTTTAGGAGATAATCCAGAATCTAGTGTCACCACAACATATAGAAATGCAGAAAACGAAAACGTGACAAAACGTGACAGCAACATAATTTTATTTCCGAGCAATAAAAAAGCAGAAAACCCTTGTTTTACAAGGATTTCCCACTAATTAAGTAAGTGACTCCGAGGGGAATCGAACCCCTGATTCCAGCGTGAGAGGCTAGCGTCTTGACCGCTTGACCACGGAGCCTTATTCATTTTCGTCTGTGTCTTTTTTGTTACCGCCACAAGACAATAGTTATTATATACCAGGCTTTCAGAAAATGCAACCCCTTTTTTAAATTTTTTTCAAAAAATTTTTATTTCTATTTCAAACTGCCGTTTTTTCTTGATTTTACGCGGTTTTCCGCGATTGTTCAATAAACCTAAAATTCAAAAAAGGGGTGATTTTCTAAAATATCACTGAAAATATTTCAGATTATGTGTTCAGACTTCCTCTGCTTCCACCAACTGTTCACTCAGATCTTCTACGGCTTCTTCCTTAACCATGATCTGAAGTGCCTGATTTTTATTTTTAATTACAACTTCTTCATGAGTACCGCCGTACTCTCCATCCAGAGTCCATGGAATTGCCTCAACAGATTCAAAACGGACTTCACCACTCTTGAAGGAGTATATTCTGTCTGAATTAATCTGACGCATCACAACTGCCCCAATCAATTCGTTCAACTCGACTGGATTCTTTGGTGTTTTAAAGAGTGTCACCTCAAAAACGCCATCATCAAAAATAACATTTTCTCCTGTGATTCTTTTGAATCCTCCTACAGAGCGTGAATTTGTCACCATTCCAAAGATAAACTCATCTTCTATCGTCTCTCCGTCATGTATGACTTTGATCTTATAAGACGGAATATTGAACAGTCTCTTGGTTCCTTCCAGAATATAAGCCATATGACCAAGAATATTCTTCATACTCTGCTTCGTCTCATATGACACATCTGTGAAAATGCCAAAGGCTGCAATATATACGAAGTAGTCATCGTTAAACTGACCGATATCAAAGGAAAATGGTGTTCCTGTTACAATTGTATCTGCGGCCTCCAGCATATTCTTGGAAATATGCAGACTACTTGCAAAATCATTCGTTGTTCCGGCCGGAATATATCCGATTGGCGTCTTATTTTCTCGCATCATCATACCGGTCACGACTTCATCCAATGTACCATCTCCGCCACTACATGCCACGAGATCGTATTCTTCTTTGTACTCACTGACTTTTCTTACAGCATCCTGACTTCTTTGTGTAGGATAAACCGTCACCTCATATCCGCCCTTCACAAAAGTGTCGATCACATCTGAAAGTTTCGGCTTCAGAAGTCCCATTCCTGAATTCGGATTGTAAACAAATAGCATTCTTTTCATAAACAAATACCTCCTTATTCAAAAATCATTTGTGTTCACATCAGCTGCAAACTCTCCCCCATAGAAAAAGATGGCTGTACTCCTCTTCAAAGTACAGCCCCTCTATATTCATTTGTAATCACATGGTTATCTCTCTGTGACTTCAATTACCATCTTATTGTTATTATACATTAGCAAAGAATGTCTTAATGCCTTCAGCTGCTTTCTGCTCGTCCTCGCCGTCTGTCACAACGGTAATCTCCTCGCCTCCGATCAGATTCAGACTCATCATACCCATAATACTCTTTGCATTGATGTTCTTCTCGGCTACCTGAATGTACACTTTGCTCGCATACTGGCTGGCTTCCTGTACGAGAAGGGCGATCGGCCGTCCATCAAACCCTGGGTCCGCTTTCACTACAACAGATGTCTTAATCATAATAATCCTCCTTGTTCTTGCCGAACTTTGTCTGCCATCTCACTCAGCTTACGCAATCTGTGGTTGATACCCGATTTTCCAACCGGAGGATTCAGGGATTCTCCCAGTTCCTTCAATGTTGCTTCCGGATGCTCGAGGCGGGCAAGAGCAGCCTCGACTAATCCTTTCGGTATATTCTCAAATCCTATCTGATCTCTCAAATATGTAATATCTTCCAGCTGTTTCACTGCTGCTGATACTGTCTTATTAATATTGGCAGTTTCACAATTCACTTTTCTGTTCACAGAATTTCTCATCTCCTTGAGAATTCTTACATTCTCAAGTTCCATTAATGAGACATGTGCCTCCATGATATTCAGAATATCTACTATCTGTGCTCCTTCTTTCAGGTAAACAACATACGACTTTTTTCTGAGCACGATCTTTGCGTCCATAGAAAAACTGCAGATCAGATCACAGATCTGATGTGCCATCTCTTCTGTGGAACAGACAATCTCAAAATGATATGCCTTGTTCGGATCACTCATAGATCCGGACGCCTGAAACGTTCCGCGGAGAAATGCTCTTCGACAACAAACCTGTTGGACAATCATCGGATTCACGGCATGCAACTCTTCCGCATTCTCCTGCTGTTCCCCTATCATCTTCGTAGCCTGTAAGATACGTATCGCATCTTCATGCTTTTTTACGATAACAGAATAGGTCTCTGTCTGCTTCTTTATATTTCTCCGAACGGAAATATCACTCCTTATATTAAATGTTTTTTCTATTAATGTAAAGACCTTTCTTGCAACTAAAATGTTTTCTGTACGAATCTTGATACTGCACCGGTCAAAACTATTGATTACAACCGTCCCACACATGCCAATAAAAGCCGTCAGTTCCGCAATCTGGCAATGTCTGGCTGAACTGATGTTCCTTGCAAGCTCTTCCTTCACTTTTCCAGAAAATGACATATTTTCCACCTTTTACTTTCTCTTTGTGATACTATCCTTCCCAATATCACGATGTTCAATACGGACGCCATAACTTTCCTCTGTCTCAAGCGTGTGATATAACGCATTTGCCAGCGTTACAGATCTATGCTTCCCACCGGTACATCCAATTGCGATCACAAGCTGGTTTTTTCCCTCCAAAATATAATTTGGAATCAGAAATTCAACCATGTCTTTTAATTTTTCAAGGAAAATCGGTCCCTTATCATTCTGCATGACATAATCCTGGACTTCCGGATCATTTCCTGTTTTTTCTTTCAATGTATCAATATAGTACGGATTCGGAAGAAAACGCACATCGAATACAAGGTCTGCGTCCTGCGGAATTCCGTATTTAAAACCAAAGGACATTACTGTGATATAGAGGTTGCAAAAACTCTCACCTTTCACAAAAATCTTCTCAAGTTCAATCTTCAGTTCTCTTGTCAGCATCTTACTTGTATCAAGAATATACGTTGCCTTCATTTTCAAAAATGCGGTCTTCTCACGTTCTTTCGCAATACCGGTATCCACACGTCCCGACCCGCTCAGAGGGTGCTGTCTTCTCGTTTCTTTGTATCGCTTTACAAGTACAGAATCCTTTGCGTCCAGAAACAGAATCTCATATTTGATTCCCTTTTCATCCATTTGCTCAAGGTCTTTCTCTAATCCAGAAATATCCTGTCCGCTTCGCACATCGACTCCCAATGCCACTTTCTTCATTGAAGTTTCTGAATTCTGGATCATCTGCACAAATCCAGGAAACATTGCGATCGGCAGATTGTCCACACAGAAATATCCCATATCCTCAAGCATCTTAAGTGCTGTTGATTTTCCCGCTCCTGACATCCCTGTTACGATAACAAAACGCATATCAAAACTCTCCTATTCTTCTTACTTCCGCTTCCAGACGGACTCCTGAATTTTCTTCTACTTTATCTTCTACCTGACGCATCAGTTCCATAACCTCTGCTGCACTTGCATTCCCTCTGTTGATCACGAAACCGCAATGCTTTTCAGAGACCTGTGCATCTCCGACCCTGAATCCGCGAAGTCCTGCATCTTCAATCAGTTTTCCTGCGAAATATCCTTCCGGACGCTTAAATGTACTTCCTGCACTTGCATACTCTAATGGCTGCTTTGTCACTCTTTTTTCTTTCAGATCATCCATCACTTCTTTGATCTTCTCCGGATTTCCTTTTTCAAGAGAAATCACTGCTTCAAGAACAATATAATTCTTCTGTTCTACCACACTTGTCCGATAAGCAAGCCCCATCTCTTCTACCGGGATCGTGAGAAATTCTCCATCTGCTGTCATCACTTCCACACTCTCAAGTACCTGCTTCATCTCTCCACCGTATGCACCTGCATTCATGCGAACGGCTCCGCCTAATGTTCCCGGAATTCCTGCTGCAAACTCAAAGCCTGTCAGAGATTCTGCCAATGCTGTTGCCGCAATCTTCGACAGAAGTGCGCCTGCTCCGGCATAAATCTTATTCTCTTCTACCCTGATCTGATTCATTTTCTTAAAAATCTGAAGGATTACGCCACGATATCCCTTATCTCCAACAAGAAGATTACTTCCGTTTCCGATCACGGAATATGGGATTTCCTCTTTTTTGCATAACTCAACGATTGCCTGGATCTCTTCCTTTGATTCAGGTGTCACGAAATAATCTGCCGGACCACCAATACGAAATGTTGTATGTTTCTTCATCGGCTCATCTTTCATTACATTTTCCTGTTTTGTAATAGTGCACAATCTATTGTACAATTCCATATCTATACTCCGTTTCTTCTATATAATAGTATTAAATATTCTTATCAGTCATCAACATCATACACCACCCACTTCATAAAGTAAAGTATATTGCCTTGCCAAACACTAATAAACCATGTATAATGAATGCGTATATCTAAAATTAACCAAGCCTATTTGGAGGCACATTTTTTAATCAAAGGAGTGAATATTTAAAGTGGACGCAGGTGACACGTACCTATTAATTATACTGTTAATTTTACTATTGTTTTCATCATTTTTTTCATCAATCGAGACTGCGCTGATGTCAGTGAATAAAATTAAACTCCGCTCTCTCGCAGACGGTGGAAACAAGCGGGCAGCTTTGGCTCTTGATATCACAGAGAATCACACAGCGAAGATGCTCAGTGCAATCCTGATTGGTAATAACATTGTGAATGTTTCAGCATCTTCTCTTGCTACAACCCTTGCCTATTCATTTGGTGGATACATGGTCAGCATTGCTACACTGATTCTGACAGTGGCAATCCTTGTATTTGGAGAGATTACACCGAAGAATTATGCAACGATCAACGCTGAGAAGCTTACGCTTCGCTATATTCCGGTCATCAAGTTTTTCATGACGGTCATGACTCCTGTCATTTTCATCATTAACTTGTTTTCCCGCGGAATCATGCTGATTCTTCGCGTAGATCCGGATGCGGCGAATAAAGCTATGACAGAAGAAGAACTTCGTACCATTGTGGATGTCAGCCATGAAGATGGTGTAATCGAGTCTGATGAAAAAGAGATGATCTACAACGTATTCGATCTCGGCGATGCCAAGGCGAAAGACATTATGGTTCCTCGCGTACATGTTACATTTGCTGATGTCAATAGTACCTTCGATGAATTGATTGATATTTTCCGTGAAGACAAATTCACAAGACTTCCTGTTTACGAAGAGACACAGGATAATGTTGTCGGTATTATTAACATGAAGGATCTGCTTCTTTACGATCATGATGCACCGTTCAATATCCGGGATTTCTTAAGAAAACCTCATTTCACTTATGAGTTCAAAGATATCTCTGAACTTCTTGTAGAGATGAGAGATTCTACTTTTAATATTGCAATTGTTCTGGATGAGTACGGTGAGATGGCAGGACTCATCACTTTGGAAGATATTCTGGAAGAAATCGTCGGTGAGATTCATGATGAATATGATGAGAATGAAGATGAACTGATCAAAGAGATTTCTGATCATGAATATATTATCGAAGGCTCCATGAGTCTTGATGATGTGAACGATCACTTACATACAGAACTTAACTCTGAAGATTATGATTCTCTCGGAGGACTGATCATCGAACATCTGGACCGTTTACCTCAGATGGGTGATGAAGTTGTCACTGAAGATGGAATTCGTCTAGTGGTCGAGAAATTGGATAAGAACCGCGTAGAAATGGTACATGTTTATCTTCCTGAAAGAACAGATACAGAAGAAGTGGATGGAGAAACTTCTGATGCTTCTGAAAATGATAAACACTCACATGAATAAAGCTTTTTGAAATGTCGGCTGCATTATCGCAGCCGGCATTTTTTGACGTTTCACAGGCAATGCGCGCTTTCATATAATGATGTGAGTGTCAAAAGTAAATTTTGCCACTCACTGATGTAACCGGATTGCTCCGTTGCTATGCAATTCCCGCAATCCTCGAACACCTCAAACTCCCATAAAATGGCGTATTCACACCATTTTATTCCGTTTTCGGTGTTCGGCGTGTCAATAAGTATAAATTGCTTATTTGTGCGAGCACAAACGCAATTTATCCTTTTGACACTTACATCATATAATATATAGAAACACAAAAATAATGAGGTGATTATATGTCTTATTCTATCATGCTTGATGCAGGTCATGGCGGTCGTGACCCCGGAGCTGTCTATAACGGCCGCCGGGAAAAGGATGACACCTTATCTTTAACGCTTGCCATTGGAGAACTGCTGCAGGAACGTGGAATTGATGTACTCTATACACGTACAACAGACATTTATGAATCTCCCTATCAGAAAGCATTGGAAGCAAATGCAGCCGGTGCAGACTTCTTTCTGTCTATTCACCGTAATTCTTATCCAACAGATAATACCGTATCCGGCGTAGAATCTCTGATTTACAACAAGTCCGGTCTGAAGTACACAATGGCTCAAAATATTAATGAGGGATTGGAAGCTCTCGGTTTCATCAATCTCGGCGTAAAAGAGCGCCCCGGTCTGGTCGTTCTGCGCCGTACACAGATGCCGGCGGTTCTGGTAGAGGTCGGATTTATCAACTCTGACACTGATAACCGGCTCTTTGATAATAACTTTGATGATATTGCGCTTGCGATTGCTGAGGGAATCCTTGATACATTAGAAGAAAGCGGAGAAATCAGCAGTGATTCTTCTCTCCCTCACTATGCAGTGCAGACCGGGGCTTTCCGCAGTGAACGATATGCACGACGGCTCCTGAATGAATTAACCGAAATGAATTTTCCTGCTGTCTTGACAGAAGGGGATGGTTTATTCCGGGTAACGGTCGGAGAATATGATACGCTTGACGAAGCTGTAAAAATGGAACGCCGGCTGAAGCGTGCCGGATATCAGACAGTTATTGTAACTATTTAGTTGCAGGATTTAGATTCTGACTATTACATGTCCGTAAAAACATTTTCAAAAAACAGAGCGCACTCTTGATTTTTTCAATTGACGGTATTATAATAGCGTTAATTAGAAATCATACGGTCTTTCGCCGCATAAAGGAATGGAGGATTTACTACAATGGAGAAAAAAAACATTGACTGGGAAAATATCGGATTCGGATATATCCCTACAGATAAGCGTTTTGTAGCTAATTATAAAGATGGAGCATGGGATGAAGGTGGTCTCACAGAAGATCCTAACATCGTCATGAATGAATGTGCCGGAGTTCTTCAGTATGCGCAGACAGTATTTGAAGGAATGAAGGCTTACACAACAGAGGATGGACACATTGTCACTTTCCGTCCGGACCTCAATGCGAAGCGAATGGTCGACTCAGCGAAACGTCTTGAGATGCCGCCTTTCCCGGAAGATAAATTCGTTGATGCTATTGTTCAGACAGTAAAGGCAAATGAAGCTTATGTTCCACCTTACGGAACGGGAGCAACACTTTATATCAGACCTTATATGTTCGGAATCAATCCTGTAATCGGTGTAAAACCGGCTACTGACTATCAGTTCCGTGTATTTGCCACTCCGGTTGGACCGTACTTCAAGGGCGGCGTGAAACCACTGACACTGTGCGTATCAGACTTTGACCGCGCCGCACCGCATGGAACAGGACACATCAAAGCCGGACTGAACTATGCAATGAGCCTTCACGCAATTGTTACAGCTCATGCAAATGGTTTTGATGAAAATATGTACCTTGACTCCGCTACAAGAACAAAAGTTGAGGAAACAGGTGGAGCAAACTTCCTGTTCGTAACAAAAGATAACACTGTAGTTACACCACACTCCACAACAATTCTTCCATCTATCACAAGACGTTCTCTGATGTATGTTGCTGAACATTATCTCGGACTGAAAGTAGAAGAAAGAGATGTTTACTTTGATGAAGTAAAAGACTTCGCTGAATGTGGTCTGTGCGGAACAGCCGCTGTTATCTCACCGGTTGGTAAGATTGTCAACCATGGAGAAGAGATCTGCTTCCCAAGTGGAATGGAACAGATGGGACCTACAATCGCAAAACTTCGCGATACACTGACCGGTATCCAGATGGGACGTATCGAAGCACCAGAAGGATGGCTGAAATACATCGACTGATTTTAAATCAGATAAGAATTTTCGATCAGATATTGAAAGAAGGGATTCATTTTTCGAAATGTTTCTCTTCTTTTTTAGTGAAAAAGGACATCCTGCAGAGATTTACTCCCGCAAGATGTCCTTTTCATAGCTGTTATCCAACAACTCTGTTCCATTCTTAATTATTTACTCGCAAAGTCCTTCGCTTTCAATTACTTTTACAACGCTGTCTACGTATTTCTCGCAGATTTCATCAGAAGCTGCTTCTACCATAACACGGATTACTGGCTCTGTTCCACTCTCGCGAACAAGAATACGTCCGTCTGTTCCAAGTTCTTCAGCCGTTTTCTCTACTGCCGCCTGAACTGCTGCGTTATCCAGTGCTGTCTTCTTATCCTTTACACGAACATTCTTCAGAAGCTGTGGGAAGATCTTCACTTCATCTGCAAGTGTTCCAAGTGTCTGCTTCTTCTCAATGATCGCTTCCATAACCATAAGAGATGTCAGGATACCATCACCTGTACGTGCATGCTTGCTGAAGATGATATGTCCGGACTGCTCTCCTCCAAGAACATATCCGTTCTTAAGCATGTTCTCGTAAACGTACTTGTCACCAACTGCTGTCTGCTCATACTTCATACCAATCTTATCACAAGCTTTATAAAGTCCAAGGTTAGACATGATTGTTGTAACAACTGTATTGTCTTTCAGTTTTCCCTGCTCCATGAGATATTTACCACATACATAAATAATGCGGTCTCCATCTACAACATTTCCATTCTCATCAACTGCGATACATCTGTCAGCATCTCCGTCATAAGCAAATCCGATATCCAGATGTTTCTCTTTTACATACTCCTGCAGAACTTCGATATGTGTAGAACCACAGTTTGTATTAATATTCACACCATTTGGCTCATTGTTGATTACATAAGTCTTTGCTCCAAGTGCATCGAATACACTCTTTGCAACGCTTGACGCACTACCATTCGCACAGTCAAGTCCAACTCTCATATCTTTGAAGGAACGTGTTGCAAGAGAAATCAGATGACCGATATAACGGTTTCTTCCTGCTGCATAGTCAACTGTGCGGCCAATGCTCTCTTTTGTTGCCAGTGGGATCTCATCAATCTCCCCATCGATATAAGCCTCGATCTTTGCCTCAACCTCAGCCTCCATCTTATGACCTTCGCTGTTGATTACCTTGATACCATTATCATAGTATGGATTGTGGCTCGCTGAAATCATAAGTCCACAGTCAAAATCTTCTGTTCTTACTACATATGAAACACTTGGTGTTGTTGTCACATGAAGAAGGTAAGCGTCAGCTCCTGATGCTGTCAGTCCTGCAGCAAGTGCATACTCAAACATGTAGCTGCTTCTTCTTGTGTCTTTTCCGATCACGATTCTGGCCTTGTGGTCCTGTCCGAAATACCATCCAAGATAACGTCCTACTTTAAATGCATGCTCTACTGTAAGAACTACATTCGCCTCACCACGGAAACCATCTGTTCCAAAATATTTTCCCATAATAATCTTCCTTTTCTTTCTTGTGATACCACTTTTGTTATCAGATCTATTCACAAATTTGCTACCGTAAAACATATTTTTATTATATAAGACATGCTTTACAAGTTATTCCTATTATATTACCTTTATAAATCAGATACAAGCTTTTTTCTCTTAACATTCTTCTTCATGTTACTGTTCACACTGTGTGCGACCAGCAACGCATCTCGCCATTTTAAATTGCCTTTGGCGATGGGGCGAGATGCATTCAAACCAAAACATGCATCCTCCGTGTCAATCAGCAGAGTGATTGACACGGGAGTGAACAATAACCTCTTCATGTCTTTAAAAACATACACGGTTTCCTCTTCTCAGTGTCCCTTTTTCTATGCTATACTTGAAAGGTTATGTTTTATAGTTATCACAAAAGAAAGGATTGATCTATCAAATGAATTCATTGAAGCCGATGTTACTTACATCATTAAAGAGCTACAATCGTTCTCAGTTCATCAAAGACGTAACTGCCGGAATCATTGTAGCAATTATTGCATTGCCGCTGTCAATTGCACTGGCACTTGCATCCGGTGTAGGCCCGGAGGCTGGTATCTTCACTGCGATCGTTGCCGGATTTGTCATCTCTGCACTTGGCGGAAGCAGTGTACAGATTGCCGGACCAACAGCTGCATTCGCAACAATCGTCGCCGGCATTGTTGCCAAAGACGGAATGGATGGACTTGTCATTGCAACAATCCTCGCCGGTATCTTTCTGGTTCTGATGGGACTGTGCCATTTCGGAAGTCTGATCAAATTCATCCCATTTACGATCACAACCGGATTCACTTCCGGAATTGCTGTTACAATTGTAATCGGACAGCTGAAAGATTTCTTCGGACTTACCTACCCGGAGGGGGTAAAACCGATCGAGACAACAGAGAAATTCCGTGCTGTTGTTGAAAACTTCTCTACAATTAATATTGATGCACTGATTGTCGGTGCAGTAAGTCTTGCTGTTCTGATCATTGCTCCATACATCTTCAAAAGAATCCCTGGATCTTTGATCGCAGTTATCATTGGAATCCTGATGGTTCAGTTCCTGCCGTTAAAAGTTTCTACAATTGGAAATCTTTATACGATCAGCAACTCACTCCCATCCTTCCATCTTCCGGCTGTATCATTTGAAGTTGTTCAAAATGCACTTCCGAACGCATTTACAATTGCTGTTCTCGCAGCGATTGAATCTCTGCTTTCCTGTGTTGTCGCAGACGGAATGATCAACGGTAAACACCGTTCCGACATGGAACTTGTAGCCCAGGGAGCCGGCAACATTGCTTCTGCCCTTTTCGGCGGAATCCCTGCGACAGGAGCTATTGCAAGAACTGCTGCAAATATTAAAAACGGCGGACGTACTCCGATTGCCGGAATCGTTCATTCCATTACACTGGTCATTGTACTTGTCGTACTGATGCCATATGCCGGAATGATTCCAATGCCAACAATCGCAGCAATCCTGTTTATCGTTGCATATAATATGTGCCAGTGGCGTACCTTTGTAAAACTGGTCAAGACTGCTCCAAAGAGTGATATCATTGTACTTTTTGCTTCCTTTATCCTGACAGTACTCTTCGACCTGGTCGTAGCGATCGAGATTGGCATGGTTCTTGCCTGCCTGCTCTTTATCAAGCGTATGAGCGAAGAAACACACGTCAACAGCTGGACTTATGTGGATGATGACACCCCGGATGTCGATGAACGCCTTCAGAAACTTCCACTTCAGATCCGTGTCTACGAAATCTCAGGACCTCTGTTCTTCGGAGCAGCAAGTGCGATTGAACACATTGTCGTAAAAGATTTTACTACCTGCCTTGTTCTTCGTATGCGAAGCGTTCCTGCACTGGACAGTACTGCTATGAATGCTCTGGTTGATCTGGTAGAAGTCTGTGAGTCAAAGGGAATTACGGTTGTCTTCTCCCACGTTAACGAACAGCCAATGAAAGTTATGGAGAAAGCCGGATTCACAGAACTGGTTGGAAAAGAGAACTTCCAGCCGAATATCAGCGCTGCACTGAAACGTGCTGAAGAAGTTATTGCAGAATAATTTTAAAAATGTCGTTAAATAACTTTCTTGATTCTTTCGAAAGATGATGTTAAACTTTTTTGCGTAAACAGAGTTTGAAAAATCAGGAGGATTTTATATATGATAAAATTAATTGCAAGTGATCTCGATGGTACACTTCTTCATAACGGAGCACAGGAACTGACTCCTCGTGCCATAGAACTGATCCATGAACTGACACAGAAAGGGGTTCACTTTGTTGCTGCAAGCGGACGCCAGTATGATAATGAGCGCAGACTGTTTTCTGAGATTAAGGACGAGATTTCCTATATCGGAGAAAATGGTTCCATCTGTATTCATCAGGGAAAGGTAATCTCTCGCGGAATAATTGCAGATGACCTTGCCTGCCGCATTATAGATGAAGTGAAAAAATCACCGAATTTTGATATTCTTATCTCCAGAGAAGATGCTTGTCTGATTGAAGATAATCATGAAGCTTTTGTAAATCATATTGTAAATGTCATGCAGAACACAACAAAAATTGTAGACGACCTAAGCAAAATCGAAGGTCCATTTCTCAAGATTGCAATCTGTAATATGATTGATGACACAAAAGTAATCATGCAATATTTAGAACACTTACAGGAAATGTTCGGTGCAGAGATTAAGGTTGTTACTTCCGGAAATATCTGGATTGACTTCATTGCTCCGGGAACAAATAAAGGTGCTGCTCTTTCTAACCTGATGAAATTATTCCATGTAAAGCCGGAAGAATGTATGGCATTCGGAGATCAGTATAATGATCTGGAAATGCTGGAACTGGTCGGTCACAGCTACGCAATGTCAAACAGTGCACCTGGTGTATCCTACTATGCGGATGAAGTAACTGACTCTGTTGAGGATGTTCTGGAAGATGTCCTGGCAAGTCTTGATAAGTAAATATCACCTGCGAACGTTACTTGTTCGCAACAAAAAACTCCCGAATGTTTACAGAAATTTCTGTAGGAACATCCGGGAGTTTTTCTATTCTATCTCTTCTTTTATATTTCTTCTTTAAATTCCAGAACTGCATATGGTTTTGCCTGTTCGTCACAGAGTTCCACAACGATTCTGTCTGCTTCTTTACTCAGCTTCGGATAAATCATATCCCCCAGTACAGCTGCCTTTTTATACTCTACACGCAACTGTGCAATCTGAAGATCATCCGGAAGAAATTCCAATGCCATCTGCACATACTGACAGTTGTTCACATGCTCATTTGTGTCAATATGATGCTTTCTGACCGGAAATGCTTCCAGATCATCTGTCTCTTCCGGAAGTCGGATTTTTCTTCCCTCATATGGTATATCAAGTGGTTCTTCTACTCCATACAACTGAACATCCTTTGGCAGCGGCCTGGTTGGTCTTCCTGTCTCTGTATCAATAAATGCCCAGACTGAATTCGCACAGGCGAGATATTTTCCATCTGCATCTTTCATATAAAAGTTTCTGTTTCCAAACAATCCCTTGAATTCTGTTGCAAATGTTCCGATTGTGATCTTCTCACCAAGCTCCGGTTTCCGATTCAGGATCACTTGCCAGTAAGATAAAAGCCACGCTCTTTTCTCTTCCTTCAGAACCGTTGTACCAATTCCAAGATCCTCCGACTGGAAGGTACTGCAGTCCTGAAAATAATTGATCAACGCCGGAACTGTCATCGTACCGTGGTGATCTACCTCGCTGTAACGTACTCTGCTGTCAAATTCATACATTTTCTTAACCTCTTTTATTTCTTATTTCCAAAAATACCAGCCAATCTTAAACTTTGTATTCGCTGTCACTTTGGAATATTCTTCTTCCGTCAGTACCTGTTTTAATTGTTTCTTTCCTTTGTCAGGAACCACCGCATTCGTTGTATCCAGAAAGCAGAGATTCGGATAAAGCACGCACCACCAGTTATGTCCCTCTGCACTTCCCAGTTCTACCCGCAGTGCCTGATAATTTCCCGCAGGAAATGTCATATCACCGTAAGTCCTGTCAGGAAAATAACAGGTTGTTACAGCCACATTCACACTCTGATCTTCTCCTGCCGCCGCAACTGTCTTTTCTCCGATTGCACGGATCTCATCTGTATGTGTACGTGCCCACTGCACAGTCTGCTTAAGACACTGTTTCTCTTCCGGTTCTTCTGACAATTCTTCTTTCATATAATCCAATACTGCATCTCTTACCTGCAATTTCAGATTCTGGTCCTTTTCGCTGTCACTATTCGCTAACACATGGAAGCGAAACACTTCCTGCGCCAGATGCTTCTGCGTTTCTTCCTGTGCATATAATTCCTGTTTTGTATATATCATTCCTGTGAAGAAAGCAGCGATCAGAAGTCCCGCTGCCACTGAAAAAATCACTGCTCTTCCCGGCAGTTTTTCTTCTCGGACAGACTTCAGCTTTCTTCTGAGCAGTGCAAACCGTTTCTTCATAATATCATCCTCCATCTATGATAAAGTTACTGTTCACACGATGTGCGACCAGCAACGCATCTCGCCATTTTAAATCGCCTTTGGCGATGGGGCGAGATGCATTCAAGCCAAAACATGCATCCTCCGTGTCAATCAGCGGAGTGATTGACACGGGAGTGAACAGTAACATGATAAATTAATTTTGTTCATACATGGAGTCTTTCCACAAAAATGAATTCCATACATATAGAATAAAGAATGTGCCGAGGCACATTCTTTATTTTTTAAGCATTTTCTTCTTTCTCACGGATAGTGCCAACAACCGTTTCTGCCTGGTTCTTAATGTGCTGGCTTGTAAACTTTGTAGCCAGCTCTTTATCATGTCCGGCAATCGCATCAATAATTGTCTGATGCTCATTCAACAGCTGTGGGTAGCATTCTTTCTTCTTTAGATATTCAATTCTGTATCTGTACATCTGTTCGCGCAGATTATTCAGAAGCTGGATCAGTCTGCGGTTATCTGTTGCAGCGTAGATAATATCATGAAATGCAACGTCTGCCTGTGCGATCTGTGTAATATCATCACTGTTGAGAATAGACTCAAATGTCTCCGCTGCTGCACGAAGCTCGCGCACTCCTTCTTCATCCATTCTGTCACATGCAAGCTGTACTGCAAGCTCTTCTAACGCACAGCGCACTTCCAGCACATCTCTTAGATTCTTCTCTGTGATCTCTGCAACTTCCGCACCTTTTCTCGGAATCATAAGTACAAGACCTTCCAGCTCAAGTTTACGGATTGCTTCACGGATCGGGGTTCTGCTCACTCCAAGTTTATTCGCCAGCTGAATCTCCATCAGACGCTCTCCCGGTTTCAATTCTCCGCGCAGGATTGCCTGTCTCAATGTATTAAATACCACATCTCTCAGAGGCAGATATTCATTCATTGTTACTTCAAAATCAGTTCCCATCTTTACTTCCTCCTAACGTTGTGTATATTCGTCACATATGCCTGTCTTGTCAGACCTTTGTCCCGAATCATCTTCTGTGCTTCTCTTGCTGATGCCCGGTTTTCAAACAGACCAAACACAGTCGGTCCACTTCCGCTCATCATTGCCCCGATTGCTCCGCAATCCTGCATCACCTGCTTGATATCCGCGATCACCGGATGCATCGGTATTGTCACATCCTCTAACACATTCCCCATAGAATCTGCGACCTTGTGAAGATCTCCCTTCCGAAGTCCTTCCAGAATCCCGTCAATATCCGGATGCTCGACAATCTCTTTGGAGTCCAGTGCTTCATACACCATCTTCGTCGAAACACTGATCGGAGGCTTGGCGATCAGTACCGCACATTTCGGCATGGCAGGAAGGACACTTAATTCTTCTCCTATCCCTTCTGCAAGAACGGTTCCTCTCATGATACAATAAGGAACATCTGCTCCAAGCTTCACGCCCCGATCCATCAACTCCTGCTGGGTCAGACGCAGTCCGAAGAGCCGGTTCATTCCAAACAGAACCGCAGCTGCATTCGAGCTTCCTCCTGCAAGACCGGCAGCTACCGGAATGTGCTTATTCAGCGTGATCTGAACCCCTTCTTTCAGATCAAATTCATCCATCAGAAGCTGCGCTGCTTTATAAGCGATATTGCCATCCCCGGTTGGAAGAAACTTCAGATTTGTTGTCAGTGTAATTCCAGGTTCTTTCTTCTTCGCAATCTTCACTTCATCATACAGATAAATAGACTGCATGACCATTCTGACATCATGGTATCCATTCTCGCGTCTTCCAAGCACATCCAGGCCTAAATTAATCTTGGCAAGTGCTTTTAATTCAATTTGATTCATCCTGTGTACCTCCATCGCTGTTTTCTAAAGAACCAGATGTGAAAATTTACACAAATGTATCTTGTATACATAGTACTTACAGTATACTCATATTTTCTTTAAAAATCAACAATTTATCCCCTATTTTCACATTTTCATTTTCCAATTCGTTTACATTCATAATCCCCTCAACTGTAGTCATATACTGTTTCGCCAACTCCCAGAGATCTTCTTTCTCCTGCACAATATGACCAACGATTCCCGGCCTCTTATCCATCTGTTCAAGATCCAGCGGTTTCTCCATAACAGATACGATTGTCTGAAGTTCTATCTCCCGCCGTAAGAATGCATCAAATGCAAGAATTGCTCTCACTTCTACAGCCTCACTGCCTGCCATAGACACCTGGATCTGATCCACATGATGACTCATCGTACACCGTACATTTTCCGGAAGATCGGAACATTCAATCAGATGTTGGAATGGTATCATCCCCTGCCAGCTTCCATATGGTCTTGCATCATCCCCTCGCAGGTAAAGAAAGTTAAGATGCAGGATTCCTTCTATTTGGATTCCTTCTTCTCTATACTCCGTATGCTCTATCTGGATTTCCCCTCTGCTGCAGAGTACTTGAAGTACATCATCTTTTAATTCTGGAAGTGAAAGCCGTTCCGTTAGTTTATATCTGGATTGGTTCTGCATTAAAAGCTCTTCAAAAACCGTCTCTTGTTTCTCCGGAATACACTGCTCTTGCAAAGAGTAAATATCTTCTAACAACTCCATCTCCTGCTCTTCGTAAAAGTTCATCCGCAGCAGTAATGTCCCTTCAATCCCAAGGATCCGCATCTCACCGTCCTCATCCATACGGATATCAACCAGTGTATCCTCCAGCGTATGTTCCACAGAATAAAACATTCCTTCTGTCAGGCCATTGCAAAGAAGTTTTCCTTCGTATGGAATCACCTGGCTGACCCAGTCTGCCTTCGATTCTTCTGACAGATAGAGACAGAACACCTGTAGTTCTCCTCGGACTGTTACCTCATCTGTTCCCGGACGCAGTTCTAACTTTCTGCCGCTCACTTCGGACAACAGAATCTGACTGATACTCTCCTTCGTTCCCGGTAATGTAATCTCTTCTTTTATTCTATAAGTGTCTTTTTTTGTGTCTGACAATCCAAGCAGACGAAACTTTTTCATTTTTTTATAAACAGCATGTTCACTTTCCACATCTTCCGTGACTTCTTCACTTATCATCTGAGTTCTTCCAATTTCAAGTTCTGTCAGTAGATGCAGGCTCAGCTTTCTGGAATGCACCATTGATACACTGAACTCTGTTCTGAGATTTTTCAGGAAATATTCTTCCTCTCCCGGTTGTTCTACATATACCATTTCTTCAAATGGAAGCTTTCCTTCTAAAACTGCCGGTTGCGGATCCAGAGAAGCTGTCATGTACAAAATCTTAAATAGAGCTTTTCCACTGATTTTCAGATAATTCTCTACAAGCTTCATATCTTCCGTCTTCACACAGACTGTCCCTTCAATTACATTTCCCACATCCTCCTTCGCATCCGGAACGTTATAGTCTTCGTCCAGCTGAAACTGATCGTAAATACATTTTCCCTCATGCATCAGGCGTATCGCTCTCTTCACAATTTCCATCCTGCTCCTCCTCAATCAAACATAACCTCTTTTTCTGTTTCACTGATTTCCACGACTATGTATGGAAATGTCGTGATTTCTTTTGTCTCTTCACCAGTTGCCGGTCCCATCAGACTTGTATTCAAACAAACTGCATGCTCTGTTTCATAAAGTTTCTTCACCTCAATAGTATATCCTGTTGTCGGACATGCACCGTATCCTTCTGCAAGATACGTCTTTCCCTGATCCGAATAAACAAAATGAAATGCTTTCTTTTTTAACTGACTGAGCACTTCTGTCATTTCCTCCGGAAGATGTTCCTGGTCGATCAGAATATATTCCAGATCTTTTTGTTTTTGCTCTTTCTCAATCCTGGTAATACATCCGCTTATAAAAAAACAGACACACAGTAGAAACACAGCTAAAATGCCCTTTTGTTTTTTATTTTTCATTACAATATTCCAGATACTGTAAACAGTAACGCCATCCGGTTTTTTATTTCCCTTCAATCTATGCATCAGTTGTATTTTTTATGCTGCTACGGTATAATAAAGCTACATGCGTCAGTAGTTATTTTATATTATGGCGACTCTATTATTCTTAAAATAAAGAAAGGATATTATATGTTTCGATTTATTTTTGTTGCAATTTTTCTAATTCTTTACCTGATTCTTTCTATTCCTGTTTTCTTTGTGGAATGGCTGATCGGTAAATTCAACCCACATGCGCGTGACATCAGTTCTCTGCGTATTGTCCAGTGGGGATTTAAAGTGATTTTGAAAATGACCGGTGTGAAAGTTACCGTGATCGGTGAAGAGAATGTACCGAATGAACCTGTTCTCTTTATCGGAAACCACCGCAGCTTCTTTGACATTCTGCTCACTTACAGTAGATGCAGGAATCTTACAGGTTATGTGGCAAAGAAAGAGATGGAAAAAGTTCCGCTTCTTTCTACCTGGATGCGTTTTGTCCATTGTCTTTTCCTTGATCGTGAGAATCCGAAGGAAGGTTTAAAGACAATCCTGCAGGCAATCGATTATGTAAAGAACGGTATCTCTATCTGTATCTTCCCTGAAGGTACAAGAAATAAAGGTGAAGAATTAAGTCTTCTTCCTTTCAAAGAAGGTGCTTTCAAGATTGCCACAAAGACCGGCTGTCCGATCGTACCGATTTCTATGAATAATACTGCTGAAATTTTCGAAAATCATTTTCCAAAGATCAAGAAAACACATGTTGTTCTCGAATACGGTACTCCGATCTATCCAAATGAACTGGATAAGGATGTCAAAAAACATATCGGAAGTTATGTAGAGAATATTGTTAATGAGACAATTCATAAGAATGCGGAATTGCTTAAGAACTAAATTTGCATTTTTGCAATTCCTCTCAGTGACATGCTATATTATGTTAAAAATCAGATCTGTATAATCGAAGTGGGAATTGTCTGAAAACAACTCGTCAGACAATTCCCACTTTTCATTATTCCGGATATACAAGATGACGGTCATTCACCAATGCATCTTTGTATTTCTTAATATAATACTTCGCCATATCAAGGTTCTGCTCCTGATAGTTGCCACACTGCTCCGGTGCAGCTCCCGGAATCTCTCCTTCAAATCCGATAATGAAATCACACATTTCAAGAACAAGATCCAGCACATCCTCTGAATCCAGATTTCCGAACATAACAAGATAGCATCCTGTTCTACATCCCATTGGTCCAAAGTAGATCACGTCATCCTTCTTCTCACTGTTACGGAGATAAGTCGCTGCCAGATGCTCGATCGTATGAAGTGCCGGAGTATCCACAACCGGTTCTCTGTTCGGTGCTGTGATTCTCAGATCAAATGTTGTTGTGACACAATCTCCTTTTGCGTCTCTTCTTGAGACATACAATCCCGGCATCAAATCCAAATGGTTGATTGTAAAGCTTGCAATTCTATCCATGGTAAATTCTCCTTTTTCAACTTTTCATTTTAATCAGTATAACACAGATTAACTGTGACAACTAGACTAAACGAGCGACAGCTCATCAATCTTGCGGAGTTCCTCTTCTGTAAATTCTGTATTCTGTATTGCCTTGATATTATCCAATACCTGTTCCGGTTTTGATGCGCCTACAAGAACGCTTGTTACAATACCATCCTTCAAAATCCAACTCAATGCCATCTCTGCCAATGTCTGACCTCTTCCGGCTGCCAGTCCGTTCAGTTCTCTGATTTTCACAAGTTTTTCTTCTGTCAGAGCAGATTTCTTCAGGAAACGTCCATCTGTCATAATTCTGCTGTCTTCCGGGATTCCTTTCAGATAACGGTCGGTAAGAAGTCCCTGCGCCAGCGGACTGAATGCAATAATTCCCTTCTCCAGCTTCTTCGCGGTGTCTTTCAATCCATTTTTCTCAATTGTTCTGTCAAAGATAGAATATCTGTTCTGATTGATCACAAATGGACACTTCAAGTCTCTTAAGATTGCCTCTGCCTTTTCTAGGGTTGGACCGTCATAATTTGAAAGCCCCACATAAAGTGCTTTTCCTGACTGCACTGCACTTGCAAGTGCTCCCATCGTCTCTTCCAGCGGAGTCTCCGGATCCATCCGGTGATGGTAGAAAATGTCCACATAATCCAGCCCCATACGCTTCAGGCTCTGATCCAGACTGGAAAGAAGATATTTTCTGCTTCCCCAGTTTCCATAAGGGCCTTCCCACATATCAAAACCGGCCTTTGTGCTGATCAGAAGCTCATCTCTGTACACGCCAAGTTCTTCTTTCAGAATCTTACCAAAATTCTTCTCTGCACTTCCATAAGCAGGTCCGTAATTATTTGCCAGATCAAAGTGTACGATTCCATTATCAAATGCTGTGAAAAGGATTTCCTTCATATTTTCGTAAACACCGGTATCTCCAAAGTTGTGCCACAATCCAAGTGAAATTGCCGGGAGCTTTAATCCGCTCTTTCCACAACGTACATAAGCCATTTTCTCATATCTGTCATTTGCTGCCTGATACATGTTTCTCTTCCTCTCTTTCGTAACGTAAAACAGGTGATAGAATAGTTCTGTGTCTATTCTACCACCTGCTTTTTATATTTAAAATCTCTTTTTTATATTATTCTCGTATAATCCAGGAAGAAGCACACACAACATACCTTTTCTTTTCCCTGGTTCCGGTACACATGTGGCTGGTCTGTCTCAAATTCCAGACCCATTCCCTTTGCTTTACGAATTTTCTTCAAATTTTCTGATACATTATGTGATAAATAGTCCATCTACTTCATCCTTACAACGCTTTTCTGTACAACATTTCAATGTCACACTGTCTGGAAGACCTCGGATTCACTGCAATGTTTCCACTTTTCATAGCATCTACAGCCATTGCTTCAATCTTGTTCTCAATTTCTTCTGCGTAAGCCGGAACCGGACTGATATCATTATAGATTGTCAGATATCTTCCATGGTCAGCCAGTGCATTATACTCTGCAATCACCGGAAGCAATACTGCATTTGCCACTCCATGCGGCACATCAAAGAATGCACTGACCGGATGGCTCATTGCATGTACATTTCCAAGTCTTGCAAAGGAAAAGGCAATTCCTGCGAAAAGTGAACCGACAAGCATTGACTCTGCTGCTTCGATATCTCCACGGTTTGCAACGAAACGACGAATGTTTTTACCGATCAGACTCATGGCTTTCTCTGCCATCGCATCCGAAAACGGTGATGCTGCAGTAGAAATATATGCTTCTTCCGCATGGATAAATGCATCTATTCCACATGCTGCTGCAACGCTTGCCGGAGCTGTTGTCAGAAGCTCTGCATCCAGGATTGCATATGCCGGAAGAATCTCATAACTGAATACCGTCAATTTATAGTCTCTGCTGTGATCTGTAATAACTGAAAATGCGGTCACCTCAGAACCTGTTCCTGCTGTTGTTGGTATCGCGATCAACGGAATGATCGGTCCCGGAACTTTGTGGGCACCTTCATATTCCATAATGCTTCCGCCATATTTCGCAGTAACACCGACTGCTTTTGCCACATCCATCGGAGAACCTCCTCCAAATGCAACGATAAAATCTGCGCCTGCTTCTTTGAATGCTTCTGTTGCCTTATCCACTGTCTCAACAGAAGGATTTCCTTCTATATCTGTAAATGTATCAACGGAAATCCCTGCAGATTTCAAAGAATTTGCCGCCTTCTCCACAAGCCCCATCTTCTCCAGATGCGGTCCGGACATAAGAAATGCATGTGAACCGCCTGACTTCTTAGCAATCTCGGGAAGCTTTGTAAGGCTTCCCTTTCCTACTGTAATATTCTGTGGAACTGAAAAACTAAATTCATTCATTATTAAACTGTGCCTCCAATCAAATCACTTTTCTGCATCAGTACACGATCAATTGCTGCATCGATCACTTTATCAAGCTCTTCTTCATCTGCCTCCGGCATCAGAGTTGCTGCATCCTCATCAGAGATGATCTCAACAAGTGTACCAAAGGACTCTTTGTATTTCACTTTGCATACAACATAGAATACAACACCAAGTGCTGACCATCCAAGTACCATCAGCCACTCCTGAAGGATCAGGTTTCCACCGCTTCCCGGAATACAGTACATTGCAACCATAAATCCTGACATGATAACTGCCATAGTTCCGAAGAATTTATAGCATGGAACCTTATACGGTCTCGACATATCCGGCTCTTTCTTTCTCAGGATCATAAAGGACAGAGCAACCATGCAGTAAGCGAAACAGCATCCGAAGTTACCGGCATCACTGATCCATACAAGCATCTTTCTTCCTGCGAACGGAGCAAGCATTGTCAGAATACCGATCAGGATCAAAGCATTTACAGGAGTTTTGTGCTTCGGATGTAATTTTGCAAAGAATTTTGGAATCATGTAAGACTCTGCCATGGAATACATTGCACGGGAACCACCAAGTAAGAAGGAGTTCCAGGATGTAACGATTCCACACATTCCTCCAACAATAATAACCTTTGCCATGATTTTCGTGTTAAATGCCGCTGCCATCGCATCTGCCGTTACAAGTCCTGTTGCTTCCTGTGACGCGATAATGTCTCCAGGATTCATGACGAATCCAACTGCAATAATAACAAATGCATAAAAGATAACTGCAAGCACTACAGATAAAATCAAGATATTTCCAATCTTTTTCGGTGGTACATTGATTTCCTCTGCCGCCTGCGGGATAACATCAAATCCAATGAAGTAAAACGGTGACATTGCCGCAACTCCGATGATTGCTTTGATATTCACACCTGTTGTAGTTCCTGCAAATATCTGTCCATCCAGATTGTCAACTGTTCCATTGATCACTGATGCAACGATCAGTAAGATTCCTGCGCCACCGATGATACAAGTCAGAACTGTCTGCAGAATAGCCGCTGTCTTTGCACCGATAATATTGATCAACATAATCAAAAATGCGATTACGATCGCCGTGATCAGCCAGGATGCATAGATATCAAATCCTGCAACTGTATACATATAGCCTTTTAAAAATCCCGGCCAAAGATAAGTAATGATCGTTGGAAATGCACAAGCTTCAAAACATGCTACACTGACATATCCAAGTACGATCATCCATGTACAGATAAAAGATCCTGTTGACCCCATTGCCCGGTAACTAAATACATGCTCTCCACCACACTGTGGCATTGCTGCTGTCAGCTCTGCGTATGTCAGACCCACGAAGAAGATCATGATACCACCGATTGCAAAACCAAGTGCAGCTCCGATAACTCCGCCTTTTTCAATCCAACCACCTGTTGATACAACCCAGCCCCATCCAATCATAGCGCCAAAGGCGATTACAAGGATGTCCCAGGCATTCAATACTTTGTTAAACTCTGATTTTTTCTGTGTCATAACCTGTTCCCTCCTACTTGTTCATTATCTTTTTTGCTACATCTTCAATCAACTCTGCGGTTCCATCTACTCCCAGAAGACTGCTATCAATCAGCATGTCACGGTTATGACGATCACCACGGTTGCTTCCGGTCAGTGCCAGGTGACGTTTATGGTACCTCTTATCCTTTTCTATGATAAGAAGCTTTGCATCGTCTGCTGAAAGATTGTGACTCTTCATTACGTTATGAATCCTCACTTCATTTGGAGAATAAATAAATACTCTGAGAATTGGCTGATGTTCCTTCAAAATGTAATCTGCTGATCGCCCGATGATCACACAAGATTCTCTGTCCGAAAGTTTTCGTATAATCGTTTTCTGAACATGCATCGCACGATCTGTCAGATCTGCATATTTTGAAAAAGAACCACGAACATCTCCTTCCGCTCCTTTTCCTGCGATTGTAACACCTTCCTCAACTTTCTCCATAATCTCTTTCGGTATTCCGACTTCTTTTATGATCTGGTCTACTGTGTCTCGATCATAAAATTTAATTCCTAGATCTTCTGCGACTTTCCGGCCAATCTGGTTTCCCTTTGCACCGTATTCGCATCCGATTGTAATAACTAGATGTGCCATATCATTCACCCTCTCTTCTATTTCTGCTGCTTACTCCCATACAAATCATCTGAATGATTTTTCTGATTTACACGAGAGTGAACAGCATTTCATTATCGTCTCAACAATTCCAGAAACCACGAAGAAAAAGGGCGCACGATCATTCTCGTGACGCCCTTGTCTTCTATACTTCTTCTCTATTTATGATAATGCTTTTACAGCCTCTTCGATAATCTCAACTGCCTTATCACACTCTTCTTCACTGACGATCAGTGGTGGAACCATACGGATAATATGTGCTCCGATTGCTGTGATAAGAAGTTTTCTGTCAAAGCATCCATGTTTTACATCAACTCCTGAGATTGTATCATCAAACTCAACACCAACCAGAAGTCCCTGATGTCTTACCTCTTTTACATGTGGCAACTTCTCTAATTTCGCTGCAAAATAATCTCCGACCTTCTTTGCATTTCCTGCAAGGTCTCTGTCAAGAAGCTCTCCAACCTCTGCAAGTGCTGCTGCACAGCTAATCGGATGTCCTCCAAATGTTGTTCCATGTGATCCGGCTGTAAATGCTTTGGATACTTCCTCTGTTGCACAGATTGCTCCGATTGGCATTCCTCCACCAAGACCTTTCGCCATAGATACGATATCTGGTTTTACTCCGTAGTTCATATAAGACATAACTGCTCCGGTTCTACACCATCCTGTCTGTACCTCATCCAGAAGTAAAAGCATTCCCTTCTCATCACAGAATTCACGAAGTCCTTTCATAAATTCCTGTGTTGCCGGATGAACTCCGCCTTCGCCCTGTACAGGCTCGATCATAATTGCGATCGTATTCTCTGTGCATGCATCCTTGAATGCTTTCAGGTCATTGTATGGTGCATAAGAGAATCCATAAGTCATAGGTCCGAATCCAACCTGACATCCATTTCCCGGCTGACCTGTTGCTGACATGGCTCCAAATGTTCTTCCATGGAAACCATCCTTTGCTGTAACGATGTGATATCTGTTTGGGCCATATTTCTCAATACCATATTTACGCGCCATCTTGATCATTGCCTCGTTGGCCTCTGTTCCTGAGTTCTGATAAAAGATCTTGTCCATTCCAAGTGTCTTACATACTTTTTCAGCAAGCAGCGCCTGTGGAATGGTGTATGGATAGTTAAATGTGTGCATTATATCGTCCACCTGGTCTTTGACTGCTGCTACAACCTTCGGGTTTCTGTTTCCCGCATTGTTTACTGCGATTCCTGCATAAAAGTCAAGATATGGTGTTCCATTCTCATCATAGAGATACATCCCCTCGGCTGTCTCTGCAAGAAAATCGAAACGCTCATAAGTCTCGATCATGTATTTGCTTACTTTGTCTTTGATATCCTGTGCTGTTAATCCTGTGTCTTTTAATCTCATTGTCAAATCCTCCTGAATCTGCAGCTGTTTCACAGTTGCCTTAATCTCAACTAATTGTCAAATACATCGCGCGCTGAAAAATTTTTATAATAAACAAAAACAAAAAGAGCAAAGCTACTACGAAATGTAAGCACCTTTGCTCTTTGTTTTTGTCTATTATTTTGTACAAGCATACAATATCACGTTCATTATTGTCTGTCAACAACTTTTTATAAAATAAATTTTCTGTCTATTTTGTTGTTCTGTTTTGTACATTATATTGAACTCTTGCATTTTCTACATAAAATTCAATTATAGAGTAATTTTTTCTTTACTCCTCAGAGAACTGATCCTTTCCTGCTAAACACAGAGGACATTCAAAATCTTCCGGTACATCTTCCCACTTTGTTCCAGGTGCGATACCGCCTTCCGGGTATCCCTGCTCTTCATCATATTCCCATCCACATAAATCACATACATATTTCATAATTCCATATCTCCTTTTCTTTTCATCTTCATTTTTATAATTATTCCTGACCTTGCATCCATTCACTACACGACAAGATCAATGAATCATTACCACTAATTTTCAAAAATCGGTTCAAAATCGCTGACATCATGTCCGCAGATTGGACAGATATAATCTGCCGGAAGTTCACTGCCTTCATATACATAATTACAGATCTTACATCTCCATCCAACGATCTTCTTATCCTGAGGTATCTCTTTCTTCTTTGGTTTTACGCGATTCTGATAGTCGGCGTAAGTAAGCGGTGCATTCTCATTCAGCAGTTTTGCATCTGTTACTTCTGCAATGAACAGAGTATGTGTACCGAGATCCTGCTGTTCCAGAACCTTACCACTGATCACAGCGCATGCCTGGTATCCCATATACGGAATATTGTTCTGATCTACCGGTAACGTAAGATCTTTCATCTTATCCACATCTCTTCCTGACTGGAATCCGAAATGCTTAATTGTCTCAAAGGAACATTCTACATCCAACAGACTCAGTGCAAAAATTCCGCTTTCTTTGATCAGATCACAGGTATAATTACTGTTCAAAACAGAGATTGCAATTCGAACTGGGTCATTCGCTACCTGCATACATGTATTGGTAATACAGCCATTTACTTTCTCACCGGAACGTGTGGATAACATAAATACTCCATAAGACAAATTATAAAGTGCTTTTTTCTCCATGTGATAACCTCCTTTTTATTTTAATAATAATTACTATTATTATATTTTTAATATAGCTTATTTTCTCGCTATTGTCAACTGTAAATTTTATTTTGTCCAGTTTTCTTTAAATTTTATCCTGTTTTTATTTGAATTTTCAGACAATTCTTTTTATTTATGCTATACTAGCATTATAGTAACTCGTTAACAGCAGCATTTTGTAAAGGCAGGGATGATTATGAATTTAAACTATCTTGAAGAAACAATTAGAACATCTAAATATCTTGTTTGTCTCGCCGGAATGGAATTTATGAGAGAGCAAAATGTCGCATATCATCGAGACAGCGACGAATCCTATCGGATTGAAGAAAAGTATGGCTACTCTCCGGAAGAATTATTCAGTGCCCGTATGTTTAACACACATGCAGAATTATTCTATGAATATTATAGAAATGAAATTCTTTCCAAACATCTAGAAGCAGGAAAGGGAAATGAAGCACTTGCAAGATTAGAAGAGGCAGGATATTTAAAGACAATCATTACAAAAGGCATCTATAATATGCCTCAGAAAGCCGGCTGTAAAAATGTGATCAATATGTATGGAAATATTTATGAAAATAATGCGTGTCCACGTTGCGGAAAGATTTTCCCGATTGAATATATCAAAAACAGTGATAAAGTTCCTCTTTGTGATGTGTGTAAATCGACTGTGATTCATCCTGGAGTTTATTTACATGGTGAAATGCTCAGTAATACTGTCATTAGCCATGCTGTGGAAGAAGTCGCTAAAGCTGATACGATTCTCGTTCTCGGGATGAACCTGAATTCCAGTCTGTGCAAAGATATGCTTCCGCATTTCACAGGTAAAGATTTGATCGTAATCCACAAGGAACCACATTATCTGGATGAAAAAGTAACCGCAGCTTACCATGAAGCAGTCAGTAAAATTCTTCCAAAAGTTGCAGAAAGCATACTGGATGCATAATTTTCCAATATTAACACATATTCTTAAAATACGAATCTCCAGTAGAAATCAGTATTTTTATACTTGAACTTCTTCTGGAGATTCGTATTTTTTCTAGATAATATTCATATTTTACAGTTCACCACATCCCAGAATCTCTTTAATCTCCGGAATCGTCTTCTTCTGTTCTCTTAACCGACGAATCTGCGCAATCCTTTCTAAGCTCTCAACTCTGCGGTATCTTCTGGTCAGATTCTCTTCTGCCTGCTCGAACGGCAGCATTCCTTCCTCTGTATAAAATTTCAAAGTACTGTAACGCACTGCCGTAAGCCGCACAAGCTCTCCGATTGTCACATATTCTGCCTGCTCTATTACTTCCATGCTTCTCTGTCTTGACATCTACTCACCTTTTCTACTGTCTACATAATTAGTATTTCAGTACTTTCTTCCTACTGCCAGTATGCCGGTACCAGGTTGACTCCCTGAATCGGTACTTTATATGCTATTTTCGTCATTGGGAAGATACGGTAATATATATTGCCTATTTTTAGTAAAGTCTCACTGCCTACTCTGATCTCCTCTACCGCAAAGCCTTTTTTCTTCAGATATTCTACAGCCGCAGCTCTTCTGTCCGCCACGTTAGTTCCAAAAATAACCGTATCAATAAATACGGATTTTCTTCTGTCAAGGTAAGGAAATACAAGATTAACACCTTCTAAATATGGATTCTTAAGCAGTTTACTCTTAGTCTTCACAAACCGATTCATAAATCCTTCAAAAACATTATGAAATTCTGCTTCCCATAATGCACGGTACTTCTCATCCTGAACGGCAGCTTCTGTCATACGCTCTTCTACACGGTTCTGCTCTGATACAGAAAATAAATCATGGATACAGCCACTTTCACGGAGAAGCCATAAGAGAACCGCATCTTCCAGACTAATTGGACCATCCTCTAGAATCTCTGCGCGAAGTCCTTCTTTTATTCTGATATAACTTGTCTCATCACTAATGTATGCCTTTAGTTCAACACCTGATGTATCATAATTCATATCACAGCCCAAAATATCCGGTACTTCCTTTAGAAGTTCTTCTGCTTCCAAAACAGCAGCCACTTCTTTCTCAATCTGAGTCTCCTCTTTTTTCTTTAATGTTTTTGCCATCTGTACCGCTTTCTGCAGTTCTGCAGAAAATTCTGAAAATGAATCCGCATCTGCTTTTCCTAATTCTGTCTCCAACACCCGCGCAGCCGAAACAGCTCTCAATACAGCACTTTTTGCCACGCTTGGATGAATACTCTCCTGTCCGTCCAACGCAAGTAATGCATATTGCTGAGATAATGTAAGATCTTTCATACCTGTCTTCCTCTCTTTCCTCTTATTTCCTGATCGCCATTTTTATTTTTACTTACTACTTACTACTTACTACTTAGAAAATATCATACAGTACGCAAACCGTCAAGTTGTTACTATTACTTCTACTGACTTTACCTATTAACACAATAATTCAAGAATGCCAAACTGACCTTTAAGACATTTTCAAGTCTTCAACTATTGAAACGTACACCATATAATGCTATTATTAATAATTGGCACTTTAAATGAATTTTTAGTAATAACAGGAGAATATATGAACCAAAAAACAGCTTCTGCCCCTGCAGCAGAAAACAAAATGGGAACCATGCCGATCGGCAGACTCTTGTTCAATATGTCTTTACCGATGATGGTTTCCATGCTAGTGCAGGCACTTTATAATATTGTAGACAGTATCTTTGTAGCAAAACTGTCAGAGAATGCTCTTACCGCAGTCTCTCTCGCCTTCCCGTTACAGATGCTGCTCATCGCAGTTGCAACCGGTACCGGCGTTGGTATGAATGCACTTCTTTCCAGAGCACTCGGAGCAAAAAAAAACTGACGAGGCAAATAAGATTGCATCTAACGCAGCTTTTCTTTATATCATAAGTTATATTGTATTCCTTATCCTTGGCTTTACAGTTGTAAAACCTTTCTATGCAAGCCAGATTGGAAATGCAGATGTTGAGATCATGGAAATGGGAATCGATTATCTGAGCACTGTTATGATCTTCTCTATGGGACTGCTGGCACAGATTTGCTTTGAACGACTGCTCACTTCCACAGGAAGAACCATTTTCAGTATGACTTCTCAGTTATGCGGTGCGGTTACGAATATCATTCTTGACCCGATCCTGATCTTTGGTCTGATTGGTTTCCCGAAGATGGGGGTTACAGGTGCTGCCGTGGCTACGGTCATCGGACAGTGTGTCGGAGCACTTGTTTCATTTACATGTAATCATAAATTCAACCCGGATGTAAGGCTTCAGTTCCGTGGTTTCCGGCCGGACGGAAGAATTATCAGAACAATTTATGCAATCGGTATTCCATCTATTATCATGCAGTCGATTGGTTCTGTTATGACATACTCCATGAACCGTATCCTGATCACATTTTCATCTACTGCAACTGCCGTATTCGGAGTGTATTTCAAACTGCAGAGCTTTTTCTTCATGCCTGTCTTCGGTTTGAATAACGGTATCACTCCGATCATTGCATTCAACTACGGTGCGCAGAACAGAAAACGTATGGTCAAGACGATCAAACTCAGTATGGCAACAGCATTTTGCATTATGCTCTTCGGATTCCTTTGCTTTGAATTAGTTCCACAGGTACTTCTTGGAATGTTCAACGCATCTGCTGATATGCTTACGATTGGAGTCCCTGCGCTTCGTATCATCGGTATCCATTACTTACTTGCATGGTTCGGCATCATCTGCGGTACTGTATTCCAGGCGCTTGGAAAGGCCGTGTTCAGTATGATCGTATCCATCATGCGTCAGCTTGTAGTACTGATTCCGGCTGCATATGTACTGGCAAAATTTGGTGGGCTTCATGCAGTATGGTGGGCTTTCCTGACTGCTGAGATCATGTCACTGATTGTCTCACTTATCTTTCTGTTCAGGACTAATCGAACGATTATTTCCAAGATCCCGGATGGAAGTGATATTCTATAAAAGGAAAAAATCATGAAATTTAAGAAAAAATTATGGATCTCTTTAATCCTGTTCATCCTGTTTGGCACTGTCTTTTCAGGTTGGATCTTTCATCAAAATACGACCCGTGAATATTTAGTTTTTGACAATACAACCCAGCTTGTGACAACCGAACGATCCGAAGATAATATTCGAATTGAAGATGTCATTCTTCCAGATTCTTTTCAGAATCAACAATCCATTTTGTTCAAGACAACCCATACCCGGGCTGAGGTATTGCTTGATGGAGAGAAAATCTATGAATTTGGAAATGATACTGACACATTAAGATTCATGAAGTCTCCCGGCCCTTGCTGGCATATTGTCGATCTTCCAAAAAACAGTGATGGAAAACACTTGCAAGTCAGGATTATTCCTGTATATTCAGACTACTACGGAAATTCTTTCCATCTTTTTGGAGGGACAAAAGGAGACTGTACCCTGAAGATCCTGAGCAACAGTCTCTGTTCATTGGTTCTAAGCTGCGAAATCTTATCGTTAGGAATCATCTGCCTGATTTTATGCTTTTCTATAATGAGGAAAAATGATGAATATTCGTCAGATGAATCCTACATGATTTTCCTGAACCTTGGCGTTTTTTCTCTTTTAATCACACTTTGGACTTTAAAGCAATGTGGTTTTCTGCAGTTTTTAATTCCAGATCCAAGAGCACTTTATTTTATAGACTACTTTACTTTTTTCCTGTTTCCAGTACCTTTTAACTTTATTCTGTATGATATCTGTAAAAGCAAATATCGTAAAGGAGCTGTACACCTGTCCATTCTCTATCTGTGCAATATGGCAGCGGCAGTATTGCTTCAATGTACAGGAGTCATCGATATCTTCCGCATTCTTCCGGTAACTCATCTGATCATGCTGGTGAATGTAATTTATACCGTAACATTGATTCGTTATGAATCTATAAAACTACAAAATGAAGCTACCAGACATTTTAAATATCCAATGTATCTGGTCATGGCATTTGGTGTTGCAGAACTTATTGCTTACTATATCCAGCATTTCCAGCAAACATCCATCTTCCTCCCATTTGGAACGATGCTGTTTATCCTTTTGCTGGTCTGGATCCAGGTATCACGTTTTTATGATCACTATCTCCAGAAACAAAAGCTGATTTACCTACAGAAACTTGCGGACACGGATCTGCTTACAGATACCATGAATCGAAATGCTTATGAAAAGAAAGTGAATCGTCTTAACGTGCAGAAAGACAAACTTCATACTACCGGTCTTATTCTTTTTGACCTGGATAATCTGAAAATAATTAATGACCGGTTTGGACATGAGAAAGGCGATGAAGCTCTGCAGCTATGTTCTCAGTGCATTAAACAATTCTTTCCTGATAAAGAAAATCTTTTCCGCATTGGTGGAGATGAATTTGCATATTTCTACAATAAGAATAAGGAAAATAATATTGGAGACAAAATTGCTCAATTAAATCAAACTTTAGAATCAACAGAGCATACCTTTAACTATCCATTAAGTATTTCCTCCGGATATGCTTGTTTTCTTCCGGAAATGGACAGCACTTTTAAAGACCTTGCAAAACGAAGTGATCTCATGCTGTACCGCATAAAACGAAAACGGAAACTTGCATATGCAGGCAACTCAGAACTTCTGATCAGCAACACACTTATTAATGCAGGAACATCTTCCGAGGAAAAGCAGCAGAAAGAAATCTTCAGCCACACAAAAAATTATCAGGATTTTTCGCTTAAAGAATTATGTAATATCATCGATCTGCTCAGCCCAAGCACAGATGGTTTCCTGTATATGCTGGATTTCAGAACCGACTTTTTCTATATTGCTCCACAAGCTCTGGATCGTTTTTGTCTGCCTGGAAATGAATTCCATAATATGACAAAAGAACTTAAAGAATTCGTATACAAAAAAGATTATCCGCTTCTGAAAGCTGAACTAGATAATCTGCTCAACACAGACCGGAACATACATAATATGGAGTACCGCTGGCTGGATCTTAACAGGGAACCAGTCTGGATCAACTGCCGTGGCTATATCATACGTGACGATCAGCAAGAGCCGATCTACCTGATCGGATGTATCAATGAAATTGGTAACCGGCAGAAAGCTGATAATATTACCGGACTTCTCGGAGAGACTTCTTTGGAAAAATATTTCAAAGATTCGGTTTCTACACTTAATAAAGGCTTCTTGATTCATGTCGGAATTGACGGTTTTAAAATGATCAATGAAAACTATGGATGGGATTACGGAGACTACATTCTTCGAGAAACAGCGTCCTGCATCTTATCCTGTATCTCGGATAGCCAAAAGGTCTACAAGATAGCATCAGATGAATTTATTATATTAGATGCAACATCCTCTGATACGACAACAGCATCCAACCTTTATGACCACATATGCAAACATATTAATCAGTTTATTGAAGAAAACAACTTTACTGCAGTATTTACTATTTCTGCCGGTATTCTGCCGCTTCCGGATCTATCACGGACCGGTTATGAAGAGATTATAAAGCGAACTGACTTTTCGCTGACCGTGGCTAAGCAGCATGGAAGAAACTGCTGTTATATATTCCAGGAAGAAGAGTACCAGAATTTCTTACGTATCCGTGAGATCACAAATGAGCTTCATTCAGCAGTAAATCATGATTTCCGTGGATTCTCAATATTCTTCCAGCCAATCATGGATATCCGCCAGGACAAACTGACCGGAGCAGAGGTGCTGATACGCTTTGCTTCTAAAAAATTTGGACAGATTTCGCCTGCTGAGTTTATACCTCTTTTAGAGACAAGCGGACTGATTATTCCAACCGGACGTTGGTTCATAAGAGAAGCAATAACTGCCTGCCGGAAAATCCGGATGCAGATTCCTGATTTCAGAGTTAATATTAATGTATCCCAGGTGCAGATTACAAAATCAGATGTTATTACAGACCTTATCAGCGAGACGAACACTTCTGGTCTTCCGCTCACTGCAATTGCTATTGAACTGACAGAAAGTATTCTGCTCGAAAAAAATGAAAAGGCACAAAACTTCCTGAAAGAATTAAAACAGGCCGGCATGCAATTAGCATTGGATGACTTTGGAACCGGTTATTCCAACTTTCATTATCTGAGTGAACTTCACCCTGATATTGTTAAGATTGATCGTGGTTTTACTTCCAAGGCAATCACAGACAAAAAGGAATATTATCTGTTAAATCAGTTTAGTAACATGATTCATAATCTCGGTTTGAAACTTTGTATTGAAGGTATTGAGACGGAAGACGAATTACAGAAGATGAAACTTCTGAAACCGGATTACTGTCAGGGATTCTACTGGGGACGGTCGTGTCCTTATGATGAGTTCAGGAAACATTTTGTGGATGTGGACAGATAATTACACTATTTAAAAAGAGAAGCCAATTCCCAAGCATTTGGGAAATAGCTTCTCTTTTTTCACTATTAAATTGCCCGGTATTCCGTATACGAACATCTCTCCTAGAATTTTCCGCCACCGCCTCCGGCAGTGCTTCCGGAAGATGTTGTATGCGTACTGCTTCCGCCGCCACCACTGGAAGAATCATTTTTCTCTTTTTTCGTTTTTGTCATTGTATTATACAGGAATATGTCTCTGCTCTCAGTAAGATTCATACTTCCAGCTTTCACATAATTATTAGCTGCTGCCTGGAAACGTACTGTTTTCAGCTTTGATTTCATAGTGCCAACAACAATCAATGAAAGGACGATACCAGCTACTAATGAAATCGGAATCCAGATCCATGACATTGGTTTTTGTGGTTCATTATCGATATCATAAGGTTCTCCGGTTTTTGCCTGCGTAATAAAATCATCACACTCATCAGCAAATATATCAAATGCTGCCGCAAAATCACCATCAGACAAATCACCCGTCATCTCTTCTCCTATGTACTGGATACCTGCATCCGTAAATGCTGTAATAGCATATCCGTAGGTTGCCATATACCAATCATGATCTTCCATGCTGATCAGAAGTATTGTTCCATCCTTGTCCGGTCCATAACCATAATTATGAGACTCGTAGAATCGTTCCGCATAATCAGATACCGTCAGTCCATCCAGTGTATCGGTTGTGGCAACCGTCACATCTACCTTCTGTCGCGTACTAATCTCATCTAACTTACTGGTTAACAGCTCCCTCTCATCTGTAGACAGAAGCTCCGCATTGTCGATGACACGAGGATATTCATTCGCGAATCCTTCTGTTTCCTCCGCAAAAGCCGGAACTGCAAGGCCTAGACAGAGGATGAGGATCGTCATAAACGATAAAATTCTTTTCTTCATTTCCCCACCTCCCTAAAACAGTCCGATCAGGTGCAAAAGCCATGCAGCACCATACGTTACAACTGAGAATACAGCTGCCAGCATCACTGTCCAGCGTGCTGCTGCACCTTTATCTACCGGCAGATCACCGACAAACTTTCCTGTCTGTCCATTCATTGCAAAGGTGTATTTATTTCCGTTCCATGTCGTATTCAGAAGCCATACCGGATACAGTGCATACTTTGCTTTTCCGCCATGAAATTGTACACTGCTATTGTCTGTTGTTACTGTAGCATAACCTTTTACTGTCTCAGCAAAAGCTTCCTCTGTAGAATGTTTTACACGTTTATTGGCACGTTCAATACTTTGTTCGGCAGTTACATCATACTTATCTGCCAGATATCCTGCAAGATAAGCAGTCTGGAAATCCACCGCACCTGAAATATTGAATGGCTCGATAGATTCCATCAGATCGTCTGCCATCTTTGTGGATCCATCTACCGGAACATTCTCAAAGCCAATACTTCCACCCCGGTGAACCATAAAATGACTTGTCTCAGTATAATCATAATCACTGTCACTCCACATGCGTACCTTTGTTGCCCGATAGCGGACTGTGGCATCTACATTTGTATCAAAAAGCCAGAATGGAACGTAAATACCTTTGATCTCATCAATATGATTCTGATCCTTGAAGATCTTTGGCAGAAGACGTTTTCCGGTCAGATGTTTCTTCAATCCTTCTTTTGCTGCCTTTTTATCTAATTTGAATGGGATCACCAGATCCGGTTTTAACGCTCCCGCAAATTGTCCCATCATTACAATTGGATTATCACAGAATGGACAGGATGTTGCTGCCATGTTGGCGTCTCCGACAATCTCGCCTCCACAGGATTTACACACATATGTGCGTAAACCATCTGTTTCACCTTCCTGCCATTCACTGCCTGCGGAAGTATCCCACTCCATGTCATCTGTCTGTTCATTCTGCAGCTCTGCATCATAACCTTTGAGTGCATCCATCTCGAACTCAGTATCACAGTACGGACACTTCATCTTCTGAATCTTACTGTCAAAGGCGATCGCACCGCCACAGCAAGGACATTTATATTCCTGCAAGCCTGCCATAACTCATTCTCCTTTCTTCCGTGCCGGGATTCCGGCAGTTATTTTCCAACCGATGGTCATCCGTTACTGTCTGTCGTTCTCGTCAAAGATATCTCCACACTCCGGACAGAATCTTGGCGGATTCTTCGGATCTTCCGGTTCCCATCCGCACTTATCACAACGGTAAAGCGGTGCGCCTGCCGGCTTCTTTGCTCCACAGTTCGTACAGAATTTGCCTTTGTTTACTGCACCACAGGAACACGTCCAGCCTTCGTCCTCTGCCGGTCTCTTAGAACCGCATTCCGGACAGAAGTTGCCTGTCACCGTAGCTCCACAAGAGCATTTCCATGCGCCCGGTTCTGGTTTCGGTTCCGGTTTCTTTGCTCCACAGTTCGGACAGAAATTACCTGTTACTGTAGTACCACATGCACATTTCCATCCGCCTGCTGCCGGAGCTGCCTGCGGTACCGGTGCCGGCTGTGGTGTCGGAGCTGCCTGCTGCTGTGCTGCCTGCTGAGCCTGCTGTTGCTGTCCCATAGCGAAAAGATTCTGTGCATTCATTCCACCACCTGCAGCGTTCATTGCCATACCCATGCCCATGAATCCTGTCATAGCTCCTGCCTCGTTGCCTGCTGCGGTCTTCATCGCATCTGCCTGAGCACCGACAAGTGTAGCTGCTGCCATTGTAGGATCACGCATGATAGCTGTACGCTGTGCCTGTTTGATCAGTTCTGCATCCTCGTCCGGAAGAGTAACTGATCCAAGAGCAATACTGACAACCTTCAGTCCACGAAGAGCACCCCACTTCTCTGAAAGTGCAGTATTCATGGCATTTTCAAGATCTGTGTTGTGTGTTACAATTTGGTTTGGACGAAGTTCCATCTCTGACAGACGACCAAATGCCGGCTGCAGGGCTGAGATAAATTCTGTCTTAAGAGTACTGTCAAGTTCTTCACGGGAATACTCCTGTTCTACATTTCCACATACATTTGAGTAGAACAACAGTGGATCAACAATCTTATAAGAATATACACCTGAACAACGGATTGATACGTCAATATCCAATCCGATCTTGGAGTCTACTACACGGAACGGAACCGGATTCGCTGTACCGAAACGGTTTTCCAGAATTTCCTTTGTATTAAAGTAATAAATTCTCTGATCCTTACCTGTATCTCCACCATAAGTAAAACGCTTGCCTACGGTTTTAAATGTCTCTTTAATGCTCTCACCGAGATTGCCCGAAAAAATAGATGGTTCTGTTGAGGTATCATATGTAAATTCACCAGGCTCTGCACAAACTTCTACAACCTTCCCCTGTTCTACAATGATCATACACTGTCCATCAGCCACGGCAATACCGGAACCGTTAGAAATGATATTGTCATTCCCTTTTGTATTAGAAGAACGACCTGTCGTTCTCTTCTGTCCCTTTGTAACAAGCACTTCTTTCGGCATAGATTCGCAATAGAAAAACTCCTTCCATTGATCCGCTAATGTTCCACCAAGTGCACCCATACCTGCTTTAATAAGTCCCATACTGACTCCTCCTTTTCCAACTTATGATCTGTCTGCATAAAGTTTTACAGACATATCACGATTTGTTTCCTGCTGCCTTTTTACATCGCATAAATCTGATCCATCAGATATTCAGCTGTCATAGATCCGTAGAAAAACTGATCAATAAAACCATTCTTCTTTGCATCCCGAATATCTATCGCTGCCTGTCGTTCCGTATTGGAATCTACAATGAGAGCAATTTTACAGTGGGGACACATTTTCTTTACTTCATCACGAAGCTTCAATCTCTCACAGAGATTCCATGGGGTATAACCTGTCACTTCCATTATAAGAACAAATGGTTTGTACACCTGACACAATTCAACCGTATCCTTCGGAGACTCCGTACGAATCACATCGATCTCATAATCTGAATTTCTGAATGCGGTCGCTATGGAATCAGCAAACAGAAAATTCTGCATATCGACCACAATTTTCCGCATCAAACCATCCCCCTTTCCTTTTGCGACATATCCGATGTGTTCTTTTCTTTTATTTTATTATAACAAAAAAGAAAAAATCCGTCTGTCCTCGAAAGTGAGGACAAATAGATTTTTTTCTTTCAATCATCAAGTTGATTTCCCGGTACAACCAGACGCTTACCGACTGCTGCTACCATCAGACGATTACGATTTGAATATCCCGTCTTCTCTAACATGCGGTTGATATAAGTTCTAACGGAAGATTCTGCCACATGAAGTTTTGCTGCGATCTCACTGTTTGTCTTCCCTTCGCATAGCAGACGCAAAGTCTCAAGCTCCTGGTCTGACAGATCACAGGAGAGTGCCTTTCCGAGTTGTACTGCCGGTACACTGTCCGGCCAGAAATGTTTTCCTGAAAGGGTTCCTTCGATCACATCAATGAGATCTCCGGATGGGGAGTCCTTATACCAGAAACTATCTGCACCAATCTTTCTTGCACGATCCAGGAAACGTCCTTCAAGCATTGAAGTGACCATCACAATCTTAATCCGTGGATAGAATTTTTTGACCGATTCAGCCGCTGTCAGACCGTCAGAATCACTCTCGGTACAAATATCCATCAGAATCAGGTCTATATGTCCTTCTCCACACCGGCTGAGTGCAGCATCAGCCCGGGTCAACGTACCTGCCACTTCGCAATCTATACATTTTTCAACGCATGTGCAAAGATACATGCGCGCAAGCGCCTGATCCTCAACAATTAATATTTTTTTCACTGCTATCCCTTCCCCCTTCCTCTGCATTATCTGTCTTTGGCAGATCCATCACCAAAGAAAACTCCGGCAGACTATATACCGTCATTATACCACCTGACTTTTCAATTCGGCGACGCAGATTTGTAAGACCTCCCCCCTCTGTGATCACCTTCTCCGGAGGCTTCCCATTATTACGGATCACCACTGAATATTTATCTTCATTTTCCTGAATACTTACCGACAATTTTGTTGCCTTCGCATATTGGATTGCATTATTCAGACAAACCTGCATCGCCACATACGTTAATTCTGCCGCACTCCCTGTTGGTTCTTCCCCCTTTATCTGAATGGAAACTCCGCTGCTGCTGGCATTATCGAATAACTTCTCTTTTTCGGATAAAAGAACGGCATCACGGAAAGCAATGCTTTTCTCCCATTCATGAAGTACAACTGCTATATCAATCTCTCCAAGATTTCCTGCAAGATACTGCTTCGTTACGGTAAGACTTGCAGCAAGACCATCATGCATGGCAGACTTCGCCGCAAGCTGCTCCTTTTCTCTGACAATTGCCTTAACATTTTCAGAAAGCTCCAACAGCTTTTTTTCATCCTCGTTAAGTTTTTGATTATCAGCAGCAATCTGTACCAATACTCGATGCATTTCTGTAATATCAGCGGCTGTAAGCTGTGTATAAGTCTCTCCATAACGATCTGTAACTTCTGTCTTTTCAAATCTCCAGACACTTTTATCTGGAAACCGATAAGTACCCTCCAGCCCCGGAAGCAGTACAACTCCCTCCGGTGGAAAGCGAAGTGCCTGCTCAACTTCTCTGAGATGTTGCATATCACTGTCAAATAAATACTGGCTCAAACGATACATCTGTCGGTTGCAAAGTACAATGTCTCCCTTGTAATTAAAAAAGCAGACTCCGGAAGGAAGCTGATCAAAGCTTTCCTTGATTACATTGAACCCGAAATGTTTCAATCTATGCATTGTCCTGTCCTCCTATCTGTGTACGGACCAGCCACAATCCATCATCCTGACAGACTGTCACTTCCTGTGAAGCTATCACTGACAGATCTATACTACATTCCACAGATAAATTCATTTCATCATCAGACACAGAGATAAACAATGACTGTAATTCTCCCAGTGTCTTCTCTGCCACAACATGCAGCAATTCAAACAAGCGCACAACATCTGCTGAACGCATCGGTCTTGTCGTACGATAGAGCACTCCACATTCTGTACCACAGGCGGTCATTGCCCGTACTGCTTCATCAACTGTCAGTCGTAATTCCTGCTGTGGCAGTATTTCATATTCTTCGCTTAAAAAATACAGGTTTGCACTGCGCTTAATGTATGTACCGATCAGCAATATCTCTTTCAAGAATTTCCGTGTCTCACATGGATCAGCGTTCTTACATTGTTCGAGCAGCTGACGTATCTGATCTGTCTGTTTTTTAAACTTCACTTCCAGTTCATCGTAAATATGATTCTTTTCCGTCAGCTCATACAGCCTCTTCTGTACAAGATAGGCATCCTGGAGTTTCTTTTTATTCTTCTCCATCTCCAATTTATTTTCATTCAGCCGGGTTCGAAGATCCATCAATGGACGTACATTATCACTCCAGACAACAAAGCCTCCTCTGATCGGTGCCGATGAGATGCGCATTCCATCAGGCGTAAGTATTTTCTGTCCCTCCCTGGGACAGATCATATCTTCTCCTGCCGCATGGGAGCGAAGAACAATCTGCCCATTTTCATCTGCAATGCAGCCTGCCAGCGTTGTTGCCTCAAACAGTTCAATATAACCAGAATTCGACTGTATCATCTTGCAGTGAATGCAGCTTTCGTAAATGGCCATATACATCAGACAGTTCATCACATTCATATCCCCAAACACATAACGTACCTGTGGGATTCCGATCAGATAAAGCACTCCATACAGAATTGTCACACAACAAAATACAAATGGCATCACCCGTCTTTTTCCTACATTTGAAACACGACTATTCTTAAATATATGAACAACTGTAAATATCATGCAGCCCACCATCCAGGCAAGGCAGAAAAAATACACCACATTGTGATAATATGGTCCATTACCTGGATTTCCCGGAATTCCGCTTTTAAATGTAAATACTTTTTGATGAAGATCATTGGTAATAACACATAAGAAAAGTAGTGCAGGAATAATTGTCAACAGTTGTGTCTTTCCACTCAGACGATATTCCTCTGACTTTCCCAAAGACATTGCAATATATACCCCCAGCAACGGGATAAACAGCATTGGCAAGTAATACAAATACCATAGATACCTCGCCACTGTCAGATCCGTGATCACTTCATACTTAAGTGTCCGAAGAATAAGCCAAAGCAACATCAGTGCATCTGTCAGGCGCAGACAGTGCAGTACCGGCTTCTGAATGATCCTCCGGTCAATAGAATATCCCCACAAAGCAAGTAAAACTATATATAGCGCCGCGCGGACATCCCCCGGATAACCGTTGCCTATATCATACATATCCAGCATACGGCAAGTATAGGCCAGCGCAATCATTGCAAAAACAAAAATCATTACATACAATTGTCTTTTGTTTCGTTTCACTGATGTCTCCCTTATTTCTTCATATTATCTACCAGCAACATGTTAAGCTGCTCCAGACGCTTCAGATCTTTTTTAGTAAAAAGCAACTGGTGACGGAAACTTTCCGTGTGTTCCTGTGGTTTTAACGTGATTACACATTTAAAAGCACAAGGCATAAGATCTGCGCTTGAAATTCCGCATAAAAGCCCCATTGTAAAATCTCTGAGTTCCAGAGGATTAAAAATATAAAGAAGATCCTCTTCCAACGGATTATATTGATTTACAAAAGAAAAACGAATCAACATATCGCTGTAAAGTACTCTTCCGATATAAAAAATCTCACTGCTTCTTCCATTTGCAGAAACAGAACAGATTGTCAGAGTTGCCTCGTACTTTCCAGGTTCTCCCTTCTTTTCATAAATATCGATAACACCATCTTTTGTTCTCTGATAGCGTCCGTCATAAAAATAAAAATATAATCTCCTCGCCTGAAAGAACGGGCTCTTTTTCCCCCATCCCGGAAAACTGACCGGTTCATTGACCGATTCCGGAAGGTATGTGGTAAGCTGAGAGATCGACACCTGAAGCACCTGGCTGATTTCATATAATGTTTCAATATCAACCGAAATTTCTCCACTTTCATATTTACATATCGTAGCTCTGCTCTTGTGGATGGCATCTGCCAGTTCCTGCATTGTCATCTTCCCGGCTTTCCGGTATTGTCGTATTTGTTCCCCTACATAACAAGTAAAATCACTCATTTTGTTTCCTCATACTATCCATTCTTTTCATTAATTTCTTTCTTTTATAATTATATCTGAAAAGCAGTTGATTTGTAAAGTTTTACGAAACTTTTCTCCCATAAAGTTTCTTTAAAGGAAACTTCTTTCACTTGATTTTATATTTATTTCGTATAAAATATAGCTATTGGGCTGAACTTCTACAGCCTTTTATTAACTTTATTGAGAGGGGAATTTGAAATGAAAGAAAAAGGAAGCAGCTTTTCCGGTTCAATAGGCTTTGTCTTAGCCGCAGCCGGAAGCGCCGTAGGTGTTGGAAATATCTGGAGGTTTCCGTACTTATGTGCAAAGGACGGAGGCGGTCTGTTCCTTTTGGTATACCTGGTACTGGTATTAACTTTTGGGTTTGTATTACTGACAACAGATGTTGCGATCGGACGAAAAACAAAGAAAAATGCACTGAAAGCTTTTGAAGAGCTTAATCCAAAATGGAAATTTCTAGGACGTTTAACTTTCCTCGTTCCGGTATTGATCATGACTTATTATTCTGTCATCGGTGGATGGATTTCAAAATACCTTTTCGTCTATCTTGTTTCTGACGGAACTGAAGCAGCAGCAGATGGATATTTTACATCTTTTATCACATCTGATATTGCACCAATTGTATTTATGTTGATTTTCCTTGCGCTGACTGCCTGGATCGTATTTCGCGGTGTAGAAAAGGGAATTGAAAAATTTTCCAAGATCATTATGCCTGGATTGATTCTTTTAATCGTGATCATTTCCATTTTCTGTCTGACACTGTCTCACACAGCGGCAGATGGTACTGTTCGTACAGGTATGCAAGGTCTGTCTGTTTATTTAAAACCAGACTTTCACGGATTAACCGTAAAACGTTTTCTGGAAATTCTTCTGGATGCGATGAGTCAGTTATTCTTTTCCTTAAGCGTATCTATGGGAATTATGATCACTTACGGTTCTTATGTTAAAAATGATGTTGACTTGAATAAAGCAACGAATCAGATTGAACTCTTTGACACGGGAGTTGCATTCCTTGCCGGAATGATGATCATCCCTGCTGTCTTTGTATTTCTTGGAAATGATGGAATGGCTTCAGGTCCAAGCCTGATCTTCATCTCACTGCCAAAAGTTTTTGACGCCATGGGAATCTTTGGACGTCCGGCAGCAATTGCCTTCTTCCTGATGATGGGATTTGCGGCACTTACCTCCTGCGTTTCCGTTATGGAAACTCTGGTTGCAAACTGTATGGAATTATATCATAAGCCACGTAAAAAAATGTGTGGTGCAGTTGGGATTTATTCCCTTATTACTGCAGTATTGATCTGTCTTGGATATAATAAACTTTATTTCGAACTGAAACTTCCAAATGGATCTGTTGGACAGCTGCTGGATGTTATGGACTATATCAGCAACAGCTTCCTTATGCCATTCATCTCACTTCTGACCAGTATTCTGATTGGCTGGGTAATCGGACCTGACTGGATCATAGGAGAAGTAGAAAGGAACGGAGAACATTTTAAACGTGCCGGCATGTATCGCTTTATGATCCGTTATGTAGTTCCTGTTGTAATGCTCATCTTATTCCTTGTATCTACAGGATTTGCAGATTTAATTTTGTAAAACAGATGCGGTGTAAGAAATCTCCTACACCGCAAATTTTCAGTTTGATATTCAGTTTATCATAATACTTTTTATAATGTAAAGCTTTTATTTTCCCTATATATACGTTCTTTTACAATGAACTCACTGTCCGTGAGCATACGCTGTAAGTTTTCTTTAAAAGCAAGGTAGACGAAACGACTCTCCTCTGTTTTTCATCCGAATCTTCTTTCGCAAAATATGTGCCATCTTTCAAAGAATATTTCCAATAATCAAAAAATTTACAGTAATGCCTCTTTGTATGACTGAACATGAGGCTTCACTTCTCCGTCTATGTAACTATCAAGAAATTCTTTCATACAGTTACGGCTATAGCGATTACTATGAATAATCTGTGCGAAACGACTCAAAGTATTTGAAATTGTATCATTGACCAAAATATAATCATAACTATTGGCACATGAAATCTCTTCTTCTGCTATTTCCATTAAAGCATTCACTTCTTCTTTGTTATAAATTCCAGTGCTAGACAGCCGGCTCTTTAATTCATCCCAAGATGGCGGCAAAATGTAAACCAGTGTAGCATCCGGACAAAGCGCACGAATCTTCATTGCTCCGATTGTATCCACGTCTAGAATTACATTTTTCCCTCTTGCACGCGCTTCCTCTACACTTTTCTTCGTTGTTCCGTAAGCATTACCATTCACGTATGTATATTCCAACATCTCACCCATACGAACCATTCGCTCAAATTCCGGTACAGACACAAACCAATAGTCTTTTCCGTCTATTTCATGCTTTCTCTGTCTTCTCGTTGTCACAGATACACTGACACACGCCTGTTCATGATCCTGCAAATACTCTCTCAAAACCGTCTTATTCCCCACACCCGACGGTCCCGAAACAACAATCAACTGTCCATATTCTGCAATCTTGTCCAAATATTCCTTTTTCATCGCCGTTTCTTCCTTCCTCTCAACCATATTTTCTTATGATTTATACTTTTTTATTATAAATTCAGACAATATATTGCGTCAAGCATATTTTTCATACAGATTAACTCAGTTTTACCTGTTGTCCTGTGATTTGTATTTCTGTTTCATAACAAAAAAGAAGAGAACTCTCATTTTACTGGAGTTCTCTTCTCTTAGTCATTTACTATTTTTCTTTGATTTACTCACCCTCTTTTCCAAAATTCACAGCAAGTACGATCATATTGATTCCCTGCATTAAAACAGCAAATGCGATCATATATCCAACTGAGAACATAGTCAATACCGGATGAGTAAAGGCTATAATACTTACAATAATGGATAACACACCACAAACAATTGCTAAAATTGCTTTTCCCTTAGAATCTTTAAACTTCTTCACTCCGGCTACAATCTGGAAGATACCATAAATCAGGACGCTGGCTCCAACCAGATAAGTTGCCATGATATCTGTCAGGAATCTCTGTACGCCACTGAACAATAAAATGATACCGCCAAGTCCTTCCAGGACTCCAAGAATACATCCTCCGATATCTTTCTTCTCTTTTGACAATGAAAGTATCACAAGTTCAATACCATTCACGAAGAGAAGCATTCCAAGAATCCATCCGATTGCTAAAAAAGTCCTCATAGGTCGAACTACTGCATAAAAACCTAACAACACTGTCAGAATTCCCGTGATCATTGTGATAATTTTAATTGTTTTATTCTCCTTCATTTTTGCTGCCCCTTTCATTTTTACATTTCTTTTTTTCTATGATAACACAATTTTTATTTACTTGTTACCTTTTTATATTTTATTCCACAACCAAATACAAGCATTGAGAAGATCCATATCGCAATCCAAATTGTTGCTTTGCTCTCATCTCCTGTTTTCGCATTTGTTGTGCTTTCGTCTTGTAAATGTTCCTCATCTTCAGGATGGTTCTCCTGCTCATTCTCAGAACTTCCTGTCACATATGCTTTTACGCTGGTACTTCCCGCATAAGTTGCAGAATCTGTTGTCTCCTGAGCCAGAGATTTCTTTGAAACTGATAAAGTACAAATACATACAAGAACGAGCGACATAAAAAAGAGTCTAAGCAAGCTTTTTCTTGTATTATTCCACTCTTTTTTAATTTGCATGTACATCTACAATCTTTGTATAGAAATTAAGTGTACCGGTGTACTGTCCACCCCAGACAGAAAGATTTTTATTATATAACTGGTTACGGTTCAGTCTTAATTGATCCGTTGCTTCTTGACCTGCTCCCGTAAATAGATTAAATAAAAATCCATTTGCATACCATGTCCCATTTTGAATACTCTCATCTTTATTCATAATCTCATAATTCAGAACACAATCTGAATTTGTACTATGTGTCAGGCGAAACGGATCAGAACTTTCAGCTGCTGACGCATCTTTTACTAAAACAGCGATTGCATTTCCTGCCGCCAGATTATCTGCTTGGATACAAGATACTGTGATATCATGGGTTGAATATACATTTCCTTCTGTCTCAGGCTGCTGTATTTTTCCAAAATCAACCGTATCCGGAATTTGTATAACATAACTTGCTTTATTTTCATTTTCCTCTACTGTTGCAGTCACTTGCGTATCTCCCATTTTTTTATCCTCATTAGACGGGTCAAGATCTTTTGCAAAAACACCTGTTGACATAACAGATACCATCATCGTTGCTGCCATAAATCCTGCTACTAATTTCTTTTTCATCATTCTACCTCCACGTTTATTCTTTTACATATAATTTAAACTCTGCGCTTCCGCCGTTTAACGGACTTTTATCTTCTAATGAATAACACTTATATTCTATAACTGCCTGATACTCTCCGGCTTCCAGTTCCTGGTCAAGCGTAATATTCTCCAGACCTTCTCCCGGTTTCAGCTCTTGTGATTCGAACAGTTTCGTTCCGTCTTCCAGTTTCAAAACAATTACAAAAATGCAATCATTATCTGCCGGATTACCAATGCTTACTGTCTGCTCTTTTGTATTCGCCTTCATTACCATACTTGTATATCCCGGAATCAGGATTCCTTTTTCCTCGGAAGGTTCTTCCTCCTCGATATCCACATCCCAGGCTACTACTTCTGCAGACGAATTTCCGGTTTTCTGATTCTTTTGGTTCATAACATACCAGGTAATTCCTGCGGCTGCTATCACAGCCGCAATCAGAATTCCGATTATAATCTTTGTCTTTTTTTTCATCTTATTTTTTTGCTTTCTTTTTTCTCCAGTAAATAACTCCACCTGCTACACTACCTGCCACAACAACAATACAACGCAAAAGAATCACACTGCTGTTATCTCCTGTTTTTACTGTATCCTTAATATGATCAACTGCTTTGGAGAGCTCACTCTTTTCAGCCAGTACAGCAAACGGAACCATCTCTTCCACATCTTTTGAGGCGATCATCTGTTTATCAATTTCAAGCTCTTCGATCTGATTATTTCGATAAACAAGAACCTTATATCCTTTTCCTCGATACTTTGACAAATCCAGTTTTACATTCAGATTTCCTTCGTATGCAGACGGCTGTCCATCTTCATATACTAACGTCGATTCTGCTGAATAAAGAACCTGCTTATCTGTCTTCTGTGCATATTTCTTAAATGCCTGATAAATGTCATTCTTCTTGTCAAGCTCGTTCAACTGAAGTTTCGTATCTTTATGCATCATACCTTTTACGGTAAGTCCTCTTGATGCGTTCACTAATTCAACTTCCGTAATAAGCGAAGATAAGATTCTTGGATACCCCTGATTCTTTGTTGAATTCCATGTCCAACTACACAATTCTTCATTGCCTGCTACCAGAGTATTTAATTCCTCTTTAAAAGCATTGCTCTTCATCTCAGCCGCTGTTTTCGCTGTTCCCTGTTCTTCGTTTCCTGATAAGGTATCCTGGTAATATGTGTTATTTACAGCTCCTGCTGTTTCTTCTTTTGCGCCAAATACTGCTCCGGTTGTCCCACCTTCTATCGCAGTTTGTGCACTATATGCAATTTGAATGGAGCCATTTTTATCCAACTTTCCAACGATTCCTCCGGCAATTCCATTTTCCTTTGTTGACAGAGCACCTATACTCATACAGTTCTCAATCGTTCCGCTGTTTACTACTGCAATTCCTCCAGCAATTCCATCTGATGCACTTGCTGTTGCCTTTGCATAGTTCGCAGTATTTCGAATCACACCTTTATTCTCAACTACAACGCCTCCTGCCATTGATGTGCCCTTAACAAATGTAGTTGTCTCCGTCAAATTTTTAGGCTCCTTCGTAATTTTATCAGTAAATGAACCACTGAGATTTGATCCACTGATACACTCATCAATCAATCCATAATTGACAATCGCAAGACCTGCTGCTTTCTCTCCTTCAATGTTTTGATAAAAAGCTCCGAAATTCTTTACACTTCCCTTTACACCGATCGTATCAAAAAGTGCTGCATTTCCATCGGATGATTTGATATCGAATCGGTAGACATAATATCCTTGTCCGTCAAATGTACCATTATACGGATTGTCTGCTGAACCGATTGATTCTGTCATTGTTTTACCGTTTCCGAAAATTGTGTTCATCAGCTTGAAGTTTGCACGATTGTTCTTCTTAACAATTTCCGGAATTTTCTTAAATTCTTCAAATGTACGAATCTCGTAAGTTTCTTCTACAGGTTCTTTCTCATAATTCGAATAGGTTCCATCTTCCCAACGATAGACTGTGCCATGTGTATCATCCAGAACCGGATAAGCATCCGGAGTTTCTCCGTTATCAATATTCTGATACCATACTTGAGAGCCGTCTGTCACCTCGTTATTTAAAAGATATGCCTCTTCACCACTCTTGAACTGTTCTGCTGTCTTTGCCTTTGCCAGTTCTTCATCATTCGCAATCTCAGCTTCTCCCAGGAAACCTTTTACCGGAAGTGTATCGAGATAATAATTATTCTTGATTCCATCTTTCTTCGCCGCACAGTATCCGGAAATTGCACCATAGATCTCCTTCCACTCTTCAGCAAGCACACTGCCATAATTGTAACAATCAGAAAGATTGAAATCCTCTTCACCCAATGCAACCTGTCCGGTGATTCCACCGCTGTAACCACGTCCTCCGTGATTTTCCACTTATAATACCACTCACACGGTTAATCAGCAATCTTTTTTGCTCAAATCTGCGCTTTTATTTGATGTTTCTTAGATAAATTGTTGTGGAACTCAATTAAAGTGCATTTCATTTTCATTAATTATTGCATTTTAATTATTTCTATTGTATTTTCAAAACAACTATAGTAATATAAAATTATCACAATAAAGGAAGGTCTCATATGCGTTATAATGTTCCACTATATTTCGAACGAAAGAATATCAAAAGTTCAGATATTTTTTACCTTACCAGACAGAATCCTCACACAATCATTACGCTTTCCTCGGGAGAAAGCATTACGACTACAATCCCGATAAAAGAACTTATGCTCTACTTACCGGAAGAAGATTTTCTAAACATCTCAAAAGGCGTTGTTCTTCGAAAAAATCAAATTGTTCATATATCTGACGAAGGACTTTATACAATGACTGATGGTGCTGTCTTTCAAGGAAGAAAACGTAATCTGAGTCAGCACAAACAAATCCGTAAGGAACTTGGTTTAAATACGCAGGACCTTTCGGATGTTTCAGAAGACAGCTCTCTTCAATTATTTGATAACTGTAGCTTTCTCAATGATATGCCACTTGCTTTTTGTATTATTGAGCTTGTATTTGATGCGAATGGACATGGTGTAGACTTTGTATTTCGTTACTGCAATGATGAAATGGCTGTTGTTGAGGGCGTTCCCGTTTCAGAAATGTTGAATCGTTCATTTTATGAAGTCTTTGAAAACGGGGATAAAAAATGGCTTGTTACTTATGCGGATGTAGCGTTAAACGGCAATAAACATATCCTGCATGATTATAGTCCGGAAATCGACAAGACTCTGACCATCTACTGTTTTCAACCAGCTCCGGGATATTGTGCATGTGTGTTGATTCCGTCTTAAAAAAGTGCCAAAACTATGAAAGACCTATCGTGGATAATGACTCCACAATAGGTCTTACTTTTTATCAGCTATGCATAAATCAGTTCCTGCGCCTGTTTATTCAGATCTGCCTGACACCTTGTATAGTTATGCTATTCCCACTTTTTTAAAATTATTCATTTTTTGGTATTAGTTTTTAATTTTGATTTCCTAGATATTTCCCACACTTTTTCAATGGAAAAGGGGCAGATGGAGCAAGAGTCGCACTGTAAATTATATCTTCAATTATTTCCTTACTGATCTCATGCCTTTTATATTTTCTTATACTCCTTCTGTTCTCAATTTCTTTAATCATAGATCTTCCCTTCCTATCAATTATCGTCTATAAGCACTCTTGCGATACTATGCACTATCCTCACATTTCATATAAAATTTTGAATTCTACAAACTTGAATTATCTATTTGCATAATCAATCAAAATCTTTTTGCAACTACTACAACGATAAGCTTCACAATGAGGGATTCCGCCTGAACCTTTACTCAGTTCCAAATCGTCCGATTTTTTAATACGAAAAACTTTTGTCAGATTATCAACTGCAAAAGTAATGTCTCGTGAGCTCATTAGGTATCCTCTTATCATTTCTTCACCACAATATGGACATTTCATGCTGATTTTAAGATTAAGTTACACATCCAACAACTCAATTAACTTATCAAGAAATGCCTCTTCCCCCCATGTATTAATTTTGAAAAATACAGCTTGGCTTCCTC
>ERZ506764.107-NODE-107-length-76828-cov-17.260560_pt1 | contig 76828 bp, 73 predicted proteins | sample MGYA00513041_ERZ506764 | MGnify/ENA metagenome assembly ERZ506764
GAGTTTGGGCCGTGTCTCAGTCCCAATGTGGCCGGTCACCCTCTCAGGTCGGCTACTGATCGTCGGCTTGGTAGGCCGTTACCCCACCAACTACCTAATCAGACGCGGGTCCATCTCATACCACCGGAGTTTTTACCCCTGCACCATGCGGTGCTGTGGTCTTATGCGGTATTAGCAGTCATTTCTAACTGTTATCCCCCTGTATGAGGCAGGTTACCCACGCGTTACTCACCCGTCCGCCACTCAGTCACCAAGATCTTCATCCGAAGAATCAAATCAAGGTGCTTCGTTCGACTTGCATGTGTTAAGCACGCCGCCAGCGTTCATCCTGAGCCAGGATCAAACTCTCGTTAAAAGTGTTTGTATCCAGTTCAGAACCAACTAACTAGCTAATTCTTCCCTTTTTACTGTTGTTTTGGTTTGTTTAAAAACCGTTCTTAAAAATCTTCTCTTAAAGAAATTTTCAAGGGTTGTTGTTGTCTATTGTTCAGTTATCAAGGTTCTTTGTTTGTGTCGTTCTTTTCAAGCGACAGCTTTTATATTTTATCAAAAGCTTTTGTCTTTGTCAAGAACTTTTTTATTTTTCTTTGTCGCTCTTTTCGAGCTTTCCTTTGCCGTCTCACGCGACAGCCTATTTATGATATCACTTTCAGAACTCTTTGTCAACAACTTTTTTGATTTATTTTTCAATCATTTCATTGATTTTTAAATCTTCCAGTTTCCTTCCGATCAAGAATGTCCCGCCTCCGCGTCTTCTTTCATCTTCCGTTCCTCTGTTGTTTTCTTTGCTGTTCCTCAGCGACGAAGGTTATCTTATCACAGCTGTTTTTAATTGTCAATGTTTTTTATATATTTCATGCAATTCAGAATATTCTGAAAATTAGCATCTGCGTTCCCAAACACTAACAGCTGTTGCAAGCTTGCTTGCAATAAACTGGTAGGGGTGGGAAACATAGGGCGAATGCCCTTAACCGAAAGGACGTCAGTTCTTTCGGTTGTTGCTGATGCGTAAACTGCGTTTCCACAGCCAATGGCAGGTATAAGCAGCACACCTTGTGAAATCCATTATTTTTCTGTATAATCAATCTCATCTATTTATTTCACTTATAAAGGCACAGGAGACACAATATGTTTCATTATTATATGTTCAACAAACCTTTTGGCTGCGTCACTGCCCGCCGTGATAGCCTTTACCCAACCGTTATGGACTATTTTTCAGAATTAAACAATGATAATTTAAATCCGGTCGGGCGATTAGACAGAGAAACAACAGGACTCCTCCTCATTACAGATGACGGAGTTTTCAACCAGAAACTTACGCACCCTTCTTATCATAAAGAGAAAACCTATCATTTTACAGTTCTCGGTGATTTAACCGAGGATCGGTGCCAACAATTAGAAAAAGGAATCCTTTTAAAAGGATCCCCAGTACTCACTTCTCCTGCGAAACTAAAAGTATTTCGTCAGGATATTCTTTCTAATATAATAGATACTTTGCATCCGGAAGTACAAAATGCCGTATGTAATAACCTCCCAACTCATCCAGTCACTTACGGAGAGATTACAATCAGTGAAGGGCGTAAGCGTCAGATTCGCCGCATGATGAAAGCAGTTCACTGCTGCGTAATTGAATTAAAACGCATTTCTATAGAAGATATTATTCTCGATGAGACACTTTCTCCCGGAGAATGGAAAGAGATTTTTCCACTATAACAGGAAAAATCTCTTTTTTATCTTCGTATATCATTTAAATCCAATTATAATCTCCACCGGTAATTGCCAAACTCAGAAGTGAATCCATCTTCTCAACTTCCTCTTCTCCTGTAATCTTCTCCACCAACACAGCTGTATCCTCCGCTGCTTCCAAAGTTTCATCCGGTCCAATTTCATAGTCAATATCCATCCCACAATCCGGACAAGGAATTGTATTCATTGTCTGCAGTGATAAAAATCGACTTCCACATTTTTTACATTCATAATATCCGCACTCTTTTGTGCCATCTGGTACATAATACATAATTTTCTACCTCACTCTCTTCATCTTACAAGTACTTTTTATCTTATCACTCACAAAAGAAGACCGCAAGCAACTTATTTCGTTGCGCAACCTTATCTCTTCCTAAGATTTGTAATCAAAAACCGATTGGTTTTTCTTGACAAACTCAACTTTTTTATGCTATATCTACTATAACTCTTTGCACTGCATATAAATCTACAGTACAAACTGAGCAGACCGTGATATCATATCATGGAGTCGGGTCGCAGATGCGACAGTGGAATCTTTCATCCGCGGGACAGTAGTTGCTAATACTGATTCGTGGGTGTTTTTATTTTAAAACAATTCTTTTATTTTCCCACATATATTTAGTGCCATAGAGCTATCTTTTAATTGTTTTATTAAATTGGAGGTAACACATATGGAAAACAGCACAATGAAAACCGGAAATCCTGTCGCAAATGAAGAAGATTTCCAAAAAGTAGCCAACAAAGTCTCTACTATTACGATTATCGGAAACATCGCACTATCTCTGCTCAAACTTTTTGCCGGAATTGTTGCGCATTCCAATGCGATGATCAGCGATGCTATTCATTCCGCATCAGATGTATTCAGTACATTTATAGTTATTATCGGAATCAGACTCGCATCAAAAAAGCCGGACAAAGAACATCCCTATGGACATGAACGCCTAGAGTGTGTAGCTGCAATTGTCCTTGCAATCGTTCTTCTTATCACAGGCCTTGGAATCGGAATCGAAGCATTCAAAACGATATTGCAGGGAAATTCTGACAACATACAAACACCAGGTATCTTAGCACTGATTGCCGCCATAATTTCAATTGCAAGTAAAGAGGCAATGTACTGGTACACCAGATATCATGCCAAGAGAATCGATTCCAGTGCACTAATGGCAGATGCCTGGCACCATCGTTCCGATGCATTTTCTTCCATCGGCGCATTGGTCGGAATCGCCGGTTCAAGACTTGGATTTCCAATCATGGACTCCATTGCCAGCTTAGTGATTTTTGTATTTATCGTAAAGGCTGCTTCCGATATTTTCAAAGATGCAATCGACAAAATGGTTGACCACTCCTGTGACGAAGAAATGGAGACTCAACTTCGCAACTGCGTAATGCGCAATCCAAATGTTCATAAGATTGACGTACTTCGAACTCGAATTTTTGGAAATAAAATCTATGTTGATGTTGAAATTGCTCTGGATGGCTCCATCACACTTCAGGATGCACATGATGTGGCCGAAAAAGTGCATAACGATATCGAAAAGACTTTTCCTAAAGTAAAACATATCATGGTTCATGTAAATCCTACAAAATTATAAGTAACAAGCTTTCTCTTTCCATGAAGAAATCCCCGTCAATGACGAGGATTTCTTCAACGACTGGCAGTTCCTGCTTAAAATTCATTTAATCATGTTCTTTAATATATTGAAATACCTTTTTGTCACTCTTTGATTTTTTATACCATCCAATACATACCATTATAATCCCAACAATAATAACCGTAGTTCTTACCGATGAATTCGGTGAAAATAAGCAAGCTACAATAATTCCGGTTCCAGCACCTGTAAAAAAATCTACAACAGATTTTTCGTGCTTTATTGTTCCCATCACTCTTTCTTTATCTATAGATTGTACCATTTTTGAAACTTTTTATGCCATAAATTCATCTAATAAGTATCAATCGGTTGAGATGAAGCTTGAAAACAATTGAAAGAAGGTGGCGTATAAAATGAAATCTCTTGTAAAGCGGGCGCAAAGGGGAGATGATCAGGCGTTCGTGGAATTGATAGAAGAAAATAAGCAGGCCATGTATAAAGTAGCAGTCGGTATTTTAAAAAGCGATTTTGACGCAGCAGATGCAATTCAGGAAAGCATCCTTACTTGCTATGAAAAGCTGAAAGAATTAAAAAAAGCACAGTATTTTAAGACATGGCTGCTCAGAATATTAATCAATAATTGTAATCAGATGCTTAGAGAACAGAAGAAAGTAGTCGGAATTGAGGACTATTATGGGGCAGAAGATGCAAAAGGAAAGAAAGCAGAAGAAAAGATTGCAGCACCACCGGGAGCAGCAACAATCAATGAAGACTTTCTGGAGCTGTTAGACCAGATGGAACAGCAATATCGGGTTGTATTGATTTTATATTATGTAGAAGAGATGAGCATACGGGAAATCAGTCAAATACTACAGATGAATGAAAACACAGTGAAGACAAGACTTTCCAGGGGCCGAGGAGTATATAAAAAGCTATACCTGAAAGAACACCCGGAATTCCAATTTGAATAGAGGATGCTTTTAGAATGCAGCTGATAGAAAATGCAAGCAAAAAGGAGGTTTTGATGATGTCATTTGAGGAAAAGATGAAAAAAGAATTGAAAAAAAACCTGGAAATCCCAGATGTTGTAGAACAGAAAATTCAGGATGCATATAGAGAAATCGGACAAGGGAATGTTACGATGAAGAAACTAAACAATGGTAATCAGAAGAAGAGAAAAGCATGGACAGCGGCAGCTGCAGCGGTAGCAGTAATCGCAGTATCAGGAAGCGTATTTTATGCAAATCCAGTACTGGCGAAAAATATTCCAGTGATTGGAGATGTCTTTGCAAAACTGCAGAAAAACAAGGAAAATAATCCATACGGTGAAAAGGATAAGACAGCATATGGAAAAATTGCAGACAATTCAGAAAGTGTGCAGAATCCGGGATCAGAAGCAGAAAGCAATGGCGTGACAGTAACAATATCAGATGCGTATTGTGATGGATATGAAATGTATTTTACTATGACAGCAACAACAGATAACGATCAGGTAAATCAGAAGGACTATTTATTGCCTGAGAAAAGCCAGCGGGTTTATGTAAATGGGGAAGAGACCGGAGCTGAATTATCCTTGGAGAAAACAGAAGATGGAAGCTTTGTCGGATTGGGGCATATCAGTGCCGGATGGTTGGCTGACAAAACATTTAAAGATCTGTCCACTGTAGATATTAAATTCACTGAGTTGTATGCAAAGGTAGAGAATCAACCTGAACCGGCAACTTATGTAGAAGGTGAAAATCTGATCACAGGTCAGTGGAATCTTGAATTTACGGTAGATACAGACACAAGCCTGTTAAATACTTATGAGGTAAATACAGAAAACAATGGATTTACAGTAAGTAAGATTGTGAAAGCACCGGCATCCACTTATTTGTATCTTGAAGTACCGGAAGAATATGAAAATGTACAGATGATTCTTACAGATGCTGATGGAAACAAACTGGAAAAATTCGGTGGAGCAACAACAGATCCAGAAAATGGGATGTATGAGATCCAGCTTCAGTTTGAGCAGACAGATACAAACCAGATTCATGTTCAGGTTATAGATATGGATCAGAGTACGAACGACAATCTGGCTATGGTTGCAGAAATGACAGCCGATCTGAATTAAAATAGATTAAAAATACGTATCATAACATTTGGATACTTCCTTTGGGATGTATTTTGGAAAGAGGGAACCGGTTCTTGCCAGGAAGGGGTTCCTTCTTTTTTATTATAATCCCTTTGTAAAGTGAAAAAATCATACAGTAAATCACTACACACTCTCATCATTCATCCCTCTTATCTATTCCACTCTCTTTTAATTCATCCTCACTTATTGCATGAAGTGTTGCTTTATTCTCTTTTGTTCCATCAAAAAGTACTTCGCTTAAAACATCTGTTTTAGTTTCATTTTTATATATTACCGTTTCATTATAAAAATTGCTTTCTATTGTAATATTCCCATTGTCAATATCACTCATATCTAATTTAAAATAATTTGCATATGATTTATCTTTCATAGACCCTTCTATTTGGATTAATGCCTCATCACTTTTCCATGTTAATCCAACAAGTTCTGGTACGTCATAATTAAAGCTTACTACATAAATTGTTTTGAAACTTTTTATACCATAAATTCATCTAATAAGTATCAATCGGTCTGGGAAAATGATTCTTAGAGCAATGATCAGACTTATAGATATCGTAGCATTATTAATGCTGATTCCACGGATAAAAGGACTGAAACAAAAAATTGATGGGGACGGGAAAAGTCCCCGTTTGCTAAGTAATCGAAAACATGTTATACAGTTTCATCATTTTTATATCATGTTTTGAAATATGGAGTTTCTCTCTGAATTCAGGAGTATCATTTTGCGGTTCTTTGGTAATAAGAACTTTGGTAGCAATCGGCATCATTGGTCGGGAAGAAATCCCATAAAAAAGTCCCCATTTTATCTTAGCATCAAGGAAAGAGGCAAGTACAGTAATGTTGATTTGTTCCATTTCAGTATCTTGATTTTGAAGAATAAGATTACTCATAGCATCATAGTGTTTCAAGTAGCCAAAGTAAGTGTTCTCACAGTTCTGATAATGCACATAATCTTCAATATTCATATACAGCATAATTTTATAAGTTCCTGGATTCGATGGGGTCAGGACATCTACAACACATCGGTTGACAGAATTATCACGACCATCATAATAATAAATATAAAACTGGGAAACATCCCTAAAAAAAGCAGGGGCATTACTCAATGATTTTTTTGGAACTTGAGCGGGTTCACTGTAGAGCAGTTGTTCTACATGGACACCAAGCGCTTCGGCAATTTCATAAAGTGTAACAATATCAATTGTAATCTGACCGTTTTCATATTTGGAAACGGTTGCTTTACTTTTACATAGAATATCTGCAAATTCTACAAGAGTTAGTCCTCTTTTTTTTCTAAAGAATTTAATCTTATTTCCAATTTCTAAAGGTAAATTCGTCATATTTTACAATCCTCGGTTTCGTTAAAATAGAAATTCATATAAAAAAAATAAATACTGGAGATATTTGTTTTTATTATTACATAAAAACAGTAAAAAGTCTATTTTAAAGAGAATAAACATGTAAAAAGTTTCTTCTAAGTAGAAAAACGGGATTTTGAACAGGGAGAACTAAGGTGTTATGGTGTAATTACAATAAAACAAAGGAGAAAAAAGGATGAAAACAGAATTAAAAAGATCATATGATTTCGATGAAATCATCGAGAGACGACATACCAATGCACTGAATACTGATGGATTTCGCAGCTATATTTTCCATGCAGGACCAGAAAAAAAATTCCCCTATAAAGACGAAGAATTTGTCCGTATGTGGGTCGCTGATATGGAATTTGCAACACCACCGGAAATCTGTGAAGCGATGAAAAAGCGTATAGATAAGAGAATTTTTGGATACAGTATGGTGTTTGATTCGGATTATTATAATGTATTACAAAAATGGTGCAGAGAAAAATATGATTGGGAGTTTCCAAGAAAAGAGTTATGTTTTTCAAGTGGAATCATCCCAGCACTATATGAATTGACGGAAGATCTGCTGAGTAAAAATGAAAAGATGATGATTGTTACACCGGCATATGGATATTTCAAACATACTGCAGAATATAACAATGTAGAATTGGTGTGTTCAAATCTGAAAAATGATGGAGGAGAATTCACAATCGATTTTGACGATTTTGAAAAGAAAGCGTCTGATCCACACATGAAGCTTATACTCTGGTGCAATCCTCATAATCCGACTGGAAGAATGTGGACAGCACAGGAATTAACTAAGGTAGCGAAAATTGTTGAAAAATATAATCTATGGATTATTTCGGATGAAATTCACTGTGATTTGATTAGAAAAAATAATAAACATATTCCAATGGGAAAAATCATGAAGGACTATAAAAAATTGATTACTTGTATGTCTGCAAGTAAAACATTCAATATGGCTGGTTTGATGTTTTCAAATATTATTATTCGAGATGAAAAGCTTAGAAATAAATTTCAGGAAAAAGATAAAAATGTTGGATTTGTAAATCCGCTTTCAGTTGAGGCTCATAAAGCGGCCTATGAAAAGTGCGGAAAATGGTTGGAAGAGTTGAAAGATTATCTTGATGATAATTTTCAGTTTTTGAAAGATTATCTTCAGGAGAACCTTCCAGAAGCTGTATATCAGATTCCGGAGGCAACCTATCTTGCTTGGGTAGATATGAAAGTTTGTCTTCCAGATATCGAAAACTTACCAGATTTTTTTGCAAATCGAGCTGGAGTATTACTGGAAGGCGGAGATGATTTATTTGTAGGAAATGCCAATGGATTTATCCGTCTGAATATGGCAATGCCAAGAGAAACAATTAAGAAGGGACTTGATCGTATGGTTCAGGCAATACGAGAATACCAAAATGAAAAATAGGAAAAGTACAAAGAAAAGTTTGGAGGATACAGCATGAAACTGATGGATGAAGTAATGTTACAGGAAAAAAGGATGATTGCTGACAGAAGATATTTGCATGAAAACCCAGAACTTAGTAATCAGGAATATCATACAACAGAATTTATCAGGAAACGGCTACAGGAGTTTGGTGTAGAAATAGAAAATCTTAATCTGAAGACGGGAGTCAGTGCTCTGATTAGAGGAAAAGGGAATGGGAAGACAATCTGCATTCGCCACGATATTGATGCTTTGCCGATTCAAGAGCAAACAGGATTGGATTTCAGTTCCAAAAATGAAGGAGTTAGTCATAGCTGCGGTCACGATATTCATATCGTTACGGCATTATATAGTGCTAAGATTCTCCAACAACACAAAGATGAACTAAATGGAAACGTGAGAATTGTTTTTCAGCCTGCAGAAGAAAATGTGACAGGTGCGAAAGCAGTGATTGCGGCGGGATTGATGCAAAAAGAACCATTAAATGATATTGTAGTAGGTTTACATACGCATCCACAGACGCCGGTCGGAAAAATTTGCCTGAAAAAAGGACCAATGGAAGCTGGAAACGATTATTTTAAAATTACAGTGAAAGGAAAATGTGGTCACGCGGCATATCCTCATAACTGCGTTGATCCTATTGTGGTAAGTGCTTATTTGATTACAAGCCTTCAGACAATTGTTTCAAGAGAAAACATGGCCGTACATCCGACAGTAGTTACAATAGCAAGTATTCATGCTGGAAAAACCTACAATTCAATTCCGGGAGAAGTTGTAATGCTCGGCAGTATGAGAAGTTTATATCAGGACTCGAGAGAACACAATCTGGAGGCTTTGAGACGGATTACAAAATCGGTCTGTGAGTCTATGAGAGCGGAGGGGACTGTGGAGATTGCAGATGCTTCTCTTCCACCAATTACAAATGATTCACAGGTTGTAAATGATTTAATTCAAGTAGCAGATGAAATGCTTGGAAAGGGACATGTATTGGAATTTGAGCAGCCAAGTATGGGATCTGACGATTTTTCAGTCTTTTTAAATTATAGCAAGGGAGCTCAGTTTTTCCTTGGTACAGCAAATGAAAGTGTAAACAGCAAATTGGGCTTACATAATGGTAAGAATATATTTGATGAGAAAAGTCTGGTGACGGGAGTTGCAGTACTGACCGGATATGTAATGAAGTCGCTAAGAGGGGGAAAATTATGAATGAAAAGAAATGGAATTTAAAAACAATTGTGTTATATGGAATTAATTGTGTGGTAGGAAGTGGAATATTCCTCCTGCCTGGTTCAGCATATCAGTTAATGGGACCATCAAGCTTGCTGGCATATCTTTTTGTCCTGATTTTGGTAATGTCAGTAGCACTGTGTTTTGCAGAATGTGGCAGCATGTTTGAACAGTCAGGAGGCCCGTATCTGTATGCAAGAGAAGCTTTTGGTGATTTTTTTGGATACGAAGTCGGAGTCATGAAATGGATTGTTAGCATTATCGCATGGGCAACAATGGCAGTTGGATTCACAACAGCACTTTCAGCGATTTTTCCGGCGGCAGCGGATCCGTTCGTAAATAAGGCAATTGCAATTGGAATTATTACCGTATTAAGTATAATCAATTTATTCGGTGTGAATATTATGGCTTATTTAAACAATATTTCAACAATTGCTAAAATGATACCGATGGTTATATTTGTGATAGGAGGTCTGTTTTTCCTGAAAGGAAGTAATTTTACTCCGTTTTTGAAAGATGGAATGAATATGAATTCTATTTCTGCTGCAGTGATTACAGTATTCTATGCATTTACTGGATTTGAAAATGTAGGTGTGGCTGCAGGAGATATGGAAAATCCAAAGAAAAATGTGCCAAAAGCACTGATTATTTCCATGTCAATTGTTTCTGTTATTTATTTTCTGATACAATTTAATTGTATTGGAACCCTGGGAACAAATCTTTCAGGAACATCAACACCAGTTGCAGATGCAATGGGGACTTTTCTTGGAAACAAGGGAGCGTTACTTGTTACACTTGGAACACTGGTTTCTATTGCAGGATTGAATATCTGTGGTTCTTTTAACACACCACGTTGTGCCCAGGCACTTGCAGATGGAGGTCTTCTTCCGAAGACATTGAGTAAATGTAATAGAAGAAAAGTTCCTTATGTGGCAGTATTTATCACGGGAATGTTAGCTGTATTACTTACATTAACTGGAAGTTTTACAGAGCTTGCTGCAATTAGCGTGATTAGTAGATTTAGCCAGTACATTCCTACTTGTCTTGCTGTTATTGCACTGCGAAAGAAAAGTGATGGAAAGAAAGATGGATATAGGGTTCCATTAGGATATACATTTCCAGTGATTGCGATTCTCGCAAGTATTTGGCTGATATTTCATACAGAGGTGTATAAACTTATTGCAGGACTTGGAGCAATGGTTGTTGTTGCTCCTATCTATTTCATTATGAAAAAAAGAAAAAGTGCTGAATTGAGCTAAGATAGATATATCTCCTTTAGGTGGATTGGTTGATAGTTTTTCGCAACTCTATTTTACCATAAACCTTGAGGAGATATTTTATTTTTAAGATTAGATAATATAGAACAAAGAATGTGCCTCGGCACACTCTTGCGCCTGCGGCGGTCAATTGCGACATCTACCTTGTACGCCGCAGTGCGCATCCTAAGCGGAGCATTTTTTATATATTAGGAAAAGACTTTCCTAATATATAAAAAAACACCGTCCCCACAGCTCCTATGTCTGTAAAAACAGTGATTGCTAGTGCTCGATCAGGGGTTCGAACCCCGTATTTACACTCAGAAACGCCTAGAAATGGAGGTTTTGCACAGCGTCTTGGCGAGTGTAACACAGGGTGTAACACCTGATATGAAATCATTAAATTATTACAAACATACTTAGCCCTATATTACTAGAAATATTTTCTCATTGGAATTACTGAACGATAAATCTGTACATTATGAATTTTATTCTGCCATAATAATTCTCTGATTCCCAATTCAAATACACTTTCTTTTTCTTTGACATAAGGATTCAACGTAATTCCCTTTAAGCTATCCCTTTTAAATTTATAATCCACATAAGGTATTAAAATATTTCCACGTTTAAATTGGCCTTTTTTTAGAATTCCATCTTGTCCAGTAGTTTCTTCCAATAATAATTCTTCTGGTATTTTCAATATAACCCTATACTCATTTTCACATGAAAAAGAATCATTTTTGAAAAAACATCTCATATTATTAATCGCCTCTTTGAATGCCCATTGAATATGACTCTGGCATTTTTCAATGGTATCTTCTTGTAAATATACTTCATATAAATTATCTAGAAGAGCTTTAATACACTTTTGTTTATCCATTCTTTGATATAAAACCAGTCCTCGGCAAATAGTAATATCATTTTCCAAATGACTACTATTATTTACTTCCGAGATATCGCTGCCCTCAAACAAATTCCATGCAAAATCAAAAATAAGATTAACACCACTTCCAGATGTTGCATAATAATTCCACATAGTAAGTGAATCTTTGTTCGTTGAAAAAGAACACGTATATGTTCTATAGACTTTTTCCGCATAATTTTGCGTATTTTTTTCTTTTCCTATATATGGTTGTCTATAAGATTCTAATTCTTTTATAAGACTGTCATTAAGAATCATATCTATAAACTCTGATGCGTATTCTTCATGCTGTGCAACATATTTCACTAAGGGAATAATTTCAATAAATTCTGTAGAATCATTTAAAAAACGCACGTCACTAAATCGCAAACTTTCGTTTTCTAAAATATTTTTGAGTACATCTACAGAACAATAATGACAAATTCTTGATGCTTTATTTCCAATGCCATCTACTCCATATATTTGATCAATTGTTAAATCTTTATAAGGAACATTCAAAAAATGAGATTGCGAAATTGCTATACATTTTGCTAACATATCACTTTGCATATATTATTCTCCTCGATTTTATTTCATTAAGTTTCATTTTTCATATTTTAGTAACCCATTCACTTTATTTGCTTTTGCTCGCCTCTTTTAGCCGTCTATCATCTATCCTTTTAGGAATACTATTCCCCGCAAATATTACAAATAATGAATTCCTCCTCTTTGCATAATTCTTTCTTTTACTTCTTCTGCAGAATCAAATCCTTCTGCTGCCAAACTTTCTGTTGCCTCATTTAACGCATCTTGGACGCCTTCTCTCATTTCGTCAATTCTCTGCATTGCAAACTTTTTACCCAACCCGATAGCTACCGCTTCATCCTCAAAAGATTCTTTTGTAATTTTTCGTATATCATAAATCCCACCAATTCCTAAAGACATATTTTCTGTGCTACTCTCATAAATCATTGTGCTGACCATGTCATATGCCGGCGCAAGACGAATGTCATTCAAATTCTCTGCATAAAGCAACGATACATTTTTTATATGATTATCTGTATTTCCAATTAGATAATTAAAGATACAAATATCCCACAATTTTTTCTGATCTTCTAATGGATTTGAAGAGTATTTTTTAATCACTTCAAACATTTTCTTTAGATAATGATCACCTTTTTTTTCATATTTCATTGAAGATGAAATTCCCATCGCCTGCGCAAAATCTTCCTGATGCAACCTAAATGGGATCTGAAGATCTTTTAACATATAATTTTCTTTTTTAAATTTTCTATCATACCGTTCTGTTGCAAATAAAATATTTTCTCCCTGCATCTTCTGGCTATTTATAATAAAACTATTTGGTACTTTTATCCCTAAATTACTTGCCGTCAAAAGACACAGTTGCTCATTTACAACAATTTTTTCCAAACGTACATGACTTTGTTTCACAATATGTGTACTCGGCATAGATCCTAAAGGAAGATACCATTGAGAATCAGCCTTATCATAATACAAACCCACTTTTCCCGATGCTCCAGTTAAAGACAAATGCGATTTTGTCACAATCTCTGCACTTTCCGACGCTCCTTCTTTTGCCAGTATCTCAACCTCACGTTCAGTTAGTTTTCGATAATCCGGTACTATTTTCTCACTATTTTCATCAAGAATCTGAATTGCACCAAGACACTCATTGCCAAGTCCAGCCAAAATTGAAAGATAATCATTCACATCTTTTTGCATCCAATCTGCAACACATTTTCTTGTGAACCCTTCCGGCAAAAGACCTTCAAAAAAATATCTTGTCCTTTTTTCATCAAAGGCTTTCTCTTCTAAAGGTAAGCTAATAGAAATTGGTTTTCCATTCTTTTCTATGTAACTATCATCATAAGAAAAACAAGCATCTACTGAAGAATCCCCAACAATCTTACCTACATATTCCTGTTTTCCGTTTTTCTCAATATAAACAGATAATATTCTACTCATCTGATCCCCTCTTTTCTATTTTTATATCCATTCCTAACAGTTGAATTAACTGTAAAGCTTTTCCAATCTCTGCCGTCTTCTTCCCTCTTTCTAAGTCAGAAATAAAACTGATACTGAATCCAGTAAATTCTGCCAAATCACTCTGCGTATAACCTAATTCTTTTCTTCTTGCCCTTATAGTTGCTCCTAATGTTATCGAATCTATAATTTTCATATTGTCTCCATAAAATTAGCCGTTCGGCTTTATTTTGTTTTCAATTTGATTTTTTAAGCCGTTCGGCTTTATTCCTGTGATTTAAATATAAAATAAGCCGTTCGGCTTTGTCAACAATAAAGTAATCTTCCCACGTACGAAAAAGCACCTACAAGGTGCTTTTTAATGTTATGTCAAAGTCCTTCCTTTCGGTAAGCGTTTAGGAAGTTGTTCGCAAATTTTAATATCTTGAAATATGTACATCACACCCCTCCCAAGCTAACTGGCTCATGAATTTCTATCCCCTCTTCCAACGCAGCTTCAAGCCACGCCTTTTTTGCATCCTGTGCATTTTCTACTGCACTTTCTATTGTTTCGCCACAAGTAATACAGCCTGGCAAATCTGGATAAAAAACTACAAATCCGCCCTCTTCTTTGTCTTCTACAATTTCCATACGGTAGGACATTGCCATGTAATCATTCAAGGTTTTCATTCATCTTCTCCTCGCGTTACTAAAACATATCTCCAAACATTTCTCCCTCTATATCACTTATCTGTTCACTTGGGATAACTGTCTTATCTTCCATAACAACTGTATGTTCATATTTATCAATCCTTTTCACATAACCAGCGTGAGAAATATATGCTCCCCCAGCTTTTTTATTATCCGGTACAAAATATGTGATTCTGACCACTTGTTGTGTACCAATGGTTTCAGCAATCAGTTTTAACTTCTCATTCAATTCTGCTATGACTTCATCACTCAGCATCAATTTTTCATCTGTTCGTCTTGCAGTTTCCTTAATGGCTGCTTCGTGTCCGGTAAGTGCTGCAAAAGGTGAAAACTGTGCTGCCCTGTCAGAAAGGGGCATACGAGGATGTTTTGTTGAAGTTGGATTCGGCAGATTTATAATATCATCATAGCTGTGATTGTCTTGGTTCTCCATAATCTTCCTCCATTTACAGTGGCATAGGTGTCCGTATTTTCTTTCTACGCCTTGTGTCCACCTATCTGTTCGTTACGGTCTTTTGCTGTTGCTCCCTCTTGAAGGTTCATTCCCTTCAGGATAGCATTCTTCCCGAATTTCTTTTTTATTGTAAGCATTGTCTGTTGCATACGTTTTTCACGTTCTAAAACTGCGTCTTCTTCAGCTTGCTCCTGTTCTTTTGCCTTATAATCCGTAAAAAGGTCAAGCTGCTCATACTTTTCTTCTTTCTTTGCTATGCTCTCGTCTACTAGCCGATTCGCTGTAATATTAATTCTTCTGATAAGCAGATTTTTATCCACAATTCTGTCATACAGCTCCATCACAGCATCTGTAATCAGCATTGTTGACGATGTCTGCCTTTTCAGATTCGTTGTTCCGTGAGCATGTTTTGGAACTTTTCTTCCATATCTGTCAATCGTAACATCACCATTATATTTCCCGCTCCTATTTGGGTCTGTCAGATTTTCTATATCATAACCTACAGTCAATACAACCTGATCGGTAACAAGTCCCTTATCAACTAGATCCAAAACCATAAGATCGGTCATCTCTTTTACAGCCAGCTTCGCCTTATCAAAATCATACGGGCAGTGAAGTACTTGTCCGGAGCTTACACTGTTAGTTTCCGGCTTGTACGCCTTGACATGCTCCAAAGTACAAGGCTCGTATCCCCAGGCATGATCTATCAACAATTCTGCATTGATTCCAAACAGCTTATAAAGAAGTTCTTCGTTATACAGTTCATTTGATTTTCCAATAGAACACCTTGCAATATCTCCCATCGTAAAAAGTCCGTGTTCTTCCAGCTTCTTTGCATAACCTTTGCCTACTCTCCAAAAGTCTGTAATCGGTCTGTGACTCCATAATTGTCTGCGGTATGACATTTCATCCAGTTCGGCAATCCGCACACCATTCTCATCTGGCTCAACATGCTTTGCCACAATATCCATCGCAATCTTACACAAATACATATTCGTGCCGATTCCGGCTGTTGCTGTAATTCCTGTTGTTTTCAAAACATCCTGTATCATCGTCATGGCAAGTTCCCTTGCAGTCATCTGATAGGTGTTCAGATAATCTGTTGCATCTATGAATACTTCATCAATCGAGTAAGGGAAAATATCTTCCGGAGCAATATATTTCAGATATACACTGTAAATTTTTGTGCTATACTCCAGGTAATATGCCATACGAGGTGGTGCAACGATATAATCAATCTCTAACGCCGGATTCGTATTTAATTCTGTACTGTCATCGGATGAACCAGTAAATAATCGATTCGGTGCTTTCCACCTGCGGCTGTTATTAACTTCTTTTACCTTTTGCACGACTTCAAACAAACGCGGTCTGCCGGGTATCCCATAGCTTTTTAATGACGGAGATACCGCAAGACATATTGTTTTCTCCGTCCTGCTTTTATCAGCCACCACAAGATTTGTTGTTAAAGGATCACGATTTCGCTCTTTACATTCCACAGAAGCATAGAATGATTTGAGGTCGATTGCGATATAGGTCTTTTGCTTTGCCATCATTCTACGCCCCCTTTTTAAATTCCTTTAAGTAAATTATGCTATAGTATAATCAATTTAACAGAAAAAAGTCAACCGTATATAATATTTCTTTAACCTGAATTATTCATGGAACAATATCTGAACTAATAACTGTGCCATGAATAATTCAGGTCAATTACTCTTTTTATCTTTTTCAGAACTTTTTTGGACTATTTATTTCCTTGCGACCAGTTCGCGACCGATTTCGCGGCAAGTCACTTCGTCTTTACAATTCATAGTGATTTTTGGTTCAATGGTCAGAAACCGCATATTTACGCACAAAAAAATCACCGTCCCCACAGCTCCTATGTCTGTAAAAACAGTGATTGCTAGTGCGCGATCAGGGGTTCGAACCCTGGACACCCTGATTAAGAGTCAGGTGCTCTACCAACTGAGCTAATCGCGCATTCTTTTGTTTTTGTGTCTCATGTTCCTCAACACAAATAGTATTATATATCAGTTGTTGCCAGAATGCAACCCCTTTTTTCAAATTTTTTCATTTTTTTCAAAATTATTAATTTCATATACAATTTAGACGATATCAGCAACGTTTCTTCTTTCCCGTGTCTTTGTTGCAATATCCCCTATTTAAAATTCGATACACCTCCTCGAAGGATCTGCAAATGCAGACAATCCTTCGATTCAGTCTCTGATGACAATAACACAACTCACGGATCCCAGCTTTCCAACATTTTCCCCGTCTCATCCTGTTCTCCTGTGAATTCTACTCTTTCTATATAATATATGATGCTTATTTTCTCTGTGCGATCAGTTTATTGATTGGATTTCCCTTCTCTGAGAATTTCTGCTCATATTCTGTCATAATATTCCCCTTATTCATCTCTTCCTGATGATGTAGGTCGTAAGTATAAGCAAGCAGTTCCCATCCAGCTTCTTTCACCTGCTCCAGAGAAAAGTTGAAAAGTTCAGTATTATCTGTCTTAAATTCTACTCTTCCATTTTCCACAAGAACCTTCTCATATCTTGCAAGGAATTCTGTTGATGTTAATCTACGTTTTGCATGTCTAGCCTTTGGCCACGGATCCGAGAAGTTCAAGAAGATCTTATCCACCTCTGCCGGTGCAAACACTGCTTCAATCTCTCTTGCATCCATGCAAATAAAACGGATATTCTCAAGATTTTCAAATTCCTCTGTATCATATTTTTCAAGTGCACGAAGCAGGACGCTGGAATAACGTTCAATTCCAATAAAATTGATCTCCGGGTGAGCCTTAGCCATATTCAAAATAAACTGGCCCTTTCCCATTCCGATTTCAATCTGAATTGGTTTCTCATTTCCAAAGACCTGAGCCCACTGTCCTCTCTGCTCCTCTGGTTTCTTGATCACAGCACGATGTGCATCGATCACGCCATCTGCTCTTGGTATATTTCTTAATCTCATCTGCTATTTTTCTCCTGTTCTTCACCACAGCATTACTGCGTACTTTCTATATATAAGGTAAAACCTTCTTTGATATCTGCGGATTATTTCAGGTCTTATCATAACATGATTTTTCTCATCTCACAACTAATTACTGTCCACACAAGAAAGCCATTTTGAAGAATACTAATGACATTCTCAGACTCACAGTCTCTATCTCCAATACCCCTGGATATTTAACATAAATTATCTTTTCAGATTGCTTGTAATTTTCTCCAAAAGGTGTATTATAAAAGATATTATGAATTTCTAACAAAAAGGAGGCTTGTTATGGACTCTATTATAAACAAATTGACAGAGATTGAATCCGCCGCATCTGCAATCGTGCAACATGCAGAAGCCGAAAAGTCCGCATTAGATGAAAAATTTGACAAAAAGCGGATGGATTTCGACAAAGAGCTTGAAGCCGATACGCAGCGGCAGATTCAGGAAATTCGTGACAAACTGGAATCGGAGACCTCACGGATCTTATCCGGGCAAAGTCAGGAAAGTCAGGATGAACTCGACGCCTTGCAGAAGGAATATAATGAAAAGCATTCTGATTATGCTCATGAGATTCTCCGACGGATCACTGAGGTGTAGCCTATGGGAAATCTACTGGAATACAGTGGTATCGTAACGAAAACCCGGGCAATGGAAGCTAAGCTTCTCACCCCGGCACAGTTTGAGGAAATTGCTTCTCTACATAATGTTCCCGAGGTAGTTGAATATCTGAAGAAAGAAACTGCTTACGCAGATATTTTAGAAGAGCTGGCCCCCGAACAGCTTCACAGAGGAAGCATTGAGAAGATTCTGACTCGTTCACTTTACCGCGACTACGCAAAGCTTTATCGCTTTTGCGGACAGAAGCAGCGCAAGCTTATGAAGCTACGTCTGAAATCTTATGAAATCGAGCTGATCAATTATTGTTTAAGGATTGTGATCAACCATTATCAGAAACCTTTTGATCTTGATTACAAACGTCCTTTCTTTGATCGATATTCGCAGATATCGATCGAGAAACTGATCACCTCACGCACCACAGATGAACTGATCGAGACATTAAAGGAGACAGAATATTATGAACCTTTAAAGAAATTAAAGGATTCCCCTTCGGTCACTCTTTATGACTACGATCTGGCATTAAATCTTTATTATTTTACAACTCTTTGGAAAGCACGGAAAAAGGTCCTAAAAAAGGAAGACAAGGAATTATACCAGCGGGATTGCGGCACTCAGATCGATCTGCTCAATATGCAGTGGATCTACAGAGCCAAGAAATATTTTAATATGAAACCTGCTGACATTTATCAGCTGATTCTTCCAATCCACTATCGTCTGTCTACTGACCTGATCAAAGGAATGGTCGAGGCAACGACATTGGAAGAACTGCAGACACTCTGCAATCAGACTCCTTATGCCCGCCGCTATGAATCCACTGAGCAGCTTACCATGGAGCAGATGTATTCAGAATGTCTCCATCATCTGTACACCATTGACAGAAGACGGAATCCTTACTCCATCGCCGCTGTCAACACTTACCTCTTCTTAAAAGAAGAAGAAATCAAAAAGCTGACTACCGCTCTGGAATGCATCCGTTACGGACTGACACCAGGCGAAACGTTAGCGTACGTTGGAGGTAGAACCCAATGATTGTTAAAATGAAATTTATCAACATTTCCGGTCCTAGGGATGATATCGACCGTGTCACAGACTTGTATCTCTCACGTTATGAGATACAGCTGGAGTCCGCACTTTCCGAACTCAAGACAGTCGATAATCTTCGCCCGTTCATTGAACTTAATCCGTACCGGGATGTGCTTGCCCAGGCAACTCAGTTCGTCGGTTATCTTCCGAATGTAGATGATGTTACACCGGATGATTCTTTAGGTCTTGACGACATGTTTGAAGTTGTTCGCAAAGCCTGCGAGGATTATGAAGGTCTGCAGGCAAAGAAAGAGAAAAAGAAAGCTAAGATTGAAGAGCTCCGTGCCAAACAGCAACTGCTCTCCCCATTCCGCCCCCTCGACTGTGATCTTCACAAGGTACTCGGATATCGATATATTACATATCGTTTCGGACGGATCGCGCTGGAATCTTATCACAAGATGAATAAATATCTGATGGATGATTTGAGTGCAATCTTCGTTGAAGGTGAACGCGATGAAAGCTTCGTATACGGCGCTTACTTCGTTTCTCCGGGAGAAGCACAAAAGGTAGATGCTGTTTTCCGTTCTCTTCATTTTGAACGCATCGAGCTGAAAGATGAATTTGAAGGAACTCCGTCTTTCGCTTACCAGTCACTGGAACGGGACATTGCTCGGATCAATCTGGAGATCCAGGATCTAGATAAAGAAGCCGGTGAGATGCTTTCTGACCGGGCACCACAGCTTATTGCAGCGAAAAACCGTCTGGAGGAACTCTCCAAGAACTTTGACATCCGTAAGATGGCTGCCCGGATGAAAGACAGCCAGGATGACTCTTATATCCTCTGCGGTTGGATGGCAGAAGATGATGTAGAGAAATTCTTAGAAGAGATCAAAGATGATGACAAAGTCTTTGTTGTTGTCGAAGATGATCATGATGCATACTTCGGAGAACCGCCGACAAAGCTGGAAAATCCGAAGCTATTCAAACCATTTGAGATGTACATTCAGATGTATGGTCTTCCAGCTCACAATGAGATGGATCCAACCATTTTCGTAGCGATCACATACTCCTTTATTTTCGGAGTTATGTTCGGAGATGTCGGACAGGGACTTTTGCTTTTAATCGGTGGAGCCTTGATCTATCACTTTAAGAAAGCTCCGCTTGCCGGAATTATCGCAACTGCCGGTGTATTTTCCACAATCTTCGGATTTATGTTCGGAAGTATTTTCGGATTTGAAGACATCATTGAACCATTGTGGATACGACCGATCGACCATATGACTACACTGCCGTTCCTCGGCAAACTGAACACAGTGTTTATCGTTGCTGTTGCATTTGGTATGTTCCTGATCATCGTAGCGATGATTCTACATATTATCAATGCCGCAAGAAGCAAAGATATCGAAAGTACCTTGTTTGATCCAAACGGTGTGGCAGGACTTATTTTCTACATTGCCGTTGTAGTAACCATCGTTCTCTTTATGACAGGCAATCCGCTTCCGGGTGGTATTGTCATGGGTATCATGTTTGGTGTCCCGCTGCTTCTCATTTTCCTGAAAGAGCCTCTGACCCGCATGATTGAGAAACGTGCCGACAAGATGGAAACAGGCCCTGGAATGTACATCGTACAAGGCTTTTTCGAGATGTTTGAGACATTGCTCAGTTATTTCTCAAACACTATTTCCTTTATCCGTATCGGTGCATTTGCTGTCAGCCATGCCGCTATCATGGAAGTAGTACTTCAGCTGGCCGGCGCTGAAAGCGGAAATCCGAACTGGTTCGGAGTAATCTTCGGCAACCTGTTCGTATGCGGATTCGAAGGACTGATCGTAGGTATTCAGGTACTTCGTCTGGAATATTACGAGATGTTCAGCCGTTTCTACAAAGGAAGCGGACGTGCATTCGACCCATATACAAAAAAGAAAACAAAGTAACTGTTGGATCATAAATTTATGACAGCTATAAAATGTATAGAAATCAGGAGGATTCCACTATGAGTTTAGCAACAAAAATCATCTTTATCGCAGCACTTGTTTTAAGTATCATCATCCCATTCGGATATTATCTGATCGGTGAAAAGAACAAAAAACGCTACAAACGTACAATCGGTGTCAACGCATTTTTCTTCTTCGGCGCATTTGCCATTGCATCTATCATGATGCTTGCAGGTCCAGCAAATGTACAGGCTGCTGAAGCTGCCGCATCTTCCGGTGCTACAATCGCAACAGGAATGGGGTATCTTGCAGCCGCACTTGTTACAGGTCTTTCCTGTATCGGCGGTGGTATCGCCGTTGCAAGTGCAGCCAGCGCAGCACTTGGAGCGATCAGCGAGGATTCCAGCGTTCTTGGTAAATCCTTGATCTTCGTAGGACTTGCCGAAGGTGTTTGTCTGTACGGACTGATCATCTCTTTCATGATCTTAGGAAATCTCTAATTTCTGATTTTCAACAGAAAGGAGCCGCCTATGAAAATGTATCTGATCAGTGACAATGTCGACACTTACACCGGAATGCGTCTTGCCGGTGTAGACGGAGTTGTCGTCCACGAACGGGATGAGCTGAAACAAGCTTTGGAAAAAGTGCTTTCCGATCCGACTGTCGGCATTGTTCTTCTGACTGAGAAGTTCGGTCAGGAATTTCCTGACATTATCGACACTTTCCGATTGGAGCGAAAGATGCCGTTATTGATCGAAATTCCTGACCGCCACGGAACCGGTCGTCAGAAAGACTTTATCACCTCATATATCACTGAGGCGATCGGACTGAAATTATAAACGCAATTATATTACGAACTAAAGGAGGGATTCCTCTTGACTCTGGAAGAAAAAATCGCACACCTGCAAACCACATCCATGGAGCAGGCCCGCTTAGAGGGAAATGTCATCATTGACACCCATCAGGCTGCCCTGGAGAAGGTTTTTGAAGATCATAAGGCAGAAGCCACAAGACAGTCAGAAACTCGCATCAAGGCGGAAGCTGCCAATGCGAAACTCTCACTAAATCAGGCGCTCGCCAAGTCCCAGCTGGAGATCAAACGTCGTCAAAGCAAGGTTCAGCAGGAATTGAAAGACAAGATCTTCGAGGAAGCAGACGCATTAATCGATGAATTTATGAAGACAGAAGCTTATGATGATTTTCTTATCAAATGCATCCGCAAAGCGGTGGCTTTTGCCGGAAATGATGAGCTTACGATCTATATTAACCCAACTGATGAAAAAAGACGTTCTGATCTGGAAGGTGCTACAAGAGTTCATCTGACGATCAGCGCCGAAGATTTCCGGGGCGGTGTCCGTGCTGTCATCCGTTCCCGCAACATTTTGATTGATAATTCCTTCAGCACACAGCTGAAAGAACAGTATGACAAATTTGTATTTTTAGGAGGTGACGGCATTGCTTAAGACAGCGAAAATTTACGGCATCAATGGTCCCGTCATTTATCTGAAAGGCAACACAGGATTCCGTATGTCCGAGATGGTCTATGTCGGCGAACAGAAGTTAGTCGGAGAAGTCATTGCACTGGATAAAGATATGACAACCGTTCAGGTTTATGAGGAAACAACGGGGCTTCGCCCGGGCGAAGAAGTTATTGCCAGCGGAAGTCCGGTATCCGTAACACTTGCACCCGGTATCCTGAACAACATTTTTGATGGTATCGAACGTCCACTGGAAGATATCGCAGAATCCTCCGGCGGCGCATTTATCACACGCGGTGTCAGTGTCGATTCTCTGGACCGTACAAAGAAATGGAAAACACACATCACTGTAAAGCAGGGAGATTATCTCCATGCAGGTGATATTATCGCAGAAGTTCCTGAAACACATGCGATCACTCATAAATGTATGGTTCCTCCTGAAGTAGAGGGAACTGTTCTTGTGACTGTTGCAGACGGTGAATACACAATTGACGAACCTCTGGTTCGTCTGGAACTTCCTAACGGACAGGAGAAAGAACTGACAATGACTCAGCATTGGCCGATCCGTACTCCGCGACCGACTCATCACCGTTTCCCGGCATCTGTTCCGCTTGTTACCGGACAACGTATCATTGATACCATGTTCCCGATCGCAAAGGGCGGTACCGCTGCCATCCCAGGCGGATTCGGAACCGGAAAGACCATGACACAGCATCAGATCGCCAAATGGGCCGATGCAGATATCATCATCTATATCGGATGCGGTGAGCGTGGAAATGAGATGACACAGGTTTTGGAAGAGTTCAGTGAACTGACCGATCCTCGTACCGGCAAACCTCTGATGGACCGTACTACACTGATTGCCAATACTTCCAACATGCCTGTTGCCGCCCGTGAAGCCAGCATTTACACCGGACTTACTCTGGCAGAATATTACCGTGATATGGGCTACGATGTAGCGATCATGGCCGACTCCACTTCCCGTTGGGCTGAGGCTCTTCGAGAACTTTCCGGACGTCTGGAAGAGATGCCTGCCGAGGAAGGATTCCCGGCTTACCTCGCATCTCGTCTGTCTGCGTTCTACGAGCGCGCCGGAATGATGCATAACCTGAACGGAACAGACGGTTCTGTTACGATCATCGGTGCTGTTTCCCCACAGGGTGGTGACTTCTCCGAGCCGGTTACACAGAACACCAAACGATTCGTCCGCTGCTTCTGGGGACTGGATAAGAGCCTTGCCTATGCAAGACATTTCCCGGCCATCCACTGGCTGACAAGTTACAGTGAGTATCTGAACGACTTAAGTCACTGGTATCAGGACAATGTATCTCCGAAATTCGTTGATTACCGCAACCGTCTGATGGCACTTTTGAATCAGGAAAGCAGTCTTCTTGAGATCGTAAAACTGATTGGAAGTGATGTACTCCCGGATGATCAGAAACTTGTCCTTGAGATTGCCCGTGTGATTCGTCTTGGTTTCCTGCAGCAAAATGCATTCCACCCGGATGACACCTGCGTTTCTATGGAAAAACAGTTCTTGATGATGGATACGATCCTGTACCTTTACAAGCAGGCACGTACCCTTGTCACAATGGGACATCCGATGTCCGTATTAAAATCTGAGAATATTTTCGATCGTGTCATTGCGATCAAATATGATGTTCCAAATAACCGCCCGGAAATGTTTGCACAGTATCACAGAGATATTGACGCTTTCTATCAGCACGTACTTGAGAAAAATGCATAAGGAGGGACCACTATCATGTCAATTGAATATCTTGGCTTAAGCAGTATCAACGGCCCTCTGATCGTGTTAGAGGGCGTACAGGACGCCTTTTACGATGAGATCGTAGAATTTGTCGTAGACGGCACAGAACGCAAAATAGGACGTATTGTAGAGATTTACGAAGACAAGGCAGTAATCCAGGTCTTCGAAGGTTCTGAAAATATGTCCCTGAAAAATACACATACGAAACTGACCGGACACCCGATGGAGATTGCACTCTCCCCGGATATCCTTGGCCGTACCTTCAACGGTATCGGACAGCCGATCGATGACCTCGGGCCGCTTGTCTCCACTTTAAAAAGAGATGTGAACGGACTTCCGCTCAACCCGGTCCGCAGAGAATACCCAAGAAACTATATCCACACCGGAATTTCCGCGATCGACGGACTGACAACTCTGATTCGTGGACAGAAGCTTCCGATTTTCTCCGGAAATGGACTTCCGCACGATCAGCTTGCTGCACAGATTGTAAAACAGGCTTCTCTTGGAAGCGATTCTGATGAAAAATTTGCAATCGTATTCGCTGCTATGGGTGTCAAACATGACGTTGCTGATTTCTTCCGTAACACATTTGAAGAAAGCGGTGTTGCCGATCATGTAGCAATGTTTTTGAATCTGGCAAATGACCCGGTTGTAGAACGTCTGATCACGCCAAAGGTTGCACTGACAGCTGCGGAGTATCTGGCATTTGAACAAAATATGCATATCCTCGTTATCCTTACCGATATGACTTCTTTCGCAGAAGCCATGCGTGAGGTCTCTTCCTCAAAAGGAGAAATTCCTAGCCGTAAAGGATTCCCGGGATATCTGTATAGTGAACTGGCAACCATCTACGAACGTGCCGGTATTGTACAAGGCGTAAACGGATCTGTAACACAGCTTCCGATCTTGACTATGCCAAACGACGATATCACGCATCCGATTCCTGACCTAACGGGATATATCACCGAGGGACAGATTGTACTTGACCGCCCGCTCCATGGGCAGTCAATCTATCCTCCGATCAATATCCTGCCATCCCTTTCCCGTCTGATGAAGGACGGTATCGGAGAAGGTTTTACACGTGAAGATCATCAGGATCTTGCCAATCAGTTATTCTCCGCTTATGCAAAAGTTGGAGATGCAAGAAATCTGGCTTCTGTTATCGGTGAAGATGAACTTTCACCACTGGATAAGAAATATTTGGAATTCGGAATCGACTTTGAACAGCACTACATCGGACAGGGTGTTAATGAGAACCGTACGATGGAAGAGACTTTGGATCTGGGATGGAAACTTTTAGGAAAACTCCCTAGAGAAGAACTCGACCGTGTTGATACGAAGATTCTTGATAAATACTATAAACCTGCTGTAGAAGACTAGGGAAAGGAGGGAGCTTCATGGATCCACGTACATTTCCAACAAAAGGTAATCTGATGCTGGCCAAGAACTCTCTTGCACTTGCCCGGCAGGGTTATGATCTGATGGATAAGAAGCGTAACATCCTGATTCGTGAACTGATGGATCTGATTGAAGAAGCACGCACCATACAGGAAGAGATTGATTCAACATTTACTTATGCGTATCAATGTCTGCAGCGTGCTAATATCGAAAACGGTATCAGCATGGTAGAACAGCTCGCCTACACTGTACCGATTGAAAATTCCATAACGATCCAGACGCGAAGTATCATGGGAACCGAGATTCCTCATGTGAAATATATCCCGGACGCAGGTCAGCCGACCTATGCCTTCAGTACCACAAAGGAATCGATTGATATTGCCCGTGAGGCCTTCCGCAAGGTAAAAGACCTTACGATCAAGCTCTCCATGGTTGAAAACGCCGCTTACCGTCTCGCAAGTAATATCAAGAAGACGCAGAAACGAGCAAATGCTCTCCAGAACATTACAATTCCAATGTATTCAAATCTGGTCTATTCGATCACCAATGCACTGGAAGAAAAAGAGCGTGAAGAGTTCACGCGTCTGAAAGTGATCAAGAGAATGAAAGAGAAAAAAGCCTCCGGTTAACGGGGGCTTTTCCTTTCCACAGGATACTATTCTCAGTATGCCTGAATTCTCATATTGCAACAACGATCTGATATTCTTTTTCAAAAGTCTCTCCGCTCTCTACCTTATTAATTCCAGGCTTCTCAGAGATTTCTTTATCAAATCCAATATTATCGCATCTTCCCATCCATGGTTCCAGGCAGACAAACGGTGCGTCTTTTACAGACCAGATTCCATAGCTTGGGAATCCTTCTGACTTAACTCCCACATACGGAGTTCCGTCTTTATGACAGATCCATGCTTCTTCAATCTGCGTATTATCAAAGATCAACGCATCATTTTCAAAAAGTTCTTCTGTCAACGGATATGTCTCTTCATTTAGTTTCATCTCATGCAGTTTCTCCGGATCAGGAGCCATTTCTTTCATATTGATCAGACAATACTTCAATTCATCTTTTCCAGGGAACTTCAGAATATAATCTGTCTTTCCTTCCTCGTTCTTTGCAAAGCGGAAGGCCGGATGCGCTCCGATTGTGAAATAAATTGTCTCATCAGACGGGTTCTTTACTTCCCATTTTACATGGAGTACATTTTTTTCCAGTGTATAAGTAATGAAAAGTTCAAAATCAAATGGATAAACTTCCTTCATCTCTTCTGTTGATGTCAGAAGAAAGATTGATGTTTCTTTGCCTGCATGAATACATTTGAACTCACTGTCTCTTGCAAATCCATGCTGTGATGTCGGATAGTGTGTGCCGTTGATCTTCACTGTGTTCTTATAGGTTTTTCCCACATTTGGAAATAGCACCGGTGAATGACGTTTCCAAAATTTGGGTTCTGCATCCCAGAGAAGATCTGTACCTGTTTTCTTGTTATACAGTTTTGTCAGCTCCGCACCATGCTCAGCAATCTCTACGCTAAGCACATCATTCTCCATTTTAATCATGCTTTTTGTTCCTCCTTTATTCCCCTTAATTATTATCAGACTGCTCTACCTGTACGCAATTGTCTACCAGATAATCCAGTACTTTATCACGAAGGATTGCATCTTTCAGAACATCTTCTCCCACCTGCTCTTTGTAGGTATCCAGATCTGCTCCGGCTTTGTCCGCATACTCCTGCATTCCTTCTTTATATTCCTTATCAGACGGTTCCAGTTTCTCTTTCTTGGCGATCAGTTTTACAGCTTCTTCAAGCTGAACAGCCTGCTTTGCTGAGTCTTCAATTTTTTTGTTAAATTGATCTTCTGTCATCTTCAGATAAGTTGTAATAAAATCACTCAGCTCTACTCCGTACATCTGTGCGATCTGTGTATAGTAATCATTTGCCTGTTTCACCTGCTCATCTACTGCACCGTCAGGATATTTATTTACCTCTATCTGATCCAGTAAAGCAGTCTGTACTTCTTGTTTCAACTGTGAATTACCTGAATCGTCCTGCTGCTCCTGAAGAGAATTTTTTACCTCTTCCTTGTATTCATCAACCGTCTTGCTGCTTTCACTATTATTTGCAACCCACTCGTCTGTAAGCTCCGGTGTTACTTTTTGATAAATCTTATTCAATACAATGTGGAAATTTGCCGGTTTTCCTGCAAGATCAGAACTCTGATAATTCTCAGGAAACTGTACAGTGATATCAAACTCTTCGCCGGTATTATGTCCCACAATCTGGTCTTCAAATCCCTGATAATCGCCTGAAGCTCCGATAAACGATCCTGATCCAAGTTCCAGATCATATCCTGTAGCTGTGCCACCGTCAAATGCAACTCCATCCAGAGTTCCTGTATAGTCAATATTTACCCAGTCTCCGCTCTGTGCCGCGCGGTCTGTTACATCCTGTTCTGGCGCAGCAGCTTCCAGTCTGGACTGTATCTCCTGCTCTACAGAATCATCGGACACCTCGTTTTTGGCAACCTCTGTTACTTCAAGTCCTTTATATTTGTTCACTGTCACATAATCATTAGACAACTTACCACTTCCGCATCCTGCTAAAGATGCTGTCATCAGAACCGCTGTAAGAACCGCAATCACTCTTTTTTTCATTTTCCTGTTTCTCCTCTTTTATAATTTCTTTTTTATTTTTTTGTCTTATCCACTATAAAAGTGGTGACAGTAATCTGGAAAACTGTTCCTTGAACCGGATCAGTAAATTCCTCTCCTCATATATCTTTCGTGTCACTTGCGTACTCTTTGTCATATCATTCTCAAAAGCTCTTTCCAACCTCTGCACTGTACGCTCACTATAGATTGTTGCATTCACTTCAAAATTCAGGCCAAAACTTCGGATGTCCATATTCGCTGTACCTACGCAGGCAACCATGCCATCTACTGATAATGTCTTTGCGTGAAGGAATCCATTATTATAGACATAACATTTTGCGCCTGCTGCAACCATCTCCCCAATATAAGAATACGTTGCCCAGTAAACGAATGGATGATCTGGTTTGCATGGGATCATAATTCTGACATCTACCCCGGATCTGCTTGCAATCTTCAACGCATCCAGAATGGACGCATCCGGTATGAAATACGGTGTCTGTATATAAACATGATTTCTTGCACTGTGGATCAGATGAAGATAATTGTCATGGATTGTCTTCGTCTGTGAATCCGGTCCACTTGAGATAATCTGTACCGGATCAAATCCATGCCTGTCATACTGCGGAATCTCAAACAAATGATCTTCCAAAAACAAGTTCTCATGAGCTGCATAATTCCAATCCAGGACAAACCTCACTGCAAGAGATGTGACCGCTGCACCTTCAATACACAAATGTGTATCTCTCCAATAACCAAACTTTTCATCTTTTCCAATATATTCCCTGCCTACATTGAAACCACCAACAAAGCCAACCTTTCCATCAATCACGACAATCTTTCTGTGATTTCGATAATTCACACGCATCTGAAGCTGTCCCAGAATCGCCGGGAAGAATTCTGCGACCCGAATTCCTTCGCATTTCAGCCTGTCCCAATCTCTTTTGTGCATGGTACGACATCCCATACTGTCAAACAAAACTCTGACTTCTACACCTTCATGTGCTTTCTCGATCAATACCTTCTCTATATCCTGCCACACTTCATCGTTCCTGATAATATAATACTGTACATGGATATATTTCTTCGCGCGTTTCATTTCCTCGATCAGTGCATGAAACTTCTCTTTACCATCTGTATAAATACGGATATCATTATTATCTGTCAGAACTGCCTGTCCGGCCTCCAGATTATAAAGCACAAGATCCCGGAACCGGTTAAGTGCCGGACTCGTCATCTTCAGCTGCCTGTGATAAATGGTTTCCTCCTGCCTTCGCACAGCGTATTTCAGCTCACCTTCAATCTCCTTCGCCTTAAACATCTTATTCTTGTGATAATCCTGCCCTATGATCAGATATAGAATAAATCCGACAATCGGAATAAAATAAAGCAAAAGCAGCCATGTCCATACTGCCTGCGGTGATCTTCTTTCAAAGAATACAATAATCAGAGATAAAAGAATATTAATGATAACGATATTCTTCATAATAAAATGAAAAACCATCACCACTGTGTTCCATATTGTCTCTGCCATTCAACTCTTCCTTTCTCTTAATCAACGTGAAAATATTATTGCTCACTATACCCCATCGCATTCTTCGGACAGCGCGTTACTGTTCACACGATGTGCGACCAGCAACGCCAGCGCTGCTATCTTTCTGCAAACAATAATAAACCACCATAATACATAGTATACTCGGTTTACGTCTTAAAAGTAACCCCAAATTGTAAAATTGTCCCCTGTCTGCTTGCACTTTGTAATAAAGAATGTTACAATATTAAATGCGAATTAAGCGGAAAATAGTATATAGGAGGGTTTTATCGTGAGTACACCTATGATAATCATGCTCATCGTCCTCGTAGTTCTCATCGGGGTTTGCGTAGCACTCTATTTCTTCGGAAAGAAAGCGCAGAAGAAGCAGGCTGAACAACAACAGCAGATGGACGCAGTTGCGCAGACCGTCAGCATGCTCATTATTGATAAAAAGAAGATGAAGCTAAAAGATGCAGGACTCCCGGCCGTTGTTCTTGAGAATACACCAAAGTATTTAAGACGTTCTAAAGTACCGGTTGTAAAAGCAAAGGTTGGACCAAAGGTTATGACTCTGATGTGTGATGCAAAGGTTTTCGAAGTTCTTCCGGTGAAGAAAGAAGCGAAAGTCGTTGTAAGTGGTATCTATATCACAGGCATTAAGAGTGTCCGCGGTGGTCTTGATATTCCAGAGAAAAAGAAGAAAAAAAGATTTTTCTCAAAGAAAGAAAAATAAAAACACCATTAAAATAAGTTCAGTCAAACAATTCGACTGAACTTATTTTTTTAATTCTTGTTCTTTTGTTCTTTTCTCACTGCTTCATATTTTTTCAGCTCATCCAACGCCTGACCACCCATCAGATACAGGATCACTGTATTGAATACCGTCATCAGCCCGATCCCGACATCGCCCAGATCCCATACAAATGTATACGCTGCGATTCCTCCGATGAATAACATCACAAGCGCGAGCACTTTATATGCTGTCTGGGATGCCCAGTTGTCTCCAAACAGATAAGCCACATTACTTCTTGCATAAAACAGAATTCCAAGAAATGTAGAAAAACTGAACAGGAACAGCATCACTGCGATAAAAATCACCCCTGCTTCTCCAAGATGATATCTCATCGCTGTCTGAAGCAGTTCCATTCCTGCAAGTCCCTCAATCTGATCCTGTGGAACAAGCAACATGATCATCGCTGTACAGCTGCAGATTACAATTGTGTCGATAAATACGCCCAATGCCTGAACAAGTCCTGCCTTTACCGGGAGATCACACTCTGCCGCAGCCGCTGCACATGGAGCAGATCCTGAACCAGCTTCATTTGAGAACAATCCTCTCTTCACTCCATTCATCAAAACAGCTCCAAAACCACCTGCTGCCACCTGACGGACTCCAAATGCTTCCTCAAAAATACGTGAGAACACACCCGGTATGCTGGACAGATTCGTAAGGATCAAAAATACTGTGATCAGGAAATAACACACTGCCATAATCGGAACAACAACATCCAGAACCTTTACTGTTGCATTCTTTCGAAGCACGATCACTGCTGCCAGAACCACCAAAATCACAGTTGTATAAATCGGTGGGATAGAAAATGCATTTTCAAACGAAGACGTCACTGAATTACTGATCACCTGGCTAATACCACACCAACAGATTAATCCTGAAATTGCAAACAATACCGCGATCACTGAATATCTCTTTTTCTTTCCTTGATGTTCTTCCATGTAGTGATGGATATAATATGCCGGACCTCCGCGATATCCTCCATACAACGGATCTTTTTCTTTATGAAGCTGTGCAAGTGTTGCCTCAACAAATGCTGTGGAAGAACCGATCAGTGCCGTGATCCACATCCAGAACACTGCTCCGGCTCCACCGGCTGAAATAGCTGCAACAACACCTACCAGATTCCCCATTCCCACACGGGTTGCTGTTGATACAATCAGTGTCTGAAAATTAGACAACCCATCCTCTTTCCCTTTTTTACTATTCAACGATCTTACCATCTCCGGGAAAAGACGGATTGGAAGAAATCTTGTACGGATTGTGAAATAAATTCCTGTTGGAATCAACAGAATAATCAGAAGTGATATTCCCACACTTCCGCCGCCTGGAAGCGGTATCTGAAACAGATCGCCCCATAAAAACGAATATACTTTCTCGATCAGTGTTATTACCATCATCTTATCCTCTCATTCTTATCTTTTTCATTTTTCCGCCTGCTTATCCAAAAATGCCTCGGCGTTCTTGTATCTTAACTAAGCACTGAAAACTTTCCACTGTCCTTGGAAACAATATTCATCCGTATCTTACAGTCTGCCATCGGTTCATGATTTACGTCCAGTTCATAATCAATCTGGACCGCTATCTTATCTTCTTCAAAATCAACCTGAAGGTGTCTCGTATTCACTCCGATCAGCATCTGTCCATAAGGCGTCTTATAAAATGTCTGATTCTTTTTATTTTTCTCAAAGATCATATGAGAGTTTGAAAGACCGCTTTTCACGATCTCTACACATTCATCTCCGTTAATCTTAATTCTGTTCTTGATCACTCCGGAAGTTCCTTCTACAACTTCCTCGTAGACAATATAATGTTTTCCGTTCTTCAAATAATATGTTGCTGGTGTCACAACTTCGATTGCTTCGTTCTCATCATCTTCTACCTCCGGAGTGACCGCCACAATCTCCTCATGCATTCCGGAAATACTTACCAATACATCTTTTGTCATAAATGAATTCTCCATAGAAAAGAATCAGGAAAATTTCGTTCCGTCAGTCTTTCCGCAACCAACGTACAAGCACGAAATAACTTTCCTGATTCAAAATTACTAATTAATACTCTTCAATATTTACTACATTCGTTGTCGGAACATCAAATGGCATCACTGTATTCGCAAACTTCCTGAACTTCTCAGCCGCATCGCTGACATAGAAGGAATACTCACTATGATGTTCTGTCGTCTCATCATTCGCCATCTCTTCCTCTTCCAACAGACGTTTCAGATCCATCGCTGTCTCATATGCAGGATTCACAATCTGAATCTTATCCCCCATATATTCTCTGATCTTAGATCTGAGAAGCGGATAATGCGTACATCCAAGGATCATCGCATCAATATCTGTATTGCGCATGGATTCGAGATAATACTCAATAATCTCTCTTGTCACAATATGTTCTTTGAATCCCTCTTCCACTAACGGTACGAAAAGAGGACAGGCTTTCTCAATCACTTCAATCTTAGGATTCATTCCCTGAATCACTTTCGTATACATTCCACTCTGAACCGTTGCTTCAGTACCTACCACACCGACTTTTCCATTCGTTGTAGCTTCTACCGCTGCTCTCGCTCCCGGAATGACTACTCCAATGATCGGAAGGTCAAACTCATCCTTCACTGCATCCAATGCAAGCGCACTCGCCGTATTACATGCGATCACAATTGCTTTCACCTGTTTCGTCCTCAGGAAACGGATAATCTGTTCTGAAAAACGAATGATCGTGTTTTGTGATTTACTACCGTATGGAACACGCGCCGTATCCCCAAAATAAACAATGTTCTCATACGGCAATTGTCTTGATATCTCTCTCGCTACAGTCAGTCCTCCGACTCCTGAATCAAACACCCCGATCGGTGCCATCTTTTTATTCTTCATGTCCGTCAAAGTTCTCCCCTTAATCTATCCTTATCAGTTATTTTTATCTTATCGCAGATACACAATTCAGCCATGTAACCTTCTTACAAAGGCTGCATGGCTGAATGTTATATTTCATTACCAGTCATCTGGTAACCATTGCTATTCTATTATAATAACTCAAAGTGATATTTGCAATGCTATTTCACATTTTTACAGAGCAAGAGTCTTCGCTACATCGTACTGATATGCCGGAATTGTCTTCTTCATAGCAAGTGCTTCTTCAATGTCAAAATCAATAAACTTACCGTTCTTGTATCCTACAACACGGTTTGTCTTTCCCTGGCAAAGAAGGTCGACTGCCATGGCTCCCATTGTAGAAGCATATACTCTGTCCTTACATGTCGGGCTTCCACCACGCTGCATGTGTCCAAGAATTGTTGCTCTTGTCTCAATTCCTGTAGCCTCCTCGATTCTCTTTGCCATATTGATAGAATCTCCAACACCCTCTGCATTGATGATGATGTAGTTCTTCTTACCACGCTTCTTGTTCGCAAGAATATCTTCGATCAGTGCTTTCTCATCATAGTCCTTTTCCTCTGGCATGAGAATCTTCTCTGCTCCATTGGCGATACCACACCACAGTGCAAGATATCCTGCATCACGTCCCATAACCTCGATCACACTGCATCTTTCATGAGATGTAGATGTATCACGAACCTTATCGATTGCTTCCATTGCTGTATTAACAGCTGTATCAAATCCGATTGTGTAATCTGTACATGCAATATCAAGGTCGATTGTTCCTGGAATACCAATTGTATTTACTCCCAGATTTGCCAGCTTCTGAGCTCCTGCGAAAGAACCGTCTCCACCGATTACTACCAGTCCGTCGATTCCGTACTTCTTACAGATCGCAGCTGCCTTCTGCTGACCTTCTTCTGTACGCATTGTCTTACAACGGGCTGTCTGGAGAACTGTACCACCACGCTCAATGATATCAGACACGTCACGTGCTGACATATCAATGATCTCTTCCTTCAGAAGTCCATGATAACCTCTGCGGATTCCGCGAACCTTAAGTCCTTTTGCAAGTGCACGTCTTACTACCGCACGGATTGCTGCGTTCATTCCCGGAGCATCTCCTCCACTTGTCAGAACACCGATTGTACGGATGCTGTCTTCGATTTCATCAAGATATTTTTCTTTGTCGACTGTTTTATTTTCTGCCATGTTTTAGTCCACCCTTTCTCTGAAATGTCTGATTACTGCCAAAACCAATCATTGTCAATTTTTTATCAACTCCGCCAATATTCTACCTTATTTAGAATATGTTTTCAATAGGTTTTTCCACTACTTTTACTCTCTTCTCGCCGAAATGATTCATCAATCTGCTTAAAATCTGTTCATTTATACCGATATTTCTGTTTTTCGGCAGTTTTTTCACCGCACGTTCCTTCGCACAGTAGATCATAACTTCATCATCTCCGTCTGAATCTGCCAGATATCCATAGACAATCTGTTCCTCATCCAGAAATGTCGCCTTATCAGGAAACTGAATCCACAATTCCTTTTTCGTCCGTTCAAATGGGATAATTTTCTCACAGATCATCTTACTCGGCTTATCATCTTCTTCCGAAACTCTTCCGCGAACAAATACCTTACTATCTACTTCCAGATAATCTCTGTTCTTCTCATAATCTCGCGGGAACACAACAACCTCTACTGTTCCCAAAAGATCTTCTACCGTGATAAATGCCATCATCTGATTCGTCTTTGTGTGCTTTATGGTCTTCTCTGTGATCATTCCACCAATAATTTCTTTCGCCCCGTCATGCACTTTTGTATGACCGGTCTCTTCATCCAGCTGAAAGTCCGCCGTTGTCGCAGAAATGGATTTCTTCCACTTCTCCTCATACGCCTCAAGCGGATGTCCGCTGACATAGATTCCAAGTACTTCTTTTTCAAATGCGAGAAGTGTTTCTTTGGAGTATTCTCCCACATCAGGCATCCTGATCTGAAATTCTTCTTTCTGATCTTCACTCACCAGATCAAACAATGTCATCTGTCCAACCATAGAGTTCTTTTTCTCCTGGGTTACATGATCTACGATCTGTACATAGATACTCATGAACTGTTTTCTTGTTCCGCCAAGCGTATCCAATGCCCCAGCCTTGATCAGATTTTCTATCGTACGTTTATTTAATATGTTCTTTGCTGAAAGACGGGTAATGAAATCTTCCAGGTTCTGGAACAACCCAAGCTCTTCTCTGTCTTCCACGATTGCTTTGATCACCGGCCTTCCGATACTCTTGATTGCAGCAAGTCCATAACGGATATCCCCGCCATCTACAGAGAAGTTTGCTTCACCTTTATTAATATCCGGCGGCAGAATCTTAATATTCATCTGACGACATGCATAAATATACTCAGATACCTTAGACGGATTATCAATGACTGATGTCATAAGCGCTGCCATATATTCTACCGGGAAATAATATTTCAGCCATGCAGTCTGATAAGAAACAACTGCATATGCAGCCGCATGAGACTTATTGAACGCATATTTTGCAAAATCGATCATTTCATCATAAATCTTATTTGCAGTCTGTTCATCAATTCCATTCTTTATACATCCTGGTACGCCTGTCTCCTCATCGCCATAAATAAAGATCTTACGTTCTTTCTCCATGACTGCCGCCTTTTTCTTTGACATCGCACGACGCAGAAGGTCGCTTCGTCCAAGTGAGTATCCTGCAAGATCTCGTACAATCTGCATAACCTGCTCCTGATAGACAATACATCCGTAAGTAGGGGCAAGGATCGGCTCCAGTTGTGGGCAATCATATGTGATAGAAGAACTGTCATTCTTTCCTCGGATATACTGCGGAATGAAATCCATCGGACCAGGACGGTACAGCGAAATTCCGGCAATAACATCTTCCAGGTTATGCGGCTTCAGTTCCTTCATGAACCCTTTCATTCCGGCACTCTCAAGCTGGAACACACCATCTGTCTTACCTGTTCCGATATAATCCAGCACCTTTTGATCATTGTAATCTATCTGATTGATATTCAGTTCCGGCTGCTTTCTTCTTGCAAGCAGCACTGCATTCTGTATCACAGTCAATGTACGAAGGCCCAGGAAGTCCATTTTCAGAAGTCCAAGCTCCTCAAGCGTTGTCATAATAAACTGCGTTGTGATTGTTCCGTCTGCTGCCCTCGAAAGAGGTACATACTCATCAACCGGCTTCTGACAGATAACAACACCGGCAGCATGCATGGAGCAGTGTCTTGGAAGTCCTTCCAAACGCTTCGCCATATCAATCAGATTTGTCACCGTCTCATCCGTATCATATAACTTTTTCAGATCCGGATTCATTTTCAGAGCTTTATCAATTGTGATTCCAAGCTCCTGCGGAATCATTTTGGAAATAGAATCCACATAAGCATATGGCAGATCCATTACACGTCCAACATCACGGATCACACCTCGTGCTGCCAGGGTACCGAATGTAACGATCTGAGCCACACAGTCTTTTCCATATTTTCTTGTAACGTAATCGATAACCTCCTGACGTCTCTCATAACAGAAGTCAACGTCGATATCGGGCATGGATACACGTTCCGGATTCAGGAAACGTTCAAACAGCAGCTGATAGCGGATCGGGTCAATCGTAGTGATCTCAAGACAATAGGACACGATACTTCCTGCGGCTGATCCACGTCCCGGCCCAACTGAAATTCCGTGATCTTTTGCGTATTTAATAAAATCCCACACGATCAGGAAATAGTCTACATACCCCATCTGATGGATTGTTTCCAATTCATAAGACAAGCGCTCTTTCAATTCTTCCGAAGGATCACCGTAACGCTTTTCCAATCCTTCATAGCAAAGCTTCTGCAGATATTCCCAGGAAGTATAACCATCCGGCACATCATATTTCGGAAGTTTTGTTACACCAAATTCAATCTCGACATGACATCGATCCGCAATCTTCTGTGTATTCTCCAACGCCTGTTTCGCATAAGGGAACAGACGTAGCATCTCTTCTTCTGACTTCACATAATACTGCCCGCCGTCATACCGCATACGATTCTCATCTGAAAGCTTCTTTCCAGTCTGAATACAAAGTAGAATATCATGTGGCTTCGCATCTTCTGCATATGTATAATGAATATCATTCGTAGCAACCAACTCAATTCCTGTCTCTTCAGACATTTTGAATAGCTGTTGATTGACAAGTCCCTGCTCCGGTATTCCATGATCCTGCAACTCCAGGAAGAAATTCCCTTCGCCGAAAATTTCCTGATACTCTAAAGCTGTCTTCTTCGCCTCTTCATATAATCCCTTCGTCAGGAATCTTGCCACCTCACCTGCCAGGCAGGCACTTAAAGCAATGATACCTTTATGGTACTTGCGCAGAAGTTCCTTATCCACTCGCGGTTTATAGTAATAACCTTCCACAAATCCCTTCGAAACAATCTTCGTCAGATTCGCATATCCTTCCTCATTTTCTGCCAGAAGCACAAGATGATAATATCTGTCATCTCCTCCTGTGATCTCGCGATCAAAACGAGAATTCGGAGCCACATACACTTCACATCCAAGGATTGGATTGATTCCCTGCTTCTTGGCTTCCCGATAGAAATCGATCACACCATACATAACACCGTGATCTGTAATTGCCGCACTGTTCATCCCAAGTTCTTTGACCCTGGACACGTATTCTTTTATCTTATTCGATCCATCCAGCAGACTAAATTCTGTATGGACATGCAAATGTGCAAAACTCATAGTTCACCTCAATGATCAAATTTTAACTAAGAAAAGGGAAGGCTCTGACTTGATACACAGGTCAGAATCCCTTCCCTTCATTTTACACTCTTTATGGAAATTTTAAAATGTTAAATCTTATTTATTTCCACCATCTATCATGAACTGGATCAGCTTATCTGTATCTTCTTTCTCGTAAGCGATAACTTCCAGCTCCGGAATCTCTCCGTTAGAGAAAATGTTAGCCATAGATACATACTGGGAAAGTTTAGACTTCAGGTTCAGTCTGTCTCCCTCACCTGTTACTAACTCTACTCTTCCTTTACAAGAATCTACTACCTTAAAAAATCCTTCAACATCTGTAATATTCTGAACTTTCATTCTAAATACCCCTTTCTTTTAACAATTTAATTATAACTTTACTTCCTAAATTCATCTGGGAATGATATTACCTATCATTTTCTCATTCCTAATGTTATTATAACGTATTTAAAACATATTACAAGTAGGAAGAATCACTATTTTTCTTATTTTCAGCATATAAAATCTCACACTTTTTTCTATTTGAAACAACACTTCCTACAAGTCATAGTCACTTTCTCTAACACGTAACGGTTCGTTTGCAGATTGCTTTTACAAACTATAAATACCGTCCTCTTTGATTACGATTTTCTTCTGTTTCAAGAGTCTTCCAACTGCACGTTTGAACGCAGCTTTACTCATTCCCATCTCTGCTTTAATGCGCTCCGGATCTGCTTTATCTGTGAATGGAAGTTTACCCCCACAAGTCTCAATACATTCCAGGATCAATTCTGCATCTTTGTCCATCTGCTCCGGAATCTTGCCACGGACACTCAGATCCAGTTTTCCATCCTCTTTGACTGCTGCCACACGTGCTTCAATCTCCTGTCCCGGATACATTCTTCCATACATCTCTCTCTTCGGAATCAATGCAGAATACAGATTATCTACTGCCACGAAAGCTCCCAGATCACGATTCACCTCATAAACTGTTCCGGTTACAATATCATCCTTTTTATAAGGAGAGTCTGTCTGCAGAAGATGATAGATCTTCATTGTCGCACAAAGTCTCTCGCTCTTATCTACATAAAGACTTACCAGACAGCGGTCGCCCTTCTCTACCTTCTCTGTCTGTTCCTTAAATGGAAGGAACAGGTCCTTCTCAAGTCCCCAGTCAAGAAAAGCACCCATTCTGCCCACATCCGCTACTGTCAGGACAGCCAGCTGTCCAAGAGTGATCTTTGGCTCATTCGTTGTTGCAATCATACGATCGGAAGAATCTTTATAGAGGAATACCTCGATCGGATCTCCCAGTTCGATTCCGTCCGGAACCTGTTTCTTTGGAAGAAGAACACGCTCCTCGTCACTTCCAAGATATACTCCAAAATCTACCAGCTTTACTACCGTAAGTACCTGTTTTACTCCTAATCTCATCTTTTCTCCATTCTGCCGCTGGCTTACGCGGCCCATTTTTTAATATGTTTTCTATACCTTAAGGTATTTTCTATGCTGTTGTCAATCGAATCTCATCAATTTCTTTGATTCTTTATTTGATATTTTTTTAACATATTCTTTCTATGAATTGATTTACCTTTCTGAATTATGTATAATTACTTCAATGTGAAAGCAATCTTTCTGCCTACAGCCTGTCTGAGGCAGTATTTTTAAGAGAGGATATTAGTATGAGTGCACAAAATCTTACTTTATTAACAGACCTGTATGAGCTTACTATGATGCAGGGATATTTTGAAACACAGGAAAATCAGACCGTTGTATTCGATGTTTTCTTCCGTGACAATCCGAACAAAGGCGGATATTCCGTCATGGCAGGACTGGATCAGGTCATTGACTATATTAAAAATCTGAATTTTTCTTATGAAGATGTTGATTATTTAAGAGGGCTCGGATTGTTCAGTGAGGATTTTCTTCATTATCTGAGCGGATTTCATTTTAGCGGAGACATTTATGCGATCCCGGAGGGAAGCGTCATCTTCCCAAGAGAACCTCTTCTGAAAGTCGTAGCTCCGATCATGGAGGCTCAGCTTGTTGAGACAGCAATTCTTACGATTCTGAATCATCAGTGCCTGATCGCTACGAAAGCTTCCCGTGTTGTTTATGCGGCACAAGGAGACGGTATCATGGAATTCGGACTTCGCCGCGCCCAGGGACCGGATGCGGGACTGTACGGAGCAAGAGCTGCTGTGATCGGTGGATGCGTCGGAACTTCCAATGTACTCGCCGGCGAAATGTTTGATGTACCGATTATGGGAACGCATGCACACAGTTGGATCATGACTTTCAAAGATGAATATACTGCATTTAAAGAATATGCAAGATTGTATCCTGATGCATGTACACTGCTTGTCGATACTTATGACACATTGAAATCCGGTGTTCCGAATGCGATCCGTGTTTTTACCGAGATGCGCGAAGCAGGCATCAAACCGAAGAGCTACGGTATCCGCCTTGACTCCGGTGATCTCGCTTATCTTTCTAAAAAGGCGCGTAAGATGCTGGATGACGCCGGATTCCAGGATGCTGTCATTGCCGCTTCCAACGACCTGGATGAATTTCTGATCCACGATCTCAAGATGCAGGGCGCTGCAATTTCTTCCTGGGGCGTCGGAACGAACCTTATTACATCAAAAGACTGCCCGTCCTTTGGCGGTGTTTATAAACTGGCTGCTATTCAAAACGCAGATGGAGAATTCCAGCCGAAGATCAAGATTTCTGAGAATATTGAGAAGATCACTAATCCGGGAAATAAAACCATTTATCGTATTTACGATAAAGAAACCGGTATGCTGCGCGCTGATCTCATCTGCTTCGCTGATGAAACATTTAACACAGAGGAAGATCTTCTTCTCTTTGACCCAAATGCTACATGGAAGAAAACACTTCTTCCGGGTGGAACCTACACAATGCGTGAACTGCTTGTCCCAATCTTCCAGCACGGAGAATGTAAGTATGAGTCCCCATCTGTAAAGGAGATTGCAGAATTCTGTCGTCAGGAAAAAGAGACGCTTTGGGATGAGACAAAACGTCTCTTCAATCCACATAAGGTATATGTGGATCTTTCCCAAAAACTGTACGATACAAAAACCAAGCTGCTGAATGAAGCACATCATTAATTACTGTCACCATATGATGAAATGGAGTTTTAATTATTATGAAATACCAAGTGATTGTACTTGATCTAGACGGTACACTGACCAATTCAAAAAAAGAAATAACGCCCCCTACAAGGGACGCTCTGATTGAAATTCAACAGAATGGAAAAAAAGTAGTCCTCGCCAGCGGTCGCCCGATCAACGGTGTCGCGCCTCTGGCAGAGGAATTATATCTAAAAGAATACGGCGGATTCATGCTCTCCTTTAACGGTGCGAGAATCACCCGCTGTTCTGACAATGCAATTATTTATAATAAGGTTATCCCACAGGAAGTCATCCGTCCGATTTACGAGGCGGTAAAAGAATATCCTGGATTGGACCTTATCTCTTATACGGATAAAGTAATCCTCTCCGGTATTAAAAGTAATGAATACACTGAGAAAGAAGCCGCCATCAACAGCATGGAGATCTGTCCGGTTGAGGACTTCCCTGCCGCACTTGATTTCCCGGTCAATAAAATGCTTATCCCAGGTGAACCTTCCATCCTGGAAGACCTGATGCCGAAGCTGCAGAAACAATACCACGGGCTGCTCAACATCTACCGTTCTGAGCCATTCTTCTTAGAGATCATGCCTCAGAATATCGATAAAGCACACTCTCTGCAGAAGCTTCTGAACAGTATCGGTCTCACTGCCGATTCCATGATCTGCTGCGGCGACGGCTTCAATGATCTGTCCATGATCGAATATGCCGGTCTTGGTGTAGCAATGGAGAATGCCCAGCCGGTCGTCAAAGAATCTGCTGACTTTATCACAAAGTCGAATGATGAGGACGGGATTCTTCACGTTGTAAATCTCTACATGAGAGATTAGGCCTTTTCTCCGGAAGCTGCGCAAGAATCACAGCCGCAAATACAAGGGCACATCCAAAAAGTTCCCTTGGAGACAAGGTTTCTCCAAGAATCACCCAGCCTGCAAGTACTGAAAATACAGACTCAAGACTTAACAGCAGAGATGCAACTGTCGGGTCTGTATTTTTTTGTGCAACAATCTGCAAAGTATATCCTACTCCACAAGACATGATTCCTGCATAAGCAATTGGCTTCCATGCCTGCAATATAGAATAAAGTTCCGGGTGCTCAAATAAAATTGTCGGTATCATACATAAGATTCCACAAACAAAAAACTGAATACAGGACATCTTCACTCCGTCTGCCTTTGGTGAAAAATGATCGATCACAAGAATATGGAATGAAAAAGCAACAGAACCCAGTAAAATATAAAAATCTCCTTTTGCAATGGATAATCCTGATGTCATACACAAAAAATACATTCCGATCACTGCAAGTACCACACCAATCCATACTTTAATTCCGGCCTTTTTGCCAACGGCAAGCCCCAGGATTGGAACAATCAGAATATATAATGCCGTGATAAATCCTGCTTTTCCCGCCGTTGTATATTGTATCCCGATCTGTTGCAAAGAACTTCCCAGCATAAGGAAAAATCCACAACAAATACCACCGATGATAAGTGTTTTCTTATTTTGTATAACTTCTTTTCCTTGTGATATCTCCTCCTTTCTCTTCTTATCCAATACATAAATCACCGGAATCAATACGATTCCACCAAGTATACTTCTGGCACTGTTAAATGTGAATGGACCGATGTAGTCCATCCCAGCACTTTGTGCAACAAATGCTGCGCCCCAAATAAGCGCGATTATCAGAAGTATTAAATTGTTTATATACCTCTTTTTCAATTTTTTTACCTCTTTTTCAATTTTTAGCCACTCTCTAGTATACAAAAAAATCTGCCGATTGGCAGATTTTTTTGATTTTTCTTATTATTTTTCTTAATAGTGCATAATTACCGGATCTCCAACCTGGATCAACTCATACAATTTCCCGGCATCCGAATAGCTCATATTGATACATCCATGAGAACCTCTGTAGGTATATACATTTCCTCCAAAACTGCTCTGCCATGTTGCATCATGAAAACCAACACCGGAATACGTTACACGCATCCAATATTTTACAGGAGTTTCATACTCTCTTGTTCCATCCGGTCTTAAATTACCGCGCAGTACTTTATTCTGCATTCGTTCCAAAATCGTATAAACTCCTGCCGGAGTACTTCTTCCGCCTTTCGGAAGTCCGGTCACTACATCTGCTGACATTAAAACTTCTCCGTCTTTGACATACCACATTTTCTGATTCGTCAGATCGACTTCTGCATAAGTGGAGCCCCAATCCTGCGCACCATGCGATGCCGCAGTCTTTCCTTCCACATAAACCGGCTCTCGACTTATTGTTTCTCCGCTTTCAACATTCGCGAGAAGTGTCTCATACTCTGCCTTTTCATTAATCTCCCAACCGTAAGTTCCACCGGAAACTTCGGTTGCTCTTCCATCCGGTGTAGTGAATTGTCTGGTCTTTCCTGCAGTATCATACTGCTGTGCAAACTGCGTCACCCATTCCTGTATAAGTTCCGGGTGAAATGTCACCACATAATTCTCATCTGCTGTCACCCACTGTGAAATAATTGTTTTATCAACCACAACCGGTGTATCAAGTCCCATCTCATAAGTTACACTCGCATTCAGGTATGCATTCATCGCATCGCACGCCTGCTGAACTTCCAACGACTCCTTTGTATATAGCGGCTGTACATAACATCCTGCTTCATCAAGATTCAACTGCTCTTGCAGTCCCTCTATCGCTTGGACTACCGCTTTCTTCAATGCATCTGCATCGATTGCCGTCCCTTCCGTAATTTCTCCCGGAACAAACTTTTCTCCGTCAAACACCGGCATAGAAGATATCGGCTGTACCTGTTCTGTTGTCATAGCTGTCAGACTTGCAATCTTCGCATCTAATGCTTTCTCATCATAATCTGCGCTTGCCGTGATGGACAATCCTTTTCCCTCTCCCGACCATGCTGCCGGCCACAGAAAAACGGACTGCTCCTTTAATAGTTTATCTATCACTCCATTCTCTTTATATTCAACAGAGATCTCTTTTCCTGTAATCATATCAGAAAGTCCCGCATGTTCTGTAATCTTCAATTCATACTTCTTAACTTCTGATTTCAGATAATCTGCCACATCTTCTTCCTTAGCATATGAAAAATCTTTCCCGTTAACCTTTGTATTTGGAAGAAAATGACTCATAAAATACAAAGCGGTTCCTATGTACCCTAAAACCAAGATTCCTGCAACTATTCCGAGGCTGATCCATAGCCATTTTTTCTTGTTGTCCCCCATCAAACACTTTCTCCTTTGTAATTCCTTCTTTCTAATCAATCAGATCATTCTGAAATCTCGACAAATGCTCATACGGCAAGATCAGTCTTCCTCGAAACAATCCACACCCGTCATTGATCAAACTGTTATTCATCGCTGCAAACATATTTACATCCAGCTTCGCCAGATCCAGTCCCAACAGCTTCATTCCGCGCTCATACGCCTCATCAAAATAAATGCACTCACCTCTTGGAATCGCATTTCTTCTGGCGCGCTCTTTCTCTTGTTTTTTCTCATATCCCAGATGGTTTGCCGGCCCAATCTCTGCAATATCATCCATTTGCTTTGTACGGATCTGAACCTCAATATAACTTCTTGAACAGTTATCATAGAATGTAATGTGCAGTGACTGGTATTCATCCGGCCGGCTGTCTGAAATATAGTCCCTGTAATATGGTCTGACATTGTCATCCATGAGTGGAGAATGACTTTCCATCACACCATTTGCCGGCTCCGCTGTAAACCCTCTTTCCTCAAGAAAACCCGGTAGTACATTTGCTATTTCATACAAACACTCCAGCTCTGCAATCTGACGCTCTTCTTCATTTTCATAATGACATTTTGGCATAGAAATCACAATTCGATATGCGATCAGATCACGAAAGCAGCTAAGACTGCGCTTTAACTCTGCCGTTGTCGGATACTTTCCATATTCTTCATAATAATCTGAAATATACTTGACAATATAACCATTAAATTTCTCTTCCGCACGGATCAACGACTTGATTCTTCCCTTTACTGTAAATGCAAGATATGGATATTCTTTTGTCATATATTTATAGAATTCCCGAACCTGCTGTGACTGGGTCGTAAGGAATTCATTATGTTCCAAAAGTTCTCTGATCTGAATCAGGAAATTACAATGTATCAGATCAATTTCATTTTTTGTCTTTCGTGCATCTTCCCTTAGATCTGTAATGTAATTCTGCAGCACCCTAAAAATGGTATCGCCCGAATACAGATAATCATTTAAAGTTATCATAACGTACCCTCCACGAAAATGTATCTCTGTGTTTTTCATTGCATATTTCTTATCAGCACGCCAAACATGATGGCCTTATTTCATCTATTATAACAATCCGATGCGACAATCGCCAGTCATGGAGCTACAAATGATACTTTTCTTGATTTTTTTAGAGAAATTATATAAATTTTCTCTAAAAACCTTGAAATTTTTATAAACAATCCTATAATATAAGTGGGTTGAAAAACGCTAACATTTATGTTTTCTGGAGGTGTTTGTATGATTAGTTTTATTATTTGTTTGGCGTTACTTATTGGCGGATATTTTGTTTATGGAAAGGTGGTTGAGAACACATTCGCACCTGACGACAGAGAAACTCCTGCTGTCAGAATCAATGACGGAGTAGATTATGTCGTTATGCCGCAATGGAAGTTATTCCTTGTGCAATTACTTAACATTGCCGGTCTTGGACCTATTTTTGGTGCCATGCAGGGTGCTTTATGGGGACCGGTCGTATTCCTTTGGATTACATTCGGTACAATTTTTGCCGGAGGTGTGCATGATTATTTCTCCGGTATGCTTTCTGAACGAAATGACGGAGCATCGATTTCTGAGGTATGTGGAATCTATCTTGGAAATGTCATGAAAAATGTTATGCGTGTATTCAGTGTAGTACTTCTTGTCATGGTTGGTACTGTATTTGCAGTAGGTCCTGCCGGCTTGATCGTCACTTTGCTTGGGAACAAAGGTATCACCGGACTTCTTGCAAATCCTGAATTCTGGCTTTGGATTATTTTGTTATATTATTTTATCGCGACCTTTATTTCTATTGATAAGATTATCGGACGCATCTACCCGATTTTTGGTATCTGTCTGATCATCATGGCTCTTGGTGTTATCATCGGTATCTTCACAAATCCGAATTATACAATTCCGGAAATCTGGAGCCACTTTACAAATATGCATCCTGACGGAAAACCAATCTGGAGCTTCATGTTTATCACTGTAGCATGTGGAGCTATTTCTGGTTTCCATTCTACACAGTCCCCTCTGATGGCTCGTTGTATGAAATCTGAGAAACAGGGACATTTCGTATTCTACGGAGCAATGGTAGCCGAGGGTGTGATCGCACTGATCTGGGCAGCCGCAGGTTGTGCAATTTACAAAGTAACCGGTGGTCTAAACACTGGATTAAGTGAGATTCTTGCAAATGGTCAGTCAGCCGCTATTTATGATGTTTGTATTAAAACAATGGGAAGCATCGGTGTAGCATTGGCAATGATCGGTGTTATCGTATGCCCGATTACTTCAGGAGATACTGCATTCAGAAGTGCCCGTCTTGTACTTGCAGACTGGTTCAAGATCGATCAGAATAAAATGCAGAAACGATTGATTCTCTGTGTACCGCTTCTGGCAGTCGGTGCTTTTGTAGGACATCTTGATTATGCCATTGTATGGAGATATTTCAGCTGGACAAACCAGACCTTAGCAATGATCGTTTTGTGGACAGCAAGTATGTATCTGTTCCGCGAGAAGAAGAATTACTGGATCACAGCAGTTCCTGCAACATTTATGAGTGCCGTTTCCATGACCTATTTCTTCTGTGCAGATGAATGTCTGGGATTCTCTACAGCAGTTGCTTATCCTGTAGGAATTATCCTGGCAGCATTGTTCCTTGGAATCTTTATCTGGGCAACAAGAAAACCTGCGAAAAAACAGGCTTAAGATTATAGAACTGTGAAAAGCAGACAGATATCATGTTTTTCACAGTTCTTTTACAATATACAAATGAAATGAGATGATATTATGTTTAAACCACAACGACTTGGAACTGTAACAATCCCGGATGCTGAATTAACCACTGACAAAAAAAACTGCAAAAAAATAGGCCCTTGCGGTGTTGGGGAAAAAGCAATTTATTTAAACAGTTTTTATTTTGACAGATGTTATTACATACCAATTTCTTCCATAGAAAGAATATTTAAAAGAATTGCCATGAGCAAAGGTGGTTTTACAGGAAAAGGAGCATTTGGAACGTTATCCTATCTCGTAGTTGTATATGAAAATGGAAAAGAAAAACAATGTAACTTCAAACATGAAGAAGATGTGGATCGTCTTTTGGCTTATACTGAAGAAAGATTTCCTCAGATTCCGCTGCACAGCATAGAAGCCGAGCGAAAACTGGAAGAAAAAAGAAAATGGCTGGAAGAAAAGCAGCGCGAACGCATTCTTCCGGAAGAAATCAAAAAGCGGCTTACCAAGCTTGAACGCGCAGAAAATTATCTTAAAAAGCAATCCGATTACTACATGAATCTGAGCCTGTCGGCGAAGAAAAAGAGAACCTATGACAGAAGCAATCCCGCTTATAAATGGGTCGCTCTTGCTGTTGTAATATTGGGTATCGGAGCATTCCTTTATGGAATCTACTCCCTTCTGACTCATGCCGGATTCGGTATGTATTTCCTGTTATTTGGATTGGCAGCAATTTTTCTGTTCGCCGGAGCGAATGTATTGCCAACCTCCAAAAACAATAAAAAATATATCGAAAATCAGCTGGAACGATCCATCCAGCAAATGGAAGCCTATATCCAGAAATATCCTGACTTTCCGGTTCCAGCACATTACGCACATCCGTTCGTATTAAAGAGAATGCAGGATATCATGAAGGATGGCCGTGCACAAACGATTCCTGAAGCACTCACGGTTTTAAAAGATGATTTGAAAGCTCTGAATTCTAATGTAACAGTTGAAAAAGAAGAGTATGATGAAATCGTTGCAATCAAGCCAATGTTTCTGGTAATGGATTATAAATAGTTTTTCACCTGATTTTTGCCCTCTCAAAAAGAATAGCAGCTGTTCTCACAACACACTTGTTAGACAGCTGCTATTCTTTTCCACATTCCTCTCATTTCATAAGAAAGTTATTCACATTTTACTCTTTAATTGTTCCCTTTTTTACATTTTCCTGGATAATCTGATCTACAACTTCAAATATTTTTTCCGATCCAAGTCTCGTCTTCCTCTGACGACCATAAACCTGATCTGCACATACTCCATGCTCTTTCCAATCATTTCCACCATTGCTGTTATTCAGCATCAGCGGCTGTAGATTATCCATTGCATGTGCGAACTTAGATTCCGCTGTTTCAAATGCCTCGAACTCATCAAAAAGAGAAATCAGCTCTTGTTTCTGATCTTCCGGAAGGATTGAAAAAATTCTTTCCTTCGCCGCATCTTCTCTTGCTTTCTGAGTTTTCAAACCTTCTGTATCATATGCATACGTATCACCCGCATCGATCTCCACAATATCATGAATCAGACACATCAGCATTACCTTTGCAATATCCACCGATTCGTTTGAATGCTCTCTGAAAAGATATGCCATGATCGCCATATGCCATGCATGTTCTGCATCGTTTTCCCGTCTGCCATGCTCTGAGAGATGTGTCTGTCTCAGAATATTTTTTTCCTTATCTATTTCCAATGCAAAATCAAGCTGTCGTTTCAATCTTTCATCCATTTTTCTCTGTCTCCTTGTTCTAAACTTCATTACCTTAAAGTGAAAATTATCAACCTCCGCATTTTGCCGTACCGCTCAATTCAAATTTACTATACTACATTTTTTCACTTCCGTAAAATGCAAAAAGCAAACTCCGAAGAATTTGCTTTTTGTATTATTTCGTTCTCAGCTATTCTATTTCAGTTCATCTAAGATAGATGCTCCGATCGTTCCCTCCGGCATCTTTACGTCGAAATTATCTGCAATCGTTGCACCGATCACTGCAAATGTATCTGAATCCGGCAGTTTTCCGTATCCTTCCATAGATGGAGAATATGCAAAAAACGGAACCATTTCTCTTGTATGGTCTGTTCCTGTATGCGTCGGGTCATTTCCGTGATCTGCAGTAATGATCAGAAGATCATCCTCTCTCAATCCACCAAGAAATTCTCCTAATTTCACATCAAATCGTTCAAGTTCCTCTGCGTATCCTTTCACATTTCTGCGATGTCCCCACAATGCATCAAAATCCACAAGATTTACAAAGCACAAGCCTTTGAAATCTCTTTTTGAAATTTCGATCGTCTGCTCCATTCCATGAACGGAACTTTTGGACTTATTTGATTCTGTCAGACCTTCTCCATCGAAAATATCAAAAATCTTACCGACTGAGATCACATCATATCCTGCATCTTTGAGTGCATTAAGTGCTGTTCTTCCGTATGGTTTCAGCGCATAATCATGTCTGTTACTTGTACGCTTGAACTCACCTTTTTTCTTTCCAACATAAGGTCTTGCAATAACACGTCCGACTTTCCACTCATCTTTCATCGTAATATCACGTGCGATCTCACAGCAGCGGTAAAGCTCATCCAATCCGAATGTCTCCTCATTTCCACAGATCTGCAATACAGAATCTGCAGATGTATAGACGATCATATGACCTGTTGCAATCTCTTCTTCTGCAAGTTCATCAAGAATCTCCGTGCCACTGGCACTCTTGTTTCCGATTACCTTATGTCCTGTTCTCTTTTCCAGTTCGTCAATCAATTCCTTCGGAAATCCCGTCTCTGTAAATGTCTTAAATGGCTTCGTGATATGAAGTCCCATCATCTCCCAGTGTCCGGTCATCGTATCCTTTCCGGTACTTGCTTCTTTCAGGAAAGAATAGTATCCCATCGGTCTTTCTACCGGTGCCACCTGTTTCAGTGGATGCAAATTGGCGATTCCAAGTTTCTGAAGATTCGGAATATGAAATTCATCCACAGACTCTGAAATATGCCCCATTGTGTCTGTCCCTGCATCCCCATACTCTGCAGCATCCGGCATCGCTCCTGCTCCGAATGAATCGATCACAATTGTAAAAATTCGATTATATTTTTTCATAAAAATCACACCCCATTACATGTTTACAACAACTTTTGTAACAAGCTCCTTAAATGATTTTGCTACACGGTCTGCTGTCTCCTGTACTTCCTTATGGTTCAATTCTACTTTTGAAATTCCTGCAGCCATATTTGTGATACAGGAAATTCCGCAGATTTCCATACCCATATGACGTGCTGCCATAGCCTCACATGCAGTACTCATTCCGACTGCATCTCCGCCCCAGCTCTGTGCGAGTCTTATCTCTGCCGGTGTCTCATAGTTCGGTCCTGTAAACTGAACGTAAACACCTTCCTGAATCTCAACGCCACACTCCGCTGCACACTTGCGGATCACATCCTGAAGACGCTTGCTATACACTTCGCTCATATCCGGGAATCTTGTTCCAAGTTCATCTATATTCGGTCCGATCAATGGGCTTGGAACTCCTGTTGTAATATGATCTGTGATCATCATGAAATCTCCGGCTTTATAAGATGGATTGCATCCACCTGCCGCATTTGTAAGAAGAATCTTCTTCGCCCCAAGCATTCCCATCAGACGTGTCGGGAGAACAACATCAGACATCTTATATCCCTCATAATAATGAACACGTCCCTGCATGATCACAACCGGTGTATCCTCTACATAACCAAATACAAAGCGTCCTTTATGTCCCTTTACTGTAGAAACCGGAAATCCTTCAATCTCTGTATAATCGATGGTCTGCTCAATCTTGATCCCATCTGCGAAGTCTCCAAGTCCGGATCCGAGAATCAGTGCCACTTCTGGCTTAAAATCTATTTTCTGTCTTACACTTTCAAGACATGTAACTAATTTCTTATACATAATTTTCACTCTCCTTTTCTTTGTTTTCTGAACTTGAAAACCGGTAACATTTCGTGTAAATACTTATGCGCCATAAACTTCCCTCATTATCCGATACAATTTATCTTTTACATAATCTTCCGCAAAAGCCACATCTGCTGCATTCTTCATCAAAAGATAGATTTCATCATCTTGGATTCCGTATGTGTTTTGAATAAATTCCAGTTCCTTTGTCATTGTTGTATCACTGACCGTACGATTGTCCGTATTGACCGTTACTTTTAAACCGCCATTCAAGAACTCTCTGATCGGGTATTCCTCCGGTCCTGCTACTGCTTTTGTCTGCAGATTACTGATTGGGCACATCTCGATCCCGATTCCTTTTTCGGCAAGTTCTTTGATCAGATCACTATGTCCTCTCATTGCAATTCCATGACCGATTCTTCTTGCCCCAGATTCCACGGAATCTATGATATTCTGAGCACTTCCACACTCCCCTGCATGGATTGTGAACGGCATCCCAATCTTGTGGGTGTTTTGGAACAGATTTTTAAACTCTGACATAGGGTAGATGGCTTCTGCTCCTGCAAGATCTGCTGCACACACTCCTGAGCCAAGATATTCTCTCGCTGTACGTATCATGCGCCAGTTCATTTCTTCGCTGTGATGCCGCATCGCACATACAATCAGGCCGAAGTCAATTCCGAACTCTTTCTTACCTCTTTCAAGACCTCTTAGGACTGCTTCGATCACTTTGTTACAATTCATATCATCTGTCTCTGAAAGAAGGGGGGCGAAACGGATCTCAGAATAAATCACATTCTCCTGTTTCATATTTCTAAGCACATCATAACCGGCTTCTTCAAGACCTTCTTCATCTTGTAAGCATTGCCCCGGCAGAACAAACTTTTCCAGGTATTCTGCAAGACTGGTACAGTCATTTGACACACTCAGTTCTTCTTTTCCCACCTGCCTTCCCAATCTCTTTTCCACAAATTCCCGACTCAGTGATCCGTCCAGATGACAGTGCAATTCCACCTTTGGCAATTTTATAATATCTTCCCTTGTCATTGTTAAATCCCCCTTCCTTTGTCAGCTTTTAATTCGTATATATTATACCAAATTTAATGGTCCAAACCCAAGAGGCATCAGCTCTTCTAAAGTATAAATTTCATATCGTTCTTTATCCACTGCAAGAATGATCTGGAATGTCTTCGGATTACAGAATTCCATCATGACCTGACGGCATACACCACATGGCGCAGTGTATTCCGTCAATTTTCCATTTTTGCCACCGACAATGCAAATTGCCTGAAAATCACGAACACCTTCGCTTACCGCCTTAAAAAATGCAGTTCTCTCCGCACAGTTTGTTGGTGTATAAGATGCATTTTCTATATTACATCCTGTATAGATCTTTCCGCTCTTTGTTAAAAGCGCTGCCCCAACTTTAAAATTCGAATAAGGTGTATAGGAAAACTTAAGTTGCTCAATCGCTGTATCGATCAATTTCTCAACCATAACCTGTTCCATCACAGCCTCCTCTTTTCTTTCATATGCTACTACCTGTTTTCTTATTTGTTTTCCTGGTCTGCTTTGATCAATTTGCGAATTGCTTCAACGGCTACCTGGATTGCCATATCTGTATCATGAGCAACTGGATTCTCAAGACCAAGTTTCTCTCTTTCCTGATTTGCAACAACAAGAAAACAAGAACCTGCTCTTGCTCTTAATTTAGATGCACAGATAAACATTGCTGCTGATTCCATCTCAGATGCAAGGCATCCCATCATCTTCCATGCTTCCCATTTATTGATAAGTTCATATCCTACCGGCATTTTTTCTGGCTCATGCTGTCCGTAAAATGCGTCTTTGGACTGAACAACACCTGTATAATGTGTGAAGTTTTTCTCTTTTGCTGCTGCAACCAGTGCATTTGTGACATCAAGATCTGCTACTGCCGGATACTCGATCGGTGCATATTCTTTGGATGTTCCTTCCATACGGATCGCACCAGTTGCGATTACAACATCACCACTCTTAATCTCCGTCTGCATTCCTCCGCATGTTCCAATTCTTACGAAAGTATCTGCTCCACATTTGTACAGCTCTTCCATAGCGATTGATGCAGACGGGCCACCGATACCTGTAGATGTAACGCTTACCTTTACTCCGTCCAGTGTTCCTGTATAAGTAATATACTCTCTGTTATCTGCTACCAAAACCGGATCATCAAAATACTGTGCGATCTTAACGCAACGTTTTGGATCTCCCGGCATGATCACATAACGTCCAACTTCTCCTTTTGCTACCTGAATATGGTATTGTCTGCTCGGATCTTCTGAATAATTTTTCATAATTTTTTCACCTCTCTACCACTTCATATCTTATGCCATTGAGGGCACAACTACCTTGAACAGTACCTGTAGAAATTCTTGACTTCTTTTAATATTACTTTACTCTAATATCTTGTAAAACTCAAGCTACCTATTCATTGCATGAAATAAAACTCGACAAACTTTCAATAATCTTGTTCGAAAGTCCCTTTTATTAAAAAAAGGGGTAGTCTCAAAACAAGAAACTCGTTATAATAGGGGGCAGAAAATGGATGGAGGAATTCAAAATGAATAATGTAATTGAGATGAAGCACCCACTGATTCAGCATAAGATTTCCCGATTAAGAGACAAAAATACAGGAACTGCTGAATTCCGTGCGCTGGTAGAAGAAATTGCTATGTTAATGGGATATGAGGCTTTAAAAGACCTTCCATTAGAAGATGTGGAAGTCGAAACACCGATTGAAAAATGTATGACACCACAGATTGCAGGCAAGAACTTTGCTATTGTACCAATCTTACGTGCCGGTCTTGGAATGGTAAGCGGTCTTCAGGCTTTAGTCCCGACTGCAAAGATTGGTCATATTGGTCTGTATCGTGATGAGGAGACACATGAGCCACACGAATACTACTGCAAACTGCCAAGCCCAATCTCTGAACGTCTGATCGTTGTTACAGATCCTATGCTTGCTACAGGTGGTTCTGCTGTTGCTGCTGTTGATTTTATCAAACAACATGGCGGAAAGAAGATCAAATTCATGGCTATCATTGCTGCTCCGGAGGGCGTAGAACGTCTGATGGAAGCACATCCGGATATTCAGCTGTACGTAGGACATATTGACAGAGAACTGAACAAAGATGCTTACATCTGTCCTGGACTTGGGGATGCCGGGGATCGCATTTTCGGAACAAAATAAATAGATTTTGCAAAACAAAAAAGATATCGAAACACACTTACATTTTTCGTGTGCTCCGATATCTTTTTTATCTGTCCCTGGCCGAACAGATCATTTGGCTTATATTTTATGGTATATTTTTACATGGCAGTAAAATTGGTTTAATTTCTGATTTCATAAATCTGAGTCGCTTTTCAGGCATGAGCGGCTCAGATTTTTCGAGTAAACTTTAATGTCCTGACACAACTTATTTAATAAAGCTTACATGTTTGCAGATTTCTTCGATCGCTTTTTCTTTTCTCTCATTGAAGACTACTTTGTTCTCTTCAAACAGGTTACGTCCCTCTGTATCAATAGATACGATCAGTGGTCCGAACTCTTTTACGCGGCAGTGCCACAGTGTCTCAGGCATTCCGAGGTCTCTCCACTGAGCATCAACGATTTCCTCAACTTCTGTTGCTGCAACAACAGCATTTCCTGCCGGGAATACGCAGTGGATTGCTCCGAATTCTTTACATGCACGCTCTGTGTTTTCTTTCATTCCACCTTTTCCGATGATCACACGAACTCCGGACTCTTTTACAAATTCATACTCAAATTTTTCCATACGCATACTTGTTGTCGGTCCTACAGAAACCATTTCAAATTTATCATTTTCAAGTGGTCTGATGATCGGGCCTGCGTGGAAGATTGCTGCATCTTTTACATCAACCGGAAGCTCACGTCCTTCTTCAACGAGTCTTCTGTGTGCAACGTCACGGCAAGTTGTCATGCTTCCGTTCAGATAAATGATATCTCCTGCATGAATATCTTTGAGATCCTCAGCTGAGACTGGTGTTGTTAAAATCTTTTTTCCATCTTTTATTTCCAGCATTATAATGTCACCCCCGAATGTGTTGTGATTGTGTAGTTAAGGTCCTTATCAAATACAATGTGTCCACGTCTGTGTGACCAGCATCCAACATTAACAGCAACTCCAATTGTGGATGGATGTCTTGCTGTATTCTCAATGTGAACTCCCATAACAGAATACTTTCCGCCCATTCCCTGAGGTCCAAGTCCAATTGCGTTAATTCCATCCTCAAGCAGTTTCTCCATAGACGCTGCACGTTCATTTTCATTGTGGCTTCCAAGCGGTCTCATAAGAGCTTTCTTGGAAAGTAATGCCGCTGTCTCAACAGATGTAGCAACACCGACTCCGACAAGCAGCGGAGGACATGCATTCAGTCCGTAAGATGTCATAACATCAAGGACAAATTTTGTAACTCCTTCGTATCCTTCGCCCGGCATAAGAACCATAGCTTTTCCTGGCAGTGTACATCCGCCACCTGCCATGTATGTATAGATTTCGCACTGATCACTATCCGGTACGATATCCCAGAATACTGTCGGTGTTCCTTTTCCTACATTCTTTCCTGTGTTGTACTCATCAAATGTCTCAACACTGTTATGACGAAGCGGTGCTTCAAATGTAGCCTTTACAACTGCTTCCTTTAAGAGTGCTTCCAGTTCTCCAATGAGTGGGAAGTTTGTTCCGCATTTTACCCAGAACTGTAATACTCCTGTGTCCTGACAGCTTGGTCTGTTCAGCTCTTTTGCAAGAACCTGGTTCTTCTGCATTGTCTGATAAATAACCTTTGAAAGCGGGCTGTCTTCTTTTTCTGCAAGCTCGTCAATCTTTGCTTTGATGTCATCCGGCAGTACTTTACCAATATAGGAAACAAAGTTCGCCATATAAGTAGTAAGCTGCTCTACCTGTGCTTTTTTATCCATTTTTAGGTCTCCTTTCATTACTGCTGCAATTTCCAGTAACTTTGATGATTAGGTTAGTTCATTGTTTTATAGTTTCTTTTATATCTCACTCCAACAACATATCTTCTTACGGGAAGAATGGAAATGCGATTGGAAGGATAATCATACTTACAACTGTTGCAATGATGATCAATGGGAATCCTGCTTTTACATAGTCCATAAACTTGTATCCGCCGGCTCCAACCACCATTGTATTTGCTGGCATTCCGATTGGTGTCGCATATGCGCAAGAACCACCGATTACACAAGCCATCAATACAGCTCTTGGATCTGCTCCCATTCCCTGTGCGATTGAAAGACAGATTGGAACCATCAGCGCTGTTGTTGCTGTATTTGACATGAAATTTGTCATGATACAACACAGCAGGAATACAACAAGTGTCAGGATATATGGAGATGGGTTCGCACCCAACGCTCCAATTACTTTATTAGCGATCACTTCTCCGGCTCCTGTCTCCTGAAGAGCAGATGCGAGGGAAAGTGTACCACCGAACAGGAAGATTGTCTTAAGATCGATTGACTTAAGTGCATCTTTTTCTGAGATAACTCCTGTAAGAATCAGAAGCAGTGCTCCGATTCCACCGGAAATACAAAGCTTGATACCGATTTTATCTTCGAAAATCATTGCCAGCAATGTAAATACCAGGATAATCAGTGATAACCACTGTTTCCATTTCGGCACATTATCGAAATTCTTTGTTGTATCAAAAGCTCCGTCATCCTTCACATCGTGACTTGGAAGCAGTCTGTAACCGATTGTTGCGTAGAAAATAATTCCTACGATCAGAATCGGCATACCGACAACTGCATACTCAAAAAATCCAAATTTTAGTCCGATTTCACTGAGTGCACTCTGTGCGATCAGGTTTCCCGGTGCACCGATCAGGGAAAGATTTCCTCCCATTGCTGCTGCAAATACTAGCGGCATCAGAAGTCTGGATCTTTTGTATCCTGATTTTGCTGCAATTCCGATAACTACCGGAATCAGAACTGCTGCAGTTCCTGTGTTTGACAGGATTCCGCTCATCAATCCTACGATCACCATAATCGCAATGATCAGCATTCTTTCTGTCTTGGCGAACTTCGTAACAATTCCTCCGATTTTATTCGCCATTCCTGTTTCAAATAACGCACCTCCTACGATAAACATTGCTACAAAAAGGATTACGTTACTGTCAATGAACCCTGCAAAGGCTGTTTTCACGTCTAAAACCCCAGTCACTACAAGACCGATACAGACAATCATTGATGTTACTCCAAGCGGTATCTTTTCTAATACAAACATGATTACCGCAAACAGGAGAAACAGAAGAGTTATTGTTGATGGACTCATATGTTTTCCTCCATTCCTTTGTTTCTGTTTTTCTTTTACTTCTTAACTTTTTCAAATCTTTTTCAGCTATTATTTTTAGCTTCGCTTTAAGTAATTTCCGGCCGTTTCGATTACCTCTCTGCTATGGTTGTATTATAGAAAATACAATCGAAAATGTACATTCTGAAAAAAATATGGTACTATAAGAAAAAACTATGGAAACCTTTAGTACGCAATAATTTATATATAGGAGGTTTTTACAAATGAAACTGACACAACTCGAATATTTCTGTGTTGCTGCAAGATACCACAATATCACACGCGCATCCAAAGAGCTTTTTGTTACCCAGCCTTCGGTATCTAATGCGATCAAAGCTTTGGAAGAAGAATTCGGCGTGAATCTTTTCTATAGAAACAATAATAAACTGACTCTGACACCGGAAGGTGAAAAGTTCTATCAAAATGCCGAAGAACTTTTGGCTCATGCGGATGCTGTCAGATCTGAACTGCACGAACTCCGCAAGCAGATTACACCTGTCCGCATCGGAATCCCGCCAATGCTTGGAACCATTTACCTGCCGGATATGTATCTTTCTTTGAAGGAAGAATTCCCTGACGTAGATTTCCGCCTATATGAATATGGATCGATCAAAGCCTGTGAACTTGTTCTGGAGGAGAAACTTGACCTCGCGATTGTCAATGCAGAACAGTCTGCGATTGATAAATGCAACCTTCATATTATTGATAATGAAGATCTGCTCTTCTGCGTGTCAAAGGATCATCCACTTGCAGAACAATCCACGCTTCTTTTAAACATGCTGACTGATGAGCCATTGGTTCTGTTTAACACTGATTCTGTTCAGGTTATGACACTGACCCGTCAGTTCAAGGCCGCAGGAGTAAACCCACACATTGTTCTGAACACCAGTCAGATCACAACGCTAATCAACATGGTAAAGGCAGATAAGATTGGCTGCTTTTTATATAAATCTATGGTAGATATGTACCCTGATCTTGTCGGGATACCTGTCTTTCCGGCAATTGAACAGCGTATTGGTGTTATCTGGAGAAAAGGAAAGTATCAGAACGCTGTGACCGAAAAAGTTATTAGATATTTGAAGAATTATTAATCGTTATGCCAATCAATTTATTTAACAACTCATTATTTTTAAAGGCGGATACATTGTACTGTACCCGCCCCTTATAGATTTTAATTCTCTTTTTCTGCCATTTTCTTTAAGTCCTCCTCGCATTTCCCACTGAGAGACCGCATCCAGCGAATAATACCCGACTCATTTCTTATCTTCTATTCATATAAGAAATCGACGACAACGTCTGCAGGTGCGCCGGACAGATATCTCTGCATGCCAGTGATTTCGAACATTGCTTCGCAAAATGTTCTTCATACTGTTTCTCCAATGCCCGCTTTCGATTCAGACTGGAAGAATGCAGAAGATACGCATTATTTGCAAACTCTGCGCCATAGAAATCATCTTTTGCCCCAAGATAATTCGGACATACTTCCAGACAAAGTCCACATTTCAGACACTTTGCTGCCGAATACTGATGATCATGCTCTTTCGGATCTGGATGTTTTCGAATTCCAAGGTACATCATTGCTTCCTTCTGGCGTTCCCATATTACAGATCTGTCAACAATCAGATCTTCCACAACCGGAAATTTTGTAAGTGGTTCCAGCCTTAAAATCTCTGTATCATCTGTATTAATGAACACTCCACATGCCAATGCCGGATGCCCGTTGATCACCATTGCACAACTTCCGCACATTTTCTGCATACAACCACATTCCCAACGGATTTTTCTACATTGTTTTCCTTTGATATCTTCCAGCTGGTCACGTTCATTTAACTTCTCGAGAATCGCGGCTACTGTAATTCTTCCCTCTCCTCTGAAATGAAAAACTTGCCAATACGGCGCTGATCTTCGGTCATCCTGTCTTTTGATTCTTACTTTCATCTCACAGCGCCTCCCTTTTCTCCTGACTCCTGTTCAAAATAAATCCTGATTTTTTCGTCTTTAAACTCTGCAACGGAACATTTCATGAATTCTGATTTTTCACCTGGAAAATCTTTTCGGAAATGAGCTCCTCTTGATTCACGTCTTTCCACAGCACTCATAAGTGTCGCTTTTCCAAGAACAGCCATCGGATATAATCTGTAATTTTCATAAACAGATACCATTGGATCAATCGGAAATGTCCTCAGCTCATTCAAGCTGGAATCCAATGCGTAAATACTATCCTGAAGAACTTCTCCATCACGGATCAAATCCATGCCATAACTCATGATCTTCATTAATTTACGCAGTGTTGCTGTCGCTGAATACTTGCCCCGATACTCTGACATCTGTTCTATACGATCAATTTTCTCCTGCTCATGCTCAATATAAGGAACAAACAATTCTTCGCACATCGGCTGACCCTGTCCCTCATGCACCGCATGCGCTGCTGTTCTTCCCGAATGAACTGCTGTCATCAATGAATTTCCACCAAGGCAATTTGCACCATGATATTTTGACGCAGCTTCTCCCACAGCATACAATCCTGCAATATTCGTCTGATGCATTCCGTCCACTTTAATACCACCCATAAAGAAATGGATTGCCGGCGTTACAGGGATCGATTCTTTTGCAGTCTCCAGATAAACCTGTCCGGGACACATTGCAATTTCTCTTGCGACAAGATCTCTTGACATCAGATTGCCTTCCGTACCATACTTTTCTTCCATAAAATAAACACTGTGGCTTCTATTCTTATAATAAAGTCTCCAACCTTCACTTCTGACAGATTCCGAGATTATAACCCTCTTATTTCCTCTCTGAACCGTAGTCGGATAATACTGGATAAATTCGAGATTTCTCAGCTGCACTCCCTGTAAAAAAAGCTTTCCTGTCACATAACCATCATTTAATTCAGATCCAGTGGTTTTTCCATATAGCTTGTTCATTCCACCGGTAGCACAGATTACTGCATCCGCATAAACCGGAATCAACATTTTAGATTCTGGATTATAAAATAACGCTCCATAACACTTTTCATCCCGAATAAGAGCGGAATAAAAATACAATCCGATTTTCTTTTCTATTTTACCTTTAATCTCATACTCAAGACACTTCTGTGTCATTGCCGTAACAATCTGTTTTCCAGTGGAATCCCCTGCATAAACAGTTCTTTTTCTACTCTGTCCTCCGGAAGCTTTCACTTTCCATGTATCATCTTCATTTCGATCAAAAAGAACTCCCATCTCATCCAGCCATTTCAGATGTTCCGGTGCTTTCTCACAGAGATTTCTCACATCCTCTTCTTTTTCAAGAAAACACCCACTCTCCAGCGTATCATTCGCATGCCACACTACAGAATCCTCCTCTGCGGTATCAACTACTGCATTGATTCCTTCTGCTGCCATAACTGACTGTGTACGTTCTGACTGAATCGGTGATACAAGAATTACCTCATCATCAAGTTCTGCTGCTTCTATTGCAGCAGACATCCCGGCAATTCCATTTCCTATAATCAATACCTTCATTTGTCATCTTCTCTTTCCTAAAAATCTCACCTGTTCTCCTACAATCTTATCCGCGCAGCCACCGTAAGAACCATTAATAATCCACAGATGATCCATGTTACATAATCCACAAGCTTCTCCATCCTATCGTTCTTCAACAAACCAAGCGTCAGCATAGAACGGCTGAACGATACACTCAGATGCAGAAATGCCGCACCTGCAAAGAGAATCTCCGTCACTAATACAAGAAACTTTGCTCCACCAGAAAATGATGCTCCACTTATTATAAGATGAAGTACTCTCATGTGTGGATACAATAAAATCAGTATGACAATTCCACTGATTCTCTGCGTAATTAATCTCCAATTCTCTTTCCTGTATCTGTGAAAATTAAGTATTCCACGTCTTGGATAATAACTTACAATACAAAGAACTACATGAATCAAAACTGTCGCCACAATCCCTCCTGCGAGTATCTGACAATCAGAATAATCCTGTCCACCTGTCAACACAGGAATGGACATGGTAAGCATATGTCCAAGTAAGAATAACGTAAGCATCCAGGAACATACTGCGTTCCATTTCTTTATCATTAATCAGCACCCCTTCTGTATCTTATTCTCTCTACTTTTAATCTTCCACATAAACAGCGCGGGTACGCTCTCCATCTTCGATCAATTCTACCTTTGGAAAACTTTGTATATACTGCTTAAATTGTGAGTATCCATAATCCCGTACTTTAAAATCACCAAACTGAATACGAATTCGATTCCCCAGTGTTCCAAGAGAGATCCCCTGATCCCCTGTCATCTGGATCTGTCGGATAATATACTCTTCAAGCATATCTTTCTTACTCTTATCTTCATACAGAGTAACCGAAACTTTCGTTCCTTCCTGGATCAGCTTTAATTTCGGTAAAGTTTCAAGGAACTTGGATAACAAACTGTAACCATAACGTCGAACATCAAAGTCCGGATATACTTTGACCAGCCGGCTTCCAACTTCACCAAGCCCGGTTTCCCTGTCGTTATTCTGGTTTTCCGTAATGATCTTAACCACGATTTCTTCTATTTTTTCCTTTGATACCTTTTCAATCTTTTCTTTTGAACCTCTTCCATTCGACGATGATAATGAAGCACCGGAAATTTTCTTCTGTCCCCTTCCAAACACATGCGGATGATAAGACTTTCCTTCGCTCTCTTCCTTCTCTATCGTGTTGTCTTCCAGAAGCACCTCTAATACGGTGAAGATATCACAGGCTTTACGGAACGGAAGCGGTGTCTTGTCCTCGCCCATTCCGATTACCATCTTTCCACTTTCACGAAGCCGGCTTGCAAGCTTTGTAAAATCACTGTCACTTGATACCAGACAGAACCCCTCCAATTCACTTGTATAGAGCATGTCCATTGCATCAATGATCATGGCAGAATCTGTAGAATTCTTTCCCTGTGTATAACTGAACTGCTGAATCGGCGTAATAGAATTTTGAAGAAGTTCTTCCTTCCAACTCGCACTGTTTGACTTTGTCCAGTCTCCGTAAATTCGTTTGTAAGTCACGTTTCCATATTTAGATAATTCATCCAGGATTGGCTTAATATATTTTGCGGATACATTATCCGCATCGATTAAGAGTGCGAAACGGTCTTCCATGTCTGATACTCCTCTCCTGCAAGATTCTTCCATGTAAATACACCGTTTTCATAAATCATATAACTGTGCTCGGATCCTTCCTTCGGAATCGAAACAGAACCTGGATTTAAGTACTGATATTTTCCACCGTTCATATCAAGGATTTCCTCACATGCCGGAATATGCGTATGTCCGTTCAAAAGAATATCTCCGTCTTTCAGCATCGGAAGCTTATGTGGATTATACACATGTCCGTGTGTTGCAAATATTGTAACATCACTGTTCTTTTCTTCCGGATCTCCTGACAGATTCAGATAACAATAATCTGCCAGAATTGGGAACTCCAATACCATCTGATCCACTTCTGTATCACAATTTCCTCTCACACAAAGAAGTTCTTTCTTCATTGGATTAAGCATTGCGATCACTGTCTTCGGTGCATATCCTTCCGGCAGATCATTTCTCGGTCCATGATAAAGAATATCTCCTAATAATAATAATTTGTCTGCGCCTTCTCTTTTATAAGCCTCAATCATCTGTTCACAATAAAATGCTGATCCATGAATGTCAGATGCAATCATTAATTTCATTTTTCACGTCCTCCTGTCTTTCTAAATAGTTTCTCTATAATAAATGAAAAAAGCAGTGACTCTTTTCTTGAGACACCGCCTCTTATTATTTTGTGCCTGTGGATATTATAACACAGAATGAATCACAGAGAAAAATATTTTCCTACAATTTCAAAAGGCGCCGGACCCACACTCAGCACAGCTTTATGGAATTCTTTCTGGGATTGATTTCCAGATTTTATCCATTCCTTTTTCAACTCCAGAAATTTTATATATCCGATATAATATTTCAAATAATTTCCCGGCGATCCCAGAATCAGATTATAGATTTTATCAACCGTTTCGGCATCTTTAATTCCGTATCTCGCATAAAATTCTACTGTATCCATTCTGCTCCATCCTTCGTAATGGATTCCCATATCTGCCAATGCATAAAGTGCAAGAATCACTGAACTGTTCTTCTGAAGAATTGCTGCCTGAGTCTTAGATAACGGCATCAGATAATAGCTGCACATCTCCGCATAAGTTGCCCAGCCTTCTACATATCCGCCAAAATTTAAAATACTCCTGACGGGATCAGGATCCGTGCTTTCAAAAAAGATTGTCTGGTACAGATGTCCCGGATACCCCTCATGTGCCAACGTTGTAAACAGTGCCAAATCATCTCGCATCTGTATTTGGTTTACATAAATTACATTTTCTTCTGTATAGTCAATTGCCGGTATCATATAAAATGCGGGACTTAAATGTTCCTGCATTTCCTCCGGTACATATTTTATCCGCAGAGAAGTTTTTGGAATCTCAGGAAATGCAGTCCCTATCCCTTTTTTTAACTTTTCTAAAATTCTTTCTGCTTTCCCATCTTCCAATATTGCTGCTGCCTGCTTCGCTTCGTTGACTGCTTCTTCCATACCGGTAATATCTTCTGAAATTTGTCTACGTGTTAGTTGCTCAAGCTCTTGAATCGTGTCTGTCACTCCTACACTCTGCTGTATATACCATTCGTAGTATTTTCTCCCTTCCGGAAAATAACACAATCCCTTTTCATTCGTTCCCTTCCCTTTCAATTCCTTAACCGCCTGTATCAAATCCTCATACGCCGGATAAACCTGCTCTTCCATCTGCCTGGCGTTCTGCTGAATATAATCACTCTTTTCTTTTTCAGACAGTTCCTGTAATTCACCTATTCTGGACACAAATGTCGAGTACAAATAATTTCCATTTCCCATTGCAAGAAATGCATTACATTGTTCTAACACCTGATCCGCCATTTCATCTGACAAAAACAATCCTTTGTCTGCTTTTTCTCTTTCAAATGCAATGATCTGTTGAAAATAATCCCTTGTCTCACTTAAAACATCCAGATACTCTTCCACATCTGTCCTGTCATAAAACTGATATTCAGATAATACAATTGGAATCTGCGTCTGTACTCCATTGACTGTATTTAACGGTTCTTCATAATACAGATAATCCGCTTCTTCTCTCAAACTTCTCAGATATTGCTTTAACAGATCGTATGTAATTTTATTCTTTACATTCAGTTTTTCATAAGAAAATGTATACAATGCCTGCTGTATATTCTCCGCTGCTGTCTTAATCTGAGTACTGTCTGTCTGTATCGTTCCATATGCTGTATCCGCTTTATCAATCCCATACGCTTCTGGCTCTTTTAATGTATAGTGCAGACTGATCTGGCTTGCAGCCACCTCTTTGCAAAACAATTTTTCTGTAAACGATGTAAATCTTTCATTCTCCACCTCTTTACTGCTCTTTTTTTCTTCTAAAAATGTTGCTTCACAACCGTTTAAAAAGAAAATAGAACTGAAAAGAATACTGATACTACATACAATACTTACACACTGCTTCTTCCGCCTTTTCCAAAATTGAATCAACATAGCAGACTCCGACAGTTATTTCTCTAATTTTATGCATTGGCTTCCTTATTTATACATCGCTGAAATTTGTTTCCAAACAGTAATGCATCCCCTCTTTATTTGTGATAAAATACAACTATATAAGATACAGGAGGCGTTGTGTATGGCCAGCTTAATATTTGAACATTTGAAAAAAGTATATCCGAACGGATTCGTATCTGTAGACGATGTCAGCCTCTCGATCGAGGACGGTGAATTTGTTGTATTCCACGGACCAAGCGGATGCGGAAAATCTACAATTTTACGGATGATTGGCGGCCTGGAAGATATTACTTCCGGAAAGATCTATCTTGATAATACCTTTTTAAATGACATTCTTCCACGCGATCGGAAGCTTGCCATGGCATTTCAGAATTACGCTCTCTACAAGTACATGAATGTATATGATAATATGGCACTTGGACTGAAGCTTCGTGATCTTCCGCGTACAGTTATCAATACCCGCGTAAAGACTGCTGCCGCTTTTCTTGGAATTTCAGACATTCTTACGAAAAAGATCCGTTCTATTTCCGATTCTGAACGTCAGCGTGTCGCACTTGGACGTGCTATTGTCTGCCACCCAAAAGTTCTGCTTGTAGATGAAGATTTTGCCCATCAGGATGATGATCTTCGGAAAGATATGATCCATGATATTCTCAAGATTAACAAAGAGCTTGGAATTACGGTTCTTTATGTCACAAATAACTACGAAGAAGCCGTTTCCCTGAATTCTCGTGTCATTTTTATGAAAGACGGAAAAGTAATTGAGGACAGCATTTAAGCTGTCCTCTCATTTTTTACCCAGACAACTCTCAAAACATGCTTCTTATGATTTTTGCTTCTCCAGGTAATTATAAATTTCACGCTTCTGAACTCCGCGGTCTTTCGCGACCTTTTTCATTGCTTCTTTGCGATCGAGCCCCTGAGAAATATAATGCTCCATATGATCTTCGATGCTCATATCTTCCCAGCGCGCTTTTTCTTCCTGACGGATTTCTTCCCGGCTTCTCCCTGCAATTACAATCACGCACTCTCCCTTCGGATCATTCGCCTCATAATAAGCTACTGCTCCTTCAAGTGTTGATTGAAATGCTGTCTCATGCCTTTTGGTCAGTTCTCTGCAAACCGTTACTTTTCGATCTCCCAGACGCTCTGAAAGAAGTTTCAAAGTCTTTACCAGACGATGCGGTGCTTCATACATTACGATCGTTCTTGTCTCAGCAGCCATCTCTTTTAAAACTTCTTCCCGCTCTTTCTTATCTGTCGGAAGAAATGCCTCAAATGCAAATCTTCTTGTCGGAAGTCCTGACATTGTAAGCGCTGTAACACATGCCGCCGGTCCCGGAACAGAAGTTACTCGAATCCCTGTTTCATAACACATTTTCACCAGTTCTTCTCCCGGATCAGAGATCCCAGGTGTACCTGCATCTGTAATTACCGCAATATCCAGTCCTTCTTCCAGCTTCTCCACCAGTTTACGACCTTTATCAAACTTGTTATATTCATGATAACTTGTCATTGGTGTCTGTATTTCGAAATGATTTAACAGCTTAATACTGTTTCTTGTATCTTCTGCTGCAATCAGATCCACCTCTTTCAATGTTCTGATCGCACGAAATGTCATATCTTCCAGATTTCCAATCGGTGTTGCTACCAAATATAATGTTCCTGCCATCTTCATCTCCCATGACTTTGTAACTGTTCAGTTACCTTTGTTTTTCAGAATTATTTCCGTTCTTCTGCAGTAAAGTCCCATCCTTCGCATACATAATGATTGGTGGCTCTATCGTCACTCTGGGTTTTGCCCCACGCATTCCTTCCACCAGAACCATTGTCGGTTCTTTATCTATATACGGATGAATAAACTGAATCCGTTTCGGTTCAATCTTATATTCATGCATCTTCGTCAAAATCTCTGTCAGCCGGAACGGTCTGTGGATCATATAAAATCTGCCTTTATCCTGAAGAAGCCGCATACTTTCTCTTAAAATATCATCTAATGTACACAACACCTCATGCCGTGCAATTGCCTTACTGTCATCTGGATTCCGAAGTCCATGATCCGCTAACATATAAGGCGGATTCGTTGTGATCACATCAAAAAAGGCTGGCTTAAATCGTTCTGCCGCCTCTTTAATATCTCCGGTTACAATGCTAATTCTGTCTTCCAGATGGTTATGTGCAACACTGCGTCTTGCCATTTCTGCAGTCTCAGCCTGTATCTCAAGCCCTGTAAAATGCTTTCCTTTCGTCTTTCCTGCAAGTAGAACCGGGATGATTCCATTCCCGGTTCCCATATCAAGCACGGTCTCTCCCGGCTTTATTTTTGCAAAATCAGAGAGAAATACTGCATCCACTCCAAAACAGAATTTTGAAGGATTCTGGATCAATTCTAATCCTCCAAGCTGCAGATCATCCAAACGTTCGCCTGGTCTCAGATTATTTATCATCTAACTTCGAAGCTCCCTCTTTCTTCTCCATCCGCTCAAGTGCAGCAAGTTTCTTCTGCTCTTCTTTCGATACTTTCTGTTTCTTTCTTCTCGGACGGAATTTCAGATCATCCGCTTTATACTCGCGAATCTCTTTCTCGTCATTCTCCAGATTAACAATAACTTTCACAAGTCTGCGAAGTACACTCAAAGAATGTACTGTTCCAGTCAATCCATCACTTGTTGTCACATTATCTCCAACAGAAGGTAACTGACTGTTAAGCACTTCATAAGTCTCTTCCTCATTCGTCAGGCAACACATCAATCTTCCGCAGACCCCTGAAATCTTTGTCGGATTCAGAGACAGGTTCTGTTCCTTTGCCATCTTGATTGATACCGCTGCAAACTCTGTCAGATATGTGCTGCAGCATAATGGACGTCCACAGATACCAATTCCTCCGCGGATCTTCGTCTCATCTCTGACCCCGATCTGACGAAGCTCAATTCTTGTTCTGAACACAGCTGCCAGATCCTTTACAAGTTCACGAAAATCAATACGTCCGTCCGCTGTAAAATAAAACAGGACTTTATTATTATCAAAAGTATATTCTGCTTCAATCAGTTTCATATCCAGTCCATGCTTGCGGATCTTCTCCTGACAAATCTTAAAAGCCTCTTTCTCTTTCTGACGATTCTTCTCTACCGTCTTCTCGTCCTGCTCTGTTGCAATACGAATCACAGACTTCAAAGGCTGAATCACTGAATCATCGTCCACCTCTTTTGGTGCACTGACAACACGTCCGTACTCGATTCCCCGTGCTGTCTCCACGATTACGTGATCCCCCTGTTTGATTTCAAACTCCCCCGGGGAAAAGAAATAAATCTTTCCCGCTGTTCGGAATCTTACTCCTATTACTTTTGTCATGTATCTAGTTCTCCTTTATTGTAAGCAAGAGCAGTTCCATTGTCAGTTCAAAATTAACATTTGCTTTCAATCTGGCTTTCGCCTTTTCAATTGCGCCCAAAATATTCTCAATTCCTTCATAAGAGCTCTTACTTGCACGCGCCTTGATATATCTCAGCTGATCAGAAAATACTACTCTGTCTACATTCTTAGTTGCCTTATAAATTAATACATCTCTGTACCAGATTGCGATCATATCCAGATAGTCGTTAATCTCCATTTTATATGTCATACATTTTTTCACTGCATCCATCAGTTCTGAAACATTCATCTCATCAATATTTCTAAGTAAATGTACAACTTCTTCCTTAATCTCATTGAAATATTCTGATGTCGCAAGCATAATCGCTTTTCCCATATTTCCCTGGGCAAATGCTACACAGACATCTGCTTTATAATCAGGAATCTCCATCTGCTCCATCAGATATTTCTTTACGAGCTGATCTTTAATATTACGAAGTTTCATCATAACGCATCTGGAACGAATCGTTGGCAGTAAAGCCTCTGCATTCTCTGTCAGAAGCATGATCACCGCATATTCCGGTGGCTCCTCAATTGTCTTAAGCAATGCATTCTGTGCCTGGGCACTCATTAAGTCTGCCTCTGGAATAATATAAATCTTATACTTGCTACTGTACGGCTTGATCACGATATCATTATTAACCTGTGTACGAATATCATCAACACTGATCGTATTCGGTTTCTCATGTGTCACCTTAATAATATCCGGCTGATTGCCGCTCTGTGCCTGTTTACAGGACTGACATTTTCCACATGCCTCTCCGTCTTCCGCACGATTCTGGCACTGCAGGCTCATAGCAAAAAGATTCGCAAGAAGCCGCTTTCCAGATCCTCTTTCGCCATTCAGAATATATGCATGCGATACTGCATCAGCCTGAACTGCGCTCGAAATATACTTGATTATGTTTTTGTGCCCTACTACATCTTTAAAACTACTCATTTCTATCACCTGCCGTGTATCTTATTTCATCTTTAGCGGATAATCTTCTCACAATTATCCACCTAACAATAGTATATTCATAATTTTAACATCATTTTCTTACAAAACTATGAACTACCATTTAAGTATATCATAAATTCACGTTTATTTCTCGCAAAATTTCTTCCATACAAGTTTCCTTATCAATATTTTGAAATCTCCGCTTGATTCCCGCCCTTTCCAGATTCTCCTCCGAGAAATCTTCTGCATCTGCAAGAAATCTTCTGCACAGTTCTGCATACTGCGGTTTCGTCTGTGCCCGTTCTCTTTCTAACGCCCTCGACAGTCTTAATCCATCTTCTACTTCTATATATAATGGAACCATAACATCATCACCAAAATATTCTTTCAATGCATAATATGACTCAATTGTTCCGATCACAAGATAATCATACTGCCACAATTCAATCTGTCCATCATCTGCTGTAAAATAAGTCCAGATACCACACTTTGTATTGTAAGAACGAAACTCGATGATTTTCTCCTCGTCCATCATCTCATCAAATCGTTCCTGATCGACAAAGAAATATTCCACTCCGTCCTTCTCACCCTCACGCATTGGACGTGTTGTATATGGAACGATTGAATGAAATTTGGGCATCTTTTCTATCAATTCTTTGTAAATCGTATCCTTCCCGGAAGCACTTTTTCCCATAATATAAAATATTTTACCCATACTTTTTCTCCTGCTCTTAAACATGCATCTGGATTCGTATTCTCAACTTCCAGCCTGTCGGTTCTTTATTCTGGATTCCCCGCAACTAATAAACAATTCTCCTGGCTTAGCCCTTCAATGGAAAAACCCATCTCTTTATATTTTACCATCTTTTGCACAATAGTAGAAGTAATTCTCTCTCCAGGAACAATCATTGGGATTCCCGGTGGATAAAGATAGACATATTCCAATGAGATTCTTCCTGATGCCTCATTCCATTTCACACTCTCGCCTTCCATTCTCCCTGCTTCAAAGGAAGAATATGCTTGTTCTAATGGAATCATTTCATAAGAAATATTTTTTATAGTATGATCCTCATCATTCCCTGAAAGCTCTTCGCACAGAATATTTTTATCAATCTCCATCACTGCCTGAACCAATCTGTCCATTCCTTCTTGTGTATCTCCCGGTCCTGTCATAGCAATCACATAAGACCCGGAAGCCATCTCCATCTCCAAATGATAAGATCTCAGCATTTCCTGAAATCGTTTTCCATTCAAAACTTCCCCATCTGTATTCTTAAGATTTTTTACAGATAATACTATCTTTGACCGGTCATAATGTTCTGCCTCAATTAATTTTATATTCTTTAACTGCTTCAGTCTCTCTCTTGCTTGCTGCAAACACTCAACATAAGTGTCCATGATTTCTTCCCTGCGCTCATCCATTGCCCGGACACACTCATCAATGGATGCCATTAAAATATAAGAAGGACTGCTGGATTGAAGCATATGCAAATAATTTCTTATCCTTTCACGATCAGCATATCTCCCATTTATATGAAGCAATGCTGTCTGAGTTAAAGACGGAAGTGTCTTGTGAAGACTGTGGATCACCACATCAGCACCCCGTGTATTCGCATTTTGCGGAAAATATGAATGAAATCCAAAATGTGCACCATGCGCTTCATCGACGATCAGCGGAATCTTATATTCATGCACAATTTCCGCAATTGCTTCAATATCCGACACGACTCCTTCATAAGTCGGTGAAACAATGACAACCGCCTGAATATCTTCATATTCTTCAAGTAACTTCTTTATCTGGTCTACATGGATCTCACCATTAAGATCTGTCTCTTCCGAAAACTCTGGATAAATATATACTGGGCGTAATTCATTCATATATACCGCATTATATACCGATTTATGACAATTTCTTGCCATCAAGATTCTACCACCACGCTCCGTACATCCCATCACTGCACTCAAAAGTCCGACTGTACTCCCATTAACCAGATAATGCGTCTCTTCCGCTTGAAATACTCTAGCTGCATTCTCCTGTAATTCTTTCAACAATCCTTCTGCATGATGAAGATCATCAAATCCATCTATCTCTGTTATATCAATATTATATGGTAACCTGGCTCTCATGAGCTCCATATTACGCTTATGTCCAGGCATATGAAATGCATAATAATCTGAATTTCCATATGCAGTTAATTTTTCATATAAATATTCCATAATAACCTCTTATTTGTAAAAAGAACCTATCTGAATAATGATAGATTCTCCTGATGCCATATTTTATTTATATAAAGTTAAAAGCAGTAATCATAATAGATTACTGCTTTCTTTCAGTGAGCGTGCGGGGATTCGAACCCCGGACAACTTGATTAAAAGTCAAGTGCTCTACCACCTGAGCTACACGCCCTTAAACACTCGCAGAAGTAATAATATCATAAGTCTTATATAAATGCAAGCACTTTTTTCAGATTTTAATTTTAAAATGCATCTCGCCGTATCGCTACAGGCGATTCTAAATGGCGAGACACAATCTTATTTTTTCAAATCATAGAACTTTCCGCTCAGATTTTTCACCTTTACATAAGAAACATGATCTATAAACATTCTCGAAGTAAATACCGTTTTCCCATGATCGCAGAAAATCTCGATACTGGAATGATCTACCATAACCCGGACAGTCTGTTTCTTCTCTAACTGTTTTGCATAACGGATCGTTCCAAACTTCTCCGCATACACTTCTGTCATACCACTTCTGTCCAGACAATATTCTTCCCCATCTGCGCTTAAAATCAAACAGTTACCATCTTTATTTCCTATCTCTATAGAAAACGCACCTTCTGTATTTCCTTCAAGCTCAAAAGAACATTCTTCAACCTTTATATGCTCTGCAATGCTTCTTTCATTTGCACGAAGCTGCTTTAGCTCTTCTACCGGCTGCTGGATCAACCTATCTTTCTCTATCCAAATTTCTCTTGGAAGTGTTAACATGTGAGCCCAATTATTCTTATCAGTTGGATATTCGCTCTTAGAATTTCCAAGCCATCCAAATAAAATTCTTCGATGTTTTTCATCCTCATACGATTGAGGCGCATAGAAATCAAATCCCTTATCAAGTTCATACATTTCTGAAAATTGAAATTCTTTTCGTTCTGTATCCAATGGTTTTCCTATCATGTAAACTACGGAGAACACATTTTTATAATCATATTTATTCTCACTTGAAATTCCCATTGGAGAACAGAACAGCACTCCTTTTTGATTCTCTTCATAATAATTTGGACATTCCAACATGTAACCTAACATTGCTTCCTGTCCATTCTGAAGTAATCTCACTCTTCCGGCGTACTCATATGAATCTGCCTGCTTACCTCTGTACAACATCAGAATTCCTTCATGTTCTTTACTTTCTGCTCCTGTCAGCATCCAGTATTCACTGTCCCTTTTCCAGACATATGGATCACGGTAATTCATTGTCGTCTGATCCGGATCCATTTCTACAATCTTTTTCCGGTCTGTCAGTTTCTCACCATCAAATCTGGCATAACAGGTACATGGGATCATCTCTTCATTTTCAATTCCTGTATAGAAAACATGTACTTTTTCTCCCTCTTTTAATGCCATTCCTGTATAACACCCGTAAGAGTCTGATTCTGTATCCGGGTACATTGCCACACCATGATCTTCATAATGAATAAAATCTTTTGTTGTCAAATGATACCAGTGTTTCAACCCATGTACCGGTCCAGCCGGAAACCATTGGTAAAAAATATGGTGTATCCCATTAATCTCACACAGCCCATTCGGATCATTCATCAGACCGCATTTCGGTGCAATGTGCCATACCGGATAATACGGATCTTTCCTGGTTGTCTCCTGTATCCGTTGAAAATATTCAGCCGGCATATCCGTAATCCGAATATGCCGGTTCTGATGATTTGAAAAATCATACTGAAACATAAATTTACTCCTTTATACTGCTTCTGGATTCTTCTTCATAATCAGCCATGTGCCTGCAAATGCAACTCCTACAGAAAGCAGTAATACAATAATATACTCAATCATTCCTCCCTGAAGGTAAAGCAGCATACCAGGGATCATAGACGCTCCGGTTCCCTTTGCACACAAACCAACGATTGCTGCGAATCCACCACCTACAGCACCTCCAAGACATCCCATGAAGAATGGCTTAAGTCTTGGGAATGTAAGACCATACATAACAGGTTCGGAAATTCCGAATAATGCCGGGATCAGAGCTGGAATCATATTAGCTCTCTTCTGCTTATTCTTCTGCATCATGACAATTGCAAGTCCTGCTCCAAGCTGTCCTGCGATTGCTGCAGATCCCATTGGGTTAATATAATCTACACCAGTCTCTGTAAAAATACTTACAATAATCGGTGTTACTGTATGATGCATACCTACAGAACAGAGAATCTGAATCAGTCCTCCATAAGCGATTCCTCCAATTCCAAATGGAAGTTTCAGCATCATAAGGATCAGATCTGTTATTCCTTTTTCAATTCCTGAAAGAACCGGTCCTACAACAAAGAGTCCTGCCAAAAGTGAAACAAGTAAAGTAAGGAATGGTACAAGCAGCATGTCTAAGATATCCGGAATCACCTGATGTAACTTCTTCTCCAGTTTTGCTGCAAAGAATCCCATGAATAATGCAGGAATTACAGAACTCTGATAACCTGTAATATTTAAATGCAACGGTCCAAAGACAAAACTTAACGGATCAGCAACTCCATTTACCACATCCCATTTATTTGGAAGAGTTGGTGATACAAGCATCAGCCCAAGTACAATACCGAGGATCGGTGAGCCACCGAACTTCTTGCATGCAGACCATGCAACTAATACTGGGATAAATGTGTATGCTGTGTCTGTTAATACAGAAAATACTGTATCAAAAGATGGTGATAACTCAATTCCAAATCCATTTACAAGAAGACTTCTTACTCCCATCAGAATACCTGTTGCAAGAAGTACCGGAATGATAGGAATAAAAATATCAGAAATCATCTTTGTTGTACTCTGGAAAGATAATTTTTCCTTCTCCCCATTTTCTGTTACTTCAGCATCTCCAGCTGTCACTCCTGCCAGTTTCTGAAACTCAGCACAAACTTTATTCACAAATCCAGTTCCAAGAATCACCTGATGCTGGCCACTCTTTGAGAAATAACCTGCTACTCCCTGAATCTCTTTCATCCCCTCTTCATCAATAATAGATGCATCCTTTACTTCCACGCGAAGCCTGGTTGCACAATGTGTCGCACTGATTACATTTTCTTTTCCGCCAAATGCTTTCAGAATTTCCTGCGCTGTCTTTACAGGATCTTTTTTCATCTCTCATTACCTCCTATTTGTGCTATTATAACATATATCGTTTTTATCAAATCGATTCGATATGTTTGTTTTTTATAGTGGCCTTGGAATATTTCCTATCGGCCACTGTTATTTTTGTTTATCGAATCGTTTCGATATCTGTTGATTATAATAGATCATTACCATTTCGCTGTCAATGAATTTAATCAATTCTTTTTGTTTTCTGTATTTTTCAACAAATTAAAGTCGTGATATTTGGTAAAAAGTAACATGTAATTTAACATGTTTCACCACTTTGGACTGTCACGCCAAAAATAGATTCAACTTCTTCAATTTTTTTCCCTTCAATTTGCGAGATGATCATTGACACTAATTTTTGAGCCATTTCTTCAATTGGCTGAACAATCGCAGTCAGAATTTCTGGTCCGATTTTTGTAATATACGTTCCATCAATCGCAACTATGCTGAGATCCTCTGGAACTTTTCTTCCTCGTAACTGCGCTTCTCTCATACAGGCAGCTGCAGCCATATCAACACCAAGAATTCCATCCATATCATTACATGTCTCAAATGCACGAGCTGCAGCATCCTGATACTTTTCAGTAGTAAATGTATTATATCCCACAGAAATATCTACAACTTCACAACCTTTTTTCTGAAGTATTTCGCGGAATACCTTCTCCTTTTCATCCTCATAGTTCTTAATCGTATGAGAACTTACAAGCTGTACGACTTTCTTTCTGTTCTTCTCCAGAAAAAGCGACGCTGCTTTCTCTGCAACCTGTCTCTTGTCTACATGAACAGTCGGAATATAATCTGCCAAATAACAATCAATTGTTACGATTGGTCTGTCAATCTTAAGATATCTCTCCTTCTTCAGTGAATGAGCTCCCATAATCACGCCATCCATAGTTCTACGATCCAGCATCTGAAGGTAAGCTTCTTCTACATCTTCACGCCCAGCTGTTCCACAAACCAGTGCCTTATACCCTCTGGAATACAGTTCTTTCTCTGCGTATTTAATAAACGTACTGAAAAAGGGATGTGCGATATCTGGAACAATAATTCCTACAATTCCTGATTTTTGCATCTTCAGATTACGGCCAAGCTCGCTTGGAATATAATTTAATTCCTTCATTGCTTTTTCAATTTTTTTCCTGGTTTCGTCAGATACATATCCTTTATTATTACACACAAGTGAAACAGTGCTTCTTGATACTCCAGCTAATTTTGCTACATCTCCAATGCTTGCCAAATCAATCTCTCCCTATCATCAAATCATAAATCTACAGTTACTCTTCTGCATTAGAGTTCTTTCTCTAATAATAAAATATAGAAAAAAGACTGCGGTATACGCAGTCTTTCCGTTTACATAAAATAAAAATGCCCAGAACCGGAATCGAACCAGTGACACGAGGATTTTCAGTCCTCTGC
>ERZ506764.147-NODE-147-length-68132-cov-13.392174_pt1 | contig 68132 bp, 66 predicted proteins | sample MGYA00513041_ERZ506764 | MGnify/ENA metagenome assembly ERZ506764
AGATGGCAAACGCTTCCTGTATGGCTGGTATGGCATTCGCAAATGCATTCCTTGGTGTTAACCACTCCATGGCTCATAAGCTTGGTGCTTTCCACCACCTGCCACACGGTGTTGCTAACGCAGTAATCCTTACAGAGGTTATGAGATACAATGCAGCAGAAGTTCCGACAAAGATGGGAACATTCTCACAGTATCAGTACCCACATGCACTTGCAAGATACGCAGAACTCGGACGTTTCGCAGGATGCACAGGTAAAGATGACAAAGAAGTATTTGAGAACTTCATCGCTAAACTTGAAGAACTCAAAGAGAAGATCGGAATCAAGAAGACAATCAAAGATTACGGCATTGATGAGAAGTACTTCCTTGACACACTTGATGAAATGTCAGAGCAGGCATTCAACGATCAGTGTACAGGAGCTAACCCAAGATACCCACTCATCCAGGAGATCAAAGATCTGTACCTGAAATGCTACTACGGAAAATAAATCGCATTGCATAAGCAGGCATATGACCGTTAGAATCTAAAATATACGAAGAGAGACAGAATGATGTTGAAAAGCATTGTTCTGTCTCTTTTTTACGTGAGCAACGAGCCAAAGCTTATGATTGTTAATAAATAGACAACATATAAGAGGTAAAAAATCTTGTTAAAAACTGCACAAACTTGCTCTAAAGGGGTTTTATTTCTAAAAATTGTGAGATATAATGACATCATCAAAACAAAGTAAGAGCCGTAAGGCAAAAGGAACAGCCCCGCAGAGCTGAGATAAAATAAGAGCAGACAAGAAGGAGCGTTCAAGATATAAGGAGGTCTATATTATGAAGTTAGAAGAAAAAAATCTCATCGTGAAACGTGCTTACAAATCAGTCTATAAATGTGATGATTGTATCGTGAAAGTTTTTAATGAAGGACATCCGAAGTCAGATGTATTTAATGAGGCTCTGAATACTGCAAGAGTAGAAGAGACAGGTCTGGACATTCCAAAGGTAAAAGAAGTAACTCAGATTGATGGAAAGTGGGCAATTGCTATTGAGTACAAAGCAGGTAAGACACTTGAGGACATGATGGAATCTGATATGAAGAATCTGGAAAAATATATGGAAGACTTTGTTGATCTCCAGTTACAGGTTCAGAGTAAGAAATCACCGCTTCTGAAAGGAATGAAAGATAAATTAGCTCGTCAGATCAATGGATTGAAAGATCTTGATGCGACTACACGTTATGAACTTCTGACAAGACTTGAGAGTATGCCAAAGCATAATAAAGTATGTCACGGAGACTTTAATCCGAGTAATGTGATCGTAGGAAAGAATGGAAAGATGACTGTGGTTGACTGGGCTCATACAACACAGGGAAATGCAAGTGCAGATGCAGCAATGACATATTTGCTTTTCGCACTGAAAGATCAGAAAGTAGCAGATCTCTATCTGAAATTGTTCTGCAAGAAGAGTGATACAGCAATGCAGTATGTACAGCAGTGGCTTCCGATTGTGGCAGCAGCACAGTTATCTAAAGAAAATGAACTTGAAAAAGATTTTCTGATGAGATGGATTGATGTTGTTGATTATCAGTAGAAAATATGATTGATTAGTTGTTTCTGAAAAAGCGTCGGAGAATGAGAATTTCAAATAATAGATTCTCATTCTTCGACGCTTTAATAATTTACGCGAGCAACGAGCCAAAGTCCGTGCTTACACGAGACCTTGGCGACTGCCGCGATAACTTGAGAAACTCGCGGAGCGTGTTTCTCATAGTTACCAGCTAGTGAAGAAAACATTTCCACCGATGACAACACCAGTTCTATTTGTAGATGCTGCATATAAGAAATAATAGCAGTCAGATACGGAAGAATGCCGAGCACCGTTGATCGCATCTTGCGCTACTTGAATGGAAAGACTTCTTGGCCCTGCTTTTAAGACACGGTCTAAGGAACCTGTCCATACCGGAGCAAACTGTCCGCTTGCGTAAACAACACCTGAAATGCTGTTTGGGAAACGTCCGCTGTTCACGCGGTTCATAATAACTGTTGCAACTGCAAGCATAGATTCATAATCATAGCGAGCTTCACATTGTAGAATGGCTGCTAAGAGTGTAACATCATCTGAGGCAACGTTTGAGCCACCGGAAGAGTTTGAGCCACCGGAAGAGTTTGAACTACCGGAAGAACTTGAACTTCCGGAGGAACTGTTAGAAGAACTGTTACTACTAGAACTGTTCTGCTTGTTCGCACTGGCAGCAGCCTCAGCTTTTGCAGCTGCTTCGGCTTTCGCAGCGACTTCCGCCTGTTTCCGGGCTTCTTCTGCCTGACGAGCTGCCTCTTCTTCTTTGGCTTTCTGCAGTTTTGCATTCACCTCATTCAAATTAGTAGAAGTTGCCTCAGCTTTTGCCTGTAATTGTGTCTGCTGTGTCTGCAATTGGTTCTGTAAATCTTTCATGGAAACCTGCTGTGCTTCCAGGTCTGCTTTCTGATCGGCAATCTGCTGGTGAACATCTTTCAGATTGTTCAGAGCTTTGCGGTCGTAGTTACTTAAATTTTCAATAAAATCAGCTTTGTTTAGAAAATCTGACATATTTTCTGCTGAGAAAAGCATCTCAAGCATTGTAGCACTTCCGTGCTCATACATATATTTGATACGGCTTTTCATATCTTCATACTGCTGATCTTCGTTTTTCTGCGCTTTCTCAAGATCATCCTGCGTTTTGTCTATATCACTGTTGAGGAGCTCAACCTGCATCTCAGTATCAGATATCTTCTCACTCAGGGTGAGGATATCCTGGTTGATGCCTTTTAATTCGTTCTCAAGGGCAGAGGTCTGGTTTTGCAGATTGTCTATCGTGTCTGTAGCATAGACAGGAAGTGCAGAAAATACAATTGCAAGGGAACAAATGAGCGCGGTGCCCGTATGTAACTTGCTTTTTTTGTAAAATGCCATAATCTCAATATCCTTTCTTTAAATGACATTGCATAGTTGTTGAAAACCTATTATACTATAAAATAGAGAATTAATCAAATTGGCACGAAATATTTTATGATTGTTTTACGAAATAGTTAAAAAGATATTGCTTTTTGTAACAATTGACGGATAGAAAATACAGAAGATAAGGAAAAAAGTATGGAAAAAAAGGAAATTAAGATTGTTGGATTAGATCTCGATGGAACACTTCTTACAGATAAGAAGGAACTTCTTCCTTATACGAAGAATGTGATCGGAGAGGCACTGCAGAATGGTACAGTTGTTCTTGTTGCAACCGGAAGACCATGGACAGGAGTTCCGGAAGAATTACGTGAGCTTCAGGGGATGGATTATGCACTGACTGCGAATGGGGCAAGGATTATCGAGACGAGAACCGGAAAGGTACTGGAAGAACATCTGTTATCCAAAGAAGCAGCAAAAAAAGCAATTGCAATCGGAAGAAAATATGACACTCTGTTGGAAGTTTATTTTGATGGGCAGGGATATGCTCAGAAAGATGAGATCGCGCAGGTGAGAAAGTATCATAAGAATCCGAACATGTGGGATTATTTTCTGAGAACACGAATAGCGGTAGACAGACTGGAAGATCTGCTGGATGAAAAAGAAGGAAATCTTGATAAAGTGCAGATGTTGTTTGCAGATATGGAAGAGAGAGAAGAGGCATGGAAAGAGCTGGAGCGAGAAGGCGTCTTTGAACTGGTTGGCTCTCTTCAATATAATATAGAAATCAATGCAGTTGGTGTAAATAAAGGAACCGGACTTGTGAATCTTGGCAAGATGCTTGGAATCAGGCGGGAAGAGATCATGGCGTGTGGGGATGGCGATAATGATATCGCAATGCTCAAGGAAGTTGGATTTGGGGTTGCCATGGCGAATGCCGAAGAAAAGGTCAAAGCTGTAGCTGATTATATTACGGAGAGCAACAATGATGAGGGGGCTGCAAAGGCCATCGAGAAGTTTGTTCTGAAACGAGGAGGGGAATCATGTTAGAAGTATTAAAGGTTATCATTTTAGGAATTGTGCAGGGAATCACAGAGTGGCTTCCAATCAGTAGTACAGGTCATCTGATTCTGGTAGAGCAGCTGATCCAACTGAAGCAGAGCGAGGCATTTACGAATATGTTCAATGTGGTGATTCAGTTTGGATCGATCCTGGCAGTTGTAGTAATTTATTTTCATAAGTTAAATCCGTTCTCACCGACGAAGACGGAAAAGCAGAAGAAGATGACAATTCAGTTATGGATTAAAGTAGTGATCGGAACAATTCCGGCACTGATCGGAGGCGTGTTGCTGAACGATCTGATTGAATCAAAACTGAGTAATGCATATGTTGTTGCATTGATGTTGATCGTTTATGGTATTTTATTCATTGTAATTGAAAAACGTAATGAGACAAGAGAACCGAAAGTAAAAAGATTCTCTCAGCTTTCTGTGAAGACAGTTCTTCTGATTGGAGTTTTCCAGATGATGGCGATGATTCCTGGGACGTCCAGATCCGGAGCAACGATTGTCGGAGCACTGGCACTTGGGGTTTCAAGAAGTGTTGCAGCAGAGTTTACATTTTTCCTTGCAATTCCGGTTATGTTTGGAGCAAGTGCACTGAAGTTGTTTAAGTTCGGTCTGGCATTTACCCCAATGCAGGTATTTCTGCTTCTTCTTGGAATGATCGTATCCTTTGCAGTATCTGTTATAGCGATCAAGTTCCTGATGAAATATATCAAGAACCATGACTTTAAGGCATTTGGATATTACAGAATCGTACTTGGAATCGTTGTATTTTTATTCTTTGGTATCCAGGCTTTATTCAAATAAGGTATGTATTATTGAATAGAGTGCAGTGTGTTTTACTGTTCACAGTTATTGTGAACAGTAAAATTTTGTATTTCCAAAAGAAATCGTGCATAATTACGTCTTGCATTTTATGAAAAGCATGTTATAATTATTAACATGTTTTGAATTTTTATGCAGAGAAAAGAGGAGGAGCTTAAGATGAAGAAGTTTTTATCAGTATTTCTTACTGCAGCATTAGCAGTCAGCATGCTGGCAGGTTGTGGTAGTAAGAACGAAACAGTAACAGCAAAGGTAATCGATATTGACCTTACAAATGAAGAATATGCATTTGGTGTGGACAAGAATCAGCCGGAACTTCTTGAGAAGACAAATGAGTTTATTGCAAAGATCAAATCAGATGGAACACTTGATGAGATCTGCAAAAAGTATTTCTCAGACGGAGAGCCGGAAGCAGTAAAATCAGCAACACTTGATACATCTAAGGATCAGTTGGTTGTAGCTACAAATGCAGCATTCGAGCCATTTGAGTATACAAAGGGTGAAGATTATTATGGAATCGACATGGAGATTGCAAAGCTTCTTGCTGATGAACTTGGAAAAGAGCTTGTAATTGAGAACATGGATTTTGATGCAGTTTGTCTGTCTGTAAGCCAGCAGAAATGTGATATTGCTATGGCAGGACTTACAATCAATGAAGAGAGAGAAGAATATGTTACATTTACAGATTCTTACTATTCAGCATCCCAGCGTTTGATCGTTCCAAGCAATGTTACAACATTCGATGATTGCAAGACAGCAGATGACGTTGCAGCTAAGCTTGCTGAGACAAAATCATCTGACCAGATCGGTGTTCAGCAGGGAACAACAGGTCAGTACTATGTTGAAGGAAGCGAAGATTGGGACTTCCCGGGACTTCCGGCAAAATGTGTGACATACAAGAGCGGATCACTTGCAGTACAGGATATGCTCAATGAAAATATTCAGTATGTGATCATTGATGCAGCACCGGCAGCAGCAATCACAGAAGCAATCAACGCAGTTCAGTAAGAGTATTTACTAAGAATTTACAGGCAGTAAAATAACAGAATTTATTAACGAGGGAAATACAGGCAGAAGATGATGCATGCATTTTCCTCTTTTTGGAGAAAGGAAACAAATGGGGAATTTTAGTCAGAAAGTAGACAAATTTATTGATATATTTCTGAATCAGAATGGCTATGTGAAAGTAGTTCAGGGACTGCAGAATACTTTGCTGATCGCAATCTGCGGTCTGATTATCGGTATTGTGATTGGTACTTTGATCGCTACAGTCCGTGTGATTCCGAAATATAAAACTCTTCCGAGAGTATTGAATCATATTTGCAGCTTTTACGTTGCATTATTCAGAGGAACTCCTATGGTAGTTCAGCTCCTTATCTTTTATTATGTACTCCTTCCGATTTTTGGGGTGAAGATTACCGGAGTACAGGTTTCTATGGTTGTATTTGGTCTGAATAGTGGTGCATATATTTCAGAGATCATGCGAAGCGGAATCCAGTCTGTCGATCCGGGACAGATGGAAGCCGGAAGAGCAGTCGGACTCAGTTTTGGAACAAGTATGATGAAGATTGTGATTCCGCAGGCTGTAAAGAACATTCTTCCGACACTTGGAAATGAGTTCATTTCTCTTATTAAAGAGACTTCCGTAGTAAGCTTTGTTGGCGCAGCTGACCTTTATGTTGCATTTAACTATATCGGAAGTAACAGCTACGAATTCATGGTACCGTACCTTGTAATGGCGTTAATCTACATTGCACTTGTGCTTGTGATCACATTACTTGTTAAATTATTAGAAAGGAGCCTGAAGAAGAGTGATAGACGTAATTAATCTGCAAAAAAGCTTTGGGGACAAAGAGATTCTGAAGGGAATCAATGTTACGATCAATAAAGGCGATATCGTTGCGGTGCTCGGACCATCCGGCTCCGGTAAAAGTACATTTTTGCGATGCTTGAACTGTATGGAAGACCCGACAGGCGGAAGCATTATCTTCAATGGTGTTGATATCGCAGATATGAAGGTTGATATTAATCAGCATCGCCGCCATATGGGAATGGTTTTCCAGCATTTTAATCTTTATAATAATAAGACAGTTCTTCAGAATGTCATGATGGCACCTGCATATCTAAGATGTAAGGACATTGATAAGGCAAAGAAAAAGAATCGTATGATCAAATTTAAAAATATGTTCCGTGGAAGTGACAAGAAGGAAGAACTGATTCCGATCACTGAGACAAAGGAGCAGATCAAGAAAGAAGTAAAGGAGCAGGCAATGGCTCTTTTGAAGAGAATAGGATTGGAAGATAAAGCGGATGTGTATCCGTCTACACTTTCCGGCGGACAGAAACAGCGTGTCGCGATTATCCGTTCCATGGCTATGAATCCTGACGTAATTCTTTTTGATGAGCCGACTTCAGCACTTGACCCGGAAATGGTAGGAGAAGTACTTGAACTGATGAAAGATCTGGCAAAAGAGGGAATGACAATGGTTGTTGTTACTCATGAGATGGGATTTGCCCGTGAGGTTGCTTCAAGAGTTCTTTTCATTGATGACGGTCAGATTAAGGAAGAGGCTGCCCCGGCAGAATTCTTTGAACATCCGAAAGATCCAAGACTTCAGGAGTTCCTTTCAAAGATCCTGTAAAAGAAAATGCGTAGCATTTTGGAGGTTGGCTCTGAACAGTTACGAAAAAATATTTAATTTTTAATCTATATAATATCTGTTTGGTATTGTGTTACAATATTGAACAGATATTTTTATATATAAGGAAATGGTATTGAATGAAATGTAATGAAAAGGAAAATTGCAAAGTAGAATTTGGGGAATGTGAGAGATTACACGATATGGTAGAACCACTTGTTGAATGGTTTCGGGAGAATCAGAGAGATCTTCCGTGGCGGAAGCATGTGAATGCGTATCGGGTCTGGATTTCAGAGATTATGCTGCAGCAGACGAGAGTGGAAGCAGTTAAATCTTATTACACACGATTCCTGGAAGAACTGCCGGATATCAAAGCGCTGGCTGAAGTGCCGGAAGACAGACTGCTTAAGCTGTGGGAAGGACTTGGCTACTACAACAGGGCGAGGAATTTAAAGGCAGCAGCACAACAGGTAATGGAAGAATATAATGGTGTATTCCCGGATACATTTGAAGAGATAAAAAAGTTGAAGGGAATTGGCAGTTATACAGCCGGTGCGATCAGTTCTTTTGTTTATCATCAGCAGAAACCAGCGGTAGATGGAAATGTTTTTCGCGTGGTTACAAGAATTCTGGAAGACAGTGATGACATTATGAAAGCAAGTACAAGGACAAAGATAGAACGTATGCTTGAACAGGTGATTCCGGCAGAGGCACCAGGAGATTTTAATCAAGGATTGATCGAACTTGGGGCAATCGTCTGTCTGCCAAATGGAGAACCAAGGTGTGAGAGCTGTCCGATAAGGGAATTTTGTCTTGCATACCAGGATGAATGTCAGATGGACTATCCGGTCAAGAAAAAGGCGAAAGAGCGAAGAATCGAGAAAAGAACGATTCTAAGATTCTGTGATAATGAGGAAATTGCGATTCGCAAAAGGCCAGGAAAAGGACTCCTTGCAGGATTGTATGAATTTCCTAATGTAGAGGGACATTTAACACAAAAAGAAGTTATAGAATATGCAAAAGAGTTAGGTCTTACGCCGGTGCGCGTGAAGAAGCTGCCAAAGGCGAAGCACATTTTCAGTCATGTGGAATGGCATATGATCGGATATGAGATTTTGGTGGATGAGTTGGAAAAAGAATTTCAGAATCCTGAGATCATATTTGCAGGAAAGAAGGACCTGGAGAAAAATTATGCAATTCCGAGTGCATTTTCTGCATATCTATAAATGAAGAGGATGAGAATACTGTGGTAGCTGAAAATCCGGAAAATAAAAATAGAGCGCTTAAAATAGAGTCCACTCTGTTTTATTGAAAAAAAGGGCGAAATATGTTATAATATCTCTTATAGTTTAAAATGCATACGGGAGAGTTTTAGCAGAAATGAGTACAAAAACAGAATTATCGAAGCAGCAGAAAAAATCACAGGAAACAAAGGAAAAAATCTTTCAGGCAGCGAAGAAGATTCTTCAGAAGAGCGGATATGAAAAATTGTCAATCAAGAATATCTGTGAAGAAGCAGGCGTGTCGAACGGAAGTTTCTACCATCACTTTAAGACAAAAGATGATTTGCTGTCTTATTATATAGAAGACCAGCCTACGATGGGACCGGATCTGTTGGAGACACCGAAAAGTCTGGAAGATGTAAAGGATGGAATTGTCCGTGTTTATTTGAATTATGTAGCTTATTGCCGTGAGCTTGGTGTAGAATTTATGGCAGGGTATTATGATACAAAGAATCAGGCTTTGAATCCGGCGATAAGAACAGAACGTCCATATCCGATCGTGACAGTACAGGCTTATGTAGAGCAGGCTGCGAAGGATGGGATTATTAACATTAGAGAGAGTATTGACGAATTTACAACAGATATCCGGATGATCGTGATCGGAAATGTATTTGAATGGTGTCTGAGAGAGGGAAATGCTGATTTCGAGGGCAACATGAGTCGTTCTTTAAGGCGGTATCTGGACAGTACACTGGAGGAAGGTTGATGATTTATCACTTTATTGTGAATCCGCGGGCTCGTTCAGGGCTTGGCGAGATGCTGTGGAAACAGCTGGAACCTGAGTTGTGCAGAAAAAGAATCGATTATCAGATTCATCTGACAACAAAGAAAAAGGATGCAGGAAAGATTGCATCAAAGATTACGGAAGATGGCCAGGAGCACATGTTTGTTGTTCTTGGAGGCGACGGTACACTCAATGAAGTACTAAGTGGAATTAAATCACTGGAGAAAGTGACGTTGGGATATATTCCGATTGGATCAAGCAATGATTTTGCAAGAGGAACAGGAATCCCGGGAGATCCTTTTGAAGCATTGGACACAATTCTTTCACCCAAAAAGGTTGAAAAGATGGATATAGGTGTGCTAAAAAGGGAAGGGAAAGGAAGAAGATTTGCAGTGAGTGCCGGTATTGGATTTGATGCTGCAGTCTGTCATGAAGTATGTGTTTCAAAATGGAAACGTGTATTGAACCTTCTGAAAATCGGTAAGCTGAGTTATGCGGTTGTGGCAATGGATCGTATTATAAAGGATCGGCCGGTGAAACTTGAACTGACACTGGATGATGGAAGCATGAAAGTGTTTGAGAGGACTTATTTTGCAGCATTTATGAATCTTCCTTATGAAGGAGGAGGCTTTAAGTTTTGTCCGGACGCTTCCGGAAGTGATGGATTTCTTGATATTATGGTTGTGTCGGATCTGTCGAAGCTCAAGATTCTGTGTCTGCTTCCGACCGCTTTTTCAGGAAAGCATACAAGATTTAAAGGGGTGACGATATTAAAATGTCGTAGTGTAAAGGTAGTGACAGATCGTGCACTGCCGTTACATACAGATGGAGAACCTTCCTTTTTATCAAAAGAGATAGAAGTCTCACTGGAAAAAGAAAAACTTAATGTGATTGTTGAATAGAAGAAAGGTGATGAAACAGGATGCATATAGGGATTGTTTTAGCGATTGGGTTATGTATTGTAATAGGAATACCAGCTTTCTTAATTTTTTTGCTGGCTCCAAGACTGTCGGGCAGAAAAAGAGTGCATCCGTTTCTTGGCGTAAAGTGGGCGCATAGAGGACTTCATGATAAGAAGCGTGGGATTCCGGAAAATTCATTTCCGGCATTTCGTGCGGCAATCGAAGCCGGAGATGGAATAGAACTGGATGTTCATCTGACAAAGGATGGACAGTTGGTGGTTTTTCATGATGATACATTTGAAAGAATCTGTGGAAGACGAGGCAGAGTAGAAGATACTTCATATGAAGAGATGCAGAAGTACAGACTTGCGGAGACAAAAGAGCGGATTCCACTATTGTCAGAAGTACTGCAGCTGGTAGATGGAAAGGTACCACTTCTGATCGAGGTGAAACTTCCTAACACAGATACAAAGATTTGCAGAAAATTGGATGAAGAACTGCGAAAATATCATGGCGAATACATGATCCAATCCTTTAACAGCCTGGTACTTCGCTGGATGAAGAAACATCGGAATGAAATCCCAAGAGGACAATTATCTGAGAATCTGACGAAAAATGACAGAACAACGCATTATCTCTTGAGATTTTGTGTAAAATATCTTTTGAGTAACTGTATGTGCAGACCGGATTTTATTTCTTACCGGTGGTCGGACAGAAAGAATCCGGGATTATGGCTGAACAGGGTTCTCTTTAAAACGCCGGCAGCGGCATGGACATTGCATGGAGAAAAAGATGTTAAGGCGGCAAGAAGAAGCTTCGATATGTATATTTTTGAGATGAGTTAAAGAAGAGTAAATCTGATTTCTATTGAAAGTGCTGATTTAAAAAGTAAAGGTGAACAAAAGAAGAGACAGATGTTGATAATTCATAAGAAAAAGAAAAGAAATGTTAAAAACTTATGAAGTCGGTTGAGATTGTGTTTTAAAAGTGCTATAATCGAGCCTATCAAAAAAGAGCGTTAAATGAAAATAGCGCAGAAGTAGCAAGTGCTGTATCGGTTTGATGAAAAGCGGAGGAGTGTCAGATATGAAATGGAAGATAAAGTTCATAGAGACAATGAAAAGATATAAGCATGCATGGGTGTTTTTATACGCGTTAATCTATATGCCGTGGTTTTTGTTTCTTGAGAAACATGTGACGATGAATTATCATGTGGTGCAGACAGCATTAGATGAAGAGATTCCTTTTATTGAATATTTTATTGTACCGTATATGTTATGGTTTGTATTTATCGCAGCTACATTTTTATACTTTTTCGTTACAGATGTACAGGGATTTTACAAACTGGCGAAGATTTCGTTTGCAGGAATGACAATTTTCCTTATTATTTGTTCCGTCTTTCCGAATGGTCAGGATTTACGACCGGTTGTGTTTGAGCGGGATAATATTTTTGTAGATGCAGTTCGGATGCTGTATCGGACAGATACTTGTACGAATGTATTTCCAAGTCTTCATGTGTTTAATACTCTGTGCGCATGTATTGCAATCCATAAGAGTCAGGCACTTAAGAAACACAAAGCTGTTTGTATTGGAGCATATGTGCTTGGAGCGTTGATCATAATGGCGACTATGTTCTTGAAGCAGCATTCTGTACTTGATGTGACAGGAGCATTTATTATGGCTTATCTGTTGTATCAGTGGGTATATGCAGAAGAGACGAAGAAAGTTCCGGGATATTCAAAGCGTCCGGTATTTCAGAATAAGTAAGAGTTAGAAAAAGAATTATAGGAAGTGCTTTTGGCTGATGAGGTCAAGGGCACTTTTTTGTATATTAGGAAAGTCCTTTCCTAATATACAGAAGTTTCTATAGAAAAGCATCTGGGGAAATGTTATAATAAAAGCCAGTGAATTACTGTGGGCAGATTAGCCTGACAGTTACGAATAAAGTATTACATGAGATTTAGGAGGACTAGAGCATGAAGAAGGTTATGCTTACTGGTGACAGACCGACAGGAAGATTACACGTAGGACATTATGTGGGTTCCCTGCGTCGTCGTGTTGAATTACAGAATACAGGAGATTTTGATGACATTTTTATTATGATCGCAGATGCACAGGCATTGACTGATAATGCTGATAACCCGGAAAAGGTACGTCAGAATATTATCGAAGTAGCATTAGACTACATGGCTTGTGGATTGGATCCGGAGAAGTCTACTCTGTTTATCCAGTCACAGGTACCGGAACTGACAGAGTTATCATTCTATTACATGAATCTTGTGACAGTCTCAAGACTGCAGAGAAATCCTACTGTAAAGAATGAGATCAAGATGAGAAATTTTGAGGCAAGTATCCCGGTTGGATTCTTCACATATCCGATCAGCCAGGCAGCAGATATTACAGCATTCAAGGCTACTGTTGTACCGGTAGGAGAAGATCAGCTCCCGATGCTTGAGCAGACAAAGGAGATAGTGCACAAATTTAATTCCGTTTATGGAGATACACTGATCGATCCGAAGATTCTTCTTCCGGAGAATGAAGCATGCCTTCGTCTCCCGGGAATTGACGGTAAGGCGAAGATGAGTAAGTCTCTGGGTAACTGTATTTATCTGTCAGAGGAATCTGAAGATATTAAGAAGAAAGTATTCAGCATGTTTACTGATCCGAATCATATCCGTGTGGAAGATCCGGGAAGTCTGGAAGGAAATACTGTATTCACATATCTGGATGCATTCTGTAAACCAGAGTATTTTGCGGAATTCCTGCCAGAATATCAGAATCTGGATGAGCTGAAAGCACATTATCAGAGAGGCGGACTTGGAGATATGAAAGTGAAGAGATTCCTGAACAATGTTCTTCAGGCAGAACTGGAGCCAATCCGCAACAGAAGAAAAGAACTTCAGAAAGACATTCCTGCAATCTACGAGATTCTTAAAAAGGGAAGCGAGAAGGCAGAGGCTGTTGCAGCACAGACATTGAAAGAAGTAAAAGACGCTATGAAGATCAATTATTTTGATGACAAGGCACTGATTGAGGCGCAGGCAGAGAGATTTTCAAAATAGAGTCTTGTTGGAACAGTTAGAATGGAATTTTAAATGATATCAGGACAGGCGGTGCAGATTTGAGTTTGCTTACAGTGAACTTGGATCTGGCATCGCCTTTGCTTGGTTTTGGGTAAATTTTTGGGCGTCTGTTCGGAGAGGATCCTTTGAAGTGAGATTTTCCAAAGATACAAAAAGACTGTAAGGAAATTTCCTTACAGTCTCTATAGCGTGCGATAGAAGATTCGAACTCCCGGCCTTCTGATCCGTAGTCAGACGCTCTATCCAGCTGAGCTAATCGCACATTTTGTTGTTTGCTCTGTTGTATCGCTCACAACAAAAAAGATTATATAACGGATATTGGAAAATGTCAACACTAATTTTGAAATTTTTTCAAAAAAATTTGAAGCAGATTTTAGAAGCTATTTTCAATCTATCTTTTGTGCGCTACTGAGTGTTATTCTTCAATAATCTGAATCTCCAGATAGTCAAAGTCAATCTCATCGACAAAATTGTCCTGATAGAAACGCGCTTTGGCGTGGCGCTTGAACTCATTGATCGTTGAGTCGAGCCAGATCGGCTTGCTCAGATCAAATTCATAGCAAATCTTGTCGAGTGCATGAAAGATCTTATGTGTACGTGTGTCGTCTGTCTCATCGCAGATAACAGTATCGCAAAGCATGCGGTTGTCTTTAAATTCTTTTCCCCATAAACGAAACATAATAGACTCCTTTCCGGCAGCAGAAGAAACTATCTGATCTTCTGAAAATACCTGTCTCTTGTATCCTAACATAAGAAAAACAAAAAGTCATTTCTTTTTTAGAGACTTTTTGGTATAGTGGAACGGTAATGTTACTGTTCACTCCCGTGTCAATCACTCCGCTGATTGACACGGAGGATGCTTGTTTTGACTTGAATGCATCTCGCCCCATCGCCAAAGGCGATTTAAAATGGCGAGATGCGTTGCTGGTCGCACATCGTGTGAACAGTAACACGGTAATGGTAACAGCAATATAATAATTGATAGAATGATTGGAGAGCAGTTATGATTAGAGAATGTACAGAGACAGACAGAGAAATACTGGGAAGTTATCTGGAAGAAGACAGTTATGGACAGGCAATCCTTCATCTGATTGATGAATTTGGATTTGAACAGAAATTCCAGTCCGTTTATATGGATATTGAAGAAGAACAGTGCAAAGGTGTTTATCTTATGATTTACAAAAATGTACTGCTTTATTCGAAAGAGAACCAGGTGGAAATTGATTTCCTGGAGCAGATGCTTTCTGTGCTTGTGCCGGAGATGGTGATTGGACGAAAGGATAATGTGAATATTGTAAGCTGGCTTCTGACAGACTACCGGATGGATATCGTAGATCAGATCCCGGAGCTTTGTGATGAGGAAGGCAATGCGTTGAAGAGGGACACCCGGAAGAAGGAAGGACAGGAATGGGGCGTTCTGTATAAGGAGGACTAGAAGAGCGATGAAGAGAATATTTATTGACGGACTCAGCGGAATGGCGCAGGGCTTGTTTGCAACATTGATCATAGGAACAATCATCCAGCAGATGGGAATGTTTGTTGGAGGAAATTATGGAGATTTAATTTATTTGATCGGGAAAGTTGCTGCAGCACTTACAGGAGCAGGTATTGGTGTCGGAGTGGCAAGGAAGCTGGAGGCTCAGCAGCTTGTTACAGTTTGTGCAGCTGTTGTCGGTATGATCGGAGCATTCGCGGGGAAAATTCTGGCAGGTCAGGTACTTGTAGATGGGAATATTGTATTAGCCGGACCGGGGGAACCACTGGGAGCTTTCGTGGCAGCTTATGTGGCAATTGAGATTGGAATTTTAGTTACAGGAAGAACAAAACTAGATATTATCCTGACACCATTGATCTGCATTGGTGTTGGTGGAGTTGTTGGATTGTTTGTCGGACCACCGATTTCTTCCTTTATGAACTGGCTGGGTTCTTTGATTAACTGGGGAACAGAACAGCAGCCGTTCCTTATGGGAATTGTAGTTTCGGTCTTGATGGGAATGATCCTGACATTGCCGATCAGCTCCGCGGCTTTGGGGGTAATCCTGAATCTGTCGGGTCTTGCAGCTGGAGCAGCTACGGTTGGATGTTGTTGCAATATGATTGGATTCGCAGTTGCAAGCTACAGAGAGAATAAGATTGGTGGATTTTTGGCACAGGGAATTGGTACTTCTATGCTTCAGGTACCGAATATTATGAGACATCCATTGATTTGGATTCCATCCATTTTGTCAAGTGCAATTTTAGGACCGGTAAGTACAATGTTACTCCATATGACGAATAATGCAACCGGATCTGGAATGGGAACAGCCGGGCTGGTTGGTCCGTTGATGACGTGGCAGGTGATGATCCAGACAGAAGATCCGATGATTGTTCTGGTGAAGATCATTGTGATCCAGTTTGTACTTCCGGCAGTGATCACACTTGGAATTTCAGAATTTATGAGAAAGAAGGGCTGGATTCGCCAGGGAGACATGAAACTGGAGCTGTAGGTAGAAAATGGATTACAGAGATTGGAAAGATACTATTACAGTAACACTAAAATATCTCTAAAAAAGAAGTGAATTCTGTGACAGAAAAATGGGAGTATGTTATACTTAATATATATAAACAGACCGGGGGATGACTGCTATGAGAAGTGAACAACAGGTAGAAGCTGCGCTAAAGAGTTATGAAGATGTTGACAGCTGGAAGACAATCATTTTCCTGTATAATGCAGCGTTGAAAGAAGTTGGTACAAAGCTGGAGATTCTTAATGATGAATTTCAGCATGTACATCAGTATAATCCGATTGAACATATTAAGACAAGAATCAAGACACCGGACAGTATTGTGAAAAAGCTGAAGAGGTATGGACATGAGACGTCCATAGAGAACATGGTTCGCTATGTGAATGATATTGCAGGAGTAAGATTGATCTGTTCATTTACATCAGACATATATCGTCTGGCAGAGATGATAGGGAATCAAAGCGATTTGAAAGTTCTTTCAATTAAGGATTATATTAAGAATCCCAAAGAAAGTGGATATAAAAGTTATCATATGTTAGTTTCTGTGCCGATATTTCTTTCGGATAGTGTAGTAGACACGAAGGTTGAGATTCAGATCCGAACCATTGCAATGGACTTCTGGGCAAGCCTTGAACATAAGATCTACTACAAATTTGAAGGGAATGCACCGGAGTATATCAGCAAGGATCTGCAGGAATGCGCAAAGATGGTATCAGAGCTGGATGATAAGATGCTTTCATTGAATGAGGCAATTCAGGAATGCATTGCCCAACAGGATAAGGATCAGATTCGGATGAATGAAGAACTGATGAATGATGTGTGCAGAGATGTTCTTGGAAATAACAAAGAATATAAAGATTCGAAAGTACAGGAAAAAGTGACAGAGATTGTAACATAAGACAGTAATCTGTAGAAAATATAAAACTGTAATAAACGAAGTGAGCTGTGGGAAATGAGAGATTCATATTTTCACAGCTCTTGTTGTTAAAAGTGATTGTGTTACTGTTTACACGATGTGCGACCAGAAACGCATCTCGTTATTTCAAATCGCCTTGGCGATGGGGCTTGATGATTTTCTATAGGTTCGGTATACTATAGCAATAGAAGAATGGAAAATATGAAAGATGCTTAGCATAGAAAGATGAGGAAAATAGATGATGATAAGAAAAAAACTGGCAGTTTTGATGTTGGCTGGTGTGACTTGTTTAGCATCAGGCTGTGGAAATGTGGTCAAGGACGGGACAGAGGCGCTTGGTGAAGGAAGATATGATGCGGCAGAGACGGCATTTGAAGAGGCAACTAAGAATGAGAATAAAGAAGTTGCGGCAGATGGGTATCAGGGACTTGGAATGACATATTATGAACAGGAAGAATATGATAAAGCATTGGAAGCATTTCAGACCGCATTGGATCAGGGAGCAGAGCAGACGCAGGAACTTTATAATCTGACCGCAGTTTGCGCAATGAAGACGGAAGATTATGCGAAGGCACTCGAATGTTTCCAGGCTGGAATCGCACTTGCAGAAAGCAAGACAGGAGATGACAAAACGAAAGCAGATACAGCACTTCTTCAAGAAATGGAATACAATGTGATTGTCTGCTACGAACAACAGGCAGACTGGGAAAATGCAAAGAGTGCGATGAAACAGTATCAGGAAGATTTCCCGGAAGATGATTCTGTGAGTAAGGAAGCAGAGTTCCTTCAGACAAGATAAAAAGGTTACTGCGGTCAGTAGCAGGGCAGGTTGCATATTAGCAGATCATGATAAGTAGATAAGGAAAAGAAAATATGATATCAATGGATGAAATAAAAGAGAGGGTAATTCTCGTTGCGGTAGATACGGATGGATCTGATCAGGCAGAACGATCCCTGGATGAGCTTGGAGAGCTTGCGAAGACAGCAGGTGCAGAAGTTGTCGGCCGTATGATCCAGCCAAGAGAAAATATCCATCCGGGAACTTATATAGGAAAAGGAAAAATTCTGGAATTAAAGGAATTATTGTGGGAGACGCACGGAACAGGAATTATCTGTGATGACGAGTTGACAAGTGTGCAGATGGGGAATCTGGAAGCAGAACTGGATTGTAAAATCATGGACAGAACACTTCTGATTCTTGATATATTTGCAGCCAGAGCAGTGTCAGGAGAAGGTAAGATCCAGGTAGAATTAGCACAGTTAAAGTACCGTGCTTCAAGACTGGCCGGACTTGGAAAATCACTTTCCAGACTTGGAGGAGGAATCGGAACAAGAGGACCGGGAGAGAAAAAACTGGAGATGGACCGCCGTCTGATCAGAGAACGTATCAGCAGACTGAAGAAAGAATTGAAAGATGTAGAGCGCCACAGAGAATTGATTCGTGGACAGAGAAAGCAGTCCGGACTGAAAGTAGCAGCATTAGTAGGTTATACTTCAGCAGGGAAGAGCAGTATTGAGAATGCACTGACACAGGCAGGAGTATTGGAGGATGCGATGCTTTTCTCAACATTGGATACAACAACGAGAGCTTTGACACTGGATAACACACAGGAAATTCTTTTGACAGATACGGTTGGATTTATCAACAAGCTGCCGCATCATTTGGTAGAGGCATTTAAGAGCACACTGGAAGAAGCAAAGTATGCGGATATTATCGTGCACGTAGTTGATGCTTCGAATCCACAGATGGATGCGCAGATGCATGTAGTTTATGAGACGCTCAGACAGCTTGGAGCCGAAGGAAAACCGGTCATTACACTGTTTAACAAGCAGGATAAGGTTGAGAATCCGGTTAATCACAAAGATCTTCAGGCAGATTATTCCATTGCGACATCTGCGAAGACCGGGCAGGGACTGGAAGAGTTCAAACACGCATTGTTGGAGATTATCCGTAAAGAGCAGGTTTATATTGAACGCTTATATGATTTCAGTGAAGCGGGCAAGATTCAGCTGATCCGCAGTAAGGGTCAGCTGTTATCCGAAGAATATGTGCCGGAAGGAATTGAGGTTAAGGCATATGTGCCGCAGGATATTTATGGGAGATTATAAATGCGCCCTAAATTTTAATGTTATGGAATAAGAAAATAGATAACAAAACCGTAAGAGAAGCAGAAAATGAGCTTCATCTTACGGTTTTTCTTATAAGAACAGCGGAAAGACTGTCCTTGGAAAGCTTGGAAAAGAAATAGATGTAAAAAGGGATCGAATTAAGATCCCTTTTTTACTTGTAAAGTTATATCCTACTGTAGATACGGTGTTGCCGGGCTCTCAGGGTAACTTCCCATGGAGACAAGCAGCTGAAGCCCTACATCTCTTGCAGTGAGGACTGCATTCTTAACAGCATCCGCATCACCGGTTACCGCGACGATCACTTCGTTCGAATGGCTTGTTCCCTGGTCCGGGGTCATATACTTGATGACTTCAACCGGGGAAGACTTCACCGCAAGGTCAGCCATGACAAGTCCAATAGCAGCAGGGGAACCGCAGAAGAATCCAAAAGGTTTTCCAATCGGGGCGTTGAATGCCATATGAAGTGCTTTGTCTGCACAGGCAGAGAAAGTGAACTCCAGATGTCCGGCCTGGCTGATGTAGAGTTCACCGGCATATTTGCCGATATATTCAAGCGCAATGTCAACTGCACGGCGCACGTCAGAGACATTGTCTCCGCCAATCACGATGAAACATCCATGCCCGCCCCAGCCTTTTGTATCACGAGGAAGCTCAATAGAGACAATCTCCGTGTTCGTTGACTTGACAGCTTCGTCTGCTGCATTGATCTGTCCGGCTGCACCTGTTCTTGAACTGATCAGGCCAAGACTTTTATATGGCTTTTTCAGATTCATCTTCTCAAGAAGAGAAGGGTCAATTCCCGGGATAACAAGTCCGATTGTATCCAAAACGGTTGTTCCAACGAATTCAGTAAGGGAACAATCCTGTGAAATCTGTTCAATGTGATGTACGTCTATCATATGAATCCTCCATCTATTCCAATAATCTGTCCGGTCATATAAGCCGGCGTATCTGTGAGCTTTAATGCAAGCTCGGCAACTTCCTCCGGATCGGCAAAACGTCCGGAAGGAATCTCATCCATAAGGTCTTGGCGTTCCTCTTCGTTCAAACGACCATTCATTTCTGTGTCAATCACACCGCAGGCGATTGCATTCACCTGAATATTACTCGGTGCAAGTTCCTTGGCAAGTGCTCGTGTCAATCCGTGTATTCCGGATTTTGTTGCAGAATAAGCAACTTCACAGGAAGCACCGACAGTTCCCCACATAGAAGAAATATTCAGAATCTTTCCACATTTTTTAGATACCATGTATGGAATGGCTGCGCGGCTGCAGTAGAAGACGGAAGAAAGATTCGTGGCAAGAATCTTATCCCAGTCATTGTCAGTCATGTCAGTCAGAAGTCCGAACCAGGCAATACCGGCATTGTTGATCAGAATATCAACGCCACCACACTCTTTTTCAATAATCTGAAAAATCTTCCGGACTTCGTCGGGGTTACTGACATCTCCGGGAACTGCTGTACAGGAACCACCGTTTGAGAGAATCTCATGTGCGAGCTCTTCTAAGCGTTCCACCTGGTGGACACAGTTGAGAAATACGTGATAACCGGCCTTGGCGTATGCTTTCGCACAGGCACGCCCGATGCCGCGGGAAGAACCGGTGATCAGTATGGATTTTTTATTCATAAAAGAAAACCTCAGTCTTTCTGAGCCCTTAAATAAGCGGCTGATTTGGAGAGTGATCATGATAAAATTCTAATGATTACTCAGATACAATAACTATAACATAAAATGGATTGGATTTCATTGTCTTTCGTAAATGGATATGCTAAAATTTTAGAAAAGGGCGTTACTGGATACAGTAATTAGGATAGATTTGATGATTTCGGAAGAAGGAGAGAACACAATGGCAAAGACAAAGGTAATCTGTTTTACGAATAATAAGGGAGGAAGCGGAAAGACCACAACTTGTTCAAATGTTGGATTTGGCTTGAGAGAGCTTGGAAAAAAGGTTCTGATGATCGACGGAGATATGCAGCTGAATCTCTCCCTTTCTTTGTTTGACGAAGATACAGTGCTTGCATATGCACAGAGTGACAAAAATTTGTATGAAGCAATTAAGCGACAGGATGATCTGACAGATTATATCGTGAATACAAAATACGAAGGACTTGATCTGATTCCGTCTTCTACATTGATGAGTTCGATTGAATACGAACTTTTTACAAAATGGCAGAGAGAGTATATTTTGAAAAAAGGGTTGAAGAAGATCCGCGAGTCAGAGGTTTATGATTACATTCTGATCGATGCACCGCCGACACTTGGTGGATGGGTGATGAATATCCTGTGTGCGTCCGATTATGTGATCCTTCCGGTAGAGGCATCTCCATGGGGACTGTTTGGTCTTGGAAATATGTTCGAATTCCTGGACAGTGTAGAAGAAATTGCACCGGATCTCAAGCTTGGTGGAATTGTGATCACAAAGGTTGATACAAGAAAGAATTATTTCAAACAGACATTAGAGACTCTGCAAGAGTTAGATGATGTGAAAGTATTTGATACTTACATCCGTGTGGACAGTGGAATTGAGTGGTCGCAGGATAATAATGCACCGGTGATCGCATATAAGAAGAGCAGTAGAAGTGCGAAAGAGTACATGGAATTAACGAGAGAGATTGCAGCTACATTAAAAGGATAAACCAGAAAGGCAGGCAATAGATGCATCAGGAACTGATCCAGGAACTGGCGATGATCACAGATGAGGAACGCCGGATCCTTGAAGGAAAACAGGAGATCGATCCACAGCTTTATACAGAAAAAAAGGAAATGGTTGTGGACAGTGCGAAACTTCTGAAGAAGGGGAAGTTGATCCAGGTCAGACCGCATACTCGCTTTGTACATTTCCCGGCGCATACACACAATTATATAGAAGTAATTTATATGTGCCAGGGAACAACGACACATATCGTGAACGGCAATCAGGTTGTGCTCGAACAGGGTGACCTTCTGTTTCTGAATCAGAATGCAGTGCAGGAGATCCTTCCGGCCGGAGAGTATGATATTGCAGTGAACTTTATTGTCCTGCCGGAGTTTTTTAACACAGCATTCTCTATGATTGGGGCAGAAGAAAATCAGCTGAAAGATTTCCTTGTCGGGGCGTTGTGCGGAAGAGATGAAGAGACGTCTTATCTGTATTTTCATGTGGCTGATATTCTCCCGGTGCAGAATCTGATCGAGAATATGGTCTGGACGATCTTCTATGACATTTCCAATAAGCGAAGCAGTAATCAGATCACAATGGGACTTTTGTTTCTTCAGTTGTTGAATTATATGGATAAGATGGAAGCCGGCGGACGCAAATTTGACACAGAGATTATGGCGAATGTGTATCGCTATATTGAGGATCATTTTAAAGAAGGTACGCTGTCAGAACTGGCGGTAGAGATGAAAGTGGATGTCTATTGGCTGAGTCGTGAGATCAAGAAAAAATCAGGAAAGACATATAAAGAACTTCTTCAGGAAAAGAGGATGCAACAGGCAGTGTATCTTCTGATAAACAGCAGGATTGCGGTGTCGGATATTATAGAAGCAGTTGGATACGACAATACAAGCTATTTTTATAGAAAATTTAAAGAACGCTACGGAATCAGTCCGAAAGAATATCGGATTGAAAACATGAATTAAGGATAAAGTATAGAGAGGATGCTATTTTTCACAGATGGCATCTTCTTTTTTTACGCGAATAGTAAACCGAAGACTATACTGAAGTGAGAATTGGCAATTTGCATCAATGACAACGCAGGAAAACAGATAAAAATAAAAAAACGACGAAATAAAGTTGCGAAAATAATATCAAAATAGCACTATGCATAAAAGGAGATGGGATGTATAATGAAACATATGTGAAAAATACAAAAAAAGGAGGGGCACAATGTTAGATATATCCTATTACGAAAAAACAGATGAGATTATTGCACAGTATACATGTGAAGAAAAGTCTTTGATCCCGATTATACAGGGGATTCAGGAAGAATATCGCTATCTTCCACCGGAGCTTTTAACTTATGTTGCGGAGAAACTGGGGATCTCCGAGGCGAAAGCTTACAGTGTGGCAAGCTTTTATGAAAATTTTTCTTTTGAGGCAAAAGGAAAATATGTGATAAAAGTATGTGATGGAACAGCCTGTCATGTGCGTAAATCTATTCCGATTCTGGAAGGACTTTACAAGGAACTGGGGCTTGGGAAAAAGAAACACACAACAGATGACCAGTTGTTTACAGTAGAGACGGTTTCATGCTTGGGCGCATGCGGACTGGCACCGGCCGTAATGGTCAATGATGAAGTACATCCGAAAATGACACCTGAGAAAATGAGCGAGCTGATCAAGAAGCTGCGGGAGGAAGAGGAATGAGGATAGAAAACAGAATGCAGCTCCAGTTATGGAGAGAAGAGTGTAAGGAAAAGCGGCAGAAAGAAAACTGCTGTATTCTGGTTTGTGGAGGAACAGGATGTCTGGCAGGTGGTTCAGATAAAATATATGCCCGTTTGAAAGAACTAACTTCCAATATGGATCATATAACAGTCAAAATCGGTGAAGAAATCGCTCATGTGGGACTTAAGATGAGCGGATGTCATGGATTCTGTGAGATGGGTCCGCTGGTTCGTATTGAACCTTATAACTACCTGTATCTGAAAGTAAAACTGGAAGACTGCGAAGAAATTTTTGAAAAGACGATTCTTCATGGAGAACCGGTTACAAGATTGATGTATGAAGATAATGGTCATGTATATCAGACACAGGAAGAAATTCCATTCTATGCCAAGCAGACCCGTCTGGTGTTGAGAAACTGCGGTCATATTGATGCAGAGCATATTGAGGATGCAATGGCGGTAGGAGCATATGAGTCTTTCGAAAAAGCTGTGTTTGAAATGACTCCGGAAGCAGTGATTAAGACGGTTACAGATGCAGGCCTTCGTGGAAGAGGCGGAGCAGGATTTCCGGCGGGAAGAAAATGGTCACAGGTAGCGAGTCAGCCGGAAAAGATCCGTTATGTAGTCTGCAATGGTGATGAAGGAGATCCGGGTGCATTTATGGATCGAAGCGTTATGGAAGGTGATCCTCACCGAATGATTGAAGGTATGATGCTGGCAGCTTATGCAGTACAGGCCCAGGAAGGATATATTTACGTTCGTGCAGAGTATCCGCTGGCAGTACGAAGACTGCAGATCGCTATCGCTCAGGCGGAAGAGAAAGGACTTTTGGGAGATAATATCCTTGGAACAGGATTCAGCTTCAAATTACATATCAATCGCGGAGCAGGTGCTTTTGTATGTGGGGAAGGTTCCGCGCTTACAGCTTCGATCGAAGGCAAACGAGGCATGCCGAGAGTAAAACCACCGAGAACAGTAGAACAGGGATTATGGGAGAAGCCAACCGTATTGAATAACGTAGAGACTTATGCAAATATTCCGATGATCATTAAAAACGGAGCAGACTGGTACAGCCGTATCGGTACACCGCAAAGCCCAGGAACGAAAGCGTTTGCCCTTACCGGAAATGTAAAAAATACCGGATTGATCGAAGTGCCTATGGGAATAAGTTTACGTGAAATCATCTTTGATATCGGAGGCGGCATCAAGGACGATAAAGGGTTCAAGGCAGTTCAGATCGGTGGTCCATCCGGTGGATGTCTGGTAGAATCCCAGCTTGACAGTAAGATGGATTTTGACTCACTGTCAAAGATCGGTGCCATGATCGGTTCCGGTGGACTTGTTGTTATGGATGAAGACACCTGTATGGTAGAGGTTGCAAGATTCTTTATGAACTTCACACAGAGAGAAAGCTGTGGAAAATGCGTTCCGTGCAGAGAAGGAACTAAGCGTATGCTTGAGATTCTGGAACGTATAGTTGCCGGAAACGGAGAAATGAGTGATCTTGATGAACTGGAAGAACTGGCAGACATGATTGAAAATACTGCCTTATGTGGTCTTGGAAAGAGTGCACCAAAGCCGGTTGTAAGTACGATTCATGCATTCCGAAAAGAATATGAAGAGCACATAATAGATAAGAAATGTCGTTCGGGAGTCTGTTCTAATCTTCGTGTGTTTAAGATTGATCCGGAGAAATGCAAAGGATGTTCGAAATGTGCGAAGAACTGTCCGGTAAATGCAATCACAGGAAAAATAAAATCACCATTTACAATTGATAATTCAAAGTGCATCAAGTGTGGAAGTTGTATCGATAACTGCCCATTTGGAGCTGTTTATACAGAGTAGGGAGGATAGAGATTTATGGGAATTATGACAATTGACGGACAGGCCATTGAGTTCACGGATGAACCTAATGTATTGTCTGTAATAAGAAAAGCCGGGATTGATATCCCTACCTTGTGTTATCATTCGGAATTATCTATCTATGGTGCCTGCCGATTATGCACGGTAGAAGATGACAGAGGGAAAACATTTGCCTCATGTTCAGAAAAGCCGAGAGACGGAATGATTATTTATACAAATACACCAAGGCTGATGCGCTACCGAAAACTGATACTGGAACTACTTCTGGCTGCTCACTGCAGAGATTGTACGACGTGTATCAAGAGCGGCGAGTGTCATCTGCAGGAACTGGCTCACCGTATGGGAGTTCATGAGATCCGCTTTGAAAATGTAAGAGAGATACAGCCAATTGATACAAGTTCACACGCAATTATCAGAGATCCGAATAAATGTATCCTATGTGGTGACTGTGTCAGAATGTGTGATAATGTACAGAATATCAATGCAATCGATTTCGCGTATCGTGGAACTGATGCACAGGTAATACCGGCATTTAATAAGAAGATTGCAGAAACAGACTGCGTAGGTTGTGGACAGTGTCGTGTTGTCTGTCCGACCGGTGCAATCAGTATTCATACCAATATTGATGAAGTGTGGGAAGCTCTGGCAGACAAGAATACAAAAGTGATTGCTCAGATCGCTCCGGCTGTACGTGTTGCAATCGGTGATAACTTTGGTTATGCCAAAGGTGAAAATGTGATGGGCAAACTCGTTGGAGTATTGCATCGTCTGGGATTTGATGAAGTATATGACACATCTTACGGTGCAGACCTGACAGTTGTGGAAGAATCAAAAGAATTTATCGAGAGATTTACTTCCGGTGAGAAGATGCCACTCTTTACATCTTGCTGTCCGGCATGGGTAAAATATTGTGAGAATAAATATCCGGAATTCGTGCCGAATCTTTCAACATGCAGATCACCGCAGCAGATGTTTGGAGCAGTTGTAAGAGAGTATTATAAAGATCCTGAGAAAAATGAAGGAAAGAAGATTGTATCTGTATCTATCATGCCTTGTACGGCGAAGAAGGAAGAAATCTTACGTCCGGAATCTTATACAAATGGCAAGCAGGATGTTGATTACGTGCTGACAACAACAGAAATCGTAAGAATGATCCGTAAATCCGGTATTGTATTTGATAAGGTTGAGATCGAAGCAGCTGATGTGCCGTTTGGTATCGGTTCCGGAAGTGGTGTGATCTTCGGTGTTACCGGTGGTGTTACAGAGGCAGTGCTCCGTAGACTGCAGCAGGGACATAACAGAGTAGACATGGAGTCTATTAAAAAGAGCGGTGTGCGTGGGGACGATGGTATTAAAGTGCTGACTTATAATTATAATGGAAGAGAGATTAAGGCAGCAGTTGTAAATGGCCTTGCAAATGCAGATAAAGTATTGCGGCAGATTAAAAATCACGAAGCAGAGTATGATTTTGTGGAAGTGATGGCTTGCCGCAGAGGATGTATCATGGGTGGAGGTCAGCCAGTGAATGCAGGACCGAGAACCAGAAAAGCAAGAATGAAGGGCTTATATGATACAGATGTAAACACTCAGATCAAGAAATCAAATGAGAACCCAATGATTCTTTCCTTGTACGATACTTTGTTGAAGGGAAAAGAGCATGAGCTTCTTCATAGAAATTTCTCCGGTAAATAAAGTATCTGGTTGTGGAGAATTACATTTGAAATGAAGATATACATTTTCAACAAAAATAGTAATTGAAAATTGTATAAAGTGCAAAAGAGAACCCTAAAAATAAAATACAGTGCAAATAAGGACGCTATTTTTCGTAAATAGCGTCCTTTTTTTACATAGAAAGCGTGGATATAATAAAGCCATAAGAAATGAACAGTAATAGAAAAATAATAAGGAGGCACCAAAACGATGGGCAATTATTATCTGGCAGTTGATATCGGAGCATCCAGTGGACGCCATATGCTGGCATCTATGGAAGATGGAAAGATGAAACTGGAAGAAGTTTACCGTTTTCCAAATGGGATGGATAACAAAAACGGTACTTTATGTTGGGATGTAGATCGTCTTTTTACAGAAATCAAGAACGGATTGAAGAAATGTAAAGAGCTTGGAAAGATACCGGCAACAATGGGAATCGACACTTGGGGAGTTGACTATGTGCTCCTTGATGAGAAGAATCAGATTCTCGGAGATACAGTAGGCTACCGTGACAGCCGCACAAACGAAATGGATGAGAAAGTGTATGAAAAGATTTCACTTTCCGCATTGTATGAGAGAACAGGTATTCAGAAGCAGATATTCAATACAATCTATCAGCTGATGGCTGTAAAAGAGACTCATCCGGAGTACCTTGAACAGGCAAAAGCAATCCTGATGATCCCGGATTACTTTCATTTCCTGCTGACAGGTGTGAAGAAAAATGAATATACAAATGCGACAACAGGACAGCTTGTGAATCCGACGACAAATGACTGGGATTATGAACTGATCGATATGCTCGGATACAACAAAGAGATGTTCCAACCGGTATCTATGCCGGGAACAGTAGTAGGCGAATTTACACAGGACATTCAGAACGAGGTTGGATTCAACTGCAAGGTTGTTCTTCCAGCCACTCATGATACAGGCTCAGCGGTACTTGCAGTGCCGACCAACGATGACAATGCCATTTATATCAGCTCCGGTACATGGTCTTTGATGGGAATTGAGAGAAAAGAAGCAGACTGTTCACTGAGAAGTATGCAGGCAAACTTCACAAACGAAGGTGGATACGATCACCGTTTCCGTTACCTGAAAAATATCATGGGACTCTGGATGATCCAGTCTGTAAAGAAAGAATTCACAGAGGATCTTTCTTTTGCAGAGATTTGTGAGAGAGCTTCCAAAGAGACGATCACATCTTTAGTAGACTGTAATGATGACTGCTTCCTTGCTCCGAAGAGCATGATTGAAGCTGTGAAGAAGTTCTGCCGTGATTCCAAGCAGCAGGTGCCTGAAACAGTGGGCGAGATTGCAGCAGTTATCTACAACAGTCTTGCAAAATGTTATGGCGATACGATCGAAGAGATTGAAGCATTAACAGGAAAAAAATACACTACAATCTATGTTGTCGGTGGCGGTGCCAATGCAGGATATCTTAACGAACTGACAGCAAAATATACAGGAAAAAAAGTTTCCGCAGGGCCTTCTGAAGCAACAGCAATCGGAAATATTGTTGTCCAGATGCTACATGATGGAGTGTTTAAAGACCTGCCGGAAGCAAGAACATGTGTTGGAAAATCGTTTGATGTAAAAATATACGAAAATGTGTAATTCAAATTCACAAAAATGGAGGAAGAAAAGATGACAAGATATGAATCAGCCAAAGAAATCTATGCAAAATTAGGAGTGGACACAGACGCAGCAATCGCGAAATGTAAAGAAATTCCGGTTTCTCTTCACTGCTGGCAGGGAGATGATGTAACAGGATTTGACCACGACGGCCCTCTGACAGGAGGAATCCAGACAACAGGAAACTATCCGGGAAAAGCAAGAACTCCGGAAGAACTGTTAGCTGATATGGATAAGGCAATGAGCCTGATGCCGGGTAAAAAGAAAATCAATGTTCATGCATGCTACGCAATCTTTGAAGATGGTGAATTCGTAGATCGTGATAAATTAGAGCCAAAACATTTCCAGAAATGGGTTGATTTTGCAAAAGAAAGAGGAATGGGACTTGATTTTAACCCAACATTCTTCTCTCACCCAATGGTAAAAGACGGACTTACACTTTCAAGCCCAGATGAGGAAGTAAGAAACTTCTGGATCGAGCATGGAAAAGCCTGCATCCGCATTTCACAGTATTTTGCGGAGCAGACAGGAGTTCCTTGTGTAATGAATATCTGGACAGGTGACGGATTCAAAGATATTCCGGCTGACCGTATGGGACCTCGTGTACGCTACAAAGAGTCTATCGATGCAATCCTTTCCGAGCCATTTAACACAAACCTTGTAAAACCTTGTGTAGAGTCTAAAGTATTCGGTATCGGTGTTGAGGCTTATACAGTAGGGTCAGCTGAATTCTCACTGAGCTACGCTGCAATGAACAAAGACAAATGTCTGCCACTGATGGACAACGGACATTATCATCCAACAGAAGTAGTATCCGATAAGATTCCGGCACTACTTACATTCTTCCCGGAGATTGCTCTGCATGTTACACGTCCGATCCGTTGGGATTCAGACCATGTAGTTCTCTTTGATGATGAGACAAAAGAGATCGCAAAAGAGATCGTTCGCTGCGAGAACGGAATTGACCGTACATATATTGCACTGGATTACTTTGATGCTTCCATCAACCGTATCTCCGCATGGGTAACAGGATTCCGCAGCTTCCAGAAAGCACTGCTTGATGCACTTTGTCAGCCAAGCGAGATGCTCAAAGAGCTTCAGGATACAAACCAGATGAGCAAAAAAATGGTTGTTATGGAACAGTGCAAGACACTTCCAATCGGTGATGTATGGGAAGAGTACTGCCGTCAGTGTGGTGTAGAAGCTGAAGGATGGTTTGACGAGATTCAGAAATATGAGGATGAAGTGCTGTCTAAGAGAGCATAATAAAGAGTGAAAAAATGGGGGATATCAGGAAATTGATATGCCCCATTTTTGTTCGAAAATGAGAAGTTGGTCAAGGAGTATCCTTTTTAAATCAAATTCAGATATTCCAACGCCTGGCGGATTCCGCCGTCTTCCAAGGCACCGGTCACATAATCAGCCTGTGCTTTCAAGTCTTCAGATCCATTTCCCATAGCAACCTTAAATCCGGCAGCCTGGAACATTGGCAAGTCATTATTGCTATCGCCGAAAGCAATAACATCCTTCTTTTCGTATCCAAGTACATTACTCATAACACTGATCGCAAGTCCCTTGGAACAGCCTTTCATGACGAATTCAATCGTTCTTCCAACAAAAGATCCACTGTGAATAATATAATCATACCACGGGGATAATTCCTGGCATAATTTCTCTGGATTACATCCGGGTGTGCGCTTGGCACTTATTTTGTTAAAGTGAAGATTATGTTCATTTCCACGAATAGGAAGCAGTTTGTCACCGAGTTCCTGAGTAATCAGATCAGCAAACCAGTCTATGTCACTTGTATATTCATCCAGATTATAGTACATATAATCATTGCCTTCCAGTACAGGGATAAAACCGTTTGCCTTAATGATCTCTACGGTCTTCCATGCCAGATCGGTTGGCATCTCACGCTCAAATACCCGCGTTCCATTATATTCGATATATGCTCCAAGATTGGCGATGAGTCCGTCAAATCCAATCTCCTTCATAAGATATTCCGGAACAAAAGCATTTGAACGGCCGGTACAGATGAAAGTCTTGTGTCCGTTTTTTCTCAGCTGTTGAAGTGCGAGCTTTGTATCTTCTGGTGTTCCTTTTACAATATCTAAAATTGTTCCATCTGCATCAAAGAAAAGACATTTTCCCATTGTAAGTATTCCTTCTATATTATGGTATTACCTCTCTCCTAAAAATCCCATAAATTTACGTACAGAGTAATTCAGGATGAGATCTTCCGGAATGTCAGCCTTTCGAGCCAAAGCTTCGGCATACTGGAAGTCACCGATATGTTCGGTACCGTGGCTGTCACTGGAGAACAGAACAGGATAATTAAAATGTTTGGATAGATTCAGTATTACGAGATCTGCATATGTTGTATCTCCGCGGTATCCATCCGGACTTAAGGAGCTGTTATTGATCTCAAGCAGGACATGATTCTCCATTGCTGCGTGGAAAAGTGCAAAATAATCTACCGGGAACTTCTCGTCATCACAATGGCCGATGATATTTACATTAGGATTCTCCATTGCTTTCATATAAGCACGGGTGTTCTCATCTACGGTTCCAGATTTGAAAATTGGACGATGCATACTTGCTATAACATAATCCAGAGACTCCAAAATCTCGTCCTCAAGATCCAGTTTTCCTTCCTGATCCAGGATATTTACCTCCGCACCGTAGAGCATTCTCACGCCAAGTCGCTTTGGTTGTGCAAATGCAAGGCTGCGGAAATAAGAAATGCGTCCGCCACCAAGCGTTTTCGGACCATGATCGGAAATTCCAAGCATCTTAAGCCCAGCTGCATTGGCAGCTTTTGCCATATCAGTCATGGTCGCACAGGTTCCGTGCCCGCTGGCGATGGAATGTGTGTGGATATCAAATTCATAAGAAGACATATAATCCAACCCTTCTTTCTAATCGTTCACGCGGCAGACATTGTGTTGATTCATTCGCCATGCCGCATATATACCTTAAGTATGCGGTATTTTAAGTGAAATGTCAATAAATTCGAGGTGAAACATAAAGAAAAAACAAATAAAACACAACACGAACCGTATTGGGATTTGTTGTAACTTTACAGAAATATAATGTGGGATGTATTGTATTTTGATTGACTTTGGGGGATAAATAAAGTATAATAAATGTTAATATTGGAAGAAAGGAGTTTAAGAGCAAAATGGGACTTTATACTTATGACAGTACTCCCATCCCGAAGTCGGACAGAATTCCAAAACTGGTAGAAAACCTGTATGCGAAGATGCCTGAGATTGAGTCGGCGAGAGCGGTACTGATTACGGAGTCGTACAAACAGACTGAGAATGAACCAATGATCATCCGTAGAGCAAAAGCGTTCCAGCATATTTTGGAGAATATCCCGATCACGATCCGTGACCTGGAGCTCATTGTTGGAAGCAGTACACTTGCCCCAAGAGGATGCCAGACATTCCCGGAATTTTCCTACGAGTGGCTGGAGGCAGAGTTTGATACAGTTGAAACAAGAAGTGCTGACCCGTTCTATATCTCTGAGCAGACGAAGAAGGAGCTGAAAGAGGCGAATGCTTACTGGAAGGGCCGTACAACAAGTGACCTGGCTACAGCATACATGGAGCCGGAGACATTACTTGACATTGAACACAACATCTTTACACCTGGAAACTATTTCTACAATGGTGTAGGACATGTGACAGTTAAGTACGGTGAAGTTCTTGAGATCGGATTTTCCGGAATCCGCAAGAAAGCAGAAGATGAGCTTGCTTCTATGAAGGTCAGTGATGGCAACTACCAGACAAAATCACGTTTCCTTGAGGCGGTAATGATCAGCTGTGATGCAGCAATCACATATGCCCGCCGTTATGCAAAGCTTGCACTTGAGATGGCTGAGAAATGTTCTGACCCGGTAAGAAAGAAAGAACTTCTTATCATTGCACAGAATTGTGAGAATGTACCGGAGAAGGGTGCGACAGGATTCTATGAAGCGTGTCAGTCCTTCTGGTTTGTACAGCAGCTGTTACAGATCGAGTCCAGTGGACATTCCATATCCCCTGGAAGATTCGACCAGTACATGTATCCTTATTATAAGAAGGATCTCGACAGCGGAAAGATCACAAGAGAGTTTGCACAGGAGCTGCTGGATTGTATCTGGGTTAAATTAAATGACCTGAACAAGTGCCGTGATGCGGCTTCAGCAGAGGGATTCGCAGGTTACAGTCTGTTCCAAAACCTGATCGCAGGAGGACAGAATGAAGATGGTATAGATGTTACGAATGATCTTTCATTTATGTGTATTACATCATCTATGCATGTATTCCTTCCGATGCCTTCTCTTTCTGTAAGAGTTTGGAATGGATCACCGCATGATTTCCTGATTTATGCAGCAGAACTTACAAGGACAGGAATCGGACTCCCGGCTTATTATAATGATGAGGTTATTATCCCGTCACTTGAGAGCCGTGGACTGACTTTACAGGATGCGAGAGACTACAACATCATCGGATGTGTAGAACCACAGAAGTCCGGTAAGACGAACGGATGGCATGATGCAGCATTCTTCAATATGTGCCGTCCGCTGGAACTGGTATTTTCAAATGGTGTGGACAAGGGTGTACAGATTGGTCCGAAGACAGGTAATGTTGAGGATATGAAGACATTTGATGAATTCTATGATGCTTATAAAGCACAGATGGATTACGCAATCGCACTGCTTGTTAATGCTGACAATGCCATTGATATGGCACATGCAGAGAGAGCACCGCTGCCATTCCTAGCATGTATGGTTGATGACTGTATCAAGAGGGGAAAGACACTGGAACAGGGAGGAGCTGTATATAACTTTACAGGTCCGCAGGGATTCGGTGTTGCCAACATGGCGGATGCACTTTATGCAGTAAAGAAACTCGTTTATGACGAGAACAAGATTACAATGCATGACCTGAAGATGGCTCTTAGTACAAACTATGGAAAGGGTCTGAGCAATGATGATGTTGCAGAGATGGTATCAGAAGTAGCTTCTGCTATGAAGTCTGCCGGACAGCCGGTAGGTGAAAAAGAAGTTGCAGCAATCCTGAAGACTGTTGTTGCAGCAACAGAATCAGAACAGGTGAAGGCAAACGGCGAGAGAATCCTCAAGCTGATCGATGCAGTACCGAAGTTTGGAAATGATATTCCGGAAGTTGATGCATTTGCAAGAGATGTTGCCTATACTTATACAAAACCACTGGAAAAGTACAAAAATCCACGTGGAGGTATGTTCCAGGCAGGATTATATCCGGTATCAGCGAATGTACCGCTTGGCGGACAGACAGGAGCCACACCGGACGGACGTCTGGCACACATGCCGGTAGCCGATGGAGTATCTCCGTCAGCCGGTAAGGATGTGAACGGACCGACAGCAGCTGCAAACTCCGTTTCTAGACTGGACCACTTTATTGCTTCGAACGGAACACTGTTCAATCAGAAGTTCCATCCATCAGCACTGAGTGGAAGAGAAGGACTTGAGAAGTTCGTAGGACTGATCCAGTCATACTTCGATCAGAAGGGAAGTCACATGCAGTTTAACGTTGTCAGCCGTGAGACACTTCTGGATGCACAGAAGCATCCGGAACAGTACAAACATCTAGTTGTACGTGTAGCTGGATACAGTGCACTGTTTACGACATTGTCCAAGTCACTGCAGGATGATATCATCCGCAGAACAGAGCAGGGATTTTAAGAATAAGAAGGAGACAGCATGGAAGAATATCTGAAGACCAAAGGAAGAATCTTCGATATCCAGCGGTATTCCATCCATGATGGGAATGGAATTCGAACCATCGTGTTCCTGAAGGGCTGTGTGCTCAGATGCCGCTGGTGCTGTAATCCGGAATCACAGCACTATGAGATCGAGACAATGATGGTACAGGGAGAACCGAAAGTGATCGGTGAGGACACTACGGTTGCTGAAGTGATGAAGACGGTAGAAAAAGACCGTACTTATTATAGAAGAACCGGAGGCGGACTTACACTTTCCGGAGGCGAAAGTCTTTGCCAGCCGAAGTTCGCAAGAGACCTTCTGCGGGCAGCAAAAGAATCAGGAATCACAACTGCGATGGAAAGTATGGGATGCGCACCATACAGCACGATCGAAGAGATTCTTCCATATTTAGACCAGTATCTTCTGGATATCAAACATATGAATCCGGAGAAACATAAGGAGTTCACAGGACGTTCGAACGAACTGATGCTGGAGAACGCGAAGAAGATTGCAGACTCTCATATGACAGAGTTGAGCATCCGTGTTCCGGTAATCCCGGGATTCAATGATACAGAGATAGAAATCCGTGATATTGCCGCATATGTCCGCAAACTTGGAAATGTAAGAAGAATGCATCTTCTGCCTTACCACAGACTGGGACAGGATAAATATGACGGACTGAACCGCCCATACCTGATGGGGGATGTAAAACCACCGACAAATGAAAAGATGGAACGACTTCTGAAAGTAGCAGAAGAAGTTTCCGGTGTAGAGTGCCGGATCGGTGGTTAAAAATCTTGAATTTTAATAGAAAAATTCAGGGTTAGAACAAAAAACACAATCAGATAATCTACACGAAGTCGAAAACAGAGAAAATAGTGAAAATAATCGCAAGAAACAACAAAAACAACGGCTGTTAAAATTGACTAATGTGGGATTGTGTGGTAAAATAAGTCAAGAAACAACACAAAACAAAAGTTTTGACACGATTCCAAGGAGGAGAAAAAATGCAAAACGAATACGAAATCAAAAAAGAAATGTGTGAGATCGGAAGAAGAGTTTACAACCGTGGAATGGTTGCAGCTAATGACGGAAACTTTTCTGTAAAACTGAATGACCATGAGTTCCTGTGTACACCAACAGGTGTCAGCAAAGGATTTATGACACCAGAGTACATCTGTAAAGTAGATGAGAATGGTAACGTTCTTCAGGCAAACAAAGGATTCAGACCATCTTCAGAGATTAAGATGCACATGCGTGTGTACAGAGAGAGACCAGACGTTCAGTCTGTAGTACATGCTCATCCACTGTATGCTACAACATTCGCTATCGCTGGTATCCCACTTACACAGCCAATCATGCCAGAAGCAGTTATCGCTCTTGGATGTGTTCCGATTGCTAAATATGGTACACCTTCTACAGTGGAGATCCCGGACGCTATCGAGCCATACCTTCAGCACTTTGATGCAGTTCTTCTTGAGAACCACGGAGCACTTGCATACTCAGACAGCCTTCTGAATGCATACCACAAGATGGAGTCTCTTGAGTTCTACGCACGTCTGTTATGGCAGTCCATGCAGATTGGCGGACCTCAGGAACTGAACAAAGAGCAGGTTGAGAGACTGTACGAACTGAGAAGACAGATGGGACTTCCGGGAAAACATCCGGCAAACCTTTGCCCGAACGCAAAAGCTGGTAAACCAAGCTGCCACTCATGTGGTGGAAACTGTGGCGGATCTTCAGCAGCAGCTCCGGAAGGAACAGATGCTGATCTTGTAGCTTCTATCACAAAGAAAGTTATGGAACAGCTCGGAATGTAATCTAACAGATTAGTAAAGGAGCAATGCTATGAACGAACAGGAAATCACCAGTGCAGTTCAGGCTGTGCTGGAACAGATGAAGGAAGCGGCTCCGCAACATACGCACAAACATGTCTGTCAATGCAAAAAGCATCAGATGACATTGAAACTTGCGAATGCCCTGATTGAAAAAGTCAAGGCAGAAGCAGCGAGGGTTGGTGTGAATGCGGTTGTAGCAGTTTCCGACAAGGCAGGCAGACCTGTAGCCGTCCAATGTATGGATGACGCCTACATAGCAAGCTTTGATATTGCATTAAATAAGACATATACTTCCGCGAGCCTTAAGATGTCCACAGCAGAGTTGAGTCAGTTGAGTCAGCCGGGACAACCGTTATACGGAATTCAGTTTACGAATGACGGCAAGATCGTGATCTTCGGAGGCGGAGAGGTACTCGAAGCAGATGGTAAGATCGTCGGAGCACTCGGTGTCAGCGGCGGAACTGCTGATCAGGACACAGCAATCGCAGCTTACGGAAAACAAGTCTTCAAGGAGGTATTAGAGTGTCTATAAATGAACAGATGGTTCAGGACATTGTACAGGACGTTCTTGCAAAGATGCAGATCGCTTCTGATGTACAGGGAGACCGCGGCGTATTCAAGGATATGAACGAGGCCATTGAGGCAGCGAAAGCGTCCCAGAAGATCGTGGCTAAGATGTCACTGGATCACAGAGAGAAAGTAATCTCCAATATCCGTAAAAAGATTAAGGAGAATGCAGAGATCCTGGCACGTATGGGTGTTCAGGAGACTGGCATGGGAAATGTCGGACATAAAATTTTAAAACACCAGCTGGTAGCTGAGAAGACTCCGGGAACAGAGGATATCACTACACAGGCATGGTCAGGAGACAGAGGTCTTACATTGATCGAGATGGGACCGTTCGGAGTAATCGGAGCAATCACACCTTGTACAAACCCAAGTGAGACAGTTCTCTGTAACACAATCGGAATGTTCGCTGGTGGAAATACAGTAGTATTCAATCCACATCCGGCAGCAATCAAAACATCAATCTACGCAGTTAATCTTCTGAATGAGGCATCTGTTGAGGTTGGTGGACCGGACAACATCGCTTGTACAGTAGAGCATCCGACACTTGAGACAAGTAATATCATGATGAAACATCCTGCAATCCAGCTGATCGCTGCAACAGGAGGTCCGGGAGTTGTTACAGCAGTTCTTTCTTCAGGAAGAAGAGGAATCGGAGCTGGAGCAGGTAACCCACCGGCGCTTGTTGATGAAACAGCAGATATCCGTAAGGCAGCTGAGGACATTGTAAACGGATGTACATTTGATAACAACCTTCCGTGTATCGCAGAAAAAGAGATCGTTGCAGTTGATTCTATCGCTGATGAACTGATGCACTATATGGTAAATGAGCAGGGATGCTACCTGGCTTCTAAAGAAGAGCAGGATGCATTGACAAATGTAGTTCTTGCAGGCGGAAAGCTGAACAGAAAATGTGTTGGCCGTGATGCAAAGACACTGCTTGGAATGATCGGAGTTACAGTTCCGGATAATATCAGATGTATTACATTTGAGGGACCAAAGGAACACCCACTGATCGCAACCGAGCTTATGATGCCAATTCTTGGTGTAGTAAGAGCGAAAGATTTCGATGATGCTGTAGAGCAGGCTGTATGGCTTGAGCATGGCAACAGACATTCCGCTCACATTCACTCCAAGAATGTAGATCGTATTACAAAATATGCAAAAGCAATTGACACAGCAATTCTTGTTAAGAACGGACCGTCCTATGCGGCACTTGGATTCGGAGGCGAAGGCTTCTGTACATTTACAATTGCCAGCAGAACTGGTGAAGGACTTACAAGCGCAAGCAGCTTCACAAAGAGAAGACGCTGCGTAATGACAGACAGCTTATGTATAAGATAACGGAGGTATAGACAATGGAAATGAATTCTGCTAATGTAGAAGCTGTTGTAAAACAGGTACTCGAGAGCATGCTGGAAAAGAAAGTTCCAGAAGCAGCTCCGGCACAGAAAGCAACAGGAAATGAAATTCCGAAGACAGCTCATGTAGCTATGCTTACAGAGCTTGAGCATTATGAGATCAAAGAGTATCCGATGCCGGAAGTTGGCGACGGAGATATTCTTGTTAAAGTTGAAGGATGTGGTGTTTGTGGAACAGACGCACATGAATTCAAGAGAGACCCATTCGGTCTTATCCCTGTAGTACTCGGACACGAGGGAACAGGTGAGATTGTTAAGATGGGTAAAAATGTTAAACTTGACAGTGCCGGAAAGGCTCTGAATGTTGGAGACAAAGTTGTTACATGTATGATCTTTAAGGATGACCCGGAGATCACAATGTACGACCTCAACAAACAGAACGTAGGCGGAGCTGATGTATACGGACTTCTCCCGGATGATGATATTCATCTGAACGGATGGTTCTCAGATTACATCCTGATCCGTGAGGGATCTACAGTATTCAACGTAAGTGATCTGGATCTGAAATCCCGTGTACTGATCGAGCCATGTGCAGTACTTGTACATGCAGTAGAAAGAGCTAAGACAACAGGAATCTTAAGATTCAACAGCAGAGTAGTTGTTCAGGGATGTGGACCGATCGGACTGATCTGTATCGCAGTTCTTCGTACAATGGGAATTGAGAATATCGTAGCTGTAGACGGAGAGCAGAAGAGACTTGACTTTGCTAAGAGAATGGGAGCTGAGAAGTCAGTGAACTTCAAAGATTTCCAGGGAATCGATGCACTTGCACAGGGAGTAAAAGATGCATTCGGTGGACATGCTGCTGACTTCGCATTCCAGTGTACAGGATCACCGATCGCTCATGCAAACATTTACAAATTCATCCGCAATGGTGGTGGACTTTGTGAGCTTGGATTCTTTATCAATGGTGGAGATGCAACAATCAACCCACACTTCGATCTTTGCTCAAAAGAGATCACACTGGTTGGCTCATGGGTATACACTCTGAGAGATTATGCAACTACATTTGATTTCCTTAAGAGAGCAAAAGCAATCGGACTTCCGATGGATGATCTGATCACACACGAGTTCCCACTCGAGCAGATCAATGAGGCTCACCAGACAAACCTGGCTATGAAAGGTCTTAAGATTGCAATCATCAACAAATAAGGTGAGAGAGTATGGAAGCAGTAGGTATGCTGGAAGTATTCGGACTTGCAACAGCATTTGCAGCGGCTGACGCTGGATGTAAAGCAGGAAATGTAAGACTGGAGAACTTCGATAAAAATAAACCTGCGAATGCAGACGAGTTGCCTGTACCGTTGATCGTAATGGTCAAGTTCCGCGGACAGGTTGCAGATGTGGAGGCAGCACTTGAGGCTGCTACAGCGAAAGCAGAGTCGATGACAGGAATTGTCACAAAGTATAAGATCTCAAGACCGACTGAGGACACTGAGAAGATGCTTAAGCTTAACGCATTTGATAAAGGAACACCACACAAAGTAACAGACGAAGAAGTCGAAGAAATTTAGGAGGATATTACAATGGCAATGGCACAGCTTGCATTAGGAATGGTAGAAACAAGAGGACTTACAGCAGCAATCGAGGCTGCAGATGCAATGACAAAAGCAGCAGAGGTTACACTCGTAGGAACAGAGAAGATCGGATCCGGACTTGTAACAGTTATGGTTCGTGGAGATGTTGGAGCTGTTAAAGCAGCAGTTGAGACAGGTGCTGACGCAGCTGGAAGACTTGGAGAACTCGTAGCTACACACGTAATCCCAAGACCACACAACGACGTTGAGAAGATCCTTCCTACAGTATAGTTTGAAGTCAAACAGCTAGAAAAGGAGCAGTCTCATGGGAAAAGCGTATGGATTCTTTGAAATCCCAAGCGTTACGGCAGCAGTGGTAGCCGTGGATATCATGTGCAAGACTGCTGATGTGCAGTTCGTTACATGGGAGAAAAAACTAGGTGGAAGACTTGTCACGATCATAATTCGTGGTGATGTATCCGCAGTTGCGCAGGCCATTGAAGCTGCCGAGAAGAATGGAATCAAAAAACCAGTGAGCACAGTAGTGATCCCAAGTCCTCACGAGGAGATCTTGAGAATCATTAACACAAGTGTAAACAAGGTTGTATAGGAGGCAGCTACAGATGGCAGACGAAAAAGAAAAGAAAACAACAACAGCCAAAGCGCCAGCCAAAACTGTACGCAGAGTAAGAAAGACGGCGCAAAAGGCAGAAACGGTTCAGAAGAAACCGGAAGTTCAGAAGGAGGAACGCAGAATGTCACAGGAAGCATTAGGAATGGTTGAAACAAGAGGACTTGTAGCATCTATCGAGGCAGCAGATTCAATGTTAAAGGCTGCTAACGTAGCACTCGTTGGAACAGAGAAGATCGGATCTGGTCTTGTAACAGTTATGGTTCGTGGAGACGTTGGAGCAGTTAAATCAGCAGTTGAGTCTGGAGCAGAGTCAGCAGGAAGACTTGGAGAGCTTGTAGCTACACATGTAATCCCAAGACCACATACAGATGTTGAGAAGATTCTTCCACAGATCAAATAATAGTCAAAGGTAAATAAAACCGGTACTTTCAGGGGATTAAGCGCCGGGCGCTGATCCCCTGAGAGTGCTTAAATAAGTAAGTGGAGCAATCCACTTTGCGAGGAGACACAAATATGGATAACAGTAATGTGGAATTAATTACAAAAATGGTTCTCGAAGCAGTAGAGAAAAAGAATGCTGCTCAGTCTGGAGAAGGTTTTCTCGTTCCAATCGGAGTGTCCGCAAGACATATCCATCTCACACAGGAGCATGTTGAGATTCTGTTTGGAGAAGGCTACCATCTTACAAAGTTCAAGGAACTTATGGGTGGACAGTTTGCATCAAACGAAAAGGTTACAATTGTTGGTCTTAAATTAAGAGCAATCGAGAATGTAAGAGTTCTTGGACCAGTCAGAAAGAGTACTCAGGTAGAGATTTCTGCAACAGATGCAATCAGCCTCGGTGTAAAAGCACCAATCAGAGAATCAGGAAATATTGCAGGAAGCGCACCAATCGCGATCATCGGACCAAAAGGTGCGGTGTATCTGAACGAGGGATGCATTGTTGCGAAGAGACATATTCACATGGCTCCGAAAGATGCGATGGCAGCAGGAGTTCATGATGGTGATATCGTATCTGTAAAAGCAGATAATGAGAGAGGAACCATCTTTAACAACGTACAGATCCGTGTAGATGACAGCTTTACACTTGAGATGCACATCGATACAGATGAAGCAAATGCAGCGCAGATTAAGAGCGGGGATACCGTGAGGATTGTATCATGTTAATGGGAAAAGTTGTTGGCAGTGTTGTATCAACACGCAAGAATGAAAACTTAGTCGGAAATAAATTCATGATTGTAGAAGTGGCAGATCATATGCGTCAGGGAGCAAAACAGATCATTGCAATCGATAAGATTGGCGCAGGAATCGGCGAATACGTTCTGGTTGTACAGGGAAGTGCTGCGAGAATCGGAAGTGGTATGCCGGAAGCACCGATCGATGCTGCAATCGTTGGAATTATTGACGAAGGATTAGGACTGGAGTAGTGAAATTATGGATATGAAAGAATTAAGCAGCATATTGCAGCAGAACGGTATCGTTGGTGCTGGTGGTGCAGGCTTTCCTACATATGCTAAATTAGATGAACGTGCAGAGACGATCATTCTGAACTGTGCAGAGTGTGAGCCACTGCTTCGACTTCACAGACAGCTCCTTGAGAAATATGCAAAGGAGATCATTGATACATTTCATATGATCGGCGAGACAGTCGGTGCGAAAGAAGTCATCATTGGTATTAAGAAAGCTTACACAGCAACGATCGAAGCTGTAAAGGCCGTTATGGGACAGTATCCGGAAGTAAGACTTGGATTGTTGGATGAAGTATATCCGGCAGGTGATGAGGTTGTTCTTATTTATGAGACAACAGGTAAAGTTGTAAGACCGGGCGGACTTCCAATCGAAAGCGGCGTAGCTGTATTCAACGTAGAGACAGTTTACAATGTATACAGAGCACTGAATGAAAAGACACCTGTTGAGGACAAGCTTGTATCAGTAGTAGCTGAGGTAGAGCACCCGATCACAGTACGTGTTCCGATCGGAACACCACTGGAAGAGGTAGTAGCTCTTGCCGGCGGTGTAACTACAAAAGATGCAGTTTACTTCGTTGGTGGACCTATGATGGGTAATATCGGAACAGGAGCGCAGCCTGTTACAAAGACAACAAATGCAATCCTTGTTCTTCCGAAAGACCATCACATCATTCAGAAGAAATTAAAGAAAAACTCAATCGATATGAAGAGAGCAGCAGCTTGCTGTTGCCAGTGTACAATGTGTACAGACTTATGTCCAAGACATCTGTTAGGACATCCGATTGAGCCAAATAAATTTATGCTTGCAGCAACATGCAAGGATGTACAGGAGCCGAACATCTTCATCAATACGTTGTTCTGCTCATCCTGCGGACTTTGTGAGATGTATTCCTGTTTCCAGGGACTTTCACCAAGAAGTCTTATGGCAGAGTACAAGGGAGGTCTTCGTGCAAACGGAATCCGTCCTCCGAAAGTAGAAGCAAAACCTGTAGGACCGGAAAGAGAATACAGAAAAGTTCCGATGGAGAGACTTATGGCGCGTCTTGATCTTACGAGATATAACCGTGAAGCACCGCTTGATGAATCAGCAGTGCCGGTTAAGACAGTACGTATTCTGTTAAGTCAGCATATTGGAGCACCTGCTTCTGCAATTGTGAAAGCAGGCGACATGGTAACTAAAGGACAGATGATTGCTGAACCAGGAAAGGGATTAAGCGTTGGAATCCACGCATCCGTGAATGGTTTAGTTACAGAAGTAAATGAGAAATATATTGTCATAGAATCTCAGGAAGGACGTGCAGGCAATGAGTAAGGCTATTGGAATGGTAGAATATAAGACTGTTTCAGCAGGTATTACCGCAGCTGATGCTATGGTAAAGACTTCTGAAGTCAGCATAATCGAAGCACAGACAGTATGTCCGGGCAAATATATCGCGATCATTACAGGTGACTTAAGTGCCGTTAAAGCAGCAGTGGATAATGCAAAAGAGATGCATGGTCTTCACCTGATCGACAGTTTTGTGCTCGGTAATCCGCACGAGTCCATCTTCCCGGCAATCTACGGTGCTGCACATATTGAAGACGTATCCGCTCTTGGTATTATGGAGACATACGATGCATCTTCAATTATTGTAGCTGCTGATGAGGCTGCGAAGACGGCTATCGTTGATTTGATCGAGCTTCGTATCGCACGTGGTATGTGCGGAAAATCCTACATGCTGCTCACTGGTGAAGTGGCTGCTGTAGAAGCTGCAATCGAAAAAGCTAAGGAAGCAATCAAAGATAGAGGAATGTTCCTTGACTCTTCCGTTATTGCTCATCCGGATGCTCAGATTCGCGACGCAATCTTATAATGAACTCTGCTTTAATGTCTGAGGGAATTATAGTTCAATACCAGTAACATTATATTGGACTTAGGACAGGAGGCAGTTAGATGCTTGCGATAGAGAGAAGAAATGAAATATTAGAAAAACTGCAGAATGACAGAAGAGTCGTAGTAAGCGAACTGAGTCAGATTTACGAGGTTTCCGAGGAGACAATCCGAAGAGACCTCGATAAACTGGTTCAGGACGGTTTCGCCATAAAAAGCTATGGCGGTGCCGTGATCAATGAAAATGTGAATATCGAGCTTCCGTTCAACATCAGAAAGAATCGCAATATTGTTGGTAAACAGCATATTGCGGAACTGGTGAGTGAACAGATCAAAGATGGGGACAGCATCATGCTTGATGCAAGTTCCACGGCAGTGTATGTTGCAAAGACACTTCTTGAACAGGGAAAGAAGAATCTTACCGTGCTCACAAACTCTGTGGAGATTATCATAGAGCTTTTTGGGGCGCAGGATTGGAAGGTTCTCTCTACCGGAGGAGAGTCAAGAGAAGGATCCTTTGCACTGGTAGGTTATCAGACAGACCGGATGCTTCGATCTTATCATGTAGATAAGGCAATTATCTCTGCAAAGGGAATCGATATGAACGCTGGACTTACAGATTCAGATGATCTGCATGCGAATAATAAGCGAACAATGCTGACAAGAGCAAAAGAAAAAATTCTTGCTGTAGACAGCAGTAAGTTCGATCAAGTAGCATTTGCTGAGATAGGTTCATTAGATCAGATCACAACTATAGTTACGGATGCAAAGCCGGAAACAAGATGGCTTCAGCATTTTGATAAGATTGGTGTAAAATGTATCTATCCAAAGTAAGGAAGGGCAGTTATGAAAAGCTTTCAGATTAAAACTAGAGTAAATTTTGGAGATAACGCGCTGGATCGACTGGCAGAAGTGCCATATAAGAAGATCCTGATCGTTACAGACCCATTTATGGCGAAAAGCAAAAATCTGAACCTGATTCTCGATCCAATCAAAAAAGCAGGTAAGGAATATGATATCTTTCAGGATATTGTTCCGGATCCACCGATTGAGAAGATCAGTCTCGGTGTTAAGAAGATGCTTGAATATAAGCCAGATGCAATTGTTGCAGTTGGTGGCGGATCAGCAATTGACTCCTCCAAGTCAATCCGTGAATTTGCACTTCGCGTAGATCATTACGCAGAGGTAGGGCTGATTGCAATTCCAACAACAAGCGGTACAGGATCAGAGGTAACTTCATTTGCCGTTGTATCAGACCCGGCAGAACAGAGAAAATATCCACTTGTATCTTGGGAATTGACACCGGACGAGGCAATCCTCGATGCAGAACTTGTAAAGAGTGTGCCACCGGCGATTACAGCAGATACAGGAATGGACGTATTTACACACGCACTTGAAGCATGTGTAAGTACAGAGAGAAGCGATTTCTCAACAGCACTTGCAGAGAAATCAATCGAGTTGGTTGGAGTATTCCTTCTCAGAGCATATCTGGATGGAAATGATACTCATGCACGTCAGAAGATGCATTCCGCATCCTGTCTGGCAGGACTGGCATTCAACTCAGCATCTCTCGGACTGAACCATGGTATGGCTCATCAGTTAGGTGCAAAGTTCCACATCCCACACGGACGTGCGAACGCAATGCTTCTTCCACATATCATTGAATTCAACAGTGATATCAATAAACATAGTAAGAGTCAGAAAGAATATCTTCCGGCTGTTAAGCGTTATGCAACCGTAGCTCAGATCCTTGGACTGAGCAGCTACAATGAGATCATGACAGTCAGATCCCTTGTAAACTGGGTACAGTTTATGTTAAAAGAGATGGATATTCCGCTGTCAATCTCTCAGATGGGTACAATCTCAGAGGAAGAGTACTTCAATGCAATCGACAGTATGGCAGATGCCGCACTCGAGGATGGATGTACAGCAACAAACCCGAGAGTACCAAATAAGGAAGATGTTATTGAAATCTACAAGAAATTGTGGAAATAATAAGTGTAAAAAGAAGTAAAAAAGAAGCTGCGTATTGTAGCTTCTTTTTTTACACTCTCTTTTGCTTCTATTTTTAGGCATGTTTTTAAAGTTCTCGGGTAACGGGACCTATTTATTAATTGAGTGTTATCTGAAAGAATTGTTGTATATACTATATCAAATACCTGGGAAATGGACAGGAAGCGCGAAATGAAATTACCTATTTATATAGAAGCAGCAATGGGAGTTTTTATGGTAGTGATTCTGGCAACGGCAGGAAGAAACGGAATGATTCCTCAGAACCAGAAAAATAATGTTATGAAACAGTCAGAAGTAGAACAGAAATCAGATTCTGACATGCAAAACGAAAAGGAAGCAGTTGCGGAAGAGGCAACAGATTCGATAGAAGAAGTTGCACAGACTGACAGCGTAGCAATAACAGCACAGATGTGTTCTCCGGCCGGACAGTATCCGGTCATGGGGGAGAGTGTTGTTACGGTGGATGAACTTGCAGATTATTTCAATCAATCGGGATACGAATATCCGTCGGAAGAACTGGCAAAAGGTGGAGCAGATACCATAGAAACATTCTGCCAGATCTACTGTGAAGAAGCAGAGGCAGAAGACATCCGGGCAGAGGTTGCATTTACCCAGGCAATGAAAGAGACCGGCTTTCTTCAGTTTGGTGGAGATGTAAGTATTGAACAGTTCAATTTTGCCGGAATAGGAACAACCGGGGGAGGAGTGCCGGGAAATTCTTATCCGGATGTCAGAACAGGAGTGCGGGCACAGATCCAGCATCTGAAGGCCTATGCGACAGATGAACCGCTGAATCAGACTTGTGTGGATAATCGTTATGAATATGTGAAAAAAGCTTCTGCACCTTATGTACAATGGCTGGGACAGAAAGAGAACCCGGAAGGAGCCGGTTGGGCGACAGGAGAGAACTACGGGTATGATATTGCAGGGATGTTGCAGCATTTACTTCTAAAAGAGCAAGACTAAGAAGATATGGCTGGACTTCCGGCGGTGGTTATGATATTTTAAGATTTCTTAAAGAAAGGGAAATCCCTTGACAAATCAGCCTTTGACAGCTATAGTAGTAACAGTTAAAAAGTATTTAACAACTATGTAAAGATACAGGTGTTGAAGAAGAGGAGTACATCATTACTTCCCGCAGAGAGAACCGTCCGGATCGCTAAGAGGATCTGGCTGTGAGACGGTTTGGAAAAAGGATGATGGAAGGTAGCTTCGGAGCCGGAATTCTGAAAGGTCGAAGAGGTTGGATAGGAGTTCCCGGAGTCGTTCACGTTACAGAACGAAGAGATGTATATGTAAAGAACAAGGTTAATACAAACAGTAACAAGTTCTTACATATATAAATAAGGTGGTACCGCGAGATTTTCGCCCTTTACGTGAAGTAGAGGGCGTTTTCTAGTTATAGAAGAAAGAGATATCCACTTTAAAAACAGAGATATCCACTTTTAAAACAATGAAATTGTGGAAAACAACTACAAAATTAACATAATATGTGGAAAAAGGAGAACAATCATGAGCAAAGAACTCGCAAAGACTTACGATCCGAAACAGATCGAAGAGAAACTCTATGAGAGATGGTGTGAGAACAAGTATTTTCATGCTGAAGTAGACAGAAGTAAGAAACCATTTACAACAGTAATGCCGCCTCCGAATATTACAGGAAAGCTGCATATGGGACATGCGCTTGACAATACACTGCAGGATATTCTGATCCGTTACAAGAGAATGGAAGGATACAATGCACTTTGGATTCCGGGAACAGACCATGCAGCAATCTCTACAGAGGTTAAGGTTACGAATCAGCTTAAAGAAGAGGGAATCGACAAGAAAGAACTCGGACGTGAGGGATTCCTTGAGAGAACATGGCAGTGGAAAGAAGAGTACGCAGGAACAATCGAGAATCAGCTGAAAAAGCTTGGTATTTCCTGTGACTGGGACAGAGAGCGTTTCACAATGGACGAAGGATGTTCCAAAGCTGTAGAAGAAGTATTCATCAACTTATACAATAAGGGATACATTTACAAAGGTTCCAGAATCATTAACTGGTGTCCGAAATGTAAGACATCTCTGTCAGATGCAGAGGTAGAGCACGAGGATCAGGACGGAAACTTCTGGCACATTAAGTACCCGATCGCCGGAACAGACCGTTTCCTTGAGATCGCAACAACACGTCCGGAGACATTGCTTGGAGATACAGCAATCGCCGTTCACCCGGATGATGAGAGATACAAAGATATCGTAGGAAAGATGGCAATCCTTCCGCTTGTAAACCGTGAGATCCCGATCGTTGCGGACTATTATGTAGACAAAGAATTCGGAACAGGTGCTGTTAAGATCACACCGGCACATGACCCGAACGACTTCGAGGTAGGAAAGCGTCATAACCTTCCGGAAATCAACATCATGAATGATGATGCGACAATTAACGAGAAGGGTGGAAAATACGCAGGAATGGATCGTTACGAGGCCAGAAAGGCAATCGTAGCTGATCTGGATGAGCAGGGATACCTTGTAAAGGTTGTTCCTCACATGCATGCAGTAGGAACACATGATCGTTGTGGTACAACCGTTGAGCCACTGATCAAACAGCAATGGTTCGTAAAGATGGATGAGCTTGCAAAACCGGCGATCAACGCACTGAAGACTGGTGAACTTCGTTTCGTACCGGAGCGTTTTGACAAGATTTACCTTCACTGGCTTGAGAACATCAAAGACTGGTGTATCTCCCGTCAGATCTGGTGGGGACACAGAATTCCGGCTTATTACTGTGATGAGTGCGGTGAATTCGTAGTTGCGAAAGAAGCGCCGGAGAAATGCCCACACTGTGGATGTACACATTTCACACAGGATGAGGATACACTGGATACATGGTTCTCTTCCGCACTGTGGCCGTTCTCCACACTTGGATGGCCGGAGAAGACAGAAGACCTTGATTACTTCTATCCGACAGATGTTCTTGTAACAGGATATGATATCATCTTCTTCTGGGTAATCCGTATGGTATTCTCAGGATATGAGCATACAGGAAAAGCTCCGTTTAATACAGTACTGATCCACGGTCTTGTAAGAGACTCTCAGGGACGTAAGATGAGTAAGTCTCTTGGAAATGGTATCGATCCGCTTGAGATCATCGACAAGTACGGTGCAGATGCCCTGAGACTGACACTGATCACAGGAAATGCACCTGGTAACGATATGCGTTTTTACAACGAGCGTGTTGAGGCAAGCCGTAATTTTGCAAACAAAGTATGGAATGCATCAAGATTTATCATGATGAACATGGAGAAGAACGTTGTAGAAGAACCGGAAGACTTCATGCTGAAACCAGCAGACAGATGGATCCTTTCCAAGGTAAATAGTCTGACAAAAGAAATGACAGAGAACATGGATAAGTTCGAACTCGGTATCGCAGTTCAGAAAGTTCATGACTTTATCTGGGATGAGTTCTGTGACTGGTATGTAGAGATCGCAAAATATCGTATCTACCATGCGGAGGAAGATTCACAGTCCGCAAACTGTGCTCTGTGGGTACTTAAGACAGTTCTTGGACAGGCACTTAAGCTCCTTCATCCATTTATGCCATTTATTACAGAAGAGATCTACGGAGCACTTGTACCGGAGGAAGAGTCATTGATGATGTCAAGCTGGCCGGTATACAGAGAGGATTGGGAGTTCCCATATGCTACAGAAGTTATTGAGCATGTAAAAGCGATCACACGCGGAATCAGAAATATGCGTGCTGAGATGAATGTTCCGAATAACAAACGTACAAAGGTTTATATCATCAGCAAGGATTCAAAAATGCTTACAGCACTTGAAGTACTCAAGGAATCTGTAAAACCGTTGATGCTGGCAAACGATATTATTCTTCACTATGAGAAGAAAGATGTTGCTGATGATGCAGTATCTATCGTTGTTCCGGGAGCAACAGTTTACCTGCCGCTGGAAGACCTTGTAGACTTCGAGCAGGAGAGAGAAAGACTGAAGAAAGAGGAAGAGAGACTCAACAGCGAGATAAAGAGAGCACAGGGAATGCTTGCAAATGAAAGATTCACAAGCAAAGCACCTGCAGATAAAGTTCAGGCTGAGCGTGATAAACTTGAGAAATATACAAAGATGCTTGAGCAGGTAAAAGAGAGAATCGATAGTCTCAGATAACTGTGGGGGGAGAAAAGCTGCGAAAAAGCAGGAAACTGCAAACAGCAGTTTAGACACAGTATCAGGTATTAGACGGCAAAAAGTCGCACGGCAGAAAGGAGCTAAGATCCCATGCCGTGCATTTTGCCTATAAGAAAGAGGTTATAGATGAAGCGGATTCATATTAAAAAACCAGATATCAAAGGATTTTTTACAAAGGTCAAAAATCTGAAACCGGAAGATATCAAGAGACACTATCAGGAGAAAAAAGCAAGACGCCAGAGAATCCTGGAACAGAGAAGAAACAGTAAATTTGCGAAAAAGATGCAGCCGGTTTATAAGTGGATGAACAGATTTTCACTCGTCCTTCATTATCTGCTGGCCTGTGTTTTAAATTTTTTGATTGAGGTGATCTCAAGGCATTCCTTTTTTGAAGCATGGAGCTACATGACAGGAACACCGCTCGTGTTTCTGTTTAACGCATTTTTAATTTTTGCAACATTTATGATTGTTTATCTGTTCCGCAGACGTGTATTTGTCAGAATTCTTCTCAGTGTATTCTGGCTGTTTCTGGGAGCATGTAACGGATATCTGCTCCTGAAGCGAGTGACACCGTTCAATGCACAGGACTTGAAAGTTCTGTCAGATGCTTTGGAACTGACAAGCAATTACTTTAATGGTTTTGAGATCGTGATGCTAACCATTGGAATCGTTGCTGTTGTTTTGTGGGTGATTTCCATGTGGCGCCGCGGTGGGCAGTATACTGGAAAGATGCACCGCATTATTGCAGTGATCGCTGTTGTGGCATCCGGATTTGCCTATGTAGGACTTACTGATGTTGCAATCGACAAGCGAGTGATCTCAAATTATTTTGGAAATATCGCATTTGCTTACGAAGACTATGGATTCCCATATTGCTTCGCAGCAAGCTTATTTAATACAGGAATCAATCAGCCGGCCGGTTACAGTGAAGAGACGATGGCAGAGATCAACAAGGATGGATGTCTTAACGTGAGTGAGACAAGCCGTTCAAAAGAGGAACTGCCGAATATCATGTTTGTCCAGCTGGAATCTTATTTTGATCCGACAGAGGTAGAATGGCTGAGATTTTCCGAGGATCCGATCCCAAATCTCAGAAAGCTTTATGCTGACTATTCTTCCGGATATTTTAAAGTTCCATCTGTCGGAGCAGGTACAGCGAATACAGAGTTCGAGGTGCTTACCGGAATGAATATGCGTTTCTTCGGACCGGGAGAGTATCCATACAAGACTTATGTGAAGACGACACCTCTTGAGAGTGCGGCAAGTGCGCTTTCATCCCTTGGATATGGTGCAGAGGCGCTTCACAACAACGGCGGTAATTTCTACAGTCGTGCCAAAGTATACAACAACATGGGATTCGACCATTATACAAGTAAGGAATTCATGAATATCTTAAAGACGACTCCGAAGGGATGGGCGACAGACGATATTCTTGTTCCAAACATCATGGAGTCTTTGGACACAACAGACGGAACAGATTTTGTATGTACAATCAGTGTGCAGGGACATGGAGATTATCCGACAGAGCCGACCTTGGAAAATCCGGAGATCAATGTAACCGGAGTGGAAGATGAAGGCAAGAGAAATGCATGGGAGTACTATGTAAATGAAGTCCATGAGATGGACAAATTCGTTGGACAGCTGATCGATGCAATCGAGCAGAGAGGGGAACCGACAGTGCTCGTATTCTACGGTGACCATCTCCCGACACTTGGTCTGGAAGCAAAAGACCTGAAAGGAAAATATCTGTACAATACGAATTATGTTATCTGGGACAATATTGGACTGGAAAAGAAAGATGGGAATATCGCTGCTTACCAGATTATGGCAGAAGTCTTTGATCGTTTGGATATTCATACAGGAACTATTTTCAATTACCATCAGCAGAGAAGACAGACAAAGAATTATCTTGCTGATCTGGAATTACTCCAGTATGATATCATGTACGGAAAACAGTATGTATACAAGGACAGTGGAGCTCCAATCACAGAAGGACATATGGTCATGGGGGTAAAGGATGCGACGATCACCAGTGTTGTGGAGCAGCTGAAAGGAACTTATAGCATTTACGGAGAGAACTTTACAAAACAAAGTAAGGTTTATATCAACGGAGAGAAGCAGACAACAAAATTCCTGAACAATACAAGACTGGATCTGAAAGAGTCAGAAATCAAAGATGGCGATCAGATCATGGTTGCGCAGTGCGGTTCAAGCAATACAATCTTCCGTACATCGAAGACTTATGAATATACAGGAGGCCAGCTTGTAGAAGTGACAGACCAGGATACGGATGTTGAGAATGGAAGACAGGCCTTTGTAGAACAAAAGGAAGAAAAGAAAAAATGACCTATAAGGAAATCGTAACCTATATAGAAGAAATTCCGAGATTTACAAGAAAGCACTCTCTGGCTCATACCAGAGAGATGCTTCTGTTTTTGGGAAATCCGCAGAATGGAAAGAAGATCATTCATGTAGCGGGAACGAATGGAAAAGGTTCTGTATGCGCTTATCTGGATGCGATGCTCAGGGCAGAAGGAAAAAGCACCGGATTGTTTACTTCACCGCATCTGGTGAAAATGAATGAACGGATTGTTCTGAACGGAAAGCAGATCAGTGATGAGGATTTCTGCGAAGTATTTGAAGAGACCATGCAGGCTGTCCGCAGGATGCAGAATGCAGGATTGGAGCATCCGACATTTTTCGAATTCTTATTTGCAATGGCGATGAAAGCTTATGACAGAGCAGGAATGGAATACATTGTCCTTGAGACAGGACTTGGAGGTCGGCTGGATGCAACAAGTTCTGTAGAACCGGTCGCCTGCGTGATCACATCGATCGGTCTGGATCATATGGAATATCTTGGTGATACAGTGGAACAGATTGCGGGAGAGAAAGCAGGAATCATCCGGCCGAAAGTTCCGGTGTTCTTTGCACAGACAGCACCGGGAAGTGATTCTGTAATTGAAAAAACAGCAGAAAAAGAAGGCTGTTTCTGTAAAAAAATAGGGAAAGATGCGTACGAAATTCTTGGAATTGAAGATAAACATATTGCATTTTCCTGCGCAAGTGCTTATTATGGAACTACCACGTGGAAATTAAATAATATTGGAACCTATCAGCCGGGGAATGCACTGCTTGCGATGGAAGTGATGCGTTATCTTTTCAAAGAAAACGGTCATCTACAAGAGTGGAGAACAGCACTTGCCAGGGTGAAATGGGCAGGAAGAATGGAAGAGATTCTTCCAAAAGTATACGTTGACGGAGCACATAATGTAAGTGCCATTCAGGCATTTGCAAGAAGTGTTCCGAAGAATCCAGATGGAAATATTATTTTATTTTCGGCGGTAAAAGATAAAGAATATGAAGAAATGATTTCGTATCTATGTAAACATGCTGATGCGGAAGAATATGTAGTAACATTGATCGACGGAGATCGTGCGACAGACGCACACATTCTGGGTGAACTGTTCCGGAAATATACAGAACAGCCGGTGACTGTGATTGAATCTGTCAAAGAGGCAATGCAGTATGTATTGCGGATTCAGGGGAGAAGAACGGTATATTGTCTCGGGTCTCTTTACCTGACAGGAATGATCAAAGAGATTATACAGGAATCTTTAAGCGGATGTGGGGAGGTTTGATTGCAGATGCTTAATTATGAAGAAGAACTCAAAAAATTCAAGCCAAGTCTCGAGGTGGATCAGATTGAGGAAGCTGTTTACAAGGAAGATCTGACAGATATGCAGGATATCGTAAAAGAGGTTATGGCAAAGAAAGAAAAAACGGTGAGAAGATAGAAAGATAGTGGTGGGTATAAATGGATTACACAAAGAAGATCATGTATCAGTCAAATTCCTGGTACAATGATGGACTGCGCAAAGCCCAGGTGAGAGATATGTCCGGGGCAATTGTTTCCTTGCAGCAGAGCCTGCAGTATAACAGGGAGAATATTGCGGCGCGGAATCTTTTAGGTCTTGTGTATTATGGCATAGGGGAAGTTTCAGAAGCTCTTGTGGAGTGGATCATCAGTAAGAATCTGTGCCCAAGAGACAATATTGCAGATTATTATATTAAAAATGTACAGAATTCAGCGAATGAATTAGAATCACTGAATCAGGCAATTAAGAAGTTTAACCAGTGTCTGGTTTACTGTCAGCAGAACGGGGAAGATCTTGCGATCATCCAGTTGAAACAGGTGATCGCGTCTCATCCGACATTTTTGAAGGCGTATCAGCTTCTGGCTCTGATCTATATACAGATGAATCAGAATACAAAGGCAAGACAGATTCTTATAGAAGCAAAGAAATTAGATACAACAAATGAACTGACACTAACCTATTTGCAAGAAGTTACAAAACAGCGTGGCAGATATGGGAAGAATGCAGAGAGAGGTTTCCGGAAACCAAAAAGTGCGACAGTAGAATACAGTCTTGGAAATGAGACGATCATTCAGCCGAAACGTTCTAAGATCCGGGATATGGCACAGCAGCTTGCATTTGCCAATATATTGATCGGAATGGTTCTTGGTGCTGCTTTGATCTGGTTTCTTGTTGCTCCGGCGGTGAATCAGAACCGCTCGGAGAAGTTGAATAATCAGATGCGTGCATACAGTGAACAAATCAACACACTGGAAGCACAGGTGAGTGCCCAGACAAGAACACTGGATCAGTATCGAACAGCCGGAGACGAGGCACAGAAAGCAGTTGATCAGGCAAAGGCAACATCTGACAGCTATGAGAAACTGCTTCAGGTTTCAAGTCAGAGCCGTTCCGGAGAATATAGTTATACGGATATGGCAGACGCGCTGCTTGAGATTACAAGAGATTCTCTTGGAGACAGTGGAAAAGAGATGTATGATACACTTTCTGATTCTATTTTCCCAACAGCATGCAGGAGAAGATATGCAGCCGGTGTAGATTCACTGGAATCAGAGGACTATGATCAGGCGATTGAGTACCTGACAAAGGTTGTGAAGATGGACGAAAGTTATAATGATGGACAGGCTATTTATCGTCTGGCACAGGCTTATCAGGGAAAAGGTGATACAGAGAATGCAAAGACCTGGTATCAGAAGATGGTAGATACTTATAATAATTCCAGATATATTGAGGATGCGAAAAAGCAGCTTGCAATTCTGAATGGAGATGCCAGTGCAGATACAAGTTCAGATAGTAGTTCAGATAGTAGTTCAGATACAAGTTCAGATAGTAGTTCAGTATCAGAGGACTCAGAAAATTCCGATGACTCCAATAGCTATGATAATTCTCAGGATAATGGAGATTACGATAATTCTGACAATACAGAGGATAACGAATAAGATTACGAAGGAAAAGGATATGCGAAGAAGCATATCCTTTTTTAGCGTACGGATTCAGGTAATTAAACGGAAAATGAGAAAAGCAGGAGGCATGAAAATATATGAGATATCAGGTAGAGGAAAATTGTCTGACGATCTATCTTCCAAGAGAGGTAGACCATCATAATGCAGATGAAATCAGGAAAGAAGCGGATGCAGTGATCAGTAGAAATCATATCAGATATGTGATCTTTGACTTTGACAGGACAGATTTTATGGATAGTTCAGGAATTGGAATCATTATGGGGAGGTATAAGACCGTCAGTCTGATCGGAGGAGAAGTCTGGGCGGTACATACGAACGAAAGAATCCGGAAGATTCTTACATTTTCAGGAGCAGCAAAGATTATGCAGATTTATGAGGGGGAAAAGTGATGGAGGCGAGTAATACACAGAATAATGAGATGGAGATCCGCTTTGACAGCAGATCAGAAAATGAGGGATTTGCCAGAGTATCTGTAGCATCCTTTTTAACACAACTCAATCCAACGGTGGAAGAAGTAGCAGATGTGAAGACTGCAGTGTCAGAAGCTGTAACAAATGCGATTATCCACGGATATGAACAGAGAGTAGAGAAAATAAAGATACATTGTAGTATAGAAAACCAGCTTTTTACAGTAGAAATATCGGACCGTGGAAAAGGTATTGCAAATGTGGAAAAAGCAATGGAACCGATGTTTACAACAAAACCGGAGGATGATCGGTCAGGAATGGGATTTTCTTTTATGGAAGCATTTATGGATACTGTGGAAGTAGAGTCAAAGGTAGGGGAAGGAACCAGTGTGAAAATGACTAAGACAATAGGTAAAGGGAGCAGAATATGGACGACACAATCGCTTTAATCAGAAAGTCACACGACGGAGATAAAAAAGCGAGAGAAGAACTTGTTGAAAAAAATATAGGTCTTATCTGGTGCGTAGTAAAGCGATTTTACGGAAGAGGTGCAGAACCGGAAGACTTGTTTCAGATTGGAAGCATTGGACTGCTTAAGGCAATTGATAAATTTGATTTTTCTTATGAAGTACAGTTTTCAACCTATGCTGTTCCAATGATATCCGGAGAAATCCGGCGTTTTTTGAGAGATGACGGAATGATAAAAGTCAGCCGTTCATTGAGAGAGCTGTCCTATAAGAGTCTGCAGGCGAGAGAAAAGATGACCAGGATACTCGGGAGAGAACCGACATTGAAAGAGTTATCAGAAGAGCTTCAGATAGATTGTGAGGAGATCGTCCAGGCAATGGAGTCGTCAGTGGAGGTGGAATCCATATATAAGCCGATCCATCAGAAAGAGGGAAGCGAGATCCTTTTGATGGATAAGCTGGAAGAAAAAGACAGGCAGGAAGAAAAGGTTCTTGATCGGATTGTATTAAAAGAAGTACTGGAAACACTTGAAGCGAAGGAACGGACGATCATTTATCTGAGATATTTTGCAGGAAAGACGCAGGCTGAGATAGGAAAGAAAATGGGAATGTCTCAGGTGCAGGTGTCAAGGACAGAAAAAAAGGTGCTGGAGCGGATGCGGAAAGAAATGAAGCGGTAGAGTTTACCATCTTTTCCAAAAAAACAATCCCGCTCCGATTCCTTTCCCTAATGCAACCATTACCACAAACACCGCGAGATACCGGACAATCCTTGCCCGTCTCATAAAAATGGGAAATACATTCAAAATTTCTGCAAGTGCCATTGCCCAGCAACCAACAAAAATCCCTCCGAAAAGTCCATAAATTGCAAGAAATATCATCCTTCCCGGAAGATTAACTTCAAAAATCTGAAACAAGTTTCCAAGAATCGCACCGGCTGCTACCATATCTTCATAAATTAAAATATGATTGCCGGTATGGGTACGATCTGCAAAATCTGAGATCACACCAAGTTCCACAATGAAAGAAAAGACACCGCCAGCTACTATCATTCCGGCACTTAAACCAAGCAATGCCAGGAAAATTGTCTGCAACAAGTTCATTTTCCGACCTCCAGTTCTTTCTTTTTCCGTGCTGCATTTTCCACCAGAGTTGTCTGGATATCATTTTCATAAAGACGCATCTGTATTTCCATCGGTGTAGGATCTACTGTAAAGCGTTTCTTACCAAAGTGATTAAAAAATATCAGAATCCCGATTGCAAGCCCTATGGAATACGTGACTTCCAGAACAGAAAAACCATCTGTCTTCTTTCCCATGATCAGTTCATAAATCTGACCAAATAGCTTCGTTACCCCAACATCATTATTGAATGCCATGATCGAGAAGGCAGATCCAAAGAAAATCACTGCTGATACCAGCACTACCTTTAAAATGTGCCAGAGAAGAGGTGGTGTTTTCTGATTTTCATAAGTAACGATAATATCTGTTTCGCCCAGATTCTGAATCTCTAGCCGGGGATACTGTTCATGAATACAGGCAATGATTTTCAACACGGAAATTACATAGCGCTGTTCTTTTTCCTCCCGGATCTTCAAGATCCGCAAAGTTTTTACTTTCATCAGGATGGTCTTGTCTGAACACTCCATACTTAGGAGATCTCCTAACAAGACGTTTTGCTTTGATACCTCAACATTCCTGTCTGCTTTGAGATAAAGAGTTGTTGATTCAGATGCCATGGACGATCACCTCCAGTTTCTTATCCGGAGCAGAATATTTCACAAGATATCCCTCGTCACTTTTCACCTGCTGCTGTCCTTTCCAGTAAAAAAGACCAATAACTACTGCGCATAGTAAGAGAACCAAGAAAGCAATCCATATTTTTTTGTCTCTGTCTTTCATTTCATCAGACCTCCTGAAGTATTTTTCTTATTATTTGCAACTTCAACAAAAATATACTTTTCATTTTTCACTATCTTGACAATCATTAAATCTTGCACTAAAATGAATATATAAGCAAAACCGAAACGTTTCGGTTTTTAAAATAAGGAGGATGAATACGATGCCATTAGTTACATCAGAAAAGATGCTTTTAGACGCAAAGAAGGGTGGATACGCTGTAGGCGCATTCAATGTAGAGAATATGGAGATGGTCAAAGCGGTTATCGCAGCAGCAGAGGAGCTGAACGCACCGGTTATGCTTCAGACAACACCTTCTACTGTGAAGTACGGAACCTTGGAGACATTTGCAGGGATTGTGAGAGCGGAAGCTGCGAAAACAAAGATTCCGGTATGTCTGCATCTGGATCACGGCAACAGTTTTGAACTTGCAGTCCAGGCAATGAAAGCAGGTTACACATCTGTTATGATCGACGGTTCTCACGAAGATTTTGAGAATAATATCGCAGTGACGAAGAAGGTTGTGGATGTAGCGGATGCATTTGGCATTCCGGTAGAAGCTGAACTTGGTAAAGTCGGCGGAAAGGAAGACGACCTTGAGGCTGATGCTGATACGAACACAGATCCGCAGGAAGCGAAAGAATTCGTAGAGCGCACAGGAGTTTCCTCTCTTGCAGTAGCAATCGGAACAGCGCACGGCTTTTATGTAGGAACACCGGTTCTTGACAAGCCAAGAGTAAGCGCGATCAAAGAAGTTGTAGATGTACCGCTTGTACTTCACGGAGCTTCCGGACTGAGTGAAGAAGATGTAAGAGAATGTGTAGAGCGTGGAATGTGCAAAGTCAACTTTGCTACTGAACTTCGTGTGGCATACACAGATGCTGTGAAGAAGCTGCTCAAAGAGAAACCGGAGACATTCGATCCGAAGAAACTCGGTGTTGTTGCGATGGAAGCTGTAAAAGAGCAGGTGATCGCACGCATGAAGATGTGCGGATGCGATGGAAAAGCAGAATAAAACGAGTAATAGCTTACAAGATACAAAATAAGGAAATAAGCTTATGGGTGCAACGATGAAAGACATTGCCCGTGAGACAGGTCTGGGACTTGCAACAATTTCTTCTTATTTAAATGGAGGAAATGTGCGTGAGAAGAACCGGGTCAAGATCGAAGAGGCAATTGAGAAACTTCATTTCGAGGTAAATGAAGTGGCAAGAGGATTGAAGACCAACCGGACGAAGACCATCGGGATCATCCTGCCGGAGCTGAACAACATTTTTTTCTCAGAAATCATTACCGCAGCGGAAGACCTGTTAAGAAGCCATGGGTATGCGACAATGATCTGTGACTGCAGATCAGATGTGAAGCGGGAAGAAGAGGCAGCAGAATTCCTTTTGCACAGAAGAGTGGATGGCCTGATCATGATGCCGACCGGAGCAGAGAAGAAAGTGCTTAATAAATTCAGAAAATCCAGAAGACCGGTTGTGCTGATTGACCGAAGGATGGAGAACGGAGATTGCGACTGCGTCCTTGTAGATAATGAAGGAGCTGCGCAGAATGCAGTGAAGCGGCTGATGAAAAAAGGTCATAAGAAGATCGGTATGATCACAGGACCGGATACTGTATATACAGCCAGAGAACGTCAGCGCGGATATGAGCTTGCGATACAAGAATCATCCAAAGCTAGATTAGCACAACAATCAGATTTAAAAGGCAAAACAGATAGAACAGATACAAAACTTCTAGCAGATGGTAACTATACGATTGCCGGTGGAGCGAAAGCAATGCGTAAGCTTTACGAAGACAATCCGGATATGACAGCAGTCTTTATCTCCAACTACGAGATGACAGTCGGAGCAATGATGGAGATTAATGATCTTGGGATCAAAGTTCCGGAACAGTTGTCTGTGATTGGATTTGATAATATGGATTTCGCAAGAGCCGTAGTTCCAAGATTGACAATCGTGACACAGCCAACGGAAGAAATCGGACAGGCGGCAGCAAATCTGTTATTGAGCCGTCTCGAAGATAAGGATGAAACATTAGATAAAACATCAGACAAAAAATCAGACAAAACTGAAACAACAGAGACAATCTGGCTGAAAACCGGATTCGTAGAAGGAAAATCAGTGGCGGACATTTCATAAAGAGGAGGAGACCATGGGAGAATATTTACTGGGAATAGATATCGGAACCAGTGCCTGCAAGATTGCCGTCTTCGCAAAAGACGGAACAGTCAGGGCAGCCGGAACCGGTGATTATCAAGTCTATTACCCACATCCGGGCTGGGCAGAACAGAATCCGGAAGAATGGTGGGAAGCAATCTGCGACGCAATCCCAAGGGTGCTGGCAAAGGGAAAGATTGCCCCGGAAGAGATCAAAGGAATCGGAATCGATGGACAGAGCTGGTCTGCGATCGCAGTAGACAAAGAAGGAAATGTACTTACGAACACCCCAATCTGGATGGACACAAGAGCGACAGATATCTGTGAAGAATTCAATGAAAAGATCGGGAAAGACAAGATCTTCGAGCTTTGCGGCAACTCTTTACAGCCATCTTACACAACGGCGAAGATCATCTGGTATCAGAGAAATCTTCCGGAAGTTTATGCAAAGACTTATAAGATCCTTCAGTCCAACAGTTACATTGCATATAAACTGACCGGCGTGATGACACAGGATCTCTCACAGGGATATGGTCTTCATTGCTTTGATATGAGAACAGGAACATGGAATGAAGAGATGTGTCAGGCATTCGGATTTTCTTCCGATTTATTGCCGGAGATCCATGCCTGTCATGAAGTGATCGGTGAGGTGAATGAAAAAGCTGCAAAAGAAAGCGGACTGGCGGAAGGAACACCGGTTGTTGCCGGAGGACTCGATGCAGCATGCGGGACTCTCGGCGCAGGTGTAATCCACAGCGGAGAGACACAGGAACAAGGCGGACAGGCAGGTGGAATGAGTATCTGTACCGACCAGTATCGTGCAGATGAGCGGCTGATCCTTGGGTTCCATGTCGTGCCGGATTGCTGGCTCTTACAAGGAGGAACAACCGGAGGTGGCGGAGTGATGCGCTGGCTGGAGCGGGAGTTTGGAGCTTACGAAAGAGAAGAAGGAAAACGTCAGGGAAAAAGCTCACTGGATTTATTTAATGAAGAGGCGGCAGCAGTAAAACCTGGAAGTGACGGAGTGATTTTCCTTCCATACATGTCCGGTGAGAGAACCCCAATCTGGGATCCTAACGCAAAAGGTGTCTACTACGGTTTAGATTTCAGTAAGACAAAAGGACATTTCATCCGTGCGGCAATGGAAGGAACAGCATATGCATTGAAGCATAACCTCGATGTTGCAGAAGAGGCCGGAGCGAAAGTAGAAGTCCTGCGTGCAATGGGCGGATCAGCAAACTCTCTGTTATGGACACAGATCAAGTCTGACATCACAGGAAAACCGATCGTTGTTCCATCCTCTGATACAGCAACAACACTCGGTGCAGTGATCCTTGCCGGAGTCGGAATCGGAATGTACAAAGACTTTGACGAGGCAGTGAAGCTTACCGTAGAAGATAAGCGTTCCCACGAACCGAATGATAAAAATAGAAAAGTTTACGATAGAAATTATGAAACATATATAGAGCTTTATAAACAATTAAAGGACGTTATGGCGAAAAACCATGAGTAAGAAACAAAATAATTAACAAAAGATCATAAAAAGGAGGATCTTGAAAATGAAAGCAGCAGTTGTATGCGCTAACGAAGACGTACAGTATCTTGATTATGAAGAACCGACACCGGGACCGGGCGAAGTCAAAGTAAAAGTAAAATGCTCCGGTATCTGCGGATCTGATATTCCGCGAGTACTTCATAACGGAGTTCATTTCTACCCGATCGTACTAGGACATGAGTTCTCAGGAGATGTTGTAGAAGTAGGTGAAGGTGTAACAAAGGTTAAGGTTGGAGACCATGTTTCCGGCGCACCGCTGAAACCATGTATGAAATGTGATGACTGCCAGAACGGAAACTTCTCTCTGTGCAAACATTATAGCTTTATTGGTTCCAGAGAGCAGGGATCCAATGCAGATTATGTGGTGATCCCGGAGCAAAATGCAGTCGTATACGATCCAAGCATCCCATATGAACAGGCAGCAATGTTCGAGCCTGCCACTGTGGCAATCCATGGTGTATTCCAGAATGATTATCAGGGTGGACAGTATGTTGCAGTACTTGGCGGTGGAACGATCGGAATGTTCACCATGCAGTGGTGCAAGATCTTCGGTTCCAAGAAAGTTGTAGTTTTCGACATCAGTGATGAGAGACTTGAACTTGCGAAACGTCTTGGAGCTGACGAAGTTGTCAATACAACAAAAGAGAACTTCATGGAAGAGGCAATGGCGATCACAGGCGGTAAAGGATACGGATTCGTATTCGAGACAGCCGGACAGGTTCCGACGATGCATATGGCTTTCGAGCTTGCAGGAAATAAATCCCATGTATGCTTTATCGGAACACCACATGTGAACCTTGAGTTCACACCGGCAATGTGGGAGAACATGAACCGTAAAGAATTCAAACTGACAGGATCCTGGATGTCTTACAGTGCACCGTTCCCGGGCAAAGAATGGGATCTGACAGCACATTACTTTGCAACAGGACAGCTGAAATTCGACAAAGGATTTATTTATAAAATGGTTCCGATGAGTCAGGCACAGGAAGCATTCCAGATGTTTAAGACACCGGGACTTGTACAGGGAAAAGTAATGCTTGTAAACGAAGATTGATCAGAGAGGGGGACAGGAGCTTTGATGCGTCAAAGCTCTGTACCGAATATGATACTTACAGTAACATTAAATGCAGCAATCGACAAAAGATACGTTGTGGAAGGTTATCAGGTTGGTGAAGTCAACCGTGTGAAAGAATGTGCCTATACACCGGGCGGAAAAGGATTAAATGTATCCAAGCCGGCGTCCATCGCAGGGGCAGAGGTAGTTGCGACAGGATTTGTCGGAGGCCATGCAGGAAATTATATCGAAGATGCACTGAAGCCTTTTGGAATTAAGAGCGAATTCTACCATCTGGAAGCTGAGAGCAGATCCTGCATCAACATCTGGGATGAAGTCAATCATGTACAGACAGAATTTCTTGAGCCGGGATTCACGGTATCGGAGGAAGATTTCAAGGGATTTGAAAAACATTTCACAGAACTGGTGAAGAAAGCAGATGTAGTTGCTATGTCAGGGAGCGTTCCAAAAGGACTTGACGGAACAGCTTACCAGAGCCTTGTGAAAATCTGCAAAGAGGCAGGAAAGAAAGTCATCCTTGATACAAGCGGTAAACTGCTTGAGATGGGAATTGAGGCAAAGCCGACGATGATCAAGCCAAACATCGATGAGATCCGTATGCTGACAGGAAAAAGCTGCGACAACTTCCAGGACATGGTAGATGCGGCAAAACAGATCCATGCAGATGGAGTCGGGATCGTGGCAGTGTCACTCGGTGGAGACGGTTCCTTTGTCGTATGTGACGACGGAATCTTCCGCGCACGCGTGCCGAAGATTGATGCGGTAAATACAGTAGGATGCGGAGATTCCATGATCGCCGGGTTCGCACTTGGACTTAGCGAGGGACTTTCTGTTGAAGAGACATTGAAGAAAGCAAGCGCAATCTCTGCGGCAGCAGCGCTCAGAGAAGAGACAGGCTTCTTCGTAAAAGAAGATATGGAAAAGATCTATCCACAGGTGGAGATTGAGAAGATCGGTTAGATTAGATAAAAGGAGAATTATCATGGGTGAATTTATTAATCCGGCAGATGTGCCAAAAGTAAAATTCTACACAGGTGATGAAGCACCATGTATTGGAATGGGAACCTTTGGTTCCGACAGATTTACAGCAGATCAGATTGCTGAAGCAGTAGACGGAGCAATCAAAAGCGGATACCGCATGTTCGATTGTGCCGCATGCTACGGAAATGAACCGGAGATCGGTAAAGTATTTAAAAATGCATTTGATGAGGGAATCGTAGAACGTAAAGATCTCTTTATTATGACAAAAGTATGGAACGATATGCACGAACATGTCGAAGAAGCTTGCAAGAAAAGTATCGCAGATCTTCAGTGTGATTATGTGGATATGTATTATATTCACTGGCCATTCCCGAATTACCATGCACCAAAATGCGATGTAGAGTCAAGAAATCCGGATTCTAAACCATTCAGTGTGGAAGAATTCATGAATACATACAGACAGTGTGAAAAACTCGTTGAAGACGGACTGACAAGATTCATCGGAATCTCCAATATGACGATTCCGAAACTCGAAGCAGTACTTCCATTGATGAAGATCAAACCGGTTGCCTGTGAGCTTGAGATCCATCCTTGCTTCCAGCAACAGGAACTTTACGATTACCTCGTAGCACACGATATCCAGCCGGTAGGTTACATGCCAATCGGTTCTCCGATGAGACCGGAGAGAGATATGTGTCCGGAAGATGTAGCAGATCTGCAGACTCCGGTTATGCAGGAGATTGCGAAGGTTCATAACTGTCACCCGGCGATTATTGCACTGAAATGGGCAAGACAGAGAGGCGAGATTGCAATTCCGTTCTCACTTCACAATTATGTAAGCAACTTAAAAGCAATGACAGAAGATCCGCTGACAGAAGAAGAGATGGCGAAGATCGCAACACTCGAAAAAGGAAACCGCCTTGTAAAAGGACAGGTGTTCTTGTGGCATGGAGCAAAAGACTGGCATGATCTCTGGGATGAAGATGGAGAAATCGTGACATTGTAAAAAATGAGATAAAATGATGTTGAGAGATACAGTTCTTGTAGGAAGTTGAGACTTTTACAGGAGCTGTATTTTAGTAGAAAAAAGGATCGAATTTTCTGCGTGAAATAAAAAAGTTGACATGCACACATTTTTATGATAATATATCGCTCGTAACATTTTTGTAATAAATGTAATAAAAATGAAAATAATGCATAGTATTAATAAAGAATAGCAATTAAATGGTAAAAATTATGCAATAAAATTGTTAGGAGGGTATATGAAGTTTAATAAAAATAAAAGGATTTTTCTGGCGATGTATACAGCAATGATGAGTACGGTCATGCTGACGGGATTTGCAAGTTCCACAGAAGCACAGGAGCAGAGTGCTGTAGAAGCAGAAGTGTCAACGGAGCCATCGGATCAGGAAGAAACTTTAGATGAAACACAGTCAGCAGAGGGCGCAGGTACAGACTGGGGTGTATCACAGGAAGTGATCGATGTGCAGTCAGGGATGATCGAGAATGTGAAGATCGCGGCAGTTGAAGCGAAGATTGCTTATGAAGCAAAGCTGGAAGAAGAGAGACGTGCAGCGGAAGAAGCAGAGCGGATCGCCAGAGAGAAGGCAGAAGCAGAAGCGGCAGCGGCAGCACAGGCAGAAGCAGAGGCTGCACAGCAGGCAGAAAAAGAACTGCTGGCATCCCTGATCTTCTGTGAAGCGGGAAACCAGCCGTATGAAGGACAGGTTGCAGTTGGAGCGGTTGTGATGAACCGTATTAATAGTTCCTCTTATCCGGATACAATGGAAGAAGTAATCTACCAGTCCGGTCAGTTCTCACCGGCAATGTCCGGATGGCTTGACCGCGTAAGAGCAAACCAGAGCTATACAGAGGCTGCGATGCAGGCAGCAGAAGATGCACTCGCAGGAAGCAATCCGATTGGAGATTGTCTGTATTTCAGTGTAGGCGGTTACGGAACACGAATCGGAGATCACTTATTCCATTAGAATGCTCCATTCACAACATCTGATCAGATACTGTGGAATCCTTTTCCGATAATCTCACTTGTATTAGAGATCAGAATAAACGCCTTTGGATCAGTAATCTTGATGAAATTACGCAGGCGGACAGCCTGGGTACGGTTGAGTGCAGTCAGGACGATCGCTTTGTCCTGACCGGAATAAGCACCCGTTGCGTGAAAGATGCTGGCACTGCGGTTCAGCTCATGAACGATGAAATCACAGATCGGTTCCGGGTCGTCACATACAACATTAAAATATTTGGACAGATTAAAGTTCTCGATAAAGGTGTCTACCATGAAAGAACGAATCGTAAGTCCGAGCAAAGAATATAATCCAGTTTTGATATCGAAGATAAAGAATCCGGCAATAGTGATCAACAGATCAGAAAGCATAAGAGCCGGTCCGATATTGAAGCTGGAATATTTTTTTAAAATCATAGCAATAATATCTGTACCGCCGCTGGAACTGCCAATGTTGAACAAAATGGCAGAGCCAAGAGCAGGAAGTGCAATCGCAAAACAAAGCTCCAGCATCGGCTGGTCTGTCAAAGGAGCTTTCATCGGGCAGATGCGCTCCAGAAAAGAAAGCGTTACCGAGAGCAGAATACTGCAATAAGCTGTCTTAGCAGCGAATTTCTTACCAAGAACAATCATTCCGATCACCAGAAGCGTCATACTGGCAACAAAGTTGAAATCACTGGCTGTCATAAGTCCTGTCTTTGCAATAAGAACAGCAAGACCGGTGATACCGCCGAAGGTAAAGTTATTCGTGAACTTGAAAAAGTAGGTACCAATCGCCATAATCAGTGTGCTGACTGTCAGTAAAAGAAAATGTTTCCCCTTGTCTAACATAAATAAATTCCTCCCCAAAAGAAAAATGATAGCTTTTGTGTGCAACATCCAATCTAAAAATCTGTCAAAATGTTTGCACATATGATTGTAAGCGTTGAAAAGTGAAAAGTCAACGCATGAAGTTATTCCAAAAAGGAAATACTGAAATTAAGCAAAGTACGAAAAACAGCATACAAAAATAGAACGAAAAGCAATGAAAAGGAGGTTTTGGAGTGTGGAACCAGAAGTTAGAAATAAGCTGGATCTTGCAGTAGAAATCCGTGATGTTTATGCAAGAGAAATTCTTGATTTCGCCGGAAATCCGGCCATTGAAGTGGAAGTGCTGGCAGGAGGAGAAATCATAGGAAAGGCATCTGTGGCAGGAAGAAATTATAATAAAAAAGAGCAGACAGAAAAACAGCAGGTGCACATCGAAGAAAAAATTGAACTGCTTAACAGTCAGATCGCACCGGAAATAATCGGTGAAAATGTATTTGAACAAAGAAAGATTGATACAATTCTGAAAGAAAACGGAAATGAACAGACATCCTTTGCAATATCACTTGCAGTGGCGCGAGCAGCAGCGGCTGCAGAAAAGATTCCGCTTTACAGGTATCTTGGAGGCGTACGTGCGGTACATCCAAGTATGCCGCAGCTGATCAGAAAAGAAGAAATTGAGATAGAAAAGATAAAAGAAATTAAGATAGACGAGAGTACAGTTCTTACGAAACTGTTCGAAAGAATACTGAAAGAACAGAATGAAGGGAATAAACTGATTCTCAGTCAGGAAACAGCAGGAACAGAAGACAGCTTTCTGGTAGATCTTGCAGTTGCAGCGAATATTACGATGATCTTGGTTGAAAACAGAGAAAGCGCTTATTATACAGTACTGAACAATCGATTGTTACAACTGGAAGAGAAGATCAGTGGATGAGGCAATCTCAAGAGATCAGGGAGAAATAAATAATGGGAGCATAGCTCCCAATTATTTAGCGACTTTATTTTACACTCTCTAAATACATTTCTGTCAGTTCAACAGCATCTGCAATACACTGAGAACATGGGACAACTTTCCCCTTTCCAGAGACTCCCTTTAGGTCACGACAATAATAGGTTCCGTTCTTTTGGCGGAATTTTTCTGCAAATTCTTTTGTTTTCTTATAGGTATCTGCTTTTGTAGCTTTTCCATTTTCAAGATTTCCAATGCTGTTATCCATTCCAATAACCATCATCATACCGGTTACAGCTCCGCACATGTCCATCATGCCCATGCCAAATCCGAATCCCTCAGAGATTTTAAACATTGTTTCCTGGTCTATACCAAATTCCTCACAGAAAGAACAGGCTACAGCCTGTGCACAGTTATACCCTTTGTCATGTAGTTCTAATGCTTTTTCCACTTTTGTACTCATTTTTTTCTCCTTGTGTTTAGAAATTCCAACTTATTTCTTTGATTTCAAATTGTTTTTATTATAACGCCCTTTTCTATTTATGACAATTAGTATTACGGATTTCAACAGAGGAAGGTGATGCTTTGAATGATTTCTGGTTACTGTTCACACGATGTGCGACCAGCAACGCATCTCGCCATTTTAAATCGCC
>ERZ506764.149-NODE-149-length-67774-cov-5.439980_pt1 | contig 67774 bp, 90 predicted proteins | sample MGYA00513041_ERZ506764 | MGnify/ENA metagenome assembly ERZ506764
GTGTGCTCTTCCGATCTGAGGCACTCACCGAACGCTACTCCCGCAAGTTCGGCTTCGAATACGGCCAGTCCCGAGCTTGGGGCTCATTCGGCTACGCCATCGTGGCGCTGTGTGCAGGCTTCCTGTTCAATATCAACCCGCTGCTGAACTTCTGGGTCGGCTCCATCTGCGGCCTCGGCATGCTGTGCATCTACGCTTTCTGGGTTCCGGCCGAGCAGAAGGAAGAGCTCAAGAAGGAAGCTGATCCGAACGCGGCTCCGACCAACCCGTCCTTCAAGGAAATGATTTCCGTTCTGAAGATGCCGACCCTGTGGGTGCTCATCGTTTTCATGCTGTTCACCAACACCTTCTACACCGTGTTCGATCAGCAGATGTTCCCGAACTACTACGCTTCCCTCTTCTCCACCACTGAAATCGGCAACACCACCTACGGCACCCTGAACTCCTTCCAGGTGTTCCTCGAGTCCGCCATGATGGGTGTTGTTCCGATCATCATGAAGAAGATCGGCGTGCGCAACTCCCTGCTGCTCGGTGCAACCGTGATGTTCCTGCGCATCGGCCTGTGCGGCGTGTTCCACGATCCGGTCAGCGTCTCCATCGTCAAGCTGTTCCACTCCATCGAGGTTCCGCTGTTCTGCCTGCCGGCATTCCGCTACTTCACCCTGCACTTCGACACCAAGCTGTCGGCAACCCTGTACATGGTGGGCTTCCAGATCGCTTCCCAGATCGGCCAGGTGATCTTCTCCACCCCGATGGGCGCCCTGCATGACGCCATGGGCGATCGCCCGACCTTCTTCACCATCTCCGGCATCGTGCTGGCAGCCCTGATCTACGGCTTCTTCGTGATCAAGAAGGACGACCAGGAAGTCGGCGGTGATCCGTTCTACACCGACAAGCAGCTCAAGGCCCAGGCCGCTGCAGAAGCGGACGCCTGAACGCAATCGCAAGTCCGGCCAAGAACATAACTGAATCGTGCTGCTCGAAGCGTTTCCCCTTTTTCCGCTTCGGGCAGCATTCTTACAACTTTTACTCAAAACTCAATAAGCAGCAATTCAACAATCACAAGAAAGGCTATTCAACGATGACTGGCTTCACCCCGGACGCACCCGTCCTTCACGAAATCAAGAACCACAGCGAGGCTCTGGCACAGGCGGAGGCGGGCGTTGCAGCCATGGCCGCCGCGCGCAACAACCGTTGGTATCCGAAGTTCCACATCGCCTCCAACGGCGGCTGGATCAACGATCCGAACGGCCTGTGCTTCTACAAGGGCCGTTGGCACGTGTTCTACCAGCTGCACCCGTACGGCACCCAGTGGGGCCCGATGCACTGGGGTCACGTCTCCTCCAACGACATGCTCAACTGGAAGCGTGAGCCGATCATGTTCGCCCCGACTCTCGAAGAGGAAAAGGACGGCGTGTTCTCCGGTTCCGCAGTGATCGGCGATGACGGCGAGCTCAAGTTCTACTACACCGGCCACCGCTGGGCCAACGGCATCGACAACACCGGCGGCGACTGGCAGGTGCAGATGATCGCCGAACCAGACAACGACGAGCTGACCAGCGCCACCAAGCGCGGCATGATCATCGATTGCCCGCTCGATAAGGTCGACCACCACTACCGTGACCCGAAGGTATGGAAGACCGGAGACAAGTGGTACATGACCTTCGGTGTCTCCTCCGTAGAAAAGCGCGGCCAGATGTGGCTGTTCTCCTCCGATGACATGGTTCGTTGGACCTACGAGCGTGTGCTGTTCGAACACCCGGATCCGAACGTCTTCATGCTTGAATGCCCGGACTTCTTCCCGATCAAGGACGCCGAGGGCAATGAGAAGTGGGTCATCGGCTTCTCCGCCATGGGCGCAAAGGCCTCCGGTTTCATGAACCGCAACGTTTCCAACGCCGGCTACATGATCGGCACGTGGACCCCGGGCGAGGCGTTCCAGCCGGAAACCGAGTTTCGCCTGTGGGATTGCGGCCACAACTATTACGCTCCGCAGTCCTTCAACGATGGCGAGCGCCAGATCGTATACGGCTGGATGAGCCCGTTCGTTGAGCCGATTCCGATGCAGGATGACGGCTGGTGCGGCAACCTGACCCTTCCGCGTGAGATCACCCTGGGCGCCGACGGCGATCTGCACACCGCTCCGGTTGTCGAAATGGAGGGCTTGCGCGAAAACACCACCGATTTCGGTGCGATCTCGCTGGACGTCAATGGCGAGCAGACCATTGCCGACGATGCCGAAGCCGTTGAAATCGAAATGACCATCGATCTCAACGCCTCCACCGCGGAACGCGCCGGTCTGAAGATTCACGCGACCGAAGATGGCGCTTACACGTATGTGGCGTTCGACGATCAGATCGGCCGCGTGGTGATCGACCGTCAGGCCGCAGCCCAGGGCGATCGTGGCTACCGTACCGCGCCGCTTTCCGCCGAAGAACTGGCTTCCGGCGAGCTCAAGCTGCGCGTGTTCGTGGATCGCGGCTGCGTGGAAGTGTACGTAAACGACGGCCGTCAGGCCATGAGCTCCTTCAGCTACGCTTCCGAAGGCCCACGAGCCATCAAACTTGTTGCCGAATCCGGCACGCTTGAGGTCAAGTCCTTGAAGCTCCACACCATGAAGTCCATCGGACTGGAGTGAGGCTAATCCAAGGCAGTAGCAAGGGGTAAAGAGTAAGGCGGGTTTCGTGTCGAATGAGATACGAAACCCGCCTTTCGTTTTGGTTTGGAACGTGGTTTAGGGAGTGCTTTATACTGGCACCCCGGTAATGAACTTTTCTGACCGGAACGCGGGCAGGCTCCTCACCTTACTGATTTCTCGCCACCGGTCACGTGCGCGCCCACTATGGCGCAGAAAGCAAGGTGAACGATGGCGGTTTCGCACGTTCAACGCAGGGATTCGGCAACAGGATCCATACCCTCAAACACGAGTTCGCACATGGGTTCGGGCATGGCTGCGAACACGAATTCAAAAGCCGGCATTGTCGCAAAACTTCTCGAAGCTTTGTCCGCCTTTGCTCACGTTTGCAAACGCCGTATTCCCACGGTTATTGCAGTAGTGCTGTTGCTGGCGGTATGGGAGGCGTGGGTCCGCATCGGCAATGTGCCCAGCACCATGATCGCCGCGCCAAGCGAAATCGCACAGGCCACCGTCGAAACATGGTCGACGTTATGGCCTGCCACGCAAGTCACTTTGCTTGAAGGTACCGTCGGATTCCTGTTCGCCGTACTGTTCGGCATTCTCATCGGCATACTGCTGTACTGCTCATGCATTGCGAACGCCGCATTGTTCCCGTTGCTTTCAGCTGCGCAGACCATGCCGTTGATTTCCATCGCTCCCCTATTTTTGATCTGGTTCGGTTTTGAAATTTCCGGAAAAATCGTGATTGTAACGGTATTCGGCTTATTCCCGATTGCAGTGCAGACGATTCGCGGTCTTGAAGCAGTCCCCCAGTTTTATTCGGATGTTGCGCTGACTTGTGGCGCCACGAAAGCGTGGACACTGTGGCATGTGAAGCTGCGTGTGGCCGCTCGTCAGATTTATGGCGGCATCCGCGTTTCCGCCGCATACATTTTCGCCACCGCCGCCACCGCAGAATATTTGGGCGCGCGCAAAGGTCTTGGCATTTGGCTACAGGCCGCCTACAACTCGTTCCGCACACCGCTGATCTTCTCGGCGACGCTGGTCATCATCGCCATCACCGGCGTTCTGATGTGCCTGGTGAACCTCAGCGAACGCGTCCTGCTCGGCCCAGCTGATGCCGACGCCGATCACGATGCAGACCAGTAAGTCAAACACGCCAAACATCATCGGCCTTCTGCAAACGCAGCATTCGCAGCATTCGCCACTCCGCATTGCATGTCGGTCACGCTGCCTACGTATAATAAAACCCGCTGTTAAGCCAATGCGTGGCAAACCGGCAATATTCCACGCCTTTCACTAGGCACCGTAAGGAATGTCGGGGGCATTGGACGAGCGGGGGCCTGAGGCCCTTCGTATCGTTTTCTGCCCGAACTCCGCTCGCAGCATATCCCTAGAAAACGATAGAGAATACAGATTCAAGGGAAATCGCTTTATGAGCATCTTCAGCAGGCATGACGCCACCGCACGTACTCACATCGCAAGCACAATAATCGCACTCTTCAGCGCAATCGCCATGTTGTTCAGCGTTACCGCATGCGGACAAAGCAACGATTCCGTAACAAGCACAGCATCTGGCAGCAGCGATCTGACCAAAGTGACCTTCATGCTGTCCTGGGCGCCCGACACCAATCATATCGGCGTATATGTGGCGAAAAACAAGGGTTATTTCAAAGAGGCAGGTCTTGACGTTGATATCGTGGCCGTGGCACAGGCCGGTGCCGAACAGGCCGTGAACAACGGCGTGGCCGACTTCGCATTGTCGAACCTCACCAACGTAAGCACGTACGCTGTTAAGGGCGCAACCATCAAGCAGGTGCTGCAGGTACAGCAGAAGCCAAGCGCCATCTGGTGTTCGCTCGCTTCCAACACTGAAATCAAATCCCCGAAGGATTTCGACGGCAAGACTTTCGCCACGTTCGGATCCAACGAATCCGATGCGGTGATCCGTCGCATGATTCAGTCGGACGGAGGTAAGGGCGAATTCGACAAGGTGACCGTCGGCACGTCCACGTTCCAAACGCTGTCCAGCAACAAGGCTGATTTCGGTGGTTTCTATGCCACTTGGGAGGGTGTGCAGGCCGACATGTACGGTCCGAAGCTCAACTGCTTTACCGAACCGGATTACGGCGTTCCCGGCAATGCCGACACCATTGGCGTGATCACCAGCGACAAGACGATTTCCAACAATCCCGAACTGGTGAAGAAGTTCGTACAAGCCACCAAGAAGGGCTACGAGTACGCATATTCGAATCCTGACGATGCAGCGAAGATCCTTGTGAAGGAAGCTCCCGACGCGAATCTCAGGCTTGATTTCGTCAAGAAAAGCATGAAAACCATTGTGGACGGTCAGTATTGGGGCGATCCCGCCAAGATCAAGGATGGTTCGTTCACGTTCGGTACGAACGACGTTGAAGGCGCCCAGCAGTATTTTGACTTCCTCGCTCAGGAAGACGCCTACACCGATTCGCATGACAAGGTGGTGCACGACGCTCCGCAAGCCAAGGATCTCGCCACCGACGAATTCCTGAAATAATCGGGTTTGAACGAGTAGGTTTGTAACCCGTTTAGGTGCGAATAATCGAAAATATTGGAATACGGCATCCTGCATTTTTATTTCATGCCCAACACTGCTTGCTCAGTTCGGGTTGAACATGGTTTGTGGGATGCCGCACCATTATGCGTTGCATTTGGCTTCATTGCACGAGTTTGATTAAATACAAATATGACACGACTGATTCTTGATGTGGACACCGGTATCGACGATGCACTGGCGTTGGCATACCTTGCGACGTTCGACACTGTTGACGTGCTTGGCGTGATCGGCACGTACGGCAATGTTTCCGTCGACACTGCGGTTCGCAATACTTCGTATGTGCTGGAACGGTTGGGGCTTCGGCACATTCCGGTGATACGTGGATCGTCGCATCCTTCATGGGCTCGGTGTTTCATTCCGGATGCAGGTTGTGCGCAGTTTCACGGCACGGACGGATTGGGAGGATTCGGCCCGGCTTGCGATAGTTCGTCTTCGGATACTGCTTTTTCAGATATTTTTTCGGATAATTCCGGTTCTGATACTGTTTTTTCTCGTGATTATCGTAGTCTGATTTCCGTTGGCGGATATGCGTTGGATGATGTTCATGCGAATCCTGCGGTTGATTCGTTTGAATTGTCGCTTACTACGGATTCGGCTTCTTTTATTCATGTTGATGATTCTTCCGCCGACTCGGTTTCCGAAGGCGTGCAGTTCATTATTGATCAGGTTCGCGCTTATGGTTTCGACGTCACTGTGGTTGCGACCGGTCCGCTGACCGATATTGATGCTGCGATCGCGGCCGCACCGGATATTGCCGGCAAACTCAAACTGGTGATGATGGGCGGCACGTTGACGCAGGAAGGCAACTGTTGGGATCTGACTGCGGAAACGAACATCATTCAGGATCCGGAAGCCGCAGATCGCGTGTTCCATTCCGGTGCCGACATCACCATGGTCGGCTTGGACGTAACGCATCAATGCCTGATGGGTTCCGATGCGACCCGTGCTTGGCTTGAAGCAGCGAATGCTGACACACTTACCAGCTCGACCGCATCCCAAGTCGCTGATTCACTTGATGGTTCAGCTGGTAGTTCAAATGCAGCTTCAGTTCGAACCTCGAGTGTGGCTGCAAGCCCATCTGCTTCCGATGTGCGCGTATTCCTCGCCGACATGGCTGATTTTTCCATTGCCGCAAACCTCAAGGCCGACGCGCGACTGTTTTCACAGGGCATGCCATTGCATGATCCGCTGGCCGCCGCCGTTGCCGTGGACCCGTCGCTGGTGACCTGTATCGACCTACCAATGAAAGTCGAACTCGAAACCGGCGATTTCCACGGCACCCGAGGCCGAACCATCGGCGATCCCGCCGGACTGATCGACTCCAACGCACCCCGCATCCACGTAGCCTTCCAAGTCGACTCCTCCCGTTTCGTCCCCACCTTCACCACCCGAATCAGCACGTTGTAACAAACAAAACGGGGAGAACATTATATTCTCCCCGCAGTTAACCTAATCAACTCAGCAAAAACTACTTTTTGACGCCGCCGAAACGACGGTCGCGGTGAATGTAGTGGTCGATCGAACGCCATAGCACGTCTCGACCGCAATCGGGGAACAGTTCCGGCACGAAATCAAGTTCGGCATATGCCGCTTCCCACGGCAGGAAGTTCGACGTGCGCTGTTCGCCGGAAGTACGAATCACCAAATCGCAATCAGGAATATCAGGATTGTACAGGTGTTCGGAAATCATTTTTTCCGTTACGCGATCGCCGGAGATCTTGCCGTCACGCACTTCCTTTGCGATTGCCGCGCAAGCATCCGCGATTTCGGCACGTCCGCCGTAATTCAGGCAGAACACCACGTCGATGGTCGTGTTGTTTTTGGTACGTTCCTGTGCTTTTTCCAATTCGTCGATAACGGATTTCCATAGTTTCGGACGTCGGCCGGACCAGCGCACGCGCACGCCCCACGCGTTCATCTGCTCCACACGACGGTGGATGATGTCACGCGAGAAGCCCATCAGGAAGCGCACTTCCTGCGGGGAACGCTTCCAGTTCTCCGTGGAGAACGTATACAGCGACAGGTAGCGCACACCGGCTTCGATGGCACCTGCGATGGTGTCGAACACCACCGGTTCGGCAGCCTGATGCCCGTCGGTGCGAATCAGCCCACGCTGCTGCGCCCAACGACCATTACCGTCCATGATCACGCCGATATGGCGCGGAACCTTGTTCTTCGGAAAATCAGGAATAATCGACGGGTCAGAAAATGGTGCCGCCGGAATGTCAAGGGACTTGTAATCCACGTTCTCAAAAGCCATACCCGCTAATCTAGCAAGCGCATGGAACGAATCGGACGTTCCAAATAGTATTCACCCCATTTTTCTACCATTTGTCGGGTTTCCGGAAGCAACGCCGTGCCGTCCAGCTCTCCCCAATCGCCGTCTACAAGCGCCTGCAACTGGCAGATCGCATTCCACGAAACATCAAACGATTCACGAATATGATCGGTCAAACACATCAGGCCACCCGCAGAAATCGAAAAGAACCATGGACGATCAGCAGAAATCGGCTCCCCGCACACCACGCAGGCACGCAAACGTGGCGTCCAACCAGCGATCGCAAGAGCACGCATCACGTAGGAATCGCCAATCGCAGCAGCCTCATGCGCATGCTTGGAAAGGGCATTCAACGCTCCCAGCACCAGCCGATACTGTGCCACGGAACGCTCCTGCTCCGTCACTACCAGCTTGTCAGCGGTTTCGCAAATCACATTCGCTGCGGTATACGCCTTGAAATCGGTGCAGATGCCTCTCGCATACGCCGACACCGACTCGGCTTGGGAAATCACATCAAGCGAACGCCCTTCCGCAATAAGCAACGAGACGCGCATGAAAGGCTCCAAACGACCTCCGAAACGCGATTTGGTTCGACGCACACCTTTGGCGACGGCGCGGATTTTGCCATGGTCACGTGTCAGCAAAGTGACGATACGATCAGCTTCGCCAAGTTTGACGGTACGCAAGACCACACCCTCGTCCTGATACAACGGCATTCACACACCTCCTTCGCCTCGACTCGTTTTCTTAACTGAACTATCTATACTTTCCGCACGTTCTCGCGCCAGCCGCACTCTCCCGCGATATCAGTAAATAAACAATCCCCAGAACGCGAACACCAACAGCACATACAGCATGGTGACCGCCGTGATCCAAAACATCACACGGCCGAACCTCGTCGACGCGAGCACCGGCTGGCGGCCACTCACAATCGCGCCTATAGCCCCCTTACGAGGTGGCCATTGTGCAAGGCCACGATTCGTCGCCTCCTCGATAAGACGCACGAACACGCGAGACCACGCCCACACCACAACAACACACACCATTTGAATAACCGGCCAACTCCAATACATCATGCCCGGATCCTCGGCGGGAGCGCCACCCCACGCTAGCTTGACCACGCCCATAACCACTTCGCCCAATCCTGCACCAAACAGCACAAAAGTGGCCATGGTGGCAACGGCAAGCGTAATCAACGCATTTTTGAACACAGGTCTCAGCCCCAACACATATCGGCGTCGATGCGCATGCGCCCAAATCTTACGTACGAGCACAATCAGCCACAGCACGCCGATCACCAGTAGCAACAGCACCATGCTGGCATGCAGCACCACGAGATAAATGGTCAGCCCGCTGTTCGCCTGCAATTCCAACGGCACCGCAATCGACTGATACAAGTTGGTGCCGGCCACACGCTCGCTGGTCTGCTGCAGTCCCCGCGTGATGCCGACAGCCCAACTGATTACATCATCCACGTAGGCGTCGGCGAACGGAGTGCCGCTGTTGGATTCGTCGCCGAGTCGGAGCACATGGTTGGCGATGGGGTATGTGCGCACGGTCACGTCCCAATTGCCCGCCTTATGCGCCATGTCGATGATTTTCTCCGTACCTTCCACCTGCGCGGTCATCACGTCTTTGGTGCCGTATGCCACAAGCGTGGGAATGGAATAGGCTTGGGGATTCAACGTGTCGAGGTCGAGATTGGTCAGGCCGAACAATTCCGCATCGATGTTGAACGCGCGGCGCACAATGGACTGGTATCCATCATGCGCTCCGACCAGCGCGAAATCCTGTGCGGCAAGGAATCCCAACGAATGTCGTGGCGAATACACCATTGGGCTCAGCAACACCTGGAATGCCACGTCGGGGTCTTGATCAAGCAGATATGAGGAAATCCAAGTGCTTTCGGAAGTCGCGTAAATGCCGACATTCGAAGCGTCAACGTTGTCGAGATCACGCAACATGGTGATGACCTGATCGTAAATGGCCGCGGAGCCCGGGTAATCACGGGTCGCATCGTTGGTGGACCATACCGGCTTGTCGAGCACGGCCGTCACGAAGCCTGCGGATGAGAGATCGGTGGCCATGTCTCCAAATGAGTTGTCACAGGTACCATATCCGGCACCATGCATGAACACCACGCCGGGCCGATTGTTTCCCGCGTCTTTCGGCTCTCGAATCAACACTTTGACCTGTTGTATTTCACCGGTTGACGGCTGTTTCGCCTCAATGGTGACATATCGTTGCGTCACTTCGTAATCGCCTCGTTTGGCAAGGGTTTTGCCGGAAGGATTATCGAAGGTCACTGCCGTGTCGGATGATAACGTTTCGATGGTTTGACCGGTTGGCTCGTACTTCCATGACGATGCCGTCAAATTGGATACCGACACCAGAATGCCCAGCAGGATGATGAAGATAGGCAGACTGACCATCAGCCGTCTGCCCCTCGTCCACTGACTGGATTGGCTCTCCGCGCTGGACATGACTGACTGACGTTCCTGATCTGACACGCCGTTCATTGTACCGACTCCAGCTGAAATGGCAATCGACAACCAGCAAAACCAGCGAGCGGCCGATCACAATCTGCAATCGACCGCCAGCGGTCAGCGAAATCAACAATTACCTTGCGCCACCGGCACCACCACCGGTCCTGTGGCGTTGACGGGCACCTGTCCGTCCGCTTCCATCTGCGCGGCGATCTCCTGCGCTTTGACCAGCAGCGTTTCCACAATCTGGTCTTCCGGCACGGTTTGAATGACTTTGCCCTTGATGAAAATCTGTCCCTTGCCGTTGCCGGATGCCACACCCAAATCGGCTTCACGGGCCTCGCCCGGACCGTTGACGATGCAGCCCATAACAGCCACGCGAATCGGCGCGGTCACATCCTTTAAACCTTCGGTCACCGCATTGGCCAACTGAATCACATCAACTTGGGAACGACCGCAGCTCGGGCAGGAGATAATGTCGAACTTGCGCGGACGCAATCCCATGTATTCCAGCAGCTTGCACCCGACTTTCACTTCTTCGACGGGCGGTGCCGACAGCGAAACGCGAATCGTGTCTCCAATGCCTTCAGCCAGCAGCGCACCGAATGCCAAACAGCTTTTGATGGTGCCCTGCCATGCCGGTCCAGCTTCGGTGACACCAAGATGCAACGGCCAATCACCCTTGGAAGCGAGCAGACGATACGTTTCCACCATGGTGATCACATCATGATGCTTGACGGAAATCTTGAAATCATGGAAGCCGACGTCTTCGAACATGCGCGCTTCCTTCATGGCGGACGCAACCAGTGCCTCCGGCGTCGGACCGCCATATTTCGCATACAGTTCCTTATCGAGCGAGCCCGCGTTCACGCCGATGCGCAACGAAATGCCCGCGTCCGTGGCGGCTTTGCAAATGGAAGGGCCAACCTCGTCGAATTTGCGGATGTTGCCGGGGTTCACACGCACCGCAGCGCAGCCCGCGTCAATGGCCTGGAACACGTATTTGCTTTGGAAATGAATATCGGCGATGACCGGAATCGGTGATTTCTTTACGATTTCCGGCAATGCGTCGGCATCATCCTGGCTTGGTACGGCCACGCGCACGATATCGCAGCCGGCTGCGGTCAGTTCCGCGATCTGCTGCAATGTCGCGGGAACATTGGCTGTCAGCGTATTGGTCATGGATTGCACCGAGATTGGCGCTCCCCCACCGACTGGAACGGGACCGACCATAATACGGTGCGATTTGCGGCGCGGATGCAGCGGGCTTTCGCTAATGGCTGCCTCACCGGTTTTACGGAACGGCTTTTCGATTTCTGGCATACGTCAAATCCTTGCAATAACAAGGCTCCCGACTTAGGGAGCCTTGCGTCACTTACGTTTCGTCTGTTTGTTTTGTTTCGTTTTCCGTTACTTGTTTATCAGGTCGTCGGCTCGACGACGGGCTTCCAGCTCGAGTTGGCTCATTTCCTCCACGGAAGCGAATAGCGGATTGCCGCGCAGTTCCGCATCCATTTCGTCCAACACTTCCTTGACGGTATCGACGATGCCGAGATATGGCAAGCGATGTTCGAGGAAGGCGTGAACGGCCTGTTCGTTGGCAGCATTCAGCACGGCCGTATGCTTTTCGGAAGCTTCCAAGCAATGTCGAGCCAAGCTCACTGCGGGGAATGCCTCATCGTCAAGCGGTTCGAACGTCCACATGGCGGCTTTCGTCCAATCACAGGCCGCTGCGATGTTGCCAAGTCGTTCGGGAGCCGATAGGCCAAGCGCGATCGGCAGACGCATATCAGGCGGTGAAGCCTGTGCGATGGTGGCGCCATCGCGGAATTCCACCATGGAATGCACGATGGATTGCGGGTGCACGGTCACGTCGATACGGCTCGGAGGCACGTCGAACAGACGGCTCGCTTCGATGACTTCAAGCCCCTTGTTCATCAACGTGGACGAGTTGATGGTCACCACCGGACCCATATTCCAAGTAGGGTGGTTCAACGCCTGTTCAGGCGTGATGTCGGTCATCTGCTCGCGTTTCCAACCGCGGAACGGACCTCCGGAAGCGGTGACCACGAGTTTCGACACTTCACCGTGCGTGCCCGAACGCAACGATTGCCAGATGGCGGAATGTTCGGAATCAACCGGATTGATCTGCTGCGCACGAACCTGTGCGTCGAACAGCAGATGACCGCCGGCCACAACGGATTCCTTGTTGGCGAGCGCCAGCTGCGATCCTGCCTGCAGTGCCGCAATCGAAGGTTCAAGGCCGATGGATCCGGTAATGCCGTTCAACACCACGTCGGCACCGGATCCGGCCATGGCGATTACCGCTTCCGGCCCGGCCATGATTTCCACATGGCTTGCGCCGGCTTGGTTTAGCGCATCTTGGAGCGCATGGACCGCGTTTGTGTTGAAGATGGCGACTTTCGAAACGTGAAATTGGACCGCCTGTTGGGCCAGAAGTTCCACGTGGGAGCCGCCTGCCGCAAGTCCGACCACGTTGAAACGGTCGAGATGGCGGGAGATGACGTCAAGTCCTTGGGTGCCGATGGATCCGGTGGATCCCAGAATGACTACGGTTGAGGTTTGCATGGGTTATGCGTGTGCTCCGTATTTGTTTTGGATTATTCGTGTGAACGCGAAAACAGGCTGACGGTCACGTCAGCCTGTTCAGTGCGATTGCCTATTCAAAAGAGGGGAACGACAGGTCGGGAATATCGACATCCAGATTGCTGTTGGATGCTTCGAACATCGGATTGGTTGCCGGCTTGGTTTCGTTCTTCTTCTCTTCCTCTGCCGGTTTCGCCGGTTCAACGGGAGTTGCCGTTGTCGAGTGATCTGCGGAGGTTGCTGGTTCCAGCGTGAAGGAGGGTGGGACGGTCGGCAAGGTTCCGAGATTAATCGAGTCGGTATTGACCTGCGGAAGGTTCGGCGTCGACAGGCTTGGCATGCGCGGGGTGAACGTGTCTTCGACCGGATCGGGAGCGTCGATGTTCTGGGCCATCTGCGCCAAGGCAGCCAACGAAGAATCGGGAGCGATGGTGATGCCGTGAGATTCTTCCGGCTGATGTGCGACCGAAGTGTCTGGAATCACAGGAGCCGCAGGCGCGGCCGGAGCGTCATAGCTCGGCGCGCCATCATCAGAAAGCGGATTGAACGCTTCGGTTTCCGTTCCTGCGGAAGATGGCTCCTCGTCAACCGCATTGGACGCTTTGAACAGGTGTGCCAACGACTGTTCCGGAGCCGCTGGAGCAACCGGAGCGGCCTGAGGTTCCGGCGTTACAGGAGCTGCCGGAGTTACCGGAGCCGACGGGGTGCTGATGGTTGGCTGGAACACAGGCGGAACCACGGGAGCATACGTCGGCGCAGCGGTTTGAGTGGCCGGAATGCTCACCGGGGACGTTGCAGGCGTGGTGAAAATCTCACGTTCCGCCTTATTCAAAGCGTCGAAGGAGTCAGTGCTGTTTTGAACCTGAGCGGGCTGCGCAATAGGTTCTGCGGAAACGGCTGGAACGGCGAATAACGGCGAGACCACCTGCGTCTCTTGGGATGCCAGACTGGTTGCGGGCGGATTGGCTGCGGTCATCGCGCTTTCGGAGGGCTCGCCCACGAAGTCGGCCACACGAGCATAGGATTCGAGTCTGGTCAGCAGCTGCACGCATTCGTTCAGGTAATAATCCACCTGACGCTCGTCATAGCCACGCTTGCCCTTGCGCTGGGTGAAGATCACATTCGCCACGGTCTGGGAGTTCAGATCGACAAGTTTCTTGGCATCGTCTTCCGACACTTCCTCAACGCCGAGCTCGCCAGCGGCCTTCGTCAGGCACTGATCGACGATGCGATCCACTTGCTTGCGGTCATAGCTCGGTTCCTTGCCTTCTCCTGGCTTGAAACGTTCGCCGTGCTCACGTTTGGAATGGGCGTCAAGCTGGCGGAACAGACTTTCGGTCTGCGCTTTCCACGCCACACGACCGTGCTGCGAAATCTCCCATGTGGTCTGCTTGTCCACCACGGCGCGCTCCAAACGAGCAAGGGCCGCGTCCACTTGGGCGATCACATAGCCGCCTTTGACCAAATCGAAAGAAACATTCTGAATATCATGCTGGGTGAGTTGCGCTCCCTCACCTTCGTACAGCATGTGCGCACGCTCAAGAAAAGCGTCCACCTGTTCGGAATCATACCCCCACTTGCGCTTTGAAGTACGAGCGATCCCCGATGCGTTCCTCTCGGATTCAGGTTCCTGCGCCATTGGCTATCGACCTCCTACTGCACTACTCAACGTCCTTACTCTACGTGATTGATTCGACGCTTTTGGCTTTCTTGTGGAAAATTCAGCGAATCGACACTCAAATCACACCATTTTTCACGCATTTACTATGGAAGGAACCCCTATTGGGCAGCGCGACACACGTTGAAGCTGTCGCAGGCAACGAATACTGTACAGTAGAGTTTTGCGGGCGATTAGCTCAGTTGGTTAGAGCGCCACCTTTACACGGTGGATGTCGGGGGTTCGAGTCCCTTATCGCCCACTTCCCGGAATCCTTGAGATTCCAACGATTCAAACACTCCGAACATGCACCGCGCCATCATGTGCCCACATTTTGCCCACATCCTGCGAAGCGACCTGCACGGCGGCGTCGATGGTGCGCGCCACGTCATCCAGATCCGAGTCGAACAGATCCGCATACACGTCCAGCGTCATGGCCGCCGACTTGTGTCCAAGCATCCGCTGCAAAGCCTTGATGTTCGCGCCGGCATGCACCGCGATGGAAGCGGCGGTGTGCCGCAGGTCATGCGGCGGCAGAGGCTCCACGCCCGCCCTCCTGCACGCGCTGATGAACCACGTGCGGTTCGATTTCGCGCCCGCGGCTGACTGGTTGCGTGGAGGACGGCCAAGATGGTCACGGAAAACCCAATCGGATTCGCGCTTGCCGGCCAGCACGGGAAGCAGCGCCTCGCCGACTATGGATGGCATTGGCACGTCGCGCATCTCATGCGACTTCGGCGAGGTCTCCGACCATTCGCTGCCGATTCTCGTAACATTCCGCCTGACGTGTATTCGGCGGCGCCCATAGTCCACGTCCTCCACTCTCAAGCCGCACATCTCGCCCCAACGCAGGCCGCACAGTCCAAGCACCAGCACGAGCGCCTTGCGGTCAGTCGGCTGGATACGCGCCCTGCCTGCCTCGTCCGCGACGGCCAGCAGTTGCTCGACGGTCAGATAACGGTGCAGTCTCCTGCCCTCGCGCCTGGGCAGCGCGAGTTCGTCGGTCGGAGCCTTGGCGATGAGCCTGTCCTTGACGGCGAGATCGCAGACGCCCTTGAGCACGCCGACTATCTTGAGCACCGTGCTCGGAGCCAACGATTCCGCCTTGCCGCTGATAAAGGCCTGCAATTCGCGGTGTGTGATGGAGCCTATCTGCCGTGCCGCGTATTCCGGCTCCACATGCGTCTTCCAAGTGGCTTCGTCGGTGCGGATGGTGTTTGGCTTGAGGATCGGACGTCGTGAATCCATCCACTCGGCGTAGACGTCAGACACCAGGGTGCGGCCGGCCGACTGGTCCACGAAGCTGCCGTCCCTTTTAGCGGCGTTGACATGCTGATCGCCCCACGCTTCCGCGTCCATCTTGCGCCGGAATCCACGTTTGCCGGTCGGCGTGCCGTCCGGTTTGCGGTAGCGCACCTCGTAGCGTTTGCCGGATTTTGTCGTGTATTGGCGGATTGTGTAGGCCATGCTCGCCCCTTCGTTTGCGTGGCATCAAGTCTATCAATCCGTTGATTTTTTCTCTGTTTTTTGTGTTTCGGCTTGCAATACTTTATTTACTATGCTAATATAGTTTATATCAAGGAAAGGAGGTGAACATGACACCATCGGAGATAATCACCAGCATCTCGCTTCTCGTCGCAAGCATCGCGGCCCTCATCAAAGCAGTGACCGGACTCATCAAGGAGATGAGACGGAAACCGAAGAAGAGGAAGTGAGCAAGGGTTCCGGCCAGACCTGGGGGCCGGAACCCCATACCTCCGATTATGCCATGGAACATCATGAGAACGGAATCGATAGTCAGCGCGGTATTCGCGCTCGGAACCGCCGCCAGCGCATGGTTCGGCTGGCCGTTCGCGCTCACCGCCGGATGCGCCATCGTCAGCGCCGTCTTCGCGCTCATCGCCGGAAGGAAGGACTGACATGCCCATCGAATACCTGAGCGTCACCGACGTGGCCAAGCGCCTCGGCATCAGCACCGCCGCCGTCAGCGCCTACAAGCTCCCCCAGCCGGACGCCCTAATAGGCCGCACGCGCGGCTGGCTGCCCGACACCATCGACCAATGGAACGCGCAACGCCCCGGACGCGGAGTCGGCGGTGGCAGGCCGCGCAAGCATCCGGCGGAGTGACGTCCGCCCCGGCGCTCATCCGCGAGCGCCGGGGCGGTTTTGTTGTTGGAGGTTGGATGTTGTCAGTCTTGGATCGATGGGTGGCACTGCGCCGTGTTCAGGTATTTGATCGAGACTACATGGTGGATCTGGGCTCCTGGCATTTTTTCCTTGGCCGCGTTCCCCTTGCGTAGGGATTGCGGATAGTAGGGGCCGTCCTCTCCGCTTCTTCCGAGGCCGATGCACCAGACTGTGTTTCCCATGTAGAGGCATATCCGGCTGTTGCCTGATTCGACCACCATGGATGCGTCGTTCAGTGCGAATGCGCTGGCTATCACGTCGGTCTTCCTCGCGAGCCATCGCGCGTCTCCGGTGGGCGCGACCCTTTTCACCGAGATCCCATGGCCGGACAGGAGGTCGGTGTACAGGCGTCGGGCGGGAAGTCTGCGGGTGCGGTTGTCGTCGGCGTAGTATTCCAGGCCGCATAGGTGGGCGAAGTTCGAGGCCTTCCATTGGATGTCCAGCGTCATCCCGTCGTCGCACGCGATTCTCGTGATCGTTCCGACGAGATTGGCGTATAGTCGGGCTGCCTTTCGGGCCTCGCCAAGCATCCGCCGTTTCGCCTCGGTCACGTTCACGCCCGGAATCCTCCCAGAAAATTAAAAGAGGGGCACCGACCAAGCGCCCCTCCGAAGCCGTGTGGCTGATCTTTTTACAGTCTTCTGCATGACTAGCGTCCCGTTTGCGCGGGAAGGGTCACGGCTCCGGTTGGTCTCAACCGTCTGGCCCAGCCGTTGGGCGAGACATCCAGCTCTCGCTGATGGCGCATCGACTCGCCATCGGATGCCTGCGGCAGCCAGCCACACGCTTCGAACCCGAAACCCTGCCCACCAGCAAAGCAGGTCCGGGTCTCAAGTTCGATTGCAACGATACCCCATGACGGCGGACATTCGTCTCGCCGTGAGCGTGATCCGGACGGTATTCGCACAAAACCACCGGGCCGCCGCGACGGCGGCGGACGACCACGCAAACACGCCGAATAACAAGAAAAGCCCCTCCCCCAGCAATGCTGAGAGAGGGGCGATGTTACATGTGGGCGCAAAATATTCCAACAGGATTTAAACTGCGCGATTTTTTCATGCGAGGTTTTCGATGATCCGCTTCTCGGAATCGCTGAGCGTCCATACCGTCACATCTTCTGCGGCCTTCAGTTCCGCGGCCTTCAGTTCCGCGGCCTTAGCTTCGCTCAGGAGATAGCCGCCGCCGTAGATGGACTTCTTCACGGCCTTCTGCGAGTCGAGAGCCCTCGTGAACGCCACATCCGAAGCCTTGACACGGAACTCGACCTGCTTGCCAATCTTACCAAGCCTGCTCACGGTAAGCAGCTCACGCGGATACGAGTATTTCGGCGGATGCCTGCGCTGCTCTTTCCTGACGCGCTTCACGGTCTCATCGATCGCGTTGGCCAAGTCCGGCGCGGTCCGGATCAGATCATCACCGAAACTCGTCACGAACGACGTGTTGACCTGCGCGCCGTTCGCGTATTCGATGGTCGAATTCGTGACGATCATGTGCCCCCCATTGCGCGACGTGCTGGAGAAGATCGTGAGATACGGCGCGAACAGGAAGAACGGAATTTGCTCCGTCCGATAGAACGTGCAGATCTTCGACAGGATGCTGAACGGCGGATTATCCACAACCACCGCACCGCCCGAATAGTCGAACCGCTCGTAATCGCCGCCCGGATAGAACGGGCGCACCACCTTGCTGGGGTCGATGCCATACTCACGGCATGCCCAGTCCTTTATGGTCTCATACACTTCGGGGGGGGTATAGCAATCATCCGTGGTCTTCTTCGATTTGAATTTCTCCACGAACGCGCCGTAATCGTCAATCGTCTGCTGTCTGATGCCCATTTTGAAAGTCCTAAAAATAAAGCCCCTCCTCCAAATGGAGAAGGGGCAGATTTAAAAACAGGGTGTGAGAATTTCCACAAGCACCCGAATGCGTGAATTTTCTTCCACGCGAGTTTGAGTTTCCGGCGCGAGTTTGAGTCTCGCGCCCGGAAATTAATCATGGTCAGGCGTTGCGCAGCGGATTGTAGGCGACGCCGAAACCAGACGCGACGACACCGGCAGCGGTGGAAATGAAACCGCCCACCTGCGCATCACCGAACATCATGAAACCCAAACCGACGATGGACGCGGCCAGAGAGGCCACGTAGATGACGGTCCTGACCGTATCGTTGAACACCGGCCTGTAACCACCGGAATCCTTGTAGTCGTCGGAAAGATCATCCACGACCGCCTCGACCGTGGAACGCGCATGCTCAGCCATTAATACCACCTCCCTTTATCAGGCCTTGACGAGATACCAGGCGCTCTTATCCGCCGGAGCCAGCGCGACGTAGCGCACCGCTCCGCTATACGCCGTGTAGCGGCCCCAGATGTAACCGTCCGCGACCGTGCCCCAATGGTCCAGATTGACGGTCTGGCCGTTGGAATAGGTGGCGACCACATTGCCGGAAACACTCGGACGGTCGCGCACATTGAGCCCGTCCACGGCCACACGATACGTGCCCTGCAACACGTTTACGGCGGACGATGCCGTGGCGGACTGCGTCGGCTGGACGGCGGTCGTCGGTGCCGTAGCGCCGGTCATCCTGTCATACCATGCCTGGGCGCGAGCCATGTAGGCGGCGTTCTGGGCTCCGGCGATGGATGCAGGGCAGGCGGTGGACGTGAAGTCGGAGTGCGGGAACACGTTGACGCGCCACTGCGGACGTCCGAGCCCGTAACGCTTGCAGAGCGCGGCCACCAGATGCGCGCCATTGTCCAACGTCGCCTCGCTCAACATCCACGGGTCGGCCGAGATGTCCGCATGCTCCACGCCGATGGACGTGAGATTCGCATTCCAATCGCCCGAATGCCAAGCGGTATCCGTATCCCAGACGAGCTGCGTGATCCTGCCGTCCGCCGCCACCTGATAGTGGGCGGAAGCCTCACGGGTCTGCCACACGTCATAACAGCCCTTGCCGGTCAGGTTGCCGCCATTATGATGCACGACGATCTTGTCGACCTTGCATCCCTGGCGTCCCTTGGTCATGTGCGTGGAGAGAATGAGATCCTCGTCAGCCTCCAGATTCTCCCATGATTTCATATGTTTCCTCCTTTTGATGGTTTTTTATGCGAAGACGAGCGTCCATATCATGACGGCCATCTCCAGCAGGCGTAGGAGCGGCAGCATAAGCAGGACGACGCAGACGAGTGTGAACGCGCCCAGAAGCATCGTCGCTACGCATTCGAGCCATACAGGCACGTCGCGTCCATGCCACAGCAGCCACGCCACTACGAGCAGCAGCGCGACGAACATGACGGCCGCGGACGTCAAAGCGAGCATGCTGGCCGTCATTGCCGGTCCTCCAAATATTTTTCGGCTGCGTTGACTATCCAGCATCGCGCATCCAATTTCTCAAGCTTCGCCAACTCGTATCGGACGGCCTCAGAATGGTCGTGAGACTGGTCGCCGTAGATCAGGCTGATGATCGTGTTTTTGATCGTGTCACGGCACAACTCGTCCATGCGGTCGTCGAATTTTTCGGTGCGTTCGCCGAGCTGTCGGGTCTTGGCGAAATGCTGCGAGAGCGGCGAATCGTATGGCAATCGTTCCGGTTGCACGTGCGCGTACAATCCGGTTGCCAACGCGTCCAAAGCGCCCGGCCAGACTCTAAGCCCGAGCGTGATGAGCGCGCACGCGCCACCCACCCCACCGAGACCGGCTAGAAAATTCTGCAGCACATTACATCTCCTTTACAGGAAAGCCCCGCACGTGGCGGGGCTGTGGTTTGTTTAATACGGGTGGTCGGTGGCGGCGAACACGAGCGGCAATCCGGCATTTTGCAGCAGGGTTATGAGCGAACCGTCATCGAAACCACACAGGCGGGTCAGCACCGTCACGCCAACAGGTATCGGCACAGTCAAGTTGTTCCTGATGCCGATGAGATACGAGCTGTCCTTTTTCTGCCACGTAACGTTAGCCAGTCCATCAGGCTTTGGTTCTGGTGGATACAACCAGCCGGTATCTTCGCCGGTGACGGTTATCTCACACCCCTCGGCTGTGACACTCGCGCTGGCCGTCATGCCAGCCGGCACCCACGGGACGACCGCCTCACGGTCCTTCAGGGTCGGTGGATCGTAGAGATTCCTGATCCTCACGCGGCCACCCCCAATCCGTTTAGTAGGGTGCGGTGTCGGCTGCGAAGACGAGCGCTCCCGTCTCCCGCAGTATCGGCCACTCGTCCAGATCGACGGCGCACAACCCGAGCACCGTGGTCTCCACCTCCGCATGAGCCGCCATGCCGAGGTAATTCCGCACCGATTCCGGCGTGGTGTCCATGGCGAGCGTCCCATCCTCCCGGAGCAGTATGGTCGCGAGCTCCGGATGAATGGAGTCCAGTGAGCTGGGCGGGTTGAGCTCCAGCATCATGCAATCCGCTTGTCTCACCGGGATGAACGCCGAGCTCTTTGGCATGACGTATTTCCAATGCGAGCCGTCCCGCGCGACGGTGACAGCTCCTGGAATGGAGCTCCACGTTCTGAGCCGGTTTGCGCAGTGCGGGTCCGGCCATTGATTCACGATTCTCACGGCCGACCACCGGCTTTGAGGTCAGTATGCTGCCGTGTCCTTGGTGAAGAAGCTTGGAAGCCCCCCCCCCAGAAGCGAGAGCGTACGTGTCGGCGCGTTCCACGATGACATTGCTGATTGTCACACCGGGCTGGAATGCCCGAATGCGAACGCGGTCTGGCTTTTTGAGTGTGAAAGTCGTTTTGACGTGACCAATCTTGTCGGAAGAGAAAAGGGGGTTATAGCCAGAATCGAACAACATTACATTAATGCCGGTTTGAGTCCCACTGTTTTGAATGTCAGCCGCGAAAACATAAGTGCCAGCCTCAACATTGTCGATTGCGACATCATAATCGCCGTGCGTGATGTCGCCTGTCCCATCATTGACCAATGGTGTCAATGGTGACGGATACCGGTTAATCCTCTTCATGATTCCCCAATTCCTTTCCCGTCAAAAGCTTCCAACCATCCCATTCCCTGCGCCACACCTCTCGGATACGGTCGATGAGGAAGCACATCACGTTCGCATCGTCGCCGACTGCGCCGGTGTAGTATTTCAACCCGTTATGCAGTTTTTCGGTGCGGCACCACAGGCTGCCGACCGGAACCGTCGAAGGCTGGTCGGGCTGGACGAGAATCTGCTTGGCGCCCAAAGCCTTGCCGCCTTCGCCAATCGACACGTGGCAGGCGTTGAACGCGTCCTGTTTGAGGACGGTGAGGAAATTCGAAGCGTTGCTCACGAAGCTCACCGTGTCTGCATTGATGCTCGCCACGGTGGTATCCGCCGTGGAAAGCGTCAGATTCGCGTCTTCGATGTGACCGTCGGCGAAGACCTTCTGGGCGGCCACCTTGACTTCCGGATGGTCGGCATAGAGTGCCTGAGAGGTGAAATCGACCGGTTTGAGCCACACGTCCACGAGTGTTTCGGCGGCTGGCGGCCATACCTGCACACCGTTGTAGAGAGCGTTCCAGAAGACCGGCTGGCCGTCCACGCCGATGACGGGTTCGCCCACTCTCACGCCGTTTAAAAGCACGCCCATTGTCAGGCCTCCTGAGAGGTGGTGTCTGCGGTGGCGTCAGCCGGAGTCTTATCCTTGGCCTTATCCTGCACGCTCTTCACCGCCTCGTCAATCGCCGTCAAAGCCTCATTCGCATGGGATTCCACCACGGCCTTGGACTCGCTAATGCTATCGGCGACAGACTGCACCGAGGCGGCGTTGGCCGACACCTGAGCCGTCTGCTCCGACACAGACTGCACGGCATCCGCAGCCTGCACGCTCGCCGCCTGCGCACCGGCAGCCGAAGCCTGCGCCGCATTAGCCGCCTGAGCAGCCGCAGCCGACTGCGACTCCACCACGGCACGCGCACCGGTCAGATCCTCTAGAATCTGGGAAGCCACCGTCTTAGCCTGACCCTCCGGATAAAACACCATCTGACCCGGATTCGCCGCCGACATGGACTGCGCCTCTTGCAAGCTGGACGCCAGCAGGTAGGTCAAGGCCGCACCAGTGTTAAGCGCCGGAGCCAAAGTACCCGAATCCACATCGACCAGATCCGCGAACTCCACGGCCGTCGCACTGTCAGGCACGTTCACGTAGCGTCGGAACTTCCACAAGTCCGTGTCCAGTCCGATGGTGACCTCGTAGCAGAAGGTGTTATCGGTCGGCGGAACCGTCACGGTCGCCTTGCCTTTCGCGTCGAGTGCGACTTCGAAGCCTTCCCGCACGACGATGCGTGAGTCGTTGCGGAAGCGTTCGGTTGGAATCACGCGCACGGTGGCGTTGGACAGGTCGACGATGCCGCCTGCACTGGGTTTGCCGAAGTCGAAATTGATCTTGGTCATCCGTGTCCTCCTTTAGAACAGTGGTTTGAAAAACGGGTGGAAAACCCACAGGTCGGAACGTTTCGCCGGAACAATGCCGACTGTGGGTTTTCACAAGGTGAAAGGTAAGAAGAATGCTGTTGGGAACGTTCGTGGATGATGTCTGGTGGCCGTCCTGCGCGAGGCTCCGTGAATGCACAAGAGTGGGCTACAAATCGGCCTACCGCTGTCATATCCAGTCGAAGTGGGGTGGTGTCGATATGGAGTCGATCACTGCATCAGATATCGAGGAATGGCTAGGCTCGTTCAAGCGGGCTGGCGCCGCACGGAAGGCTTGGGCCGTTCTGCGGGCGATACTGAGGCTCGCCTACCGGCGTGGCGTCACGGACAACGACGTGACCAGAAGGGAGATCCGTTTGCCGCATCTCCGCCGTTACGAGCCGCGGGTATTGGACGCACGCCAGGTGCGCCGCCTGTTGAAAGGCTTCTATGGCCACGCGTTGGAGGCGTGGCTGCTGGTCTCCGTATGCGCCGGATTGAGACGATGCGAGTCCGTCGGCATCGAATGGTCCGACCTGGACTTGAAGCGAGGCACGGTCACCGTCAAACGTTCCGTACAATGGGTCGCCGGTCATGAGACGGTCACCGACCCGAAAACCGACCAGAGCAGACGAACCGTGGCACTTCCCCGATTCGCAGTCAAAAGGCTCGCGCAGTTGAAACACGGCAGGAGCGGACGGCTGGTCGGAGACCTGAACGCTAACCAGGTCGCCTCACACTACATGGCATGGTGCCGGCGGATGAAACTCCCCTGTGTGCCGCCACGCAACCTGCGCCACACCTTCGGGACACTGGCGATTGCCGCCGGTGCCGACATCTCAGTGGTCGCACGCCAGCTCGGACACAGCGACATCAAGACCACGGCCCGCTACTATCTGCGCCCGGATCTGTCGGTGCTGAAAAGTCTGCAGCGGGCATGGGAGCGGCTCATTATCGGGGTCGCATAGCTTTCCGTAACCCTTGAACGGCAGATCTGGCATGGGCCTTACGGCATGACGGTACATCTCGCCAAAGTCGGCATGATGGCGTTCGCTTTTGGCAACACGTCCTTCACATACGACATCAATTCCAACGGCCAGACCGTGAATGAGACGATGGCCGCCGGTTTTCTGCCGGAGGGTGAAGGCGCGATGCTGCTGGAAGGTGTGAACGGGCAGCATGGAGCCTTGTCCTTCGATGCTGACGGCAAGGTCACGGTCAGCGGCAGTATGAACAGCGGATACTATTTCCGCGTCTGCGGCTGCTGGCCGGTGAAATAGCATTCCGTAACCCAGCCATGGAAGCCTCCGTATACGAACAACAGCCTCACTCTGTGTCGAGTCGGGCGCATCGTCACGGTCAACGGCAACGTCAAGTTCACTGGCAGTGGAACGCAGAACTACGCGACGGCGTTGGAGACCATCCCGGAAGCGTTCCGTCCGCTCGCCGACCAGAGCATCATATCGTTCCCGTCCTGCGGTTTCAGCCTGCTTGTCATGCGTGACGGGAAGGTGCAGATGCTTGGCGACCCGAAATCAGCCTACTCCACGGCGCACGGCTGTTGGATGGCGGCCTAGACGAATTCCACACCATCGGGCACCGGAATGGTCTTCGAGAAGCATTGGACGATATCGGACGAAGCCACTCCTCCGATAAGCGTCACCGACCCGTCCGTGTTCCAAGTCGCCTGTTTGCCATACGCGGCGCCAGCCACGTTCGCGATGCAACCAAGACCGACCGTTTTGGAGGGCTTCACGCCCTCTTCGAACAGCCAGACACGGTAATTGCCGACGTTCACGGCGCTTCGGAACGAAGACAGGTCCACGAAAATCAGACCGTCTTTGACCGTGATGGTGTTCGAAGCCCCATAAGAAGCCGGAACGAACGATGCGGTATTCTGCCATTGCAGTTGGCATAACTGGGTTACGGAAAACTATCCTCATGGAATCGGATAGCAGAGCGAGCCGACGCAACCCTGATTGCTGCCAGCGGCTCCCATGTTCGCACACCGAATGGTTCCGTTCGGATTGACGACGAGCATTCTCGCCGTCTGACCGTTGGACACGCACACCATCGCATTGACCTCGACCGGAGGGCGCAGTTCGGCGGGCAGCACGTATTCGCATTGCACTGCATCCCAACTGCCATTACCGATATTGCCGGAGTATTTGACGAGCATCATCATGCCGGTGCGGATGACCGTGAAGCCCTTCGCGTTGTACAGGGTTACGGAATCCCACAAGCCCCCCCTCGGCGTGAACAGGCGTACCGGCGTGCCGACCGTGATGCCATTCAACGGGATACGCCAGAGCGGCATGTATGCGTCAACCGCGCCGGACAATATCTTCCCCGACGGAATGGTCGGATCAGCGGCGGCAGTCGCATTCGGCGAACCCTTCAACACGGTCAATGCCACATTCTCATTACCGGTCTTGGAATCTCGATGGTAGTGCGCGCAGATGATGTCATTGCGTTTCATGCCCTGCGACCCGTTGGAGATCGTCACCGATTCCGCCGACGTGATATGCCAGTCCAAGCCCTGGATCGACGCGCAGCCGGTGCCGACCGTCGCCCTGTTGGACGAACTCATCGAGCATTTGAACGCATCGCCCCAGTCGTACACCACGTCGGACTTCGAGAACTTGGCCTGATGGATGATCGCCTTGTCCTCGCTCGAAATATGTGCAACTCCGGCCTTGCCGTCAACAAGTTCGATGGTCACTGTTCAACCTCCTTCAACCATGCTTCAAACGCTTCATCGTCCTTCTGCATGAACGCCATGAAAGACGCATTGCACTTGGAACAAAGTTCGTAGATGTCGGGCGGCACATCCTCCGCGATGCGGGTCGCCTTGCCAGCCGAATAGCGGCGCACGGTGAACCATTCACGAGCCTCCGTGTCACCGGCGGCGACATAAGCGGTCTTGCCGCACTTGTCGCACACGTACTTCGAGTAACCGTCAGACTTCACTATCCAATCCTTTCAAACGTGAAACAACCAAGCGACGGCAGCTGCCTCCACGTGCCGCCGAAATCAAGGGATGGGTCGATGCCCGTCGTGTTCTGGACCACGTATCCGATTGGGAACACGACCCTCCCGGAAGCGTCGCCGCCGACATGCGCGCTGATGACACCATCCACGCTCACGATCGAGGAACCGTCCACCCTTACGCCACCAAGCACGTCCGTGGACGCCTTCGGCAGCGTGTAGGCGTTCGCGCCCCGTTCGACCGAAGCGAGCTTCGACCGCTCGTCATCGGTCATCATGCCCGACTTGGCACTGTCGGCAACACTCTTCGCATCAGACGCAATCGACTCGGCATTCTCGGCGGTCTGATTCGCTTTGCCGATCTGCGCCGCGAAACCGGAAGCCGTCCTGTCCGCCGACTCGGCGACCTGCCTGACGGCATCCAAATCCTCGGAAGCGACCTCCGCGTTGATCGTGCCGCCTGAAATCGACAGGCCACGGCCAGCCGTCAAAGACACGCCGCCGCCAGCCGAACCAGAAGACGAAGAGGAAGGCGAAGAACCGGAATAGTTCGCGTTCGCCGACTGCACCGGCAGTCCGACCTCGAACGTCGAAGTCAAAATCCCGGAATCGATTTTCACGATTCGCTTCGTCACCACGGCGGTGACGTTGACGCCGGAAGCCTGATCCGTCGCAACGATCTTGTCATCCACACGCAGACCGTCGCCGACCTCATCGGACAACGTCACCTCGACCGAACCACCGGTCTGCAATTCCTGCAGATGCTTCTTCGTCTCGGATTGCAGCGTGCCCAAATCCGCGTTGGAATAGTCGTATGTGGCGCATACCTCATCGGCGCCTACGAGCGTCTGCGTCTGACTCACCACGCCGGTTGCATCCGCGAAATAATTAACCACCAGACGGTTCTTGAGCTCCTGCGAGCCAAGGCCGATGAGATGATTCACCGCGCGACGGTTGGTCTCGGCCTTGAAATCCACAAGGTCGGAATCGATCGTGTTCTCGATGGTCTGCACCGGCACGATGCCAAGCAGGATGTGATTATCCTTGGCTTGGAAGTCGAGGCGTCTGCCGCAGGATGCGAGCAGATTGCGGAATCCTGTGTAGGCGTCCACGTATCGTGGGTTTTGAAACATCCAATTCGACAAAGTGGAAGCATCGGAGGAATCGACAGTGAAAACCGTATCCAAACCGATGCGCTTCAAAAGGCTTTTGAGGATGTCAGGCAGCTTGCCGGAGACGGTCAGGTAATCCTGATTCGCGTCCGGCTGCAATATCTTCGCCGCCAACATGCCAGTCCACGATTGGCCGATCCACGTGGCCGTGGACACGCCACCGGAAACAGTTACACGACGGTCGATGATCCGGCCGCCCACGTCACTGCCGTCAAGCCAGAAATACCAGCCATGTTCGATTTCCGGCGCATCCGGATCTTCGATGGTCAGTTCGAAATCGTTTTCATCGGTGCCGCAAGCCCAATCCAACGTCACCTGCGATACGCTCGCACGTGGCGTCAGCTTGCCGTCTGCGATGATAACGTCCGCCATGGCACACCTCCAGAAACGTCAAACATGGTCAAGTCGATGCCAAAATTGCCGGAAACCGTCAAGAGAGATTCTCCGGCAGGTATCGGCTCGAAAACATATGAGCCGCTTCCACTGCCGTTGCCGCGAACGCCCTTGTCGAAAACATCCGAAACGTCGCCGTTTTCAGCTGTCAACGTTATCGTCTTCCGCAATCCGGTGGCCGACAGCGACATATGACCGCCTTCCGGCACTGTCACGTCAACCGCGTAAGTGTTGCCGCCAATCTGGAAAGACGGATTGACGCAAGGGCCGAAAATGACCGCAGCGAACTCAGCGGCCTTGCCGGTCGGATTATGCACCGTCAAAGCGATTCTCGACGGAGCCAAATCGGTCGGCAAGTCCAGTGGAAGGTCAATCTGCGCACCGGTGCCTGCCGTCATCGGAAAGAAATGCTGCACCGGCAGCGCGCGACGCCAGACGCCATCGCAAAGGACAATCGTGTAATCGACTTGCGCGTATTCCGGCCATGGCACCAGACCGAGCGAAGAACCGACGACATAAGCTTGTTGCGTCCATTCGCCATCAACCGTCAACATGCCTGGCGTAACCGCCTGCACGTCAGCATCGAAAGCCGTCTGAGCGGCATCCAATACGGCTGGCGTTTTGGTGCGGACGGTTATTTTCGCCGTCGAAGCGTTCCGGCTCACCGATTTGATGCCGCGGGTGGCCAGCGTGTACGTCCATGCGTATCCGCGCATTTCCTGCAGGTCAGCCACCCACAGATCATCGGCGTTGAGGTCGATGACCGTACCATCATGCGACGTGTATTTAAGCTCGCGCATATTTGCGGATCAACCTCCCCAAGTCACGGTCGCCGACCGTCGAATCATCGGACGCGGCGCTGATGATCGCGCCAAGATCGTTGTGCAGGCTGGTTATCGCCGCCACCACGGAAGCGGTATCAACCTGTACGCTGACCTGATTGCCTGTCATCTGATTGGCTGTGGCAAAGACTTCGCGTGGAATCTTCCGCTCGTTCAGCAGGCGCATGTTATCGACGCCGTAATAAGCCGTGGCCGCGGCATTGTGCGTGTACTCGCCCGCGGTAAGACGAGCGTTGAGCAGATACACGCTGTCGCTCAACCCGTTGCCGGGCGCCCACGCCGGATCCACGTAGCCGGAGAACATGCCGCCGCCTGCGAACTGCTGGAAGTGGCCATCGGTGAACATTCCACCGGTGCAGCCACCCTCCTTCTTCGTCTTTTCCGTGACGGTGAAGCTCTTGTCCGCGATCTTGAAGTTGTTGATGGAGCGGAGCACCGGAGTCGCCTGGTCGTTGACCGATGCGGTGCTCTTCTTGTCGTTCAGCTTCTTGCGGTTGACAGCGTCGACCTTCGGTCCGGCCTTGTCGGTCGAATCGAGGGTGTTCTTCTTGTTGTTGAGCCTCTTCGCGTTCGCGGCGTTCGCCTTCGGCGTTGCCCTGTCGGTGGAGTCCAAGGTGTTGCGCTTGTTTGACAGTTTCTTCGCGTTGGCCTTGTCTACCTTCGGCGAGGCGTTGTCCTTCGCGTCGAGTCTGGCTGTGGCTTTCTTGCCGTTGAGCTTTCCGATGTTCTTGGAGGCGGCGTTCGCCTTCTTGGATGCCTTGTCGGTCGCGTCGATGATGACGTTGACATGCTTCCTGTTGAAGTCGTCCATCATCTTCTGCGCCTTCTTGGCGCTGGCCGTGGCCTTCTTGTCGTCGGCGTCGAGCTTGGCCTTCGCTATCTTCTTGTTGAATTTGTCAAGGTTGGTTTCCGCGCCTTTGGTCTTCGACTTGGCCTTGGAATCGTCAACGTCAAGCTTCGCCTTGTTGTTGTCGGCGGTCTTCTTGATATTGTCGATGGAAGCCTTGATGCTATCGGAACTCAGACCCCAACGGTCTGCCAAGGCGTTAGCGGCCTGTTCGCTCATGCCCGAGGCTTCGGCCTGCCGAATGATCGCGTCACGAGCATCCTGCAGCACGCCGTTCGCACGCTCGATCTCACCGCTGCTGAAACCGGTGCTCTCGCCCTGCTTGAGAATCTTTTCCGCAGCGTTCTGGGCGCTGCTGGCGATGTCCTCCAAAGCCTGCTTGGTCTTGGTGCCCTTCTCGGAAAAACGGTCAAGCAGATTCCCGCTCTGGTCGAACACCACGCCATTGTCCTTGCAGGTGTCGGACAGTTCACCGATCTTCTGATTCAGCTGGTCGACCGCCTGGTCTGCAGTCAGATTGCCCGACTCCAAACCAAACAACGCCTGAACCAGATCATCGATTTGGCTTGACGCGTCCGAAGCGGAAGAGCCAAGCTCTTTGTTCGCGCTAGCAGCTTCCTTCGCTGCCGATGCGGACTTGCCGTCAGCATCCACGGCGTTCTTGGCGGCCTTGCTTTTCTCATTGGCCTTCTTGGATGCATCATCGTAGGCCTTTGATTCCTCTTCCAAAGCTTTCCTGATGGCGGTTGCCGCGGTTCCGCCAATGCCGGGCTTGTCGATTTCCTTGATCTGCTTGTTGACGCGCTTCAACGCGGCTTCGTTGCCCATGGCCGCGCTGGTCATGTCGGTCAGGCTGATACCCGCCTTGTCAAGCCATGTGGTCAACTTGACACCGCCACTGCTCATATCCTGATAGGCTCCGGCGATGGTCTCGCTGATGCTGCTGCCGGATTCCAGAGCCGACTGCAATTGCTCGGCAGCTTCCTTGGCCTTCTGCTGGTGGCTGACGAACGCCGATAACGCCACGCCGGCCACCGTCAGGGCGATGCCCCACGGGCCGCCAAGCAGACTCATGACACTGCTGCCGACCGCCTTGAAACCAGCAGTCTTCAACTGCGCCTTGCTGGCTGTGGTGCCAAAGGCGGCCATCTGCTCGGATGCGCTCATGGACGATGCGCGGAACATCTGGAAGGCGGTCTGCGCGGATGCGAGCGCCGTCTTGACTCTTTGGATCGGGTCGATGGCCAGACCGATGTTGTTGGCCATGGTGCTGGTGCTGCCGTTGAGATTGCCCGCGGCCTTGTGCACCGCGCCGAACACGCCGGCCAATGATGCCATGACCACAAGCGTCTGCTGCGCTCCTGACGGCAAACCGGCGAACGCGTCAACCAGCGTATCCAAGCCCTGCACCATCTTGCGCAAAGGCCCCTGGGCGCCCTCACCAACGGAAATCATCAAGGATTCCATCGAACCGCCCAGATTCTCCAGATCACCCTTGAGATTGTTGTTCTTCGCAGCAGCCTGCTCGGCGGCGTACCCGCTTTCGGAGACGGCCTTCGTCCACTTGTTGACACCGGACTCGCCCGCCTCGTAAAGATAATTCGCGGCCTTGATGGCGTAGCTGCCGAAGATGGTCGCGTTCGCCTGGTTGCGCTGCTCGTCGGTCAAGCCTTTTTCGGCCTTCTGCAATTGGCCGGCGAAATTCGCCATGCCGACGAAATGATGTTGGGCGTCATATGCGCTGATGCCCAATTCCTTCATCGTGTTGGACGCTTCGGCGGACGGTGCGGCCAGTTTCATCAGCATGCTGTTCAGCTGGGTGCCGGCTTCGGCGCCGATGGTGCCGTTCTGCGCGAACAGGGCCAGTACGCCGGTGGTCTCCTGCACGTTCATGCCGAAACTGTTCGCCTGCGCGCCGCAATTGTTCAGGGCTTCGCCGAAATCGGAGACATTGCCGACGGCCTTGCCTGCGCCAGCCGCCAAAGTATCGGCCACCTGGGAAGCCTGAGACCCCTTCAGGTGGAACATGCTCAACGCATTGGCCATGTATTCGGCGGCATCCCCAACGGCCATTCCATCGGACGCGGCCAGATTCAAAGCGCCAGACAAGCCGCCGGTGAGAATATCCGTGACGCTCATGCCGGCCTTGCCGAGATCGTTGATCGCATCAGCGGAGTCCGAAGCGGAATAAACCGTGGAAGCTCCTGCTTCGATGGCGGCGGCACGCAGCTGGTCCATTTGGGCGCTGGTCGCGCCGGTGTTCGCCTGGACGGTGCTCATCTGCTGGTCGAAGTCTGCGGCCATCTTGACTGCGGCCACGCCGAACGCGGCCACGGCCAATCCTGCGGCGGTCATGCCGCTGGCGATAAGCGCGGACTTGCGTCCGGTGTTCTCCATGCCAGAAGCAACCGTCTTCGCAGTGCTTCCAGCACGGGTCATCGCCGCCTCATAAGAGGCTGTGTCCGCCATCAACCGGATGACGATGTTCTTGTTCTCCGCCAAAGCATCCTCCAAAATGTCAGGTCAAATGCGCCACCAAGGCGTTCGCCGCCGGATTGTCCCTGCCATTCGCATCAGTCCAACGTTTCATGGCCTGCTGCATGTGCGCAGTGGCCCAGCAGACGCTGGTTTCGGCATGCAATGTAAGTTCGCCCTTCGGGTCTTGGCAGATCGTGCGAGGCAAACCGCACATGGGGCATAATGACCGTTCGTATTCCGCCAGTGCGCGCATCCAATTGCGTTCCGTCTCATCCCATTCGACCTCATCGCCCTCACTCGGACGCCAGCCCATGAAACGCTTATAAGAGATGCCGAGCTGGCGGCAGATCTTAAGATCCTCGACTAGTTGCGGAGAACCTGCGAGGCGAGGTCGAATGCCGCTTTTGGGTCCGCTGCTGTGCCGTTCAGTTCGGCGATGGCCTGCCAGATCGGAGTGAACTGGCCATCGGTGAGTTCGTCGAACAGATTGCGCCACGCCTGTTCGGTCTTGTCCTCGTCGGCCACCGGCTTGCCGCCGATGGTCGCGGAATCAAGCATGAGCGGCAGTGCCGCGGCGGCGGTGCCGAACATGTCGTTCGTGCCGTTGTCATTGCGGTGCGCGGCCAATGCCTGCGCCCACCGGCTGACCGGCAATGCTCGCAACGTAAGCTTCAATGTCTCCGCATCCGCCTGTTCGCGCAGCTCTTCGATGCGCCGCGCGGTGGCCTTCGCCTGCCGGTTCGTCCCAGCCTCCGTGATTTGTTCGCGCGTGGTCTCCTCGGCCAGCGCATCACCCAATCTGGCGATGTCCTCGGCGGTCTGCTGGTTGAGGATGACATCGACCTCACACGTGCGCCTGGTGACTTTAAGCATTGTTGTTCCTTCGCTCTAATATTCAGGTTCCTTTACCGGAAAAGAGAAAAGAGAAAAAAGAGGGTCCCGCACCGGCGAAAGGGACGAAAGTCCGGTGCGGGAAGAATCAATCAGGCGACCTTCACGTTCTCCGCCCAGCCAGGAGCGCGGACGGAGAAATTGACCTTGCTGCGCAGGACGCTGTTCGCGGCGATCGCCATCTTGGCGCTCATGCCAATGCGGACCGCGTACACGTTCACGATGTCGCCGGCGACAAAAGTCTTATCCGTCTGCTTGCCGTAGCGGCGCACGAAATAGCCTTCCACTCCCTCGGCAAGCGTCTCCATTGCAGCGTTCTGCGTGGAATGCGACGTGTTGGTGTTGTCGATGACCTCGATGCTTGGACCGCTGATCTTCTTGCGTCCGGGATTCTCGTAATCCTGCGCACTGTTCTCGCGCTGATCGGAGATGGACTCCTGCGACGGCGAGCACGACCAGCCGCCTAAGGTGACGTAGTTGCTCAGGTCGGTGCCGGCGCTGATCTCTGCAGCGGTCGGCTTCTGGATGTTTTTGATGGACGGCACCCAGATCGTGTTGACCAGACCGTCCGCCGGTGTGGAAGGAACTTCGGTTCCCAGAGTCAAAACCATGACTCCTCCTTAAATATTTAATGGTCACATGCGTGACCAGTTGAATTTGAAAGTCAGAAGACGGCACTGGTAAAGCAGCGCCGTGTCCTCTGCGGTAAGTCCGGCCGCGTAAGCGCCGGAGTCGGAGAACAGCGTCAGACAGCCGGTGTCGAAACCCTGCGCGACGAACCGTTTGCCGGCAAGCCTTGGAATCATGAGGTCATCGGCCAGCACGTTGACGGAATCGGCCGTAGTGCTCACGATGCGCACCAGCAAAGTGCCGATGCCGCAATGCACATGCTGCGTTTCACCGACGATATGACCGTTGGTCGTGACCGTCTCAATCACCCACGGCGGCTTCTCCGTAGGCTTAGGCGCCGTCTGCCGGTACACGGCCCAGCCCGTCGCAGGCTTCGGGATATGGTCGAGAATCGTGTCGGTCAACGTCATGATCGACTTCATTCAGACCACCTCCACGGCGGCACGCGCCACGTATTCAACGAGCTTCGGCAATTCTTCCTCGCCATGCTCGTAGAATCGGTGCGTTCCACCGCCCTTCGCGGTGCCGAAGAACGCGATGTTGGCGAGCGAACCCGCTCCGCCCTTGGTGGGGCCTATCTCGGCGGAAATGCGTCCGGGCGTCTCGCTTACCGTGTAGGTGATCGGGATACGCCTGAATGCGGCATTGCCGGAACCGTTCAGGTCGTCGCGAATCGAGTTCTTGACGTTCTGCGCGCCCTTCTTCACCGAAGCGGAGATCAAGGCGCGGCGAGCCACGCCCTTGGCGAGCAGCGCATCGCCGAAGGCCGTCAACTGCGAAGCGTCGAACAGTCCGCTCATGCGTCCTCCTTCACGTTCCACCGGCAGGCCGTCGCCCACGACTTCTCCGACTGGGGGGAAATCATGCGATAGCGACGTCCAACCAATTCCGGATTCGCCGAATTCGTGACCGTGACCAGATCGCCGTTGCGCAAGCTGGTACCGAACGGGAAATGGATGTACAGCGACCAAACCAACGAGACGGCGCCCATCGCCTGCGCCGCACTGCCATCCACGTTCTCCGACACAAGACCACCGGAGGTCTGCACTTTGCATCGGCCTTCGTACACTTTCTCCGTGCCGGTGTCCGGCAGTCCCGTGTCCGGATCCGTCACAGATTCGCCTGGGCGCGTGACGATGCACCGGTCGGCCATCAGGCATTCCGCGTTGGCTCTGGCCTTTGCGAGAAAGGATGTGCTGATTCTCATCGGAACACTCCAATCGAACTGACGTTCGCGCCGAAGCGGTTGCGCAGGCTGCGTCTGGTCGCTTCCGGCAATTCGGTCGCGTCGATCTGGGTGCCATCATGCGTATATCCGACTTGCGCGTCATCAAGCCTCTCGTAGGCGATGCCGGAGTGGGCGCCGGGGCCACCATCCGCGAGCTGATGCAATCCGGCGGCGACATACGAGCAGACCAGTCTGACGATGTCCTCCGGCACTGGATCCCAGCCACCTTGGAAGGTGACCGTCACGGTCGACGGGATGCCGCCAAAGGGGCTCCACGGCTCCGCCCGGTAAAGCGATGAGCCGAAGAGCCTCCAGTCTTCAATCGGCCGACCATCGACCAGTACTTTGGACACGGCTCGCACCGCCCTGCATGGCAGGTCAAGTTTCCTCGACTGTTCGCCGGGCAGGTCGACGGTCCATTCGCCCATGGTGATCGGACAGCCGGCGGCGTCGCGCACGGCGGCGGATACGGAGTCGAGCAGGCTGAGCGCGGTGGTGTTGTCCGGCACGTCGATGCCGTACTTCCGCAGGTCCTGCAGTGTGGCCAAGGCGATCATGTCAGCCTCCGATCAGACGGTCACTTGCCCTTCTTGCCGGTGTCTGCCTTATCGACATCATCACCAGCGGTGTCGGACGTTTCGTCCACGACGGCCTGCGGGTCACCCTGCATAGACCGACCGGTGGAGGTGGAGAGGTTCAGTGTGATCTTGGTCAGGCACTCTGGACGGATGACCTTGGCGCCGTACAGGTCGAGGCCGCGCACCATGTCGGCGAAGTCGGTCTGCATGCGCATCGCCTCCACCTTGCTGACCTGCTGCGCGAAGGTCACGGCCGCGTTCGTGCCGGCGAGAATGGACTGGGTGTCCGGGCTGGAGGACTTGCGCGGCACATTGTTGGACTTCACTACGGTGAAGCCGCGCACCTGTCCGACCACGCCGTTGAGCAGAGTATTATGGCCCGCTTCGGTGCCTTCGATGAAGCGGGAGTCCTGCAGCAGCAAGGCGTAGAAGTCTGGGCTAACGACAAGCCAGCGGCCCTCGTCGGGCACGTTCTGCACGTCGAGCTTGCGTCCGGCTTCCACGACGGCTAGATACGCGTCTGCAGGGGTGCCGACGGCCACGGTCTTCGCCGGGGTGCCGACGGCCGCGTCCATGAGATTGGAGATGTAGGTCTCCACGTTCTTCATCATGTTGTAGGCGGCGGAATTGGTGAACTTTCCGGTCAGATCGGCCTTGGCCTGAGTCTTGTCGAGGTCATTGACCTTGAAAGCGAAATAGTCGGACTTGTCGATCTTGAGCACGGCGGCTTCCTTATCCGTGACATCATCGACGGTAATCGCGTGGCCGCGCGTGTACTCGCGCACTGTCACGTCGTTGTATCCGGTGATGTGCACGGTGTCACCGGCCTCACGGATGTCGCCCTCATAATCGCGGTTGCACAGGCTCGGGAAGACGAGCTTCGCGCGCAGGGCTTCGAGGATGGCGGCGGACCATACCTCGGGAATGAAATTGGTGATTGCCATTGCTGGTGGCCTCCTTACTTGCTGCGGCCTGCGAGCAGGTCATCCAGACGGCCCTTGCGGCGCGCCTCATCGATCTGCTTCGGGGTCATGTTCTTCAGATCGTCCCTGGTAAGCTGTCCCGCCTGATGATCGCCATCACGGGCGCCTGACGGTGGGATGATTCCCGCCAGGCCAGCATTGTTCCCGCCTTGCGCGAGATACGGGTGTGCCGTGACCAGGGCGTCGATCTTCTCGCCGATCGCCTGCTGGTCGTATCCTCCCTGATCGTCCGCGGTCAGGTCGGAGAAGTCGATGAGCTTCAATGCGTCGCTTGGATTGATGAGCTTGCCGGTCGCCGCGGCGGTGACGTTCGCCTGGAGCACCTGCTTCTGCAGGCCGGCGATGGTAGCCTGCGCGGAGTCGAATTCCTTGCCGCGCTGCTCCCAGTCGGCCACCTGCTTCTCAAGGTCGTCCACTCGGTCGGCCTTCTCATAGGCGGCCTTGAGCTTCGCTTCGAGGTCGGTGTTGACCTTCTTCTGGCCGAGGAACTTGTCGTGCCAGTCGACGTGCGGCTCCTGCGCGCCCGGATCGCCGGTGTTCGGATCCTGCTGCTGTCCATCGGACATGATGATGTTTCCTTCCTTTTACTGGATGTATTTTTCGCCGTTGCTGGAAAGCCAGCGACGATACGAGTTCTCGGCCTTCGCCAGCACATCCGGCGTGACCGGCTTGCCTGGCTGATAGGGATTGCGGCCGTCCAAAGCGGCCTCGTAGCGGAGCCGCGCATTGAGCAGACGCTTCTGCGCCGCGGTCAGCTCCTCATGCCGTCCCTGACGGTATCCGTTGTCGTGCAGCCATTGGCTGCGGCGAAGCTCCGGCACCTGCTCGCGCCATTTGTCGGGCAGGATGTAGCCCTCGCGCTTCAGAAGTTCGATGGTCTGCTCGCGCGGGAGGTTGAAGCTGTAGATGCCTTCCGGCGTGAGCCTGCGCCTCTGGCGTTGGCCGTAGCCGTATTTGCGGATCATGCGGCTCCACCCGTAGCGGCTGGTGCCTTCGGACGTTGTCATGCGGATGTTGCCGCGTCCGATTGGCCGCATGCCTCGATGCGCGTTGACGACCTGGTAGATGTCGGCGCCGTCCCTGATGGCCTGCGCGTCGGCGTGTCCGAAGACCTTGTCCTGCTCCGCCTCGCTCATGCGGTTGAAGCGGTCCATCGGATCAGTGATCCAGCCTTGCTTCTCGGCCTTGTCCCTGCCCTTGCAGGGGATGGTCGTCCCATGGCATTTCGGATGCCGCAGGAAGTTCTGGCTATGCCGGAAGTATTTGCCGGCGAGTATGGCGCAGCGTGGACAGCAGTCGGGCGATTCGACGCGCACGTAGCCGACGCCGGCCCTTTGGGTGATGCTGACGCCCATCGCACTGACGGACGTGTCTTCCAAGGCCTGCGTGCTCATCTGGCGGAGCGTCGCGCGTCCGATCTGCATGGCGTCCGATTCGCCCACGCCCGACTTGATGGCCTGCAGGGTGCGCGTGACGGGGATACTGAAATATGATTCGAGGTCGATGCCGCTTGGCGCGAATCCGGTGCCGAAGGCCATCGGGTTCGCGATGCCGTCGGGACGCACGTAATCGCCCTGCTCGGCGAGCATCAACGTGGACGAGTCCATCGCATCGCTCGCCGCACGCGTCTGCAGGGCAGCGAAGAGCGTGATGAAATCGACGTTCGTCCGATTCCAGCTCTCACGCACCCGCAGCGGATCCACGCCCTTCCATGCCTTGTCCGCCGCCCTCACGGCCAGCAGGCATAGTCTGGCCAAAGTGTTCCGGCTGTCCGACAGGCTCTCCAGCGTCACCGTCATCAGATGCACCTCCGACCTTTAGGCTGCGTGCTATCTCGGCCATCTCAGGGTCATGGCTCTCGTCGTCCACCATGCGCATGATGCGTTTGATGTCCTCCGGGCTCTGGCCCATCTGCTCGGCTATCCACTGCAATGGATAGCCGAGCTGCTTGTATTTGAGCATCGCGTCGGCCATCAATGCCTCGCTGCGGTATTGCGGTGTAGCGAACACGACCTTCGAATCATCGAGGATCCGGGCGGATTCCTCGTCGTCCTCGAGCATCATGGCCATCTCGCACAGTTCGCGCACCGGCTGGCGCATGAAGCTGATGCGCTCCAGCGTCTTGCTCACCAATCCAGCTTCGGCGACCTCGTAGCCGGTGGCCGGCACCTCGGCGTTCGTCAGCAGGTAATGCCCGGGCGTACGGGTTTCGGCCGCGATGTGCTCGACGGCCTTCTGGATGATCGGCAGAAAAGCCTGCAGGTTGCTGGCGGTCCACTCGCCAATCGACACATTATCGCCGGTGATCTGCATGATGCGCTCCATGACCTGCTTGTCCAGGTTCACGGGGCGTTCACCGACCTGCTCTCCGGTCGCCTTGTCGAAGACCGGCTCGGACAGGGAGTCGCCGCCGAGTATCACTCTCGCCGGCATGGACGCGAAGTCCAATGCGTTGAGCGTGTATGCCCAGCAGACGTTGACGGCGTCCTGCATCGACTCGACTTGCTCCACATCGCTGATCGGCAGATCGTCCAGGAGCATCTGATTGCGGAATTCAACCAACGGCACTCGGCCGAGCGGGTTCACGCGCGCCGAATCCGGCACGAACCGCCAGCCCTCCACGCCGGGCGGCAGACGGTTCCGCTCATCGTCCCCGCCTGCACGCACACGCACCACGTCGAACACCATGTCAGGCAGCAGCAAAGTGCCGAACTCATGCTCCTCGTCGTATCGCACCAGCAGTCCGGCGTCGACCTCACCCGTGAGCGGATCGTAGTGCACGGCCGCGCTGTCCGGGTGTTCGAAGCTGATGCGCGCCCTGCCGTCCGGCATCGACGTGACCAGTCCGAAAGCGCGTCCGGTCGTGGTCATCATCAGCGCGCTCTCCTGCAGCTTGCGGTCGCAGTCGTTCCGCTCCCACACGCGCATCACATGCGAATCCAATTCGTGATCGTCATATGGGATGAAGCCCTTGAAGTGGATGCGCTCGACGGGCGCCTGCGCCACCGGCAGACACCAGTTGTCCGCGAAACCGCTGAAACGGTCGGCCATGTAGCGTTTGAACTCATCGCTTGCGAATTTCAGATTTCCGCGCTTGCCGCGCACATAATCCGTGTGCTTCCTGATGTCCGGCCTACGATTCTCGATCTTCAGGGCGAGCAGATTCGCCATGCGATTCACGTCATCGGCGGTATGAATCATCAGAACCCCCTTGTTGTCGAACCCGTCAGCAGGTACGCCTTGCGTTTCCTGCCCCAGCCGGCGGCACGTGCGTCACATGCCGCCTCATGGGCGAGCACGCACGTCACGGCCGCATCGATTTTTCTTGTCTGCTTCGGCTTGCCCAAGCCGTAGCGTTCGCCGGATTTGGCGAATCTGCGCGCGTTGCGCATGTGCGTGATGGTGATCGGGCATCCGTCCTGCGTGATCGCGTGATGCTGCAGGTCGGATTCGAAGCGTTTCAATGCCTCCCATACGGCGGTGATGCGGCTCGACCCGCTCATCGCCCAGGGAATGAATTTCTTCGGACCGTACCTCGTGTCCCACGCCTCGATCTGCGATTCCCACGACACCTCGTCGCGGAAACCCGGATCGCAATAGGCGCGAATAACCTTGTATCGTTCGTTGAGCTCGTCCATGGCGGCATTGACCTCGCTGCGAGGAATGCGCCCTCCCCACGTTTTAGGATTCCAAATCGTCGGACGGCGATCCTCGCCGTACCGTGGCGTGAAGATAAAACCCTCGCGCGTCTCGGCCTTGATGCACGTCCAATCGTCGTTCTCAGATCCGTCGAATCCAAGACACACCTCGGTGCCTTTCGGCGGGTTCTCAAGCCAAAGCTCATGTTCCTGCATAGCAGCTCTCCCAGAGTCCATCATCGAGCCATGCTCCACCGCCCTGCACCATTCGGTTGCCGAAGAAGCGTTCCGCCTGCGCGGGATCCTTCCCCATCAGCGCCTCAGCCTCCGCCTCGACGGAATCCAAAGGCACCCACGGGCTTCCGGCGTAGACCCATTCGAGGATCCGGCGACGTTCGCGCCGGTTGTTGAAGCTGTATGGCGTGCCGTCCTTGTGCCGCAGGTCCGGGTTCAAATCGGGGTTGCGGTAGAAGATCCAAACATCTGATGCCGATGTCTCGAACTGCTGTTGCGCGTAGGAGTTCTCGCCGGGATCGTATGCGTTTGTCCAGAAGTGCGTGCGCCCACCCATACCAGCCGCGCCACGGCGTTGCGTGTCGGCAACGTCGAGCATGCCATTCGACTTGGTGTACAGGCCGGCCTCGTCCTGCTCGGCATCCGAAATTGGATTGCCCAGGCGTGAAGTCGCCGAGGCCGTCACCACATCGATGCGGTCTAGGTCAAGATCGTCATCGTCCAGATTGATTCCAGGACGCAGGATGCGGATGAACCCCTCGCGCACCTTGAGCAGCTGCTTCAATGGTCCAAGCCGGATCATCGCGACCAACGGCCGGTAGGCGTTGCGCACCTGGTCCTCGGAGTTCGCGGTCAGCTGTATCAGCGGCGATGGATGGCGCATGCCCTTCGGCTCGCCCGGATTGTAATGGTAGACCCATCCGCAAGGGCAGCCGTTGTCGGAGCAGCGGTACACGTCGCCGGGCTTCGCCCAACCGGCGAACACGACCGGACCGCAGGCTTCGAGGATGGCGCATGAGGCTTCGGTCGGCCCCTTGCCTGTCTTCTGCGGGCCAATGCAGCCGGTCAGACGGTATTGGAAGGCTTGGTTGAGAACCAGTGGATTGTCCACCGTGACCTCTTCGGGCGGGATGAATTCCGCGTCCTCGCGCACCCTCCAGCGGTGTGCGGCGTACCAGAACTGCCAATCTGACCAGCAGAAGGGCTTGCCGCGGAGAATACCGTCCGGCTGGCGCACGTGACGCCGAACCCACGCATCCTGCAGGTCTGCGAGCGTCGGGAAGTCGATGATCCAATCGTCGGCCATGTCACGCCCTCAAACGGCGCGGGAACTGCACGATCTTGGTGTCCATGCCGCTCTCGGATGTCTCCGCGTCCGTGGCCGGCACCTCGTGGGCGGCCATGTCGACGTTGTCCTCGGAGATCTTCCAGCCGAGCGCCTGCAATCCGGCCTCGGACAGGCCTATCCGGTCCTCGAGCCTGATCTTCACAGCCACGTCAGCCGCCTTGGCCGACGGGCTCTCGCACACCACGCATTCGCGGACATACGAGGCGATCTGGTAATGCAGATACTTCAGCTGTGGCTGTTTCCACGCGCGCGCCTGCGGCAGCCGCCACAACTGCCCCCACAGCTCAGACTCACGCTCGTTCCACGATTCCGAACCGGCCCTGTCCTCGACCCATTCCTGCGAGTCCTTGTCGAAATCACGGAGCACATACGGCGGAAGTGGGAACTTCGGCGGACGGCCCTTGTATTCGGTGTTCGGCAGGCTGCGCAGGGTGTATCCCCTGCGTTCGCTGGCACCGCTCGACGGATCTGGCATCGGGCCAGACCTGACGCGTCTTCCTCCTCTTGGCATGGCTCCTCCATCGTCGGACGGCCTTGCGCCGTTCCTTCGCCGTGGGATGCAGGGCCTTTCGCCCGCCCCCTCTGAAACTTTTGAACTCTCCGCACCTCGGAGACAGCTCTCCGGCGGTTCCGTTACCCAAACTGTTAGGGGGTATCCCCGTGGGTGTTTTGACGGTTTGCTTCCGTTTGTTTTGCAACGTTTTTTGTTTGACTCGCTTGATGTTGCGATGAGTCGCGAATCGAATCGAAAAGACTTGGGCGTTTTCGTCTTTCGTGTCGTTCGACGTGAGCGGCTGGCGTCGGCGGCTTGGCTTCGATGGAATGTTTTGTTTTGGTGCCGAAGCCTGTGTGTGTCAGCTGAGGTTTTGTCTGTTGTTGAAGCCCGAAGGTTTCGTCCTTGCGGTCTTGCTGTCGTGGCAGCGCTTGCACAGGCCGCGCATGCGTTGCGGGTCGTTGGGGTCCAAGCCTGCTTCGGCGAGCTCGATGCGTTCGATCGGCCAATGGTCGGCTATGGTGCTGGGGGCACCGCATAGGCCATGGTGCCTTCCGCATCCGTCCGGCCCGTCGCCGGGACAGACGCACCGCGGATCCCTTGCCAGCACGCGGGCGCGTGCGAGGCGATGCGCTTTCGACGTGTATGGATTGCGGCCTCGTGTCCGGCGCTTGTCTTTGGCTTTCCTACATTCGTCGCACAGCGAGCCGGAGGAAACCAGGTGGGGGCAACCGGAGGTGGAGCATACCTTGTACATCAATCCACTCCCCACATCGGTAAGAAGTGTCCGGCATGTCTGGGGTACGTCCCCCGCGAAGGTCCCCCAGCTAGCCACCCCCGATTCATGGGCTACCGACACAACGGGTGTCGCCGCCATGGTCGACGTCCTTCGGCGCGACGGCTCCAAGGGTTGCTAGTGGCTCCATGCCGGACAGAGATGATTATAGCGAATGCAGCTGAATATGAATAATGGTCCAACCATTTCCGGCTGAACCATTTTACTACTGTACGGTAGTATAGCATTTCAACGGTGACAGTCAAGTAGTGCGGCCAACTCGCCGAGGTTGAACGCGTACTGCCGCTTGTGTTCCGTCGGCGTGGCGTGCGACAGTTTGCCACGTTTGAGCCATTGGCTGATGAGGTTGCGTGATACGGTCAAACCATATCGTTTCAGCTCCTTGGCCGCATCGCTGGGTGTGCCGGTGATTTGCATTTGCCATAGTCTTTCGTCTCGGGCTGCTTTGATTGCTGGCGCGGCCCATTCACGGCGGCAGCCTTGGCATGTGACCGACTCGGCTTCCGGCGTGCCGGTGAGCATACTGTCGCATTTTGGGCAGGTGCCGATGATGATGAGCTCGTCTTCCGGGGTCAATGCTTGTTCGTTGCGCCGGATGATGCGGTCCAGGGCGGCGTAGTCGTCTGCCGCGGTGCTCATGTTGAGAATGGTGTGCCGGTTGCTGATGATGGCATACCATGCTTTCCGCCAGTCGAATCCAGCGTATGCCGTTCTGATTTTGCCCGCCTGTTCGTCTAGCCAGGCTTCCGATTCTGCGATGAGGTCCTGCGCATGGGTATCGATGGGCAGTGGCGCGCTGCCTTTGTTTGGCGTGTGTTCTGGGGTGCCGATGTGCGCCTGACGGAGCATGATGCTTCGCAGGGTCGGAAGCTGGATGTGTCCGAGCTGGTAAATCATGGCCCAGTAGTCCGTGCGGCATGATGTGCAGAGCATGTTCGCCGCCGCCTGTTTCGTTGGCTTGTGGCAGTGCTGGCAGTCGGTCAAAGTCGGGTCTCCTTGTCGTGCTGGTGGATGATGGCCGCGACTTCGGCTCTTGGGACTTGCGGCACGAGCGGTGCGATCTCGTCGAGTGCATAGCCGGCCTGATGCCATTTGACGATCATGTCCATGAGGGTTTTCTTCACTTTCATTTCGTTTCCTTCCTTGTTCTGGTTGTGAATGCGGCCAGTCCGGTATCGGCATGGAACACCTTGACCGGTTCGCCAGTTCTCAAGGACATGGCTTGCGCGTAGTCGCCGGCATCGTCGATGTTCTCGAACGTTCTGACGCCTTCCTGGGTGACGACGTTGTAGCTCATCTTGCCGGCTCCTTGTCTGCACCGCTCACATGGCTCCAGTCGCATGACAGGCCGCCGTGCTTGTAGCCCGAGTAGACGACGCAGACCACTTGCCTCGTGTCGGACAGTGTGACGATGCATTCCTTGATGTCGTCGCCGGACCTTTTGGAGCATGTGGTGCCGGTGGCGGCGATGGCGGGGGCCGGGGTCGACGTCTTGGACGCGCTCCCGCATCCTGCGAGCGCGAGGAGGAATACCGGTGTGAGCAGGAGCATGGTTATGGCGGTCAGGCCGATGCCGGCTGGCGCGAGTGGTTTGCGTTTTCTCATTTCGAGTGTTTCCTTCCTTGTCTGACGGTTGACGTTGTCACTCATTTTTGGACTCCTTAACTGATCGTGAATATGATGATCGGGGCGACGCATAGGCAGACGGTCAATACGATGCCGAACGCGATTTCAAACGGGTTGTGTTTCATTCGAGCGTCTCCTTGTATGGGTTTTCGCTTGTATATTGCGGGAAGTCGCATTCCTGGTCTTTCCATCCGGACGTGTAACCTTCCTGCCATGCCTTGCGGCGTTCGTGTTCCAACCATTCCAGGCTGCACATGGTTGGTTCGTCGTGTTTCATGATTTCTCCTTGTTGAGTCGTTTCGCCATCTGGCAGGCTTGTTGGTCTGGCGTGGCGGTTTCCTTGTTTCGTCCGAGCGCTTGTAGCACGTGTTCGCATTGCCACGTGTGCACGTGGCGTTTCGATGGTGGTATGCCGCTCATGTTGGCGCGGCGTTGGCACCAGCCTTTCCAGAGTCGTGTCCAGTCGTTGACGGAGCGTGTTTCGTCTTGGTGGCGGTCTGCGAATGCGAGCCATGCGGATTCGAGGTCGAGGTTCGGATATTCCACGGATAGTGTCTTGTCCGTTTCGCCGCACTCCCGCGATTCACCGAAATCCTTCACGCTTTCTTTGGAGAAAGAAGAAGAATATTCTTCTTTCTCTTTCTTTTCGGGTACGGGTACGGGAACGGGGCATGAGTTTGCCATCGACTTGCCATCGGTTTGCCATGCGTTTGCCATAGGTTTGCCATGGCATTTGCCATCGGTTTTGCCATTTTTGCCATTTTCGTCAACGGTTTTCCGTTTCCAACGACGGTTCGCGCCCCTCTTGCCCGCTTCGCTCCGCTTCCGGCGCAGAGCGTCCACTTCCTCCCCGTCCGGCTGGTAGTCGCTCCAATCGTGGAACCGGTAGCCATCCCTTTCGTCGTCACGCTCCCACAATCCGACATCGCACAGTTCGCGCACGGAATCATCGGAGCCACGGAACATCGGCACCATGCGGGCGGGAATGAACCCGTCCGTCAATTGTTGCGCCGACCATGAGCCGGAACGGAGCCACAATGCGGTTGCCCCGTCCGACAGCATCGCGGTCTTCGGGTTCGAGAAGAACGAATCATCCACCTTGAACCACATCGACCCTGTTCCCTTTCCTTGAGTTGCACGAGCGGCACATGGTCTGAAGATTCTCCATGGTGTCCTCGCCGCCAAGACTCCACGGAATGATGTGGTCAAGGCTCAGATGATCGGCGGCTCCGCATGTGACGCAACGGCAATGGTCACGTTCGTATACCATCTTGCGTAGCTTATTGCTGATCGGCTTCCTCGACCGTGGGTCGAAGCGCCTGAAGCTCTTGATGTGGTAGACGGGACGGTTGAGGCGAATTTTTTCAGTCTTCGTGATGAGTCCTGCATCTATAAGCGCTTGAAGCTCTTCATCCTCCCCGTCAAGGACATATCGGAAGTCTACGTAGGGGATATCTCCGTAGCTTTTGTTGTCTGAACACCAAGAGATCATCATCACGTAAACGCCTATGGATGCGGGGTTCTTGTCCATGAGATGCAGCATCGTTTCGTCCCGATACCACGAGACTGGAATCTGAAAATGGCCCATCTCATTACTCCTTTCACATGCTCCCGAATCGCTTGTAGAATTCGCTGTCGGTCATGCCATACAGCGGGTCCATGCCAGTTGTCGGCTTGCGCGCGGACAGCTTGTATCCGCAGTACGGGCATGTGGCGTAATATGTGCCGACAACCTCTCCGCAGTGGGCGCATTCCACGTATCGGATCGTCTTGCTCATTCGTTTGCCGCCTTCCGTGCGATTTCGAGCATTATCCGAGCGTCCCTGATGTAATTGGCTCGCATCTCCGGCTCGGTCTGATTCCAGAAGCAGTCCTCACTGGGCATGACGTCTTCCCAGGCTGGCGCCATGTCCCACCAGATCAGTTTTTTCGCCACGGCCTCCACTTCGGCGTCAGCCGGTGGTGCTGCGCGGCCGCGCAGGTACGCTTCCTGCAAATCGTCCGTGTCGCAGTAAAACTGTTCCTTGACATGCGTTCCATTCCAGTAGCGGGTCGGATACGTCTTCTCAGCTTCCTCATCTGCGATACTCAATTCGTCCTCTTTCCGTTAGCTTTGACCATTGCCCAGAGGATTTCGCTTGCCGGACGCCGCCTGTATGACATGTCGTTGTATGACTGCACGTGGCCGAGAATCAGTTTCGAGCCGGTCGAATCGGGGGTAAGGATCGCGTTCACGCGCTCGGGCACCATCTTCTGCCATACGATCTCGTCGCACAGTTCCTTCGTGCAGACTAGGTAATTCTGGTCGCCGTAGAACGTCAGGCCGTTGCCGCTCGTGAAGTCAGCCATGCATGACTTGACCTCGTAGAACCCGAAGCAGCCTTTCTCCACGCTTGCTGGCACCGGCTCGCCGTTGATATTCCACGGTTTGAAGCCCACATAGTCCACTCGCCGCTCGTCAGGCGTATTCCGGTCGAAATTGACCTCACTCGCCCAAAACGCGGTCTGATTCTTCAATCTCTTCTCGACCAGCTTGGACAACATGGCGGTGGTCTCGGTGCGGGTCATTCGATGCTCCTTTCGGCTTCGCGCATGATGTATCTCATGTCGGCGTATTCGCGTGCAGCGTAGCGTTCGACCATTTCCGGTGTGGCGTTGCGCGGCAGTAGGTTGATGCAGGGGCCGTCCGACATGCGCTGCATGAGCCGGATTACCTTCCGGCGGCGTTTCGGTGTGAGGGTGACGTGTCTTTCGACGGCCCTTACGACCACCAGCCGGTCGCACCGGTAGCAGCCGTCGAAGTCCTCATCGGAGTCTTCGACCCCTCCGACGGGACGCACCTGGTACACGTCACCTTTGCCGTATATTGACGCGTAGAGGGCGGCGTAGTCGCGGTATCTGGTGCAGTACACCTGTTCCGGGTGGCCGGTGCCTTCGATGGCCGACACGCCTTTTTCACGTCTGGCACGGCAGATGGGGCAATCGTCGTAATTGTCTCGACTGTGCCCCGGTTCGATGATGTCGCCGGGTTTCAGGTCTGGAACCCCACCGTGGTAAAGCACGCTCATTTCGCGTCCTCGCTTCCTATGAATGGATCATCGGCCCGCATCCGCTCGTGTTGCCTTACCGTCTTGCAGGCGATCCACTTATTCACTTGCTTGTCGGTGATGCCGTACATTTCCTGGAGCATGTGCAGGCAGATCGTCACATCGGCCATTTCCTCCGCGAGATTGTCGGTGGCGTCGGGTTTGCCGCGTAGACACTTACTGACGGCTTGGATGAGTTCGGAGCATTCCTCCATGCACACGATGCTTTGTATCTCCTTGCCGTATTTTCTGATGCTTTCACGCCAGACAACTTGCTTATCCTTGTTCATCGGCTTACCGCCCTTACATTCACGTCCTCGCTTTGATTAGGCACCTCGGACGGCATGGAGCCGGAATAGCCGAGCATGGACTCGCAACATGCAGCGCATTCATCAAAGGCCTGAATCTTCCCTCGCAGGAACATGATTCTTTCTCCGTACGTGACGTCAGCCGAATCATGCCAGTCCTCCGAGTGCGTCAGTATGAAATCGTTGAGGAATTGACGGTAATGGGCGCGCTTCTTCACGCACATGTCGATGATCTCGTTGAGCGTCTTGTCTTTCTCGGTCACGTTCGTAGCCATGGTTAGTGTTCTTCCTCTTCGATTCGGATTGTGATTCGGTACCAGCCTTTTCGGATGCTTGGTTCTCCACCTCGGTAGTCGGGGCCGATGATGTGTTTTGAGTCATCGTCGGGCCAGAAGCCGGTATCGGTGAGCGCGTCAAGGATGGCTTTGACCATGGGCGCCGCGTTCTCCGGGTCGAAGCGCCCGTGGGTCAATGGGTGGATGATCGCGGTGACGTGCACTGGGAAGTGTTGTGGCCTGTGGTGGCCGTTTTGGAGCCAGAATCTGGCGAATGACATGGCACGCTGTTTGACTGCGCTTGTGTGCGCGAATTTCACTCGCCAGTGGCCGCGACGGTTTTGCGTCCACCATTCGTCCCGTGGAATGTCCACGACGAATTCCTGCATCATTCCTCCTCTTCCTCGGCTTCGATTTCGCATTCGGGGCATGGGATGGGGCGCGCCGGATACAACGCGCACCCATGCTTCGGACATACCGGTTCCACGTCCGGTGGCTCTATCCATTCGCGCATCAGAATTCAGGCTCTGCTGGCGCACTCCACGGATCATCGGCAGGAGCCTGCGACTGCTGTTGTGCCTGCTGCGGCTGCTGATAGCCGCCACCGTTGGCGTTGCCGCCCTGGTATCCGCCTGACTGCATCTTCCGCACCTGAGCCGTCGCATAACGCAGGGACGGGCCGATCTCGTCCACCTGCAATTCGATGACCGTGCGGTTGGAACCGTCCTGCGCCTGATAGGAACGCTGCTGTAAACGACCCTGCGCGATCACACGCATGCCTTTTGCGAGGCTCTGCGCGCAATGAGTGGCGAGGTCACTCCAAGCGGAACAGCGCAGGAACAGCGCATCCCCGTCCACCCACTGGTTCGACTGCTTGTCGAACGTGCGAGGTGTTGCCGCGATGCTGAAATTCGCCACCGTGCCGCCATTGCGGGTCGTGCGCAATTCCGGATCGGCGGTCAGATTGCCGACGATCGTGATAACGGTTTCTCCGGCCATCAGAAGTTCTCTTCCTCGGTAAGCGGCGTGATGAAACGAAACGGCATTCTTTCAGTCGGCTCGCAGCCCTTCACGAGAGACTTCCAAGTCCTGGCTATGCCCAAATCGAGGGTTCTTGCGCCATAGCTGACGAAAAGCTGCTTCCATGAATCGATGCAGTGCACCCATAAAGCGCCTTGCGCGTCACGGTAGATGCCGTCCTCGTCGGGCTCGGCATCGACAAGCTGCCTCAGACAATCATCTTCAAGCTCACGTGCCATTCTGAGCCGATTTACGATCATCGCGGCATCGGTCTTCTCCACTGCCATCACTCGGCCTCCTTGCTATCAGTGTTTTCCTGTTCGGCGGTGGTCGTTTCAACGACTTCCACCTGTTCCTGCTGTGGTTTGCGGATTTCCTGCAATGCCTGCATGATTTTCCGTTTAACGAAATCAGGGGCTGCGACGAGCAGATTGTCCGCGTCCTGTCGGCTGACCCGTCGTGGTGTCAACCCATGCTTGCCGGTCAGCCGGTACAGAACTTGCTCGGCTTCCTCGTTCGACGCGACACCGCAATCACGCAGCATGGTGAAGATGGCTTCAGCATGTTCGGGTGCGCACGCCTGCGGCTGCTGCTCGGCCTGTTCGACTGGATTCTGGCGCGCGCGGCTTCCATACCCGCGACGCTTCTGGCGTGACGGCTGCTGTTCATCGTCAACGACTTCCGCCCGCACGTCACTGTTGGTATCAAGGTCGTGGAGTTCGTCGGGCGAGTATTGGACGCCGTAAAGGATTTCAGGGCACGCTTCGCGTGCCACGGCGGTAATCGCACGCCACGTGAGCATCGTCAAAGGCTGCTTCCTGTAGTTGTCCTTGTTGAGCAAGCCCATCTGCTGCGCCCACGCTTTGTCGCGCGTGACGCTGATCGGATAATCTGGGTCATCGGACCGCACGATGGTGGCGGTCACGCTCAACGCCTTCTCATCCTTATTGATACGGAGCTTGTGACCCGCCATACGGACATGGCTGGCGATAAAGCTGGCCGAAGCGGTGGGCTTGCCGTTGATGACGCTAATGTCCTGGAGGCTTTGCATCGGCGTGAGTCCGAGCGGAGCACCGTAGCCTACCGCCACGAGGATATTGGCGGGCTTGCCGCGATACACGGTGGGGATGATGTCGGATTGGCATACCGCTTTGGCGAAAGCCATCTGGTCCTGCAATGTGATCTGCTGTTGCGGTTGCGGCTGAATTGGCGTGAGTTCGTTGCTCATTCCTTGGTTTCCTTCCCGGTGTTGTTTTCCGATCCGTCAGTGAGCAGTAGGCGCATGACGGTTGGTGCGAGTTCCGCGCTGAACAGTTTGTCCACGAAGCCACGCGTGCTGCGGAACGTGACCACGCCCGGTCTGCCCGGCTTCCATTCCACGCCGTCCGGCAGTTCGCCGCCGTGGTCGCGGATCATGTCTTCGAGGTATTTCGCGTCCATTGCTTCACGTCTTGGCATCCAGACTTGTTCGGCTGCGGGCTGTCCGCCTGGAATCATGAAATCGTTGTCGTGCAATAATGCGCCGTATGCGCGTTCGTCGGTTACCGTGTATTTGCCGTTGCCGCCTTTGCCGAGGCTGATTTCTCCGGCTTCGACGCCTGCGACGTTGACGGTTTCCTTGTCTCCACCGTCGTGGTCGTGTTCCCATGCGGTTTTGATGATTTTGAGGATTTCACCGCTGCGTTTGTTGATCGCAGTCAATACGGCGAGGTCGGCGCGGAGTTGGTCTGGACTGGTGTTGTCGTATTTTTCGGTGATGTCGTTGAGGGTTTTCTTGTCCATTACTTGTTTTCCTTGCTGTAGTTGGCTTTCAGGTCCATGAGTTCGCCGTTAAAAAAATCGATGATGAGATTGCAGATGGCAGGTGCCGACGTTTTGAGCGCGGTTTTTTCCTCTTCGCTTTCGGCTTTGATGGTGAAAACGCCACTCTCGCTATCGAATTTGAGCTTCATTTTGCGTCCTTGCTGTAGTTGGCTTTGATGTCCATGAGTTCGCCGTTCATGAGTTTTGTGGCGAATCCGTAGACGACTTTGTCGTTGGCTTGGTATGCGGCGCGTTGCAGTGCGGAGATGGAGTCGTAGATGCCGACCAGCGCGTTCGCGATGATGGCGCGTGGGTTCTCGCAATGTTTTTCCGGTACTGCCTCCGTGACGGTGATGTCGCGCGGGGTGAGTTTCGTTGTGGGGATGGTGTCCGCTGTGATTTTCGATGTGGTGGTCTGGCTCATTGGTTCCTCCTTGTTGGCGGCTTGTTTCGATGTGGTGGTCATGGTTTCTTTCTTCTTTCCGGTTGTGGAGTTTTTCCGTGTTGTCTTGCGTGGTGAACGCTTGTCGTAGGCCGGCAATAGTCCTTCCTTGCGGAGCTGGCCGAGAATGTTGCCTGCCGTTTTCTGGCTTAGGTTGAGCGCTTCGGCGGTTTCCTTGCCGTCGAACGGTTGGCCTTGGTCGATGCGGTTTTTGCAGTGCGCGAGGATGAGTTCTCGTTTCGACGGTTTCTCCGGCAGGCCCTGCGTGAGGAGTCCGGCCTTGCGTAACGCCCGCATTTCCGTGATGTCGAGACCTGCCTCGCCCGACTCGTCGTAGATTTTCTTCAGTTCGGCGAGCTCCTCGAACGTGTATTCGTGTTTCACTGTGTTCCCTTTCTGAGTTTTTCGATGAGCGCGTGGTTTTTGCGGATGAAAGCGTCCACGTCGATGCCCCGCTGCGTGAGGGTCGGTTTGCCGGTGTCGAAGCGTGCTTTCCCGTCGCTTGTGACGTTCGGACTGCTTGTAACCCGTGAGCCGGAGCGAGCATGCCGTTTTTTCATCTCGCCACCGTCCTCCGGTATTCGTGCGCGGAAGCCCACTGTTCGGCCACGACGCGTTGGTAGCGGACTTTGCGCCTGTCCTGATGGCCTTCTGGCGGTTCCACGCCGATTTTCAGATATGGCGGGCCTTTGCCGGTACTCCGCCAGTTGGCGAGCGTGCGCACGCTCATGCCGAGCATGACGGCCAGTTCGGCTGGCGTGAGCAGATCGTCACTCATGGTCGGCGGGTGGGCAGTAGCGGCTGATGAAGTATGTCTGGCCTTTGCCGGTGACCTTCGCGGTGCGGTTGATGGTCACGTGGCCGTCCGAATGGGTGATGGCGGTTTCCTTGATGCGGAACAGTCCCAAGTCCATCGCGCGTTGTGTTGGCACATTGCGGTTCGAGCCGTTCTTGCCCAAATAGCCGTCCTGTCGGAGGATCTCGAACAGTCGGTTCTGGCCGATGTCCAAACCGTTCTGGCGCAGCATCTTCGCCAGTTCCCCGATCAGGCACGTGCCGTCGCTTGCTGCCACCGCGTCCGCGAACCGTGCTTTCGGCTCCAACGCCTTGATATGCTCGGACTGTTCGGCGATGCGACGCTTCTGCGCCTCCATGGTGCGTTGGCCGATCATCACGGCCTTCGCGAGGATGGTCATGTCATCGTCCGCGTCCGTGGTTGGGATGTAGCCGCCGGTCCTGCGGATCTGCGGAAGCACCTCGTGAGTCACCCAACGCTTGAACTCCTTCGCAGTCGGCAGTTTGGACGAGAGCACCAGCGAGTAAAGACCAGATTCGTTGACCAACCAGCCTCCGCGCTGTCCTAAACTCGATAACGATTCGTTATTGAGTTTGTCTTCCAGATCAACATGGTCACTGATTGCTTTGCTGGCGTTCGTGTAGCCAAGCACGTCGCACACGTCCTTGGCTACGAACCAAGGCTCCCCCGCTTCGTCGGTCAGAGTGCGAAGTGCCGCGCCCTTGAAATCGAATCGCTGGATTTCATTGCTCATAGGCTTTTTCCTTTTGCTTGTTTGGCGTTGTAGGCCCCACCCTGACGAGTGGATGGGGCTTAGTGGCTGGCATTGGAGTCGAACCAGTGCCGTCCTTGGATTCCCGAGCGCCCCTTTGACTGTTGGAACACGACCTGAACGTGTTCGCGGCCGGTGGCGTGGCCGACGGCGACTGGCCGTCAGGCGGACTTGAAAGGGTTGCAAACACCGGAGTGCCTGCGTTTTTGATAGAGAGAGAAGAGATTGGAATCCGTGGACGGGCGAACCGTCGCCCAGCCGAATGCGCCGACAGTGTATGTAAGGCAGGTATCGTCGGCGCGTGGATAATAATCGATATTCAGTTATATGTGTTCCCCGCCAGCCGACAATGGTGAACGTGGATGTCCGCGAAAAACATCCCAATGGTTTGTTTTGTTGGACTGTCGGCTGGTGGGAAGTCTTAGTTGCGTGGCGCGAACCGTACGGTCAGCCATAGGCCGGTCAGAATGTAGATGACGCTCACGAGGATGGTCGCGGCCTGCGAGTCCGCCGTCCGCCAAGTGAACAGCAGGGTCACGCTGCTCACGAATCCGATGATGGCGAGCAGCGTCTTGACGCGGCGCAGCGTGTAGTTCGGTTTCCTTGTTTCGGGTTTGCTATCGTGGTTGGTCATTTGGTTTCCTCCATTTCCTTGAGGATTCGACTGCATTCGCGTCTGACGCGTTGCACCTCGGTTTTGCTTAGGGTGACGTCGAAGTTGCCGGTCGAGGTGCGGAAGCTCATTCGGGCCATCGTCACCCTGTTTCTGGCGAATGTCTTGATTTCGAATCCGCCGTCGTCCATCCAGCTCATCTCGTTGCTCCGATCTTGTTGGAGAGGTTGTAGGCGATGTCCTCGATTTCCGCCGAGGTGAAGTCCGCGAGGGTGATGTCTTGGATGCCGTCGACGAGGCTGGCGCTGCCGTCCTCATGGAGACGGATGTAGAAGCCGCTTGATGCGAGCAGCAGGCATCCGGTCTCGTGGAGCGTCGGCGGTTTTGGCGGGTTGAGTAGTTGGCTGGTCATTTATGCGCTTCCTTGACGATCGTGTCGATGATGACGTCCACGAGGTCGGGCACGTCGATGTCCATCGGTCCGGTGATGTGGCCGAGGAATCGGCTCGCGTCGATTTCATCCCACTGTTCCGCGTATTCCGGGCGAATCATGTCGCCATGCTCGGCGAATTCGTCGAAGACGGCTTTCACACAGGCTTTGCGCAGTTCTCGGGTGTAGGTCTTGCTGTCCATCGGACGCTCCTTTGGTGTGGCTTTCAGGCTTTGAATTGTTTGATGCTGTCGATCGGCTGGAGCAGCACTGCAGTGAATTGGAAGAGGGTCATTCCAAACATGTCGGCGATTTTTTCCAGATCGCTTACGGTGAAGTCTTTCTTGCCGGTGAGTTTCTTGTTCGCCAGCGGCCTTTCGCATCCGATCGCTTTGGCTATGTCTTCTTGCGTCATGCCCCTTCGAGCCATCTCCCCTCGGATATTGGCTCTCATGAGTTCCGTTTCGCTTGTCACCCAACCTCCTTTCTTGTTTCGTTGCTGATTACAGATAGTACTTATTTAGATACTCTTACGAGAGTACTTAATTGATTACTTTACAAAAAGTACACAATTGGGTATCATGGAGCCATGGGAACAAGAGCTAACACTGACGTTACCGCCGGAGCGCGGAGCGTCATGGAATACTGCAAAGCACTGCAATCCAGGAGCGGTATGACCGCTACGGATTTCGCCGCGAAATGTGGATTCAGCCGCAACTATTGGTTCGTCCGCGCCCGGTTCGACGCACCCTTGACGGTATCGGACTGCGAGCGAATCGCCAAGACATGCGGGATGACATTGCGTCAGCTATTCGCAAACGCGCTGGCAGCACAGGAAGAAAAAAGAACCGCCGAAACCCTCAACAAGCTGCAGAGGGGCGACGTGGCCCTTGCGGCGTATCGGGCCGCTGGCAAGCAGGAGGCCATCAATGGAGAGGCTGGGCCGGATTACGACGAGCCTGCCTGACCTGCCGATCGACCGGCGCATGACCTACGGCGCCATGCGCCGCGCCATCATCGGACTGCCCGTCACCGTATCCAGCGCCATCCTGCCGGACGGACTATGGGGCTGCTACGACGCATCCAACAGCGTGATACTCATTGACAGGCGCCTTACCTACACGGCGAAAAGATGCGTGCTCACGCATGAGCTGCTGCACTGGAAGCATGGCGACGATGGTTGTGCGAACGATCGTTCGAAGCAGGAACGACGCTGCCGCACGCAGACAGCGCTCCTATTGGTCAACCCCGCCGAACTCGCACTACTCGAACGCATGTACGAGTACGAATGGCAGATCGCGGACGAACTCAACGTGACCACGCAGGTGTTGGAGGATTACCGGAGCACGCTCGCATCGGCGTAGAATCGACTGCATCCCCCTTGTTTGGCGGAAAGAGAGAAGGAACCAATGAGAATCAGACAGAACAATGCGATGCTGGTCAAGCTCAAGGCATGGCTCGGCAAGGACGTGAAAGTGAAGTCGGCGGTCTGCTCCGGCATCGCCGCCGTATGCGCGGTGGCGTTGGCCGTCGGGGCGGCCACCTATGCCGCCAGCGTGCATTCCGCCGCGGTCAAGGAGGCCGCCGAGACGATCGAAGCCGACAATGCCGACTATTCGAAGCTGATAGACGAATACAACAAGCTTGTGGACGAATACAACTCACTGTCGGATGATTACGACACTGCGACGGAGACGATAGACAAGGCTGACGGCATGAAGGCCGACATAAAGAAGATGGAGGCCACGCGAGACAATTTGCAGGCGCAAATCGAATCGTTGACCGGTCAGGTCGACAACGCCAAGAGGACCAGCGCCTCCGATGGCGTATGGCAGGTCGGCAAGGACATCGACGCCGGAACGTATCGCGCAAACAATTCCGTGACGGACCGCTGTTACTGGGAGATCTCCGTAGGCGACGACATCGTGCAGAACGATATCCCTGGCGGTGGTTATCCGCAGGTGACGGTGAGCGATGGACAACAGTTCAAGCTCCAGAATTGCGGCACGTTCACCAAACAGTGACGTTCTCTTCGATTTGCCCCACATTTGTGGGGCTTTTATATTGGGTATGTAAAATAAGTGGCTGGAAATTGGTAAATATCTGGTTGGACAATCAAGATGATGCCCACCGAATCCCAACCACTAATTTAACGAATATTATCTCTAAAAATCCAACCACTTTTTTAACGATAGGAGATTCGGCTTAGCGGTCTGAAATCCGTCACACCTCGACGGTCTATCCCTGTCTTGATGCCTCTTTCGCAATCCCGCTCGGGATCTTCTTCAAGGAACGAGACGACGCCCTTGGCCATGCGAGAGATGAGGCCTTCGAGCTTGATAACGCAGTCGTATGCGCAGGCCTTCAAGTTTTCCGCACCAACTCCGGTATGGCCATAGCTCGCGACGATTCCGCACTCGTCGCCTTGGACGCATACCCCGATGACTTTGTAGGGGCTGTAATCCTTTCCTTTGCCCTCGATGACCGAGGACCCCGCATGGACCACTGCACAGCGCAGCTGGTAGAGGTCTGAGGCGGTGAATGCACCTCGCGCCGTTATGCCGTTGAGCTCATCGCTAATCTCGTCTTGGCTCTTCTCGTCTTTTCGCTCGGCGTTCATCTTCTCGCCGGTATTTGGAAGATCCAGGTATTTCACGCACCAATCGGTGTACTTCATACCGACGGCTTTTGCGCAGACGTCGGGTATAGTCACGACGAGGCTCAGCGCTGCAAGCAAAAGCCCTGCGTCGAAGGCTACCTCGCATTCTTTCACGAGCCTGCTGGGCGTGCGATGAATCACGGTCGGGGAGCCGTATTCGTTGGCGGCGCTTTCCAGGCCACCTGAAGGCGCAGGCCTCCAGGCTGCAATTTCGTCGAGTCTCGCATTCATAGGATCTCCCCTTCCTTCTCTCTGCTTCAAGCTACCGCAGATGGGGATTGGACGTGCCGATTCTTCTATTTCAGCGCATTGGCGCTGTATGAAAGAATGAAAATAATGTTACATATGCATGTATGTATATTTCATGTTTGCAAGTTAGTATTTTCCACTTGCAAGGTTAATATGCACCCTTGTTTACAACACGCCATACACACATGTTTGCAAGTTAGCATATAATGTGTTTCAGAACAAAAAAACCTCCGCAGTGTTAACGGCACCACGGAGGTAAAACATGAAGCCTCACTCAAAGACTTCCGAAACCATTGTAACGCATGGCTTGGAGGTCGGAAATGGACCGTGAAATGGGATACCGCAACATGCTGGCAGTCGAAGAACTCGCAAGCCAAGGGAAACTCACCGTCACCCACAAGGGCGCACGCAGCTTCGACTTCGCTCAATACGCCCTGCTCAGCCGCATGGCATGGCTCACCGCTGACTGGCCGCTGGACAAAGCCGCCAAGGAAAAGCACATGCTTCCGCGCACCTACGCTTCCGGCTGGCTCAAAATCGCCATCGATTGGGGCATGACACTTCCCCAGTCAATGGACGAGCTCGTGGCGATCGGCAATGAGCCGCGCAATCCGAAGCGAGAGCAGCTGGCTTACAACCGCATAGGCAAGATCGCCAAAAAACTCGAATCCGCAGGACTCATCAAATGCCTTCGCAAAGGCAATGTTCAGCGCAAGAACAATGCCGTGTGGCTGCTGACTATCGGCACGCCGGAGGAAAATCGCGAGGTCGAAGCCTACGTGCGACAGCACATGTACCTCTGATTCCGTGCCCACATTTTGCCCACGCTTTTCCGGTAATTGCAGTGAATTGCAGTGAATTGCAGTGAATTGCGAACCATGCGGGAACCGTTGGAAACACTGGGAAAACGGCGGAATAACAACAATCGTGAAAACCGAGCGTAAAGGGTTCGAGTCCCTCATCGCCCACCTTTTGTTTCCGCAGAAAATAAGCCGTTCCGACTCTTCTGATATTCCCAACTATCTCGTGTGCGTGTCAGCAAAGTCATGACTTTTGTCAATATAGACAATTTCATGGAAACATCTTCTTCGACTGCTTCCGCAAGCAAAAAAGGCTCGGAATCGTGTGATTCCAAGCCTTTATATGAGCGCCCGACCTTGGCCATGCGTGTCGAGGCGGGTAAAACGAATACGATCAGCGGCCTTTGCCGAATGCGCGCAGACGGATGCCGTTCCAGTCACCGCTGACGGTCAGCGGCGTGGCTGCATTCATGCCGGCGGTCTTCGCGGCGGACTGCACGGTGCTTGAACTTGCCGCGCCCGGGCGCCCCGGCTTCGGGGTGAGCACCCACAATGGACCATCGTCGCCGAGGACCGCATACGCATCGACGATGGTGTCAGACAGTTCGTCTTCGTCATCGCCGTCGCGCCACCAGATAATCACGCCATCAACGGCGGAATCATAGTCCTCGTCGACCAGCTCTTCACCGGTCAGCTCCTCGATCTTGGCGCGGATCGAGTCGTCCACATCATCGTCCCACAGCCATTCCTGTACCAGGTCGCCGGCGTGGAAACCGAATTCTTCAGCGTTATCAGATGCCGTTTGATTCACGTTCGTCAATATACCAACACTGCTCGAACATATACGTTACGAACCGTGGAATTGCTCACTTTGCGAGATTGTTTTTTCTTATATCTCGGAATGCGTCACTCTCCCGCGGAGCATTGCGGCAGGGATGCACCCTTGCCGTCTCGGACGGCAACCAGCGCATCGTACGCCTCCTGCAAAGTGGACACCTTCACCACGTTCAAACCTTCCGGAATATGATCCACAACGCTGGAACAATTGGATTCCGGGGCAAGGAACCAAGTTGCTCCGTCGCGTTTCGCTCCGAGCATCTTCAAACGGATGCCTCCGATTTCACCGACTTCACCTTTGTCGTTCATAGTGCCCGTTCCCGCGATGATCTTACCCCCAGAAAGTTTTTCACCGGTCACCTTGTCGATCAGACCAAGCGTGTACATCATGCCCGCCGACGGCCCGCCGATGTCGTCCACATGCATGGACACCTTCATGCCGGACACGTCATAACCATGCTCTTCCAGGAACTTTTTCGCCGCTGCGGTGGCGGAATCCTGCGATGACGTCATCTCCTTGTCGCTGGACTGCTTGTATTCCTCTGCGGTCTGCCCAACAGGAACCACCGCTTCCTGAGGCATCACCGTGGATTTCGAATCGGCCCACGCCACCAATGCCTGCGCGTTCGACACCGGGTACCCTGGCACGCCTGAAGCATTGACCGTGACCAACAGCAGTTGGCCTGAATCCTTATACGTTTTCGCACCGGAAACGGCGATGACCTGCTTGCCGGAAACCTCCCCGAGCACATTCTGTGTCGGGCCGGGCACCTGCACCACATACGCGCTGGGCATAATCAACACCAATACGCACAGTACCGCCACCAACGGTCCTGCAAGATAACGCCATGAACGCGCGGACAGCCAACCTTCCGCGCCTATCAGCCATCGTTTGACACGTCCCGGAGCTCCGCTACGTGTGTTTTTGCCGTGAATTCGTCGTGTTTCCTTCATCTTGGGCATACCTCCCATAACATAGTATGGAACCAACCAAACTTGAAAAAACGCTTAGGAAAAGGCAGGGCCGGCATGGACGAGAACGCGATCCGCCAATGGTTTATCGATTGTTTCGGACCAATTCAAGGCGAGATGGCATGGAACCAGTTTTCCAACATGCCGGAAGAGTTGCGCGACCAGTTGATGAGTCAGGATGTGAGCAAGCTTCCCAAGCCGGCCGAGGTCAGGTCGATGATGCAGGCGTTCACTGCGGGCGGGCTCAACACTTTCGGAGACATCCAGCACATCACCGAGGAAGGTCCAATCAACGTCAAACTGGCGAAATCATTGGCATTGCAGCAGGCCAATGGCGAAGGATCGGAAACCAGTGTGAGCGCGGAGTACGGCGAGATGGCCCGGCGAGCCATCAGCGAGGCGAATCTGTGGCTTGACACCGCTTGCGAATTCAACCCCGCGCAAGGCGAAACGCAGGTGCTTACCCGCGCAGGCTGGGTGGAAGGATGCATCGATTCCTGGGCGCAGTTTGCATCCCCGATTGCCGAGTCGATGAGCGACGCTCTGGCTTCGATTTTGTCACAGCGTTTCGGCGATTCCGAATTCCATACGGAAATTTCCGGCATTTTCGCCGGTCCGGTGCAGATTCCGATTCCCGATGATATGAAAGATCCGGCAAAACTCATGCGTTTCGTCGGCAATACGTCGTTCGCCATGCAGCTGGGACGTGCCGCCGGCGATTTGTCGCATGAGGTGCGCGGCAGTTTCGACCAAAGCATTTCGTTGCTGAAGAATCCGGCTGGAGGCCTGATCGTGCAGAATGTCGTCGAATATGCGAAATCCTTGGAAATCGACGTGAACGAAGTAATGAGCTATCTTGCACTGCAAGAGCTCGCCCATTCGCGTCTGTACGCTTCCGTGCCGTGGCTGATGCCACGCTTCGAGGCGCTGTTGGGCAAGTATGCCCGTGGCACCAGCATCGATTTGGACGCCATGGAGGAGCAGATCCGCGATGCGCAGTCCGTCGACCCGGATTCCATGGCCGACGCGGTGAACATCACCAAGGTGGCGTTCCCTGACACGCCTGAACAACAGCAGGCCATGAAATCGCTGGAGAATCTGCTCGCCTTGGTAGAGGGTTGGGTAGACACCGTAGTGTGGCGCGCCGGCATGGCTCATATTCCGCATATCGAACAGCTTCGTGAGATGCTCCGCCGCGAGCGCGCCATCGGAGGTCCTGCGGAACGCACCTTCGAAAGCCTGATCGGCTTGCAATTACGCCCGAAGCGCATGCGTGAAGCGGCCGCATTGTGGGATAACATCTGCGCTACGGAAGGCGCGCAGGCACGAGACGCGAAATGGTCACATCCCGATCTACTGCCGCAACTGCCGAATGATGACGATGACAACACCTCACAGTCGCAGAACAACGGATCGTCGGAAAACACGGAAAATACGACGTTCGCCGCTTCCAATGCCACCGATATGGCGTCGCAGCCCCTTGGCGACGCCGATGGCATGACCATCGATTGGGATGCCGAACTCAGCAAGCTGCTTGACGAGGAAGAGCACAAGGGCGGCGAATCCGATACCAATGGCAGCGATTCTGACGATTCCGCAGAATCCGGCAGCAACAACGATACCGACGCCGAGTAATCGCGCTATTCCGTTAGCAGTATCAGCGGAAAAAGCGCGACACCCGTCGTGCCCTTTCACCCTCATTGCCTTCACGGGTACGCGCATATGAGACGTCAAGCGTGTCTTCGGCGCGCGTCACGGCCACATACATGAGCCGGCGTTCCTCCTCAAGCACGTCGTCATCCTGCGGCAACCCATACGGTATGAGTCCTTCCGAGCAGCCGATAAGGAACACGTGCTTGAATTCCAAACCTTTGGACGCGTGGATAGTGGAAATGGTCACGCCGCTCAGATCCGCGCCGACGCCCAATGCCTCCAACATGGCCAGTCTGGTCTGCGTGTCGTCGGAAAGTGCGGAATTCTGCCATCCGCTATCCCTGCGCACGCGATATCTCAAATGCTGTTCGGCCAATGCCTTGCACAGGATTTTCTGCTGCGCGTTGACTCTGGTGAGAATCGCGCAATCGGCCGGCGACTCCCCCGCATCCACCAGTTTGCGGATGCGCGCCGCCACACCTTGCGCTTCCTCCCAATCGCTGCCATATATGGTTTCCACGACCCTCCGTCCTTTGTTCCTTTCAGAGCTGAGCTTCAGATAATCGGCCCGCTGCGGCGATGCCGCAAGCACACGATTGGCATAGTTGACGATCTGCGGCGTGGAACGGTAGTCGTTGTTCAGATTGATGTCAGCGGTGAGCGGACCGAATTCCGAATCGAAGTTGAGCAGACTGTAGCTACTTGCGCCCGCGAACGAGTAGATGGTCTGCGCCGGATCGCCCACCACGCAAATATTGCGGTTTGAGCCGAGCCATCGGGTGAGCAGACGGTGCTGCAATGGCGAAACGTCCTGGTACTCGTCGACGGTAAGCCATCTGATGTTGGAGCGGATAGCTGAGGCCACTTCCTCGTCGCTTTCCATCAGATGACAAACGATCAGCAGAATATCGTCGAAATCGATTTCGTTGCGGTTGGTTTTTTCTGCCTCATACGCTTTGTATACGTCTACGAATTGGCTTGGTTCGAGGCCTGATGGCGGCTGTCGATGCGTTGCCGCGCAAACCCGCGCGTAATCTTCCGGTGCGATCAGTGAGATTTTGCACCAGTTGATTTCCGCTTGCAAGTTACGTATGGTGTCGTCATCCACTTGGAAGGTGGTGACGCGGCGCAGCGAGCGCTCCACCAGTTCACGTGGATTTCTGGAAATGAACGGCATCGGCCCCTCGCATACGTCCGGCCACACTTGGCGTAGCTGATGGAGGGCCGCGGAGTGGAAGGTGGCTGCTTTGACGTCGGCTGCGACATCGAGTTTCGATAGGCGGCTACGCATTTCCGCCGCCGCTTTGACGGAGAATGTGACTGCGATCGTGCTTCGTGGATTCCACGCTTTGGTGGCGCACGCATAGGCGATTCTGCGGGCAACGGTTCGCGTCTTGCCCGCGCCCGCGCCCGCGATGATGCGCACTGGACCGTCCACGGCCGTTGCGGCCGCCCTTTGCGCCTCATCCAATCCGTCAAGAATCTCTTCCGCTGTTGCACTCATACGTTCCATTGTGGCAGATTGCCGTCGCCATGTGACGATTTGCCCGCGGTTCACCTGCAGTTTTACTGGCAAGTCGGCAACGCTTCGCCCCTATTGTGTATTAAGGTTGGAATTGTGACCGAACGAAGCAAATTTATGATAGCTGCCCTGACGAGTGCGGCGATGCCGAACGCCGCCATTGCGGGCGCGCGTGCCAGCGAACAGACCAACCCGACCGACGAGGGGTACGGCGTCGACCATGCCGTGGTTCAGGATGCAGCGGGCAAGCTGTATGACGTGTTCGCATCCAACACGCCTGAAGGCCGTAAGCGTCTTGCCGGTCGCGTGCGCGCTGCGCAGACGCTCTCGCAAGCCCGCGAATTAGGCGGATTGGGTTTTGCCGTCGATAGCATAGTAGCTTTTTCAAACGGCGATTTGAAGCATTCCGCCACTGGAGATACGTCCGTGCTGGTGGCCACCCACCATGTGGGTCAGGCGCGGCCGTTGGAGCTGCTGACTTTGGATGATTGTTCCAGCGTAGGCACCGCTTTGGGCGCGATTCATCGCCTTCGTCCCGACTTCCTGCAGGAAGCGGGCTATCCGACGTTTGTCACCGGCCAGATTCGCGCTCAGCTGACCGCTTGGATCAAGCGCCTGCGTCAGGCTGGTCATGTTCCGCAGGAGATCACCACTAGTTGGGCGAATATTCTTGAAACCGACGGCCTATGGTCGTTCTCCACTTGCCCGGTGCATGGCGGGTTGCGTGACGGCGATGTGCTTTTTTCCGGTTCGTCCATCACCGCGGTCACGAATTGGCAGGATATGCAGGTCAACGATCCTGCCCGCGATTTGGCTTGGATTTTCGCCAAGCTTGACGAGAACCACCGCAATGCCTTGCTTTCCGCATACGGTCGCATGTTGGGCAATCGTTTGGATGATCTGATTATGCTGCGGGCCAATCTGTGGCTGCAGATGGAGCAGGTCGGCGATTTTATTTCCGCTTTGAACAAGGCAGACAATGCCAAGATTATGCAATTCAAGGCGCAGGTGGAACGCCTGGCCCACCAGCTGGGTGTCGCCACAGCGAAGAATCGCGTGCAAACTGAAACGAAGCAGGAGTCCAAGGATCGCCCCCAGCGCCCGCCGAGCACAATCACCGTAGGCACGTTGCTGAACGAATCGGAGCGTCGCCGTAACGCGGCCGCACAGCAGAATGATTCCGACACGACCGGCGAACGTCATGTTGACGCTGTGGATATGGATGATTCCACTGGCGATTTCGACGCGACCGGCGATTTCGACGTGACCGGCTCCCAGCCGGTCCGCAAGACGAAGGAAATCGTCAACGACGCGACGGAAGCGTTCGTACCGGCCGGAGCCCAGCCATCACAAGCACCGTCCGGCAATACGAATGAACATGAGGCGACCTCGGTCAGCACTTTCATTCCGGAACATTCCGCAAAAGAACGGCACGAATCCATGCCGTCAAGTTCCACCATGGTAATCAGCAGGCTGGAAACGGCCGACGACAACGACGATACGAACGAGGAATCGATTCCCGCATCGCACAGCGAGGCCGCGACAGTACTCATTCCACTGTTGGAGCGAGATGAGGCGACCATGCAGAAAGCGCAGGCGCAGATCAATCAGTGGGAGGCGGAAGACGCCACCGATGAGAAGCTACGCGTAGAATAGGCGCACATAACCCGTACATACACGTGCGCATGCATTGCGCATTATCACGAAGGAGCATCCATGGATATTGAACTCGGCATTCAGAATGTGGCCCGCACCGTCACCTTCAGCACCGAACAGAGCGCCGATGAGGTCAACGCGGCCATCGCCGACGCCGTGGAGAACGGCAAGACCATCAATCTGACGGACGACAAGGGTCGTCGCATCGTGGTGCCGGCAGGCTCGCTCGGCTACGCCATCATCGGTTCCGAAACCAAGCACGCCGTCGGTTTCGGCAACCTCTGACCCGTTCGCATCACCAGATTTCAGCTTCGAACTGAAACACACGTTTTCGACGTAACAAGAAAAGCCAGACGTTCGCGCCTGGCTTTTCCATTTTGGGCGATCAACTCGTTTCTGGTTTCATATCTCAATTACGCGTCGATGATTGCGTTTCGGTTTTTTATTTTCGCCTTCGACGATTCTTTGCTCAAGCGGACGCCTCGATTGATGATTTCCTGAACTGTTTCGTCGCTGGTGAGGTTCTCCCCCAGCGCGTTCGGCTTGCCTTTACCATGCCAATCGGATCCGCCAGTCACCAGCAGGTCGTGCCGGCGCGCAATGGTGAGCAGACGTTCACGCTGTTCTGATGGATTGCCGCGATGCCACACTTCCAAACCGTCCAAGCCTTCGGTGATGAGAGATTCGATTTGCCGGTCGGTCAGTAATGTCCGATTGCGCCGGGGGTCTCCGGCGTGGGCGATAACCACCACCCCGCCCGCACCCTTGACCGCGGCCACCACGTCGTGCGTGGTCGGTGATGGCGTGGGAATGTAATATTTCGACGTTGCGCTCACCGCATCGGCGAAAGCGTCGGATCGTGTTTCATATACGCCGGCAGCCACCAATGCGTCGGCGATATGCGGCCGGCCTATCGTGGTGCGTTTGCCTTCACGCACCTGCGCGAGCACATCATCCCACGTAATCGGAAAATCCTGCGCCATCAGTTCGACCATGCGCTTGGTTCTACGCAGTCGCGCCTCGCGGGTGGACGCGAACATCTCGCTGATATCGGCGTTCAGCGGATCATATTGGAATGCGAGCATGTGCACGGATACGCTCTCATCGACGGCAGTGATTTCCGTACCGCGTAACAACGGCAATCTGACCTCCCGCGAAGCAGCCAACGCATCCTGCCAACCGGAGGTCGTGTCATGATCGGCAATCGCAACACCATGCAATCGCAATGCTCTCGCTTCCTGCAACAACGCACGCGGCGTTTCCGTACCGTCGGAAAAAACGGTATGGCAGTGAATGTCCCAACCTTCAGCGGGCGGTGCCGCAGTGCCTACGCGAATCATGTATCCATCGTAAGCTGTTTTTGGCGCGACTCGGCACAATACCGCGTAAACTAGGCGATGACAACGTTTGTATTTTGATTCAAGGATGCACGATGAGCGATTTTTCCGGCGAACAGGTTGCCGAAGCCACTCTCGACGATGATTATACGAAGCCGCGCGGTTGGCGGCATACCGCGACATGGACGTATCTAGTCATGCTGATCGCCTCGGCGGTAGCGCTGGTCGTATCGTTCGTGCTTTCCGCCGAGACACTGAAATTGGCGCGCAATCCCGGTCAGAAGCTCAGCTGTGATGTGAATGCCGTGATGTCGTGTTCCGCGGTTGCGGAATCGTGGCAGGCTGAGGTTGTGAAGTTCGCCGGTTTGAGTTTCCCGAATGCGTTCTTCGGCATCGCCGCGGAATCAGTGTTCGTAACGATCGCGGTGATCGGTTTGACGAAGGTCGCCGTGCCCCGCTGGTTTGCGTTGTGCACATGGCTGGGTGGATTGGCCGCGCTGGCTTATTCGTATTGGCTGACCTCGCAGTCGTTGTTTGTGATCAACGCGCTATGCCCGTGGTGTCTGTGCCTGATGTTCTCCACCACCGTGCAGTTCATGGCGTTGTCTCATGCCACGGCGGTGGTTCAGGAGATTCCGGCCAAGCGCGAGGGCGTACGCACCTACTACCGTCTTAATTACGATCTGATGGTCGATGCCTTATGGATCGTGACATTGATTGTGATCATTCTCGTCGAAGACGGCCCCCTGCTGTTCAGTTGACGTCAAGTAACGTCCAATCAGCAGTAGGGATTCACTCGCCTACAAGAGAAGCCGACTGGAAACAGCCGGCTTCTTTCTTTTGCGTATCCGCAAATTTCAGTGTTATGCGCAAAACCTTACAGCAGTTCGATTTTGCCGACGATGGTGGCCGATCCGGTGAGTTTCACGTCGTTATCGGTCACGTCGACGCGCAGGGTGCCGCCACGCACGGTGATCGTCCAATGGTCGATGCCGGTTTTGGCACGCAACGTGATGGCGGTGGCGCACAGGCCGGTTCCGCACGACAGGGTTTCGCCGCAGCCGCGTTCGTTGACGCGCATGGTGGCGTTGCCCTCGTTGTCGCCGTCGCTTTGCTCGTCGATGCGCACGAACTCAACATTCTGGTCGCTTTCGATTCGGGGCGCGACCACCGGCTTGGTCACCAAATCAAGCTGTTCCACCGTCGGCAGGCTGGAGAACGCGTCTTCGATGACGGCCACCACATGCGGATTGCCCATGTCCACGAACGTGCCGCGTGCGGAACCGGCCGTGCCGGGAATCGTCACTTCGTATCCATCAAGATCGCCACGCTTCCATGAACCCATCTCAACCTGGAACACGTCCTTGCCAAGAGTCGGCACATCGCCAAGTGAAGTCAGAACCTTCACACCGGCACGGGTGCCAAGACGGAACGGTTCACCGCCCGGCTGACCGGCAATACCCTGCCGTTGCGCGAACAGAGTGATCGCACGCGTGCCGTTGCCGCACATCTCAGCCAACGAACCATCCGCGTTGCGGTAGTCCATGAACCAATCCGCATTGTCGGCAGCACAAACGGCAATCTGCTTGTCGTTCAAATCGGACACCGCCTGCGGATGAGTAAGGCGGATCAAGCCATCGCCACCGATACCGAAATGACGGTCGCACAGGAATCGCACTTCATCGGCGGTAGGCTCGTACGTGCCTTCGGCGTCCAGATACACCACGAAATCGTTGCCGGTGGCGTGTGCTTTGTAAACAATGCTTGGAATGCTCATACCGATTCACTCTACACGCGGTAGGCTATTGAAGAAGTTGGACGCAACACGTGTGCATTATGTTGCAGTATGTTTGCGTGCGGAACAAGGGAGGACGTATGACTTCAACGGCACCAATCGGCGTTTTCGATTCCGGTTTGGGCGGGATTTCCGTGGCGCGCGAAATCCGCCGCGATATGCCGAACGAACGCGTGCTGTATTTTGGCGATTCCGCGAACGCTCCGTACGGAACCAAATCACCTGAACAGGTACGCAAGCTGTCCGACGCCATTGTGAAACGTTTCGTGGAACAGGGAGTGAAAGCGGTTGTCATCGCTTGCAATACCGCCACTTCCGCCGCAGCCAACGAGTTGCGCGACAAATACGACATTCCGATCATTGGCATGGAACCAGCGCTGAAGGTGGCGTGCGATCGAGGCCATGGCAATCGTCAGCGTGTCATCGTCGCAGCTACTCCCCTGACGTTGCGGGAACGCAAGTTCGCCGTGCTGATGGATCGTTTCAAAACAGACCATACGATCTTTCCGGAACCCTGCCCCGGTTTGGTGGAGATCGTTGAGCACGGCCAACTCGACGATCACGATGTTGTGATGCACACGCTGCACCAGTATTTCGACCAGTATGATTTGTCGACGATCGATTCGGTAGTGCTTGGCTGCACGCATTTCGTGTTTTACCGTGACTATTTCCGCGAACTGCTGCCCGACACAGCGGCAATCATCGACGGCAACGAAGGTACCGTGCGCCATCTTGGCGTAGTGCTCGAATCGTTGGGCAAACTCTCTCCGGAAGACGCGGACGGTGGTATCGAGCTGGCCAATTCCGACACTTCCACACAAATCGCGCAATTAGCGCAATCGCTGCTTGATCGCTGAGCGCGAATGTTCCGATAGACCGCGTAAAGTCGATTGAAACCCGCAAAAACTGCTCAACCGTTATCAGACGTACAACGACGAAGTGGCGCTGGCC